>FWPU01004856.1_pt1 | contig 30512 bp, 30 predicted proteins | sample 2228361 | NCBI WGS metagenome assembly FWPU01 (sample SAMEA103939777, study PRJEB20133) | metagenome | reverse complement strand
TAAAAAAAAATGAATAAAAGAGGCAGGTAGAATAAGAAAGAGGATAACCGCCAGTGAAGTTCCAAAAGCTTTTTTAACCTCCATTCCCAAAAAATAAACCATTCCTGGAATAAGAATGAAACCTCCTCCTATCCCCAAAAGACCGGAAAGAAAACCAGCTCCCGCGCCCACTTCAAAAACACCCACCTCGCTTATCAAACCTTCCAAGAAGCCAATGAAAATGCTTCTTCCTTTTTTCTCCCCACCCTTTTTCCTTTTAGGGATAAAAAATCGAAAAGAGATGAGTAAAAGCAGAATCCCCGTTAAAAACATCAGGAAATGTGGAGGAATAAAAGGTGTAATGAGGCTCCCTACTAAAACTCCTGCTAATCCTCCTAATATCAGGCGGGGAAGAATTTTTTTATCTACAAAGTTAAAACGATTATAAGTTAAAGCACCTGCAATAGCTCCAGGTAAAATAGGTGGCAAAGTTGTTCCTAAAGCTAAATAGGGAGGGACATCAAGCCATATTCTTAAAAGGGGAGTGGAAAGAGCTGCACCCCCAATCCCAAACTGCCCGGAAAGATACCCTGACAATAAACCAACAAAAAAAGTTTTAAGCCACATAATCAAGTAAATATCATATCCTTCTTCTTCCCAAAAATGCTAGATTGTAAAAGACTTTTTATTCACCAGACATTCATTTAAAATGAGAGGGGTGATGTGAGTGAAGAGATATCTAGCGTTCGCTCTTTTTTTGCTCCTCTTCTTTCCTTCATGTACCCCCCTTCAAAAAAAAGAAGTAAAAAAAGAAGAAAAGATTAAAGTAATTCGTGTTTCTGGCTCAAAAACCTGTCTTCCTTTAATGAAAATTTTGGCGCGTGAGTTTGAAAAGAAAAATCCAGATTACAAAGTGCAATTTCTACCAGGCGCTCATTCAAATGCAGGGATTAAAGGGGTTGCTCAGGGGGTTTTGGATGTAGGAGCAGTTTCTCGCCGATTAAAACCTGAGGAAGAAGCTCTAGGAGTAAAATACTATTCCCTTTCTTCAGACGGCCTCGCCATAGGAGTTTCTAAAAACATTAAAATTAAAAACATTGCCTCCAAAGAGAAAAGAAAAATCTATCGAAGAGAAATAACTAACTGGAAAGAAACTGGTGGGCTGGATGCTCCTATCGTGGTTTTAGACAGAAATGAGGATGAATCTGCTAAGATAATACTCCGCCAGTACGTGCTGGGAGACGAGCTTCGAATTACCCCCAAAGCTGTAAAACTCTATTTTGAAAGTGATATGATAAATGCCCTGTTGGAGACGCCAAATGCCATTGGATACTTTTCTCTCGGCTATGCCCTCTCTGAAAAAATTCCTGTAAACATATTAAATCTTGATGGTGTGGAGCCGAATATATAAAAAACATAAAGGAGAAAAAGCTTAAGATGGTGAGACCATTGGGAGTAGTAGTTAAGAACAACAACCCGGAGGTGCAAAAGTTTCTTAACTTCACCTTAAGTGAAGAAGCCAAAAAAATAATGGAAAAAGCGGGATTTGCTCCCTGCCTGGAGAGATGAATTTTAAAAGGTGGAAAAAGTTAAAGATAAGATATAAAATCGCTATCCCTTTTATCCTTATCAATCTCATCACTGCTTCTATTGCAGGACCAGTTGCTTACACCTGGGTAGCACAGAAAATTAGAAAAGAAACGGAAACGAGCTTAAGAGCAAATCTTTCTGAAGTAAAGCAATATTTTGAAAAAGAAGAAAGATTTTTAAAGGTTGTTGCACGCTCTTTTTCTTCCTTCCCCCAAGTGGAAAAGGCAACTTTAGAAAAAAACGAAGAAGATTTAAGACTTCTCCTCATCCCTCAGAAGATCATAGCTGAGCTCGATTTCATCGAAGTTGTAGATAAAAATGGAGTTGTAATCTTTAATCAAAAGGGTCCTTTTGAAAAAGGAGTTAACATAAACCATCTTGAAACCATCAGACAAAGCTTAATAGATATCACAGCTTCCCAGTTTATTAAAGAAAAAGGGAAGGCGTATCTTGTTGCTTCCACTCCCATCCATAAGCCCCAAGGAATAACTGGTGCTATTCTAGTAGGGAAGTCAATCACTCCTTCCTCCCTTCACAAGTTTTCTAAAGAGAAATACCACATTGTTATTTTTAAAGATGGAAAGGTTCTTGTTAAATGTGCCGACCACGTTTCTTTTTTAAAGATGAGCGAATATAGGAAAGCTCTCTTCAAAGAAAGTGAAACTTCTCTTTTTTATTTTAATAAAAAACCTTATCTTTACATAAACTCTCCTCTTGAACTCAATGAAAAACCTGAAGCAGTTATTCAGGTTTTTCATTCCGCTCAATCAATGTTTAAAGCGACGCGTACTCTTACCATAAACGTCATTAGCCTAAATGTGTTGCTCCTCTTGATCATGGCACTGACGGGATACTTGATTGCTCGATTTATCACCGATCCCCTTAATAAGCTCGTGGAAACAAGCAGGAAGATATCGGCAGGGGATTTGAAAAGTGAAGCAGATATAGATACAAGAGATGAGCTCAGTGAGCTTGCTTCCTCATTTAACGAAATGGTGAAAAAATTAAGGAAAAGAACGGAAGACCTGCAGAAAAAAGTTTTTGAACTTTCAGTTTTACAGGAAGTTTCCGTTAACATCAGCTCTACCTTGGAACTTAATAAAATTCTTCCCGTGATAGCAGAAAGCAACATGAAACTCTTTGATGCTGATATCGTCTGCGTAATGCTCTATGACCCTCAAACTAAAGAGTTAAAAGAAGGAGCTTGTTTAAAAAGCCCCAGGCTTTCAGAAGAACTAGCTCAGTTGGTAGAAGAAAAAACCACTGCATTACTGAAAAAAAACAAACCTCAACTTATTTTCCAAAGTGATGACTTCCCTTTCCTCAACTCCCTAATGAGCTCCCCCCTTATTTCAGAAGAAAAAATGTTAGGTCTTGTCCTCGTGGGAAGTATAAACAAATCTTTTACCCAAAGCGATCTTGACATTTTCTTTATCTTGGTACAACAAACAGCTTCAGCTGTTTCAAATGCCACTCTTCTCCGCTCACTGGAGCAAACCTATTTAGGAATAGTTCGAGCTCTCGCTATTGCTCTTGATGCTCGTGACCCATACACTCGAGGTCACTCAGAACAAGTAGCCAGGTACTCACTTATACTCGCCAATGAACTGGGGTTATCAGAAAGAGAAAAAAAAGACCTCGAACTCGCTGCTTATCTGCACGATTTAGGAAAAATTGGCATCAAAGATGAGATACTTTTAAAACCTGCTAAGCTCACACCTGAAGAGATGAAAGTCATTAGAGAGCATCCCTCCATCGGAGCAAGTATTCTCTCGCCGCTCACCTTCTTGGGAGATATTGTTCCCACCGTAAGGTATCACCACGAACACTACGATGGAGGTGGTTATCCCGAGGGGGTGAAAGATGACAGAATCCCCCTTGGAGCTCGCATTCTCGCCTTAACAGATGCCTTTGATGCTATTACTAGTGATAGGCCTTATCGCAGCCGAAGAAATATAAAGGAAGCTGTAGAAGAGATAAAGAGATGTTCAGGTACCCAGTTCGACCCAAAGCTTGTGGAAATTTTTATCAAAGCATTGAAAAAGCACGGTATCTATAAAGAGGATTGAAGATAAATTGAAAAAACTTCAAGCATTAAATAAATGCTGAAGAAATAAACTGTTTTAGAGCTGAAAGTTTTTAATAAATTCAGAGCTTCAGAACTTAAGCTCTGGGTCGGATTTGTAATTTTTGATTTAAAAACGGTTGTTTAATCCTCCTTCTACCTGATAAAATGCAGTCTATTGTGAAAGAAATGAGAATGATCGTCCAAAAATTTGGCGGGACCTCTGTGGCGAACGCAGAAAGGATTAAAAAAGTAGCCCAGAAAGTAGTAAAATCTAAAAAAGAGGGCTACGATGTGATAGTGGTGGTTTCGGCTCTAGGAGACACCACAGACAAACTGCTCGAACTCGCTTACCAAATTACACCTCATCCTTCAGAAAGAGAACTGGCTATGCTCCTCTCCACAGGTGAACAGATGTCTATTGCTCTTCTCTCCATGGCTATCCACGCTCTCAGATTTGACGCCATTTCCCTCACTGCTCCTCAGGTAGGAATTCTTACAGATTCCACCTACACTCAAGCGAAAATTATTGATATAAAAACAGAAAGAATTATTGAAGAGTTGAAAAAGGAAAGGATAGTAATAGTAGCAGGCTTTCAAGGAGTAACAGTGGATAACGACATAACTACCTTAGGACGTGGTGGTTCAGACCTTACCGCAGTAGCACTAGCCGCAAAATTAAAAGCGGAACTCTGCGAGATTTACACAGATGTTAAGGGAGTGTTCACTGCCGACCCTCAAATAGTTCCAGAAGCCAGAAAACTTTCTGCTATTTCATATGAAGAAATGCTAGAGATGTCAGCCACTGGTGCCAAAGTAATGCAGGCAAGGTCTGTAGAATATGCTCGTAACTATAAAGTACCCTTACATATAAGATCGAGTTTTACCGAGGAGGAGGGAACGATGGTAATCGAAGAAGAAAAGTTAGGCTTAGAAAGGCCAATCATAAGTGGAGTCACTTATGATGTGAGCGAAGCTAAACTCACTATTAGAAAAGTGCCTGATAGACCAGGTGTAGCCGCTAAAATATTCGGAGCTTTAGCCAATTCTCAGGTCAATGTGGACATGATAATCCAGAATATAAGTCAAGAGGGAACTACAGACATTTCTTTCACTGTAGCTAAAGAGGATCTAAAAAAGGCAAAAGAGGCATTAAAATCTGCCCTTTCCAAGCTGGGAGCAGAAAGGGTAGAAACCGATGAAAAAATTGCCAAAATCTCTCTTATCGGTGCTGGAATGAGAACACATCCGGGTGTAGCAGCAAAAATGTTTGAAGCACTGGCTGAAAAAAACATAAATATAGAGATGATAAGCACATCCTCTATTAAAATTTCCTGTGTTATATCGTCAGCTAAAGTAAAAGAGGCCGTCAGGGCTGTGCATGAAAAATTTGAGCTTTCGAAGGATAAAGTTAAGGAGGGCGAGTGGTAAGCAGCTATCGTGTGGCTATCGTAGGAGCTACAGGAGCAGTAGGGGAAGAAATGAGAAAAATACTGGAAGAGAGAAATTTCCCCGTTTCCTCCCTCAAACTCCTCGCTTCATACCGCTCAAAGGGGAAAAGACTCAACTTTAAGAGTGAGGAAATTTCAGTAGGGGAACTTAACGAAACTTCGTTTAAAAATGTGGATATGGCGCTCTTCTCTGCTGGTGCAAGTATTTCTAGGGAGTTTGCTCCTCTAGCTGCCAAAAACGATTGCATAGTCATAGACAACAGCAGTGCCTTCCGGATGGAAAAAGATGTCCCCTTGGTGGTACCTGAAGTCAACCCTGAAGACTTAAAAAACCATCAGGGAATTATCGCCAATCCCAACTGTTCAACCATACAAATGGTAGTAGTTTTAAAGCCTCTGCATGATAACTTTAAGTTAAAACGTGTAGTTGTGACCACCTTTCAATCAGTTTCGGGAACAGGAAAGAAAGCTATTCAGGAACTTTACGAGCAGAGCAAAGATTTTTTGGAGGGAAAACCATTAAAAAAGAATGTCTATCCCCACCAGATAGCATTCAATATCCTCCCTCATATCGACGTCTTCTTGGAAAACGCCTACACTAAAGAAGAGATGAAAATGGTCAATGAAACTAGAAAAATTATGCACCTTCCAGAGTTAAAAATAACTGCCACTTGTGCAAGAGTCCCTGTTTTTGTCTCTCATTCCGAGTCTGTAAACATTGAAACAGAAAAGGAGATAAGTGTAGAAAAAGCAAGGGAAATTCTCTCTTCTGCTCCAGGAATTAAAGTTGAAGACAATCCTTCCAAAAACCTTTATCCTTTACCCATCAGAGCAGCAGGAAAGGATTATACCTATGTAGGGCGCATAAGAAAAGATGAATCCATTGAAAATGGTCTAAATCTTTGGATTGTTTCAGATAATTTAAGAAAGGGAGCAGCTTTAAACGCAGTTCAAATAGGTGAGACTCTAATTCAAAAAGGACTCATCTAAAATGAAAACAAAAGAAGGCGAAGGCCTGGCTTGGTTCAACCTTTTCATTAATCTTTCCTTCTTTATATTCAAATTTTACGCTGGAATTATAGGGAGAAGCCAAGCGCTTTTAGCAGATGCACTGGAATCGATTTCTGACTTTTTTGCTTCAACTGTTATCCTCACCGGGGTAAAAATCGCTGCAAGGCCAAAGGACGAAGAGCATCCTTACGGGCATGGGAAGGCAGAAGACCTTTCCGCCTTAGCCGTTTCCATACTCATAATAGGAGGAGGAGTTTACATCACTTGGAAGGCACTCTCCTCTCTTACCTTTAAAAAATATCTCACCCCTAATTTTTTTGCCCTCTTTGTAGCAGTAGCCGTTGTTGTTTCCAAAATCTTTCTTTTCTTTTACTTCAAAATAAAAGGAGAGCGCTTAAGAAGTCCTGCTCTCCTCGCAGCCTCTCATGACCACGGAAAGGATGCTCTTACCTCATTAGCTACAATTATAGGAGTATTTGGAGCTCATTTTGGCTACCTTTTTTTAGATCCTCTAGCTGCCCTTTTCTCTACCTTCTTTATTTTCCTCTCAGGCTCTTTAATCTTTAAAAACTCTCTTCACTGCTTAATGGATGGCTCGCCTTCACAAAAAGAACTGCAAAAAGCAGCTCAAATTGCCACCAGGGTTTTAAAAGAAGGAAAAGTGGAAAAGCTTCGAGCGAGAAGATTAGGGAGAAAACTCTTCCTCGATATTATTATCAATGTTCCAGCTGAAATGAGTGTAAAAGAAGGACACAATCTGGCGCGTAAAGTAAAGGAGGGAATCCTTTCCCATATGCAAAATGTGGAAGATGTGATGGTCCATGTCAACCCCGCAGAAATCTCTAAAAGAAATTCTTGAAACAATCAAAAAAAAGTTTAAAGAAAGAATTGTTTACGAAAGGAAAATTCCCTCAAAGAAAGGCAGACTTTTCCCCCTCCCCGAAATCTCCCCTTTACTTCAAAAGGCTCTAAATGAGCAGGGTATAAAAGGTCTTTATGAACATCAATTAAAATGCTTCGAAATTGCCAAAAAGGGTGAAAATGTAATTGTGGCTACAGGTACAGCTAGTGGCAAGAGTCTCTGCTATCACCTCCCGGTTCTCCAAAATCTCCTTGAAAATGAAAAGTCAACCGCTCTTTACCTCTATCCAACCAAAGCCCTTTCCCAGGACCAACTGCGATTCTTAAACTCCCTTTCACTTCCCTTAATTTGCGGATCGTATGATGGCGATACTTATCCAGAAGAAAGAAAATATTTCAGAGAAAAGGCGAGAATAATCCTTTCAAATCCCGACATGCTTCACCGAGGAATTCTTCCCCACCACCGCTTCTTTGGACGTTTCTTAATGAATCTCTCTTTCGTCGTTCTAGATGAGGTTCATACTTTAAGAGGAGTTTTCGGAGCGAATGTCTCCTTAGTTATTCAAAGACTTTTAAGAATCTGCCAATTTTATGGAGCAAAACCTCAGTTTATTATGGCCTCTGCCACTATAGCCAATCCTCAACAAACAGCCGAAAGTCTCACAGGTCTTCCTTTTAAAACTGTAAAAAAAGATTCATCACCTCAAAGCAAAAGATACCTTATTTTCTGGAATCCTCCCTTCCAAAAAGGAGAGGAAAAAAGAGTAAGTTCAAACAGAGAAACTACCGAAATATTTGTAGAGCTATTAAAGTGTGGTTTAAGGACTATTGCTTTCTCAAAATCCAAGTTGGCAGCGGAATTAATCTTAAAATATACAAAAGAAAAGCTTTCTCGAGAGCCCGAGATTCAAAGCAGAATTGCTTCTTATCGCGCAGGATACCTCCCCCAAGAAAGAAGAAGGATTGAGAAAAAACTCTTCTCTGGAAATCTTCTCGGCGTGAGTGCTACTTCCGCTTTAGAGCTGGGAATCGATATCGGAGAGCTTGACGCTTCTCTTTTAAATGGTTATCCCGGCACCATCTCCTCCAGCTGGCAGCAAGCTGGAAGAGCAGGAAGAAGAAAGGAAGCTCTCACTATTCTAATAGCTCAAGAAGACCCACTAGACCAGTACTTTATGCATCATCCCGAAGACCTTTTTAGAAAACCTCATGAAGCAGTTATTTTCGATGTTCAAAATCCCTTTATTTTAAAAAAACATATTCTCTGTGCAGTTTATGAAAGGCCCCTTGAAGAGAGAGATAAAAAATTTTTCAGTAAGAAGCTTTTCACTGCAATAAAGGAACTCGAAAAAGAAGGTAAGCTTATTAAAAAAGGCAAGCGATGGTATTTGAAAACACTTTCTTATCCGGCTGAAAAAATCAATATCAGGAGTTCAAGTGATAAAACATACTCCTTAGTGGAAGAAGAAACAGGAAGTCTAATCGGCACACTCGATGAAAGTGTATTTTTCCTCTATGCTCACCCTGGAGCTATTTATCTCCAGGAAGGGGAATCGTATCTCGTGACAAAAGTTGACCTGGAGACCAAAGTGGCACTTTTAAGAAAAAAAGAGGTCTCTTACTACACCCAACCCAGAGAAGAAAGTTACATTGAAATTCTTAAAGTCAAGAAAAATAAAAAGGTCAAAAAGGCGAATGTTTTTTTGGGAGATGTGCGTGTAAGCTCCCAAGTCCTTGCTTACCAAAAAAGAGATATTTTCACAGGAAAATCGCTTGGTGTTGAACATCTTCATCTCCCTCCTCGCATTTTTGAAACAGAATCCCTCTGGTTCACCGTAAAAGAGGAAATTTTAAAAAAGTTCTCCTTTACCCCTCAGGAGTTTGCAGGTGGAATTCACGCCATTGAACATGCAGCTATTGCCATCCTCCCTCTTTTTGCTCTCTGCGATCGCTGGGACGTAGGTGGAGTCTCCACACCTGCTCACTATGAAACGGATGAGCCCACTATCTTCATTTATGACGCATTTGAAGGAGGTGTCGGACTCAACCGCCGAGCCTTTGAAAAGTTTGAAGAACACCTTAAAAAAACTTACTCCCTTATTAAAAATTGCCCCTGTGAAAACGGCTGTCCTTCCTGCATCCAATCTCCCAAATGTGGAAATTGGAATGAACCCTTAGATAAAAACGCATCATTGCTCCTCTTAAAAGAAATGGGTTTTGGGTCTTGAAATAAAAATTTATATTCACTATTTTGGAAAAAAGAAGGTTGTATAACTTTTGGGCAGATTTTTTAACATTTCCGAGGTTGATGAGAGGTTTATTTTTCCTCCTTTTCTTCAGTTGGAGGAAGGTGGGGGTGGTTTTTTTTCTCGCTATTTACGGCTGGACGGCTGACATTTTAGACGGCTGGCTGGCTAAAAAGGTTGGTTACAAAACGAAATTGGGCGATTACGACTTTCTTCTTGACATGATCTTCGCTTGGGGTTCATCTCTCTATTTCTCTCTAAAGGGCTTTCCTCCTTTAAAAATCTTTCTTATCTATTTAGCAGTCTCTCTCCTGTTTATTTGGAAATACCCCAGAAAGTCTATCCCTATGAACCTTGCTTTTCCTTTAACCACAATTCCTTTTCTCTTCGCTCTTTTCACTTCTTCAATCTGGAAAGAAATCCTTTTTTTATGGCTCATTTTCTTTTTAATTCTCGATTGGCACCGCTTTACCGAAGTAGTTCTGGAATACATTGAAGAAATGGAAGAACTCTTTCATATAACACGCTTCTTTCCCATTGTGAAGGGGTTGATTAAAAAGTGAAGTATATTGCCGTGGTGGGCTCTTCAGAATGCCCTCCAGAAATTGGAAAAATTGCCTATGAGGTAGGTAAGGAGATTGCTTTGAGAAAAGCAGTACTTGTCTGTGGAGGGTTAGGAGGAGTGATGGAAGAAGCATGTCGAGGCGCATGGGAAAAAGGTGGTATAACTTTGGGTATACTTCCGGGTCACCAAAGAAAGGGAAATCCATATTTATCGCTTGCTCTCCCAACTGGACTAGGAGAAGCAAGAAATTTCCTGGTAGTAAAGGTTTCGGATGTAGTAATTGCGGTGGGAGGAGAATACGGAACTCTTTCCGAAATTGCACTTGCTTTAAAAATGGGAAGGAAAGTTGTAGGAATAAAAACGTGGGAAATATGTAAAAAAGGAGTTTTAGACAAAGGGATAATTAGAGCTAAAACTCCTGAAGAAGCTGTTAAATTAGCGTTGGAGCAGGGATAAAAGTGAGAAGCAGCATCGACGTTCACAACTTTCTTCAAGCAAAAGGAATTAAACACGAAATTTTTCTTTCTTCCACTCCCCCCTTGAGTTGCCAAAGAGCGGCTGCTCTTTTAGGATTATCTCCTCAAGAAATAGTAAAATGTGTGTTATTTATTTCAGAGGGAGAACCTGTTCTCACTCTGGTAAGAGGGAGTGATCATGTTCATATGGGAAAGCTGAAAGGTGTTCTTTCATCAACCGAAGTAAGAATGGCCTCGCTGGAAGAAGTTTTGAAGATAACAGGATACACGCTGGGAGCAACTCCTCCAGTAGCTTTAGCTCATCCCGTTAAAATAATCATGGATAAAAGAATTCTTAAAAACGAAGTGGTTTACACGGGAGGAGGAGATGTGACCGCGGTTTTAAAAATCCGCTCTAAGGATTTGGAGAAAGTAACGAAAGCAGAGGTGGAAGATATTGCCCACACCGAGTGAAGTGGTTAAAAGTTATAAAGACCTATGCGTAAACTGTCTCGCCTGCATTCGAATCTGTCCTGTAAAGTCAGTAATGTTTAATGCTGGTTATGCTCAAATTTTTGAAGAAAAGTGTATTTACTGCGGGCAGTGCATACTCGCTTGTCCTGAAGATGCTCTTTATCTTCCCAGCGAACTCTATAAAGCAAGAGAAATTGTGAATACAAAAAGAACAGTAGCTATCCTTGCTCCCGAATATGTAGTTTCCTTCTACCCTCTTTCTCACACCAAAGTAGAAGCAGGATTAGAAAAACTTGGCTTCTTCAGTGTAGAAGATACAATCTTAGCAGAGGAACTTCTAGCTTACGAATATGAAAAATTAGTTAAAGAAGTGGATATGAGAAGACCTTTCGTCCGCTCTACTTGCCCAGTAGTGGTGAAGCTGGTGCAAAAACACTATCCAGAAGTTATTCCTTTTCTAGCCCCGCTTGTCTCTGCTCCCATAGCCATGGGAAGACTCATCAAGGAAATGTACGGAAGCGATGTGGCCACCATCTATATTGGACCTTGTCTAGCTGAAAAATTAGAGGCAGAGGATGTAAGAGATGCTTTGGACGCAGTGCTTACATTTCCGGAGCTCAAAAGGTGGTTTGAAGAGGAGAGAATTGATTTAACAACTCTTCCTTCTCCTTCATTTGATAAAATTCGTCCTACTCTGCTCCGCATGTATTCCGTGAGAGGAGGTTTCCCCCGCTCGATTCTTAAAGAAACTTCACTTTTAAATATGAATGTGAGAGTAGTGAGAGGAATAGGGGAAGCTCAAGACATCTTTAAAGCGATGATAAGAGGGGAGTCCAGACCATCTTTAGTGGACTTTTTAGCTTGTGAATGCTGCGTGGACGGTCCTTTTGTCGATTCTCCCCTCTCCCTATATGCACGAAAGAAGGTGCTTCAGGAATATTATAAAAGCAAAGAGGAGTTTTCACTGAAAAAAGTTAGCTTTCTGCAACTTCTTCCCAGGCTTCCCTATATAAAAATTAATCGGAGATTTGAAAGCCAAGAAGTGATCTTTCCTCAACCCACGGAGGAAGAACTCAGAAAAATCTTGGCTGAGGGTGGAAAGCTTACAGAAGAAGACCTTTACGACTGCCAGGCCTGCGGCTATCCCACCTGCCGAGAAAAAGCCATTGCTATCTACCAGGGAGTAGCCAACTGGGAAATGTGTTTCCCCTTCCAGAAGAAACTCTATAGGCGGGTTATCGATGAATTGAAAAAACTTTCAGTTATTGATGGTCTCACAGGTCTATTAAATCATCAAAGCTTTCAAAAGCAGCTTGAAATTGAATTTAAGAGAGCGAGAAGATATTCACACCCCTTCTCTCTTTTAATCAGCGATGTTGATAACTTTAAAGAAATAAACGACACATACGGCCACCTCATGGGAGATAAAGTTTTGAAAGAAGTAGCTAAGATAATCAGGGAATCAATTCGTTCCACAGATATCGCTGGAAGATATGGAGGAGATGAGTTTGTCATTCTTCTTCCCGAAACTCCCCTCTCTGATGCTTTAGTAGTAGCAGAAAAGATAAGACGCAAGTTTTCTCGCTATCCCATTCAGGTCAATGATAAATCTTTTAACGTTACCTTGAGTATAGGAATCACTGCCTTTCACAAAAAAGTAGAGAACCCCCTTACTCTTCTTGACGAAGCAGATAAGGCACTCTATCTTGCTAAGGAAAGAGGAAGGGACAGAACATGTGTGGCTAAAAAATTTTTAGAAAATCCTCAGTCTCTTCTCCAAGAAGAGTGGCAAGAAATTGAAGAAATGATAAAAAGACTTGGCTTAGAAGAAAAATGAAAAAAGAAGCCCTCCTCTGGCAAAAAGAGGAAAAGGGCGTGAGATGTTTCCTTTGCCCCAGACTCTGCCTAATTAAAGAAGAAAAATTTGGTTACTGCGGAGTTCGCCAAAACATAGACGGAAAGCTTTACACTCTTATTTACGGCGAGGCCTCTTCAGTAGCCATTGACCCTATTGAGAAAAAGCCTCTCTTTCACTTTTATCCCCGCTCCCAAGTCCTCTCTTTTGGAACAATTGGCTGCAACTTCCACTGCATTCACTGCCAGAACTGGCAAATCGCCCATGCAAAACTGGGCGAATGCGCAACCCAATTCGTCTCCCCAGAAGATGCTATAAAATTGGCCTTTAAGTATAAGGCCGATGGAATTGCCTGGACATATAATGAACCTACGATTTGGCATGAATACACACTGGACACGGCCAAGCTCTGCAAGGAGGAAGGGCTTTACACCGCTTATATTACAAACGGCTATATTACAGAAGAAGGATTGGACACGATTGCACCCTATCTTGATGCCTACAGAGTGGACATAAAAGGATTTAGGGATGACTTTTATAAAAAATTAGCCAAAGTGAAAGATTTTACTCCTATCTTAAAAGCAGCAGAGAGAGCTCTTCACAAATGGAATCTTCACGTTGAGGTGGTAACAAATGTCATACCCGGCTTAAACGATGATGAGGAGTCATTTAAAAAAATTGCTTCCTTTATTAGAGATAAGCTCAGCCCTAAAACCCCCTGGCACATTACGAGATTCTTCCCTTACTTAGAATTATCACATCTCTCACCCACTCCTCTTTCCACCCTAGAAAAAGCAAGAGAAATTGGAGTTGAAGAAGGGCTTTACTTTATTTATCTCGGAAATGTTCCTGGTCATGAAGGGGAAAATACATACTGCCCTCAATGCAGAAAAAGAGTGATTGAAAGAGCTGGCTACTTTATAAAAGAATATCAAGTTAAAGAAGGGAAATGTATTTTCTGTGGAGAAGATTTAAATATTAAAGAATAATGGGAAAGATAAAAAGAGCAGTTTCAGCAGGAGGTATAATCTTTAAAAAAGATAAAGAGGGAATCTGGGTGGCACTTATTTCTCCTCGGGAAGGTGTTTGGGCACTACCAAAAGGGCTGGTAGAGAAGGAAAAAAGGGAAGAAACAGCTATTCGAGAAGTATTTGAAGAAACGGGATTGAAAGGAAAGATACTTGATGAATTAGGCTATATAGATTACTGGTTTTTTGATAAAGGAGAGATGGCAAAAGTCCACAAATACGTCTATTTTTATCTTCTGGAATATAAAGAAGGAACGATAGAAAATCATGACTGGGAAGTGCTTGAAGCAAAATGGTTTCCCCTCAAAGAGGCTAAAAAAGTTCTCACTTACCCTTCTGAAAAAGAAATTTTAGAAAAAGCAAAAGCTTGGTTAGTAGAGCATGGATATACCTGAGGCGTGGAGAAAAACAGCTCAGAAAATACTTAAAAAGAAGAATCAGTCCGTATTTATCCTCGGTGCTTTAGACTCTGGAAAAACTACTCTAGCTCAATTTTTAACTGAAACTGCTTTAAGGAAAGGATTTAAAGTAGCACTTCTAGACACAGACATTGGACAGTCTACTTTAGGACCTCCGGGCACTATCGGCCTTTCAGTGATGGAAAAGAAATTTGACTCATTTCCAACTGCTCTTTACTTTATAGGAGATGTATCTCCCAGAGGTCACTTCTTAGAGATAATCGTAGGAACAAAGAAGATGAGTGATAAAGCAAGAAATTTAAAAAGCGATATTCTGATAGTAGACAGCTCAGGACTCATCGCCTTTCCCATTGGGTATTACTTGAAATGGCATAAAATTACTCTTCTCTCGCCTTCTTATGTAATTGCACTGGGAGAAAACAGGGAAGTAAATCTGATACTTGAAGGACTGCCCCCCGTCTTTGAAAAGATTAAACTTCCCATTTCCTCTCACGCAAAGCCAATACCCAGAGAAGAGAGAAGGAGAAGAAGAGAAAGGTCTTTCCTAAAATACTTCTCCTGCCTGTATGAATATAAATTGAACCTTGCTCATCTGAGTATGAACCCTCCTCTTTTCCCTAGAGAGTTCCCTTTATATGTGGGAATCCAGAATAAAAGAGGGGAATTTATAAACGTGGGCATCGTTACTGAAATGAACAAGGAATTTGTAAAACTATTTACTCCTTTAGAAAAACCGGACGGAATAAGGGGAATAACAGCAGGGAAGCTAAAAGTAGACTTGGGTGGAAAGGAGATAAGAAGGATAAATTTTACTCAAAAGCTGCCGCCAATACATTTAAATAATCCCATTCTTCATCCACTTTCTTCTGGAAAGTTTCCAAAAGATGGTTATTCTCCTCCGAAAAAAAATGTCTAAATCTTCCCTGTGGTTTCAGCCACTCGGTAACAGGTTTCTTCTCACGCGGCTTCACGTTTATTTTAAACTTGCCCTCCTCTATCTCGAATAAAGGCCAGTAGCAGGTTTCCACGGCTAATCTTGCCATTTCCACAGTTTTATCCTCTTTAAACCTCCAACCTCGTGGGCAGGGAGCCAAAACATTTATAAAAGAAGGTCCATTATGATTGAGTGCTTTTTCCACCTTTTTTGTGAAATCTCTCCAGTGTGAGATAGAAGCCTGAGCAGCATAAGTGTTCGGATGAAGACCACAAATCCAGGTAAGATTCTTTCTCCACCCTGGGTTTCCAGGAACCTTCTTGCCTACAGGCGTTGTTGTTGTCCATGCCCCCAACGGAGTAGCACTTGAACGCTGAATGCCCGTATTCATATACGCTTCGTTATCATAACAGAGATAAAGGAATTGATGACCTCTTTCCAAAGCTCCCGAAAGGGATTGAAAGCCAATATCAAAAGTTCCCCCATCACCGCCGAAAGCAATGAACTTCAGCTCCTTATCCACCTTTTTTTTTCTCTTCAGTGCTCTGTAAGCAGATTCAACACCTGAGATTGTAGCAGCTGAATTCTCGAAAGCAGAGTGGATAAGGGATACTTCCCAGGCGGTATAAGGATAGATAGTAGTAGAAACTTCTGCACAACCGGTGCAAATCGAACACACCACATTTTTCCCGGAAACCAAAAGCACCTGTCTAATAGCGATTCCAGCACCGCAACCTGCACAAAGCCTGTGGCCTCCTGTTAAAAGGTCTTCTCTCCCCGCTAAATCCTTAATGGTTGCCATTTTTACTCCTTTGCTCCTAAGTAAATTGGGGTCTCTCTAACTTCGCCCTTGGCTAAATACTCAAATAGTTTTTCGTATACGCTCCTTATATCCCTTAAACTCACTTCTCTTCCTCCCAACCCGTAGATAAAGTTAAAGAGAAGAGGCGGCTTAGGAAGTTCAAAAAGAGAAGACTTCACATCCAAGAAGAGAGGCCCACCTAAATTACTAAAAGTATCACCTCTATCTAGAATTCCCACTACTTTTAAAGGAGAAATTTTTTCCCTAATTACTTGAGAAGGGAAGGGACGATAAAGTCTCACTTTCAAAAGACCTACTTTCTTTCCCTCTTTCCTCATCTCATCCACAACCACTCTTGCCGTTCCACAAACAGAACCCATAGCTACAATAGCCACCTCAGCATCGTCTAAACGATATTCACTCACAGAAGAATAGTTTCTTTTTGAAAATTTAGCGAACTCTTGAGCTACCTCGTCAGCTACTTTCTCCACTCTCTTCATCACTTCTGCCTGCATTCTCTTAAACTCATAGTAAAAATCAGGAAGGGCAAATGCTCCCATTGTGATGGGCGAATCTACATTTAATAAAGAGTAAACAGGTTTATATTCTCCTACGAACTCTCTTACTGTCCTATCCTCAAGCAGCTCCACTCGCTCGATACCGTGAGAAATAATAAAACCGTCAAAACAGATCATCACCGGGAGAAGTACCCTAGGGTCCTCAGCTAGCCTTACTGCTTGAATTAAGTTATCGTAGGCTTCCTGAGCATTTTCTGAATAGATTTGAATCCAGCCAGAATCCCTCACCCCGTAACTATCGGAATGGTCACAATGTATGTTGATAGGAGCAGAAAGTGCCCGGTTAACGTTCATCATCACGATAGGTAGCCTTAAAGAGGAAGCGATGTAAAGCATTTCAAACATAAGAGCTAACCCTTGCGAAGAAGTAGCAGTAAGCACTCTGGCTCCTGCAGCGGAGGCTCCAATGCAAGCACTCATAGCGGAATGTTCACTCTCCACTCTCACAAGCTCAGTATCCACCACACCCTCAGCCACATAAGCAGAAAACTCCTCCATTATGGAAGTCTGAGGAGTGATAGGATAAGCAGCCACCACATCAGGATTTATCTGGCGCATAGCATAAGCACAGGCTGTATTGCCAGTTAAAGCTGCTGTCCTAGCCAACTTCTTCCTCCTTCACCATTTTTATTGCCTCCTTAGGACATTCATAAGCACAAATTCCACATCCCTTGCAGTGATTTAAATCGACCTTTAAAATTTTAGAATTTTCAATTTTTATTGCTGAATCAGGACAGTAAATAAAGCATATTAGACAATCGTTACACTTTTCCACATCCCTCACCGGTCTAAATGTTCTCCAGCCTCCAGTCCTGTAGATTTTTGCTGTGCCAGAAATGGGTATCGTTCCTCCCAATGGATGCTCATAGTATTTCCATTCCGTTGCTCTTTCCGGCTCCCACTTCATAGAGACTTCACCTCAGCATATGCCCTTTTCACTGCCTCTATATTTTTCATCACTATATCTTCAGAAAACTTTTTGCCAAATGATTTACAAAGCACTTCTAAGACTCTCTCTAGGGAGAAAAGGTCGGTGACTTTTATTAGCGCTCCCACCAGGGGAGTATTAGGAATTGGCCTGCCTAATGTTTCCAAAGAAATGCGAGTAGCATCTACTGTATGCACACCAATTTCTGGAGGAGCGTTGAGCCTTTCCTTCACTCCCTCAGGAAAATCCGAGGTATTCACAATCAAGCTCCCCCCACTTTTAATTCCTTTTAAAACATCAACGGTAGCAAGAATGGTTGGGTCTAAAACCACCACGTAATCGGGGTTTTCCACTCCTAAGCGAATGTAAATCGGCTCTTTGCTCACTCGCGTAAAAGCCTGTATGGGCGCTCCCATTCTTTCCGGACCATACTCGGGAAAAGCTTGGAAATAACAGTTCTCAGAAAGAGCTATTTCAGCTACAAACTTTGCTGCCGTAACCACACCTTGACCGCCTCTTCCATGCCACCTTATTTCCAACATTTTTCACCATCCAAGGAAAAATTTTTGATAGCGTAGAAAAAAATTTAATTCTCTGTCAAGTGTCAATCGATTTCCCTCCTCGCTTCAAGTGCCCTTCCTAAAGTTACTTCATCTACGTAGTCAAGGTCGCCCCCTACCGGTAAGCCACTAGCTAATCTAGTAACCCTTACTCCTAAAGGCTTAATCAGTTTGGCAATGTACATAGCAGTTGTTTCCCCTTCAATATTCGGATTTGTAGCTATCACTACTTCTTCTATCTTCTCTCTTCTAATTCTTTCTAAGAGCTCCTTTATCTTTAAAGCTTCAGGGCTAATTCCGTCTAAGGGAGAAATTGCTCCATGTAGAACATGATAAACTCCTTTAAATTCTCTTGTCCGCTCTATAGCTGCTAAGTCCTTAGGTTCTTCAACCACACAAATTGTGGAATGGTCCCGACTTCCATTTGCGCAAATAGGACAAAGCTCTTCTTCCGAAAAGTTAAAACAGCGACTACAAAAGCGAATCTTCTCTTTCGCCTCTGTTATCGCTCTGGCCAACATCTCTGCTTCCTCTTTAGAGCAACCCAAAAGATGATAAGCTAATCTTTGGGCACTTTTTGGCCCAATTCCCGGAAGTTTCTCTAGCTCATCTAGTAAAAGGAGAAGAGCTTTTGGGTAAGAGTTATCCATGATCATCTAAAACGGAAACCCAGGAAGGTTTCCCAAGCCCCCAGAAATCTTCCCCATTTTTTCTTCTGCTTTTTCTCTGGCTGCATTTAGAGCTTCACGGAAAGCTACTAGTATCAAATCTTCAAGCATCTCCACTTCTTCAGTATTTACTATGGCAGGATCAATTTTCACCTCTAAAGGCTCCTGAACTCCGTTCAGGACCACTTTTACCACCCCTCCACCAGCACTTCCCTCTACCTTGAGTTCTTTAAGCTCCTCCTGAGCTTTCGCCAGTTCCTTTTGCATTTTCTGAGCTTCTTTAAGTAGTTTTCCAAAACCACCTCTCATCATTTTCCCTCCTCTAAATTAAATTCCGGAACTTCCTCCGCACCCAGTGAAGTGAGGAAATCTTCTACACTTGTTTCTTCCGATCTTTCCTTTCTCCGGGTTAAATTTTCCTTTTTCTCCTTTGAAATTTCGCAACAAATTTCCAAATTTAACTGAAAGCTTTCTCTTAAGGCTTCTTCCACCACTTTCATGTTCATTGGTTTTTTTATTTCCTTATAATGAAACTCCGCTTTAGGCTTGAAGGAAAGAAGTAATTTTCCTCCTTCGACTTCTCTCGGCTCGCATTCCAGAAGAAGAGCGTAAGTACTCACTTTCCTCCTCTTTACTGCAGACATAAACAAAGGCCAGAGCCTCTTCACTTTTTCAAAGTCAATGGAGCCTCTCTCGCTTTTTTCCTCTTTTCTATCTATCTTCTTTTGCTCCTCCTTCATCGGCAAAGAGATGCCTTGAGAAAGCAAGGGAGTTCTCTCCTCAGAAGAAAGTGAAGCTACCTTTTCCTCCAGCGAATTAAGACGGGCTTCAATCAAATGAGCAGAGCTTCCCATCAGCTTCACCATACGAATTAAAGCTAATTCAAAAGTAAACCTTTCATTTTCCGTATAACGCATTTCTCGGTTTGTTTCTTCTAAGATATCGAGCCAGGAAAGAAGAGTGGCAAATCCGACATCATCATTTCTTTCTTTACTGTTAGATTTTTCGAGCATTACTTGGTGCACAAACTCCAATAAATCTCGGTTGAGCTGCCGGAAATCAAAACCTTGAGCGAAAAGAGAATCAACTTGAGAAAGAAGAGAAGAGATGTCACCTTCTTTCAGAGAATTGAAAAGTTGCGAAAGTATTTCAGCAGGCGTTTTACCTAGAAGAGTGAGGACATCTTCTGAGGTTATTCCATCTTCACTATAAAAGTGAAGCTGCTCTAAAAAAACAAGTGCATCTCGGAGTGAACCACCAGACTGCAAAGCAACCGTCTTTAAAGCCTCTCCATCCACTTTTATCTTTTCTTCCTCAGTCACTTTTATCAACTTCTCAACTATTTTCACAGGAGGAATTCGATGAAAGTCAAAATGCTGACAGCGAGAGACTATCGTTTCAGGAACTTTATGAACCTCCGTAGTGGCTAAAATGAAAACTGTGTGAAGTGGTGGTTCCTCAAGTGTTTTTAGTAGTGCATTGAAAGCCTCATTTGTAAGCATGTGAACTTCATCAATGATGTAGACCTTATATCTACCTTCACTGGGATTAAAATGCACTCTCTCTTTAAGGGCTCTTATTTCATCTATCCCTCTGTTGGAAGCAGCATCAATTTCAACTACATCCATAAAACGACCTTCTCTTATAGAAATACAGGGAGAGCAATTATCGCAGGGCTTAGGAGTAACTCCCTTCCCGCAGTTGAGAGACTTGGCTAGAATTCTAGCTATGGAAGTCTTTCCTGTTCCCCTAGGACCTGCAAAAAGATAACTGTGAGCAATTCTCTTTTGAAATACCGCTTCTCGCAAAGTTTGAACGATATGCTCCTGTCCTACTACTTCTTCAAAATTTTGTGGTCTAAACTTTCTGTAAAGCACACCTTCACTCATTTTTTTACACCTCGGGTCGTGCACCGCCCCTTCGACTAGCTTCTTCGAAGCGGTGTTTACAGGCTGAGAATCCAGCCAGGCTTCCCCACGACAGCCTGTACCTTGCTTACCGCTGCTCCCTCCCGGGCCTCACGGAATTTACAAGGACGAGACTTCGTGGGACCCGACCTTCCACTCTCAAGCCTGTAATCCTACCTCCAAAAAGCTGCCTCAAGGGCGGATTTAAGCCCTGCTAGAGCGGTTTGCAGGTACAGGGCACCGCTAACTCCCCGCCTAGCACGACCCTTTTACTATATTAGCAAAAAGAGAAGACACATAGCTATAAGGTGAAGATAACCCAAAGTGTGCTCCTGAAGATGAAGACTAATTGAGATAAAATAAGGGAAAAATGAAAAGGCGAGAGTTTTTGCAAAAAATAGGCCGGCTTTTCCTCTTCTCTTCAATTTTTTCCCTTGAAGGCTGCACAAGTCTTTTTCAAGACACTTCAGAAGAAAAAGCGGTTCCAAAAAGTATAAAAGTGACTGAAAGAAAACCTTTAGAAAAGAAAGAAGCGCCTGAAGAAACCAAATTCTATCCTGAACTTTCGGTAGTGAAAGGCGGAAATCCCAGCCAAAACTTAGAAAAAGCCTTGGAGAAAATAGGAGGTATAGAGCGATTCGTCAAAAGGGGAGCAAAAGTAGTGATAAAACCAAACATTTTAACAGCGCGAAGGCCCGAGTTTGCCGTCACCACGAATCCCATTCTTATCGGGGCACTAGTGAAACTGTGCTATGAAGCAGGTGCTTCAGAAATAACTGTCCTAGATAGACCCACCACCTCCCCACGAATAGCCTATGAAGTTTCTGGTATTGCCCAAACCACTCGAAAAGCAGGAGGAAAAATCAAAATCCTCACAGAGCGAAACTTTGAAAACACTTTAATCTCTGAAGGTGAAATCTTAAAAAAATGGCCCTTGGTGAAAGATATTTTTGAGGCTGATGTTTTCATCAATGTCCCCATCGCTAAAACGCACAGTTTAGCCACGCTTACGATGGCAATGAAAAACTTAATGGGAATAATGGGAGGAGAAAGATCCCAGATGCACATCGACTTTGACCAAAAAATTGTGGATTTAAACACCTTGGTCAAGCCACATTTAGTCATCTTAGATGCGCACCGCATCTTAATAAGAAACGGACCCACAGGGGGAAGTCTCTCTGACGTGAAAGAAATAAAAACCCTTATCGCCGGGACAAATCAAGTTACAGTAGATGCCTACGGAGCCACTCTCTTTAAATTAAAACCAGCCGACCTCCCTTATCTTGTGAAAGCAAAAGAAAGGGGGTTGGGAGAAATAGATTTACAAAAACTTAACATCGCTGAGGAAGTCATGGCCTAAACTAAAAATGGAAAATAATAAGTGGAGATTTTAAAGTGAAGGTCTACCGATACAGAAAGTACTTTCAATCCTTCTTTCTCCTCCTCTTTCTCACCCTTCTTACCCTCACCGTCTGGCCCTTAGGGATGGTTTACCTGGGAGCTTTCCTCCTAGCAGACCCTCTAATTGCTTTAAACTCCCTTTTTAACGGCGTTTTTAAATGGGAAATGTTTTTAGCTTTTTTCTTCCTTATCTTTCCTTTTTTCTTAGGAAGAGCTTTTTGCGGATATGTATGTCCGCTTGGTTTTATCATTGAGCTTACGGGACCGAGAGAAGGAAAGCTTAAAAAATCTAAATCCAGGGAGATTCTTTTAAAACTTCCCCTCCTCATCCTCTCGTTCTCTTTGATTTTAATGGCTTTTAAAAGCAGCCTTTTTCTCATCCTCGACCCTCTTTCAACCTTAACCCGCACTTCAACCACATTCTTTTATCCTCTCCTGGATAGAATTACCCGCTTAACCGGCGATGTTCTTTATAGAATCACACCCCTCAAAGGAGTGGTAGATTCAATCACCACCTTCATAAGTGGATATATAATTTTTCAAAAACCTCTCTCATACCAGCTCCAATCAGCAATCTTACTTCTTTTCCTAGTGATAATTACTCTCTCTTTTCTCACCCGGCGTCTCTGGTGTCGTCACCTCTGCCCTCTGGGAGCACTCTGGGGTTCCTTAAGCCGATTTAGCTTTTTTGGAAGAGTAGTCGATAAAGAAAAGTGTATTAAATGCTTAAAGTGTGAAAATGTTTGTCCCCTCGATGCCGTCCGAAACGAAGGTCTTTCCACAGATAAATCTCGCTGCGAGTTAAGTTTTGAATGCGCTGAAGTCTGTCCCACAGGAGCAGTCAGATTTGGGTTAAAACCAAAAAACCTCACCTATAACCCCAGCCGCCGAGCATTTATAGTCGTCACAGGCGCGGCTCTTTTAAGTAGTTTTCTTTTAAAGAATTCACTTTTAAAAACAGGGGAAAGGGCAGAGCTTATAAGGCCACCTGGAGCAAGGGAAGAAGAAGCTTTTCTCTCTCTTTGCTCCCGCTGCGGTCAATGTATGAAAGTCTGCCCCACTAATGTTCTTCAACCTTCCCTTTTCTCCGAGGGATTGGAAAGCTTATTCACCCCAGAGATGAACTTCGACTACGCTTACTGCGACTTTAGCTGCAATGAATGCACAAAAGTGTGCCCCACTGGAGCAATTGACTATCTTTCTTTAAGTAAGAAGAGGAAAGAAGTGATTGGAAGAGCCTACATCGACCGCAATCGCTGTATTCCCTGGGTAGACTTTAAAAACTGCCTCGTCTGTGAAGAGTTATGTCCTGTCCCTGAAAAAGCTATCGTTTTTCGAGTAGAAAGAGAAATGAATCCTGAAGGAAAACTTATCACCTTGAAAAAACCGCTGGTGATTGCGGAGCGCTGTATTGGCTGCGGGGTTTGTCAATTCAACTGTCCCGTGCCTTATGAATCAGCCATCAGAGTTAAAGCTGTAAAGTAGCGAAAATTAACATACCTAAATCAGCACCCAAAAACTCCTCCGAGAAAAGAGCCCGTGAAAAAGAAGATTGCAAACTACACTGTAATGTCTAATGATATTCCCGCTCTTTTAATTTCATAAATAAGGAGAATCCAGTCATCTTTTAAAAATGATTCTTTTGAAATGAGAATTAACCGTGGTGCCTGACAGTGGGCTAGTCGATGAAATGTGAAAATAGTGAATGAGTGCTTAAATTTCCTATCAAAATACTAGATTTTTATCAAAATTGAGAGAAAAATTAGACGCATCTCCTTACTGTTTTTGTAACCTCTCTGGTCCTTTTTTCCCTTTAACTCCAGTTGTAACCCCGAAAGGGGATGTTCTCTCTGCCTCAATAAGTTTATCCTTAAGACTCTTAATCTGCTCTTCAGCTTTCTCAAGCTCAGACTGCAAATCAGCTTTCTCTCTTTCTAGCTTTTTCTCTGAGATTGAAGGTTGCAACTAAAGAAAGCAAGTGGCGTAGAGTAAACCCAGCAGTAGAAGCAATAAGAAAACAATCAAGAACGCTTTCTTTTCTCCACTATTTCTTTACCTCAGATGAGTCAATTCTAACTCTATTTAGGAAAAAGCGAGTGAAGAGGCGCCAGTTAGTGCGGAAAGGAAATCTCTCTAAGTACAAATCTAACCGCCTAGCTCCCATAGCCAGTTTTTTTATCTGCTACGCGATTCTCCCTCTGGGGCTAGAAGGTGCTTTCTAGCAGCAGACCGTATTTCGGAACTTAATTCATAGCTGTTTTGCGGCGAGCGAAGCTTATTTTTGCTATTTTCTCGTCGGTAGCTAATGTTAAAATTGCTCTGTGATTCTGGAAATATTAAAAAAACTGGCTCTAGTTACTGGCGCGGTTTTACTTATTTTTGCTTTCCTCATTTTCTTAACCGCCCTCATTTTTCGCTACATTTCCTCCCTAGCCCGCCCGGCTAATCTTCAAGAAGCTTACAGTCGAGGAGTAAAACTGGCTGGTTCAGCAGGAAAAAACTACTGGGTGGTGGTGGCTCATCCCGATGATGCTGAGTGGTATGCCGGAGGCACCTTGGCTCATTTGGCCCGCAAGAACCGTGTTATTTTAGTTATGTCCACCTCGGGAGAGAAAGGAGCTGAGGAGGATGACCTTGGACGAAAGAGAGAAAATTTACAGCTTCAAGCGGCGAAACTGATAGGTTACTCGCGGGTTGAGTTTTTGCGCTTCCCCGACCGTGAGCTTCAAAAGTATCAGCAGGAGCTGTATGAGCATCTGAAAAGGTTGGCAGTTCATGAACCGCCTGCGGCAATTTTCACTTTTGATTCGGATAAGCCCCATTACATTTACCGCCATACTGATCATCTGGTAGCTGGAGAAGTTGTAAAAAAGGTAGATGAGGAACTAAAAGTGCCACTTTACCTTTTTCACACCAGCCAGCCCAATGTTATTTTTGATTACAAGGAAGTTAAGGAAAGAAAGAGAGAAGCACTTTTAATTTTAAGCAACTACAGCAATCGCAACCGAAGAGGGATTTTAAGGCTGCTTCGTGGCTTGTTTTCCTTATTTGGACGAGACCGCATTGAAATGTACGGTTTTAAAGCCAGCTTTCCTGAAGTTGGTGTGGAATACGGCGAAACATACCGCCTTATCTTACCAAAGAAATAAGGCGAAAAAATTAAAAGGCTTTTTCGCGCTACCGATACACTTTTTCACTTTTTCCACCCTGGGAAATTTCCCCGAAGGCTTAACCTTATCGTTAACGACCAGAGCGGGGGTAGGGATTTCCGCCCCGACTAAAGACGACTTGACTATATTGACTAGTCTGGAAGTAGCGGTGAGGAGAATAGCCACCAAAGCAACCAAAAAAATGAGACGCTGAAGATCTCTCCCCTTACCACCGTCAGCTGCAAAAACAAAAGCAGCCACTTTCTTTTTTGCCTCTTCAACGCGGTAAATCAAGGCCATCAAGAGACCGATGACGTTGTCAACTCCATTCTCCCTTCGTTAACTTCTTTTTACTTGACAATATGTGGTATGCCGTTAGCTTTTGCTTACTTACACACTTACTTATTCCATCTGCTCTTTGAGGATGACGGCGGGCGGGATTTTGAAGATTTTGCGTTTGCTTAAGTACTTGGTGAGAACAAAAACTAGCCCTAGCACAATGAAGGCAATTAAAACACCTTGAAGACTTACCTCCATCCTAATAGAAAAGTCTAAGTCTTTAATGAGTTGCATGTAAAAGGCTTGCACGAAGTAGTTAAAGATTGGGATGCCCAAAAGAAAGCCGAGAATAAAGGAGATGTTATTAAAGCCTAAAAAAATCGAGGAGAGCTCGTTATTCCTGTATCCCAGAATTTTAAAGAGGGCAATGGGTTTGCGATTTTCTGAAATAGTTAAGGAAGAAAGCACGTAGACAATAGCTAAGGCGATGAGGAAAGAAACAAACCCCATAACCTGAATTAACTGCTTTACGCTGGCCATACTGTCTTCAAAAGACTTGATGAGGTAACCCTTGTCCATCTCGGAAAGCACCTGCTCCTTAGGAATGGGCAACTCCCTGGGCGAAAAAAGTCCCAAAAAAGTGTCAGCGGGAAAATCAAAAGTTTCGTTGAACTCTTCCAAGTTTATGTAGCCGCTGTTTCCAATGTAAAGGTCAGCCACCGCTCGCACCTTAAGCGAATACTTCTCCCCTGTGGTCTCGCTAACTAGCTCTAATGTATCGCCTTCTTTTTTACTGAACTTATCGGCCAGTGACTTAGTAATGACTAATCCATCAAGCGGCAATTTCTCTCCCTTTTCGTCTTTTAATATAACTAGGTCAGAGTTTTTCTCAATTCCAAAAATGCTGATTTTTGCCTCTTCGCCCTCTATGGTAAAGCGCATCACATTGAACCGCTCCGCTTCAGGATATTTATTTTCCGTCTGGTAAGTATTTAAAAGATACATGTATTCATAGCGAAAGGCTTCTTTGTAAGCTTCCTCGACTAGGTTAGAAAAGGCTGACTGAGCAGTGATGCCGTAGAGAAGCAAAAAGGTAGAGAAGGCAATACCCACTATCAAAACTAACTCGCGGGAAGGGTGAAGCAAGCCTTGCTTTAAAGTTAGCTTTCTTCTAAAGGGGAGCCGGTCAAGAAAGGCCAATCGGTACTTTTTGCCAAATGCTTTTTCCGCCTCGCCCCTGATTATCTCGACCACGCTTTGCTTAAGAAGGCCCCATAAAGCAAACAGCGCAGCTAAAAACATAAACGCCGCCGGCAATAGCCCGCCCAACGCTAAGTCCTTGTAGGAAATAATCTTTTCGGTGAGGGGGATGCTGAAATAAGAAGCGTAAAACTTAATATAAGGGTCGGCGGCGAAATAACCAAGGATACACCCAGGAATGCTACCCGTAAGCCAGATAAAGAGGGGAAAGCCAAGGTAAGATAGGGTGATTTCCTTTTGATTGTAACCGAGAGCGTAAAGAGTGCCGATTTCGGCGTGCATCGAGTCGATAAGTCTCTTAAGCACAATGAAGAGAAGAACCGAGGAGATAATTAAAATAATACTAGCTAAGACAATGGACACCGGCTCGGCTGCTTTCATCTTCAGGTCAGTGGTGACAATCCTTAAGTTCTCTTCTTTCTCTTGAAACTTCATCAAGGTGTAGTTGGTGTTGAGCTCCTCTTTGAAAGCATCTAAGTCTTCCAGCTCTCCTTTGGCCATGTAGTAGTGGTAAGAGCTTTTAGGCATAAACGACTTGAGGTCGGAAAGACTCATTACCCCCACACCGAAGTGTTCGGGGTCGTTAAGGATATCTTGGTCAGTTTTAAGTATATAGACATAGTCGGGGAGGTAAACGTAGCCAGAAATCTTGAACCTCTTGCCCTTTATCTCCAGCTCATCCCTAATTTCAAGGTCGTTTTTCTGAGCGAAGTTTATATCCAAGCAAATCTCACCTGGCCCAGGCAGCTTTCCTTCCGAAACAAACGGTTTGTTAACTCGCTGAGCGATGTTGAAAAAACGGATGGTTTTGTTATCGAAGCTGTAGTCCCAAAGTAACTTTTCCTCAACTTGAAGACCGTATTTTTTCTCTACCTCACTTATCTCAATAGGGCGGGCTGTGAGAAAATTGAAGTCTTCTTGATTGCCCCTCTCTGCAAAATTCTCGTAGTTCTGCTTGACGTTAACAATAAGAAAGCTAAAAGTAGTGTAAGCGAAAGAGGCTAAGAGGACTAAAGCAATAATGCCAAAAAAATGAGATTTGTTCCGCCAGATTATCCTGAAAGGGATTTTTTTAAGCATTACCAGACAACCTCCGCTGCTGGAATGGGGGAGGGATTTTCAGTAAACTCAACTAACTCCCCGCTGCGCAGCTTGCCTACCGCTCGCGCCATCTTTGCTATAGCCACGTTGTGGGTGGCGATAAGAATTGTCGTCCCGTACTTCTTGTTTATCTCTTCAAGCATACCCAAAACAGTGATGGCGTTCTCAAAGTCGAGCGCGCCAGTTGGTTCATCGCAGAGGATAATCGCGGGATTTTTCACCACCGCTCTAGCAATGGCAATTCTCTGCTGCTCGCCGCCGGATATTTCAAAGGGGAATTTATCTTTGTGCTCCCACATCCCCACCGTTTTTAAAACTTCTGCCGGGTCAAGGCCGTCTTGAGCCAAGTATTTGGTGGAGAGCACGTTTTCGAGAACGGTCAGGGAGTTAACCAAGTTATAAAACTGAAAAATGAAGCCGAGTTTTCTTCGTCGGTAGTTGGTGAGCTCTTTTGGTTTTAAAGAAGTGACGTCTTCACCGTCGATAACCACCTTTCCAGAGTCAGCGCTGTCAATCCCGCCAAGAATGTTGAGTAAAGTTGTTTTTCCTGAACCAGAAGGGCCAAGCACTACACACAAATCACCCTTTTCGAGGTTGAATGAGACATCTTTCAAAGCGTTTATGACGATGTTTCCAACGTGGTAGCTCTTAGAGAGATTGCTGACTTCAATAAACACTCACACCACCTCCAAACTATCTCAAATTATGACTCAAAAGTCATATGACTGTCAAGTCACTTCTTTGTGCCAATTCCCTCTTTAATCAATTTCATAAAATCGTCCTGGACTTTCGTCACGTAGTCTTTGGGTAAATCAGTGAGCTTAACCCCTTTTTTCTTGGCCATTTCCAAAAGGGCTTTTTTAAAGTCCCAAACAGACCCTTCGAGAAAGACCATGACGATTTTGGGGGGAACATCGTCTCTAATAAATCCGCTCTTCTGGTTTTTGGTGATTATCTCTTCTAAAAAGACTCTCGTTGTAGAGTGGTAAAATTCTTCGATTTCCTTTTTGAAAGGCGAGTCATCATAAAAAGCCGTCTTTTCCATCAGGAGATATTCATCAGGATAAGTGAGCAGAAAATCCCAAGCATACTCAAAAGCCTTCTTCGTGTAGTCGAAGAGACTGATGCTTGCGAAATCGTAATCTTTTACAATCTTAAGGTACTTGCTCAAAACTTCTTTGATGGTGTAAAAATACATGTCTTTTTTGTTCTCGAAGTACTGGTACATACTTCCTTTGGAAACTTGGCTTTCTTTAGCCACGTCCTCGATATCCACTTTACTGTAGGGCTTGTGGGCAAAGTATTTAATGAGCACCTGGGTTATCCGCTCTCTTTTTTCTTGAGGCAAGTTAAAAAAAGTTTTTTTAGGCAACCGCCACACCGCCAACCAACAGTTTTTAACTATTATGACTCATTAGTCACAAAGCGTCAAAAGATGAGCCAAGCAAGGAGATTAAAAGTAATCGAGCCTCATCTTGTCAGCTTGCTTTAGTTTAGTGGTTTTTTATAAGCTGAGCCTTTTCCTCAACATTATTGGCAAAAGCTCTTGCGTGCCAAAAACTACCCGAATGGGTAGTTACGTTTCCTTTGGCTTAGAAATATAATGAGGCAGTCTTAAAATAGGGGTGGCGTCTGTGAGTAAGCAGTTAGGCAATAAATTACTATTAGTAATTTGAATGGTGAATGGGGAGAAGCAAAAAGTTCCAGTGGACTTTTTGCTTCTGGCGGAGCCGACGGGACTCGGCTCCCCATGTCCCAGCACGGAATAGCTATTCTTGATTATGAGTAGACTGGTCCGTGTAAGCTGCTTCTACCTCATTTTCGAAGGCTGACTCTTCTTGCAACTTTCTCTCGCAATATCTCACAAGCCAGACAATCAGCCTTTCAATGTCTGGATCGTTGAGGTCAATTTCTAAATTAGTTTTTTTCATTCTACTTTTTATATGTGAGTGAAACGAGCTAATGGGACAAGAAAAAGAACTAGTAAAGGAAGGGGAATGTAAACTGTTATTTACAGTAGCTTTAAAAACTTTTGTGGTAAAGGAAAGGATCAGGTCTTGGTCTAATGCCAGGCTTCTCGTTTTTACAGGAAACAGGACTTGACCCCCTGGTTTTCCTTGAAATGAAAAGTATTAAAAATATTCTACAAAAACTTACTAAAAAGGCACATGAGAATTTAATGAAGATGCCGGGAGTTCGAGCTCCGAAATTGGCAATCCCCTATCCCCTTTAAAAAAGAAGGATTTAGCGGGATTTAAAGTTTAGGCTAAAGAAGGCTCGTTGGAAAGGTAAGTTAACAAAGAAAAGCTTAATCTGAAACAGTTATGAGATAAAATTAGCAAATAAGGGATTGTAAAAATGATTGAAGAAAATTACTTTTTTGAAAATGATTTAACCCAAGACGAGCTAGAAGATTTAAAAAATCAGTTGCGCTCCCCCGACTCTCGGGTAAGAGAACTTGCCGCTTCTCAACTTTTCCTAAGTGCCAATCAGGACCTTTTAGACGAAGTGCTTTTTTTAATTGCCGATGAAAAACTTCTAGTGAGAACAAATGCGGTGAAAACCCTCATAAAAATGTCACTTTATAATGAAGATGTTGCCAGTTCAGAAAAACTCCATAGAGAAATCATCCAGCAGATAAAAGAAAAAAGTGTGACAGAAAAGCTTACTCCTTTACTCCAAGAAAAAGTTCCTTGGGTAAGGAAATTAGCTCTCGAAGCTCTAGCCATCTTCGGAGACGAAAATCTTAGCTCCGCCATTAAGGACGTCATAATAAACGACCCAGAGCCTGCCGTAAGAAAGCAAGCTGTTATCACAATAGCTTCAATTATCAAGGAAGATAACGCCGATCTTGAAATGTTGCTTGAAATAGCATTAAATGGCTCTTTTGCAGAAGTTAGAGAAGTAGCTATATACGAACTTGCTCCGCTCTGCAGTAAACGGGCT
>FWPU01004854.1_pt1 | contig 30523 bp, 27 predicted proteins | sample 2228361 | NCBI WGS metagenome assembly FWPU01 (sample SAMEA103939777, study PRJEB20133) | metagenome | reverse complement strand
CGCCGGCATGCTCCTCGACATCGGCGACGTCGACGAAGCCATCCGCCAGTTGAACGTCGTCACCCGCCGCAACCCCGATGACGAAATGGCTCTCTACCTCCAGGCCCAGGCGTTCCGCATGAAGGGTCTTTACAAAGACTCCATCGAGTCCGCCCGCCGCGCCATCCGCCTCAACCCCGCCAACCCCGAGGCCCGCTTCTGGCTCGCCGAAAGCCTCCGTCTCAGCCGGCAGTACGCCGATGCCATCACCGAATATGCCGAGTACCTCCGCCTCAGTGACTTCAACAGCAAGCTCGCCGGCAAGATGAATTACTACGTGCTCGGTTTCCTCATCGGCCACGGCAAGAAAAGGCGCGCCGCCCAGCAGGACATCTGGCGCGACCTCCGCAGCCTCGCCCACTTCGGCATCTGCGACGCCCAGCGCAAACTCTCCAATTTCGACGAGGCCATCAAGCACTGCCGGCAGTCGCTCTCCTACGACCCCGAGGACCCTTACGTCCACTACGCCCTCGGCCTCGCTTACGCCCGCAAGGCCCAGAATACCGGCAGCCTGGAAACCCTCTCCGCCGCCCGCGTCCACTTCCGCGCCATGCTCGACATCAACAGCGAAATGGCCGAGGCCGACTACGCCCGCAAAAACATCGCCAGCATCGAAGCCCTCCTCGCCAAGTAACCCCCGATCTCACCCCCAACCTATCCGCGGCTTCCTCCCTCAGGTGGCGCGGAGCGCAGGCTCCGCTACCCAGGCAGTCATGCCGGCGGCCGGCCAAATCCGGAAGCCAATCCTCTGAGCCCGCCGCACCGGCGGCCCCAGCACCCCCCTCGGACAAAAGCCTTCTGAAGTCCGGCTTCCTCAACGTCATCACCCCCCTAACCTGGCCTACCTACTATTCGGCGCCCCGCCATGCAGTCTCCGCCAACCTCCCTGTCCATCTGCGGCCCCTCTCCCCTCAATTCCTCAATCTGAGGACCGTCCCGTCGCCAGGAAGAAGACCTCCTCCGCCGGGATGATTTGGCGCTTGCCGCACAGCCGCGATCTAAACCCTTGCCATCCCCTTTCACCGGCCGCAGGCCCTCGCCAACGGGCTACCTAATCCCCAAACCGGAGACCACCGAAAACCCACGCCTGCCCGGAGCCGAATCTCGCACACTGTCTCCGAAACGGCTGTACCGGCCAAGCTGTCCTGTGCTATGATGTTGACATCATGATGTCCAGAACCCAGATTACCCTCGATCCCGAGATTCAGCGCCGCGCTCGCCAACGCGCCGGCGACCTCGGTATATCGCTCGCCGAATACGTCCGCCGCCTCGTGGCCCGAGATCTCGCCGGCGCCCGGCCGGAAGCTGACCCCGCGATGGTGTTCGATCTCGGAAGCTCCGGCGCCTCCGACATCGCCACACACAAGGACTCCATGATCGCTGAGGCCTTCGTCGCCTCCCGGTCTCGTACCCGCCGGCCGTGAGCCTCTTCGTTGACACCTCCGTTTGGTACGCCGCCGCCGACTCGGCCGATGCCGGCAACCTGCGGGCGAAAGCCATCCTCTCTGCGGGCGAGTCGCTTGTCACCTCCGATCACGTCTTGGTCGAGACCTGGACCCTGCTGCGAAGCCGGATCCACCGTCAGGCGGCGGAGCGTTTCTGGGAGAGCCTCCGCGGTGGGGTCGCCCACGTCGAGCCTGTCGGCCCGGCGGACCTCGAAGCCGCCTGGCAAATCGGCCTCGCTTTTGCCGGCCAGCATTTTTCCCTCGTAGATCGGACAAGCTTCGCCGTCATGCGCCGCCTCGGCATCGAGCGCGTGGCTTCCTTCGACGACAACTTCGCCATCTTCCGCTTCGGCCCTCGTCTCCGGCGCGCCTTCACCGTGTTGCGGTGAACGCCAAACCCGGTCACAAGATGTTTCTCTCTAAATATCAATGACTTAAACCGTGATCGCTCGGCCGCTCCTGCTATAATCACTGCTGGAGGCCCCGACCGGCCTCCATTCCTTTTTCAGGAGGCAATCCAATGTCCGTTTCCCCCGAAAAACTGGCCGCCAACCGTGCCAACGCCAAACTCTCCACCGGTCCGGTCACTCCCGAAGGCAAGGCCCGCGTTTCAAAAAACGCCCTCCGCCACGGCTTCACCGCCCGCGAGATCATCGTTCGCGACGACGAACGCGACCAGTTCGAAACCCTCTTGGCCGAGCTTCATCACGAGGTCCAGCCGCAGGGAGCCATCGAGAACGAGTTGTTCGAACAACTCCTCCACGCCGCCTGGAACCTGCGCCGCGTTCGCCGCCTCGAAGCCGAACTCTTCTCCGGCTCAGCCGATCCCCTCACGGACGATGCCCTCGAGGCCAAACTCACCCGTTACGCCCGCTATGCGGCCCGCTTCGAGCGCACCTTCCACCGCGCCCTCCGCGAATTGAAGCACATCCAGACCGCCCGCGCCCTCCACGCCCAGTGGGCCGAGGCCACCGGCCAAATGGTCCCCATCCTCATTGACATCCTCAAAGCGGAAAAACAAAGCCAAAATCTCTTCCCCCAGGAGCCGATTATCCAGTTCCGCCTCGTCGATCCACCCCCCGGCCAACCCTCCGCCGCCGGTTTTCACCTCGATCCGCCCCCTCCCTTCCCTCCACCGGCCAAACCCGTTGCATGACATCCTGACAATACACCCTCCAACGCCCGAAACCCCTCCTCACCCACACTCCACGTGTCTCAACGCCCCCTCCAGTCGCCCTTCACGGCGCCTCCTTCACGCACCGAAACCCGATATTCTCCGCCCGGAACCGCGCCGGCACCCCGCTCCATTCGAACGTCACGTTCTCCACCAGCGGCACGTCATAGGAGCCGCCCCGTATCGTGTACCACGGCTCGTCGGCGCCCGGCGGCGGCGACAGCAGGCTCTTGAACGCCTCCAGCGCCCCCGGACTCGGATTCACCCGCTCCTCGACGAACTCCCACACATTCCCCGCCATTTGCAGCGCCCCCCACGGGCTCGCCCCCAGGCTGAATGCCGCCGCCGGCAATACGCCGTGGCTCTCCTGCGCCTTGTTGTCCGCCACGTTGGCCCGCGTCGGATCCCGTTCGCCCCCCCAAGGGTACGCCCGCCCGTCCGTCCCCCGCGCCGCCTTCTCCCACTCCGCCGCCGTCGGCAGCCGCTTGCCGGCCCAGCGCGCGAATTCCTGCGCCTCCGTGAAGGTGATGTTCACGACCGGAAAGTCCGGCCGGTCCTCCCGAATGCCCGCCGGCAGCGGCTTGCCCAACTCGGCGCAGAAACGCACGTAAGCCGAGTTGGTCACCTCCGTCTTGTCGATGTAATACGCAGGCAGGCGCATCGGCGTCCGGTCCGCCCCGAACAGAAACTCCCCCTCCGGTACCAGCACCATCTCGCCCGTCGCCGTCGGCAAAACGCTCGGCGGCGGGCCCGTCACAACCTTCGGCTCGACCCCCTCGCGCCTCCCCAACGCGAAGTAGACAACTACCAGCACCGCCAGCAACGCCGCGGCCGCCGCCGGAATCCACCCCTTCTTCCATCGCGGCTCAGCCGGCCTTTCAGCCCCCACCCGCTCGCTCGGCGCCTCCACTCCTTCCAGCTCCCGAAGCGACGCCTCGATCTCCCCCCGAACCTCTTCAAAACTCTGCGGCCGCCCCGCCGGGTCCTTCGCCGTGCACCGGCTCACCAGCCGGCAGATCCGCTCCGGCGCCCCCGCCGCCCGCAACGGCCCCACATCCACCGGCTCGTGAAGGATCTTGTAGAACAACTCCTCGATCTTTTCCCCAGTTACCGGCTTGGCCCCCGTCAACAGCTCGAACAGCAGAATGCCAAAGGCATAAACGTCCACCAAGCTCGTCGCCGCATCCCCCCGCACCTGCTCCGGCGACATGTAGTACGGCGTGCCCAGCGTGAACCCTGCCCGCGTCAGGTGCATCTCCGGCCGCTTGGCAATGCCGAAATCCATCAGCCGCACCCGCCCGTTCTCGTCCAGGTGGATGTTTTCCGGTTTGATATCCCGGTGCACGATCGACTGCCTGTGGATATATGCCAGCGCCTTCGCCGCCTCCCGCGCAATCTCCAGCCTCCGCCGCAGCCCGCCCGCCCCGCCGCTCTCGATCGCCTGCCGCAAGTCCTGCCCTTGCAGGTACTCCATCACCATGTACGGGCGCCCGTCCTCCTCGCCGAAGTCGTACACCCGGATGACGTTGTCGTGCGTCAGTCCGCCCGCCGTCTGCGCCTCCCGCAGAAACCGCGCCTTCGCATCCGCGTCTGCCGTGGCCTCCGCCGTCAGGATCTTCACCACTACGGTGCGGTGCATCACCGGATCCCAGGCCTTATACACCTGCGACATCCCGCCGCCCAGGTATTCGCGCAGCTCGTACTTGCCGACTCGCTTTGGCTGCTCCATCGCTTCAGCTCGCCCCCGCCTTCAGCGGGCTACCGTCGATACGCAGTCCAGCCCCGCCAGGAAACCCTTGTGGAACACCGGCGCCGCCGCTTCCAGGTCAAACCGGACCGTCAGCGGCCGCCCGTCCGGCAACGTCAGCGGCCGCCCGGCCCGCCCTTGCCGCAGTATCCATTCCAGCCGATGAACATTCCCCGCCGTCTGCCACCGGTCAGCGTCGCCGAAGAAGCGGAAGACGGCCCACAGCCCCTCATAGCTGGCAAAAGCCAGATCCGGACCGCCCCCGAACTGCCCCGTCAGCGTCACCGCCTGATGGCCGCTGCCCGGCCACACGAACGCCTGCACCGCCGGCCTCCGCTCCACCGCCAGCGCCTGGCCCTCCACCGTCAGGTTCATCCGCCGGATCCCCTCCGCTGGATAACCCGTCAGCTTATACGTCAGTTTCGCCTCAGGCGAACCGCCGGGATAAACCGCCTCGGTAAACGCCGCCGCCCGGTTGAAAAAGTTCACAAACGCCGGGTTCAGGCGGATCTTACTCGCCGGATTCGCCGCATACACCGGCCCCTGCCGCAGCAGGTGCTCCCTCAAATCCTCTTCGTAAAACCTCCACAGCGCCCCTGTGCCCGGCTGGAAGATCGCCGCCACCTCCGCCAGCGACGCCTCCGCGCTCGCTTCCGCCCGGAACGGATACTTCCCCATCAACGCCTGAAACTGGCTGCAAAGCGCTCGCCCCTTCGCGTTCAGCTCCGCCGGCCCCAGCCCCCGCACCAGTGCTTCCGTGTACAGGATCGGCTTCTCCATCAACTCCTGCACCGTCGATTCAATCTTCGTCGCCGGGTCGATGCGAAAGTTCTGCGCCACCTGCCGCGTCACCACCTTCGCCTGCGTCGCCTGCGCGTTGATCTGCCCCACCACCATCTCCCGCTCCGCGCCGGAAACGTTGGCCGCCTGCTCGACCGACGCTTGAAGTCCCACCAGCGAGTTCATGTAGCCCGAATTCGACTCCCCGATCAGCCGGTCCTCGCTCTCTGGAGGCACGACGTACTGCACCGGCTGGAACGTCTGCTTGATCTCCTCCGACTCGACCGCGGTGTTGCGAGAGGCCAGCCACAGCGCCGCCAGCAAGGGAGACTGATTGCCCGAAACAGCGTTCAGCTTCACCGCCGCGTCCCCCAGGTTCCGGTATCGCACCACCTCCGTCTCATCCAGATACGCGCGCCACTGATCGACGAAGTCTTTCCGGTATCGCTCGCCGATCTGCTTCTCCAGCTCGGCGCGGTCCACACTGGCCGCAGCTTGCTCGCCCAGCACCCACTGCTCCCCGCCGAAAAACCGCTCCACGTTCTTCATCGCCGCCTGCATGAAGGCCCAGCCCCCCTTAGTGAACGCCCCCGGCACCTCCCGCCGGTTCACCACCACCTCCTCCGAGCCCGGAAACATCCGGTTGAAGTTGATGCTCGGGTTGGCCTTCGACGCCTCGGCCAGCATGAACCGGTAGACCCGCTCGATCCCGGCGAACTGCGACAGATACCGCCGCCCCCGCTCCACCGCCGGCGAGTCCTGCTCGGACGAGAACGGGTTCGAGTTCCTCAGGTCCTCGGCGTAGAAATCGAACTGTTTCTGCGCCAGCTCCGTCCGCTGCGCGTCGATCTCCCGCCCCCGCACCCAGTGCTTCATCAGAATCGGAGCCAGAAACGCCTGCGTACTCTTGTCCGGGTGCGACGTCGTGATCAGATATGCCTTCAGCGCGTCATAGACCGGGCTGTATTCGTCCGCCGGCCCCGGCTTCGCCGGCAGCCGCTGCAACGTCGCAACCAGGCTCGCTTGTGCCGAGCCGAACAGCAACTGGTGAAAGCGCGCATAGTACGCCCGCCGCGCCCGCGGATACAGATCGTCGCCCGAGTACAGCCCCCAGCACAGACGCCACGGATGGCCCTCCACCTCGTACCGCGTCAGCCTCTCCAGCGCCTGCCGCAGCGCCTCCAACCGCCTCAGCGCCGCCACCGACGCAACTTCCCCGCCGGCCGCCTCGCCCGCGCCGATCCCCCGCGCCGCCTCGATCACCTCCGCTTGCAGGCGCCGGTTCCCGGCGTAGGAGACGATCAGCCCCATCATCCACCCCAGGCACAGTGCCGCCCCCGCCGCCAGCAGCGCTCGCCGCAACCGGCTCGTCCGCACACTCGCCGCCCCCGCCCCCAGCACCGCCCGGTCGCCCAGCAGCACATCCGCAAACAAATGCGACAGGAACACCCACTGCGGCTTTTTCCGCACCACCGGCTGCTGCGCGCCCGCCTGCTGCCCCCGCAGTGCCTCCTCCGCGGTGAACACCATCGTCGCGCCCCGGATCTCCCGCCCCGCCCGCTCCGCCCGCGGCGCCGGCGCCGGCGCCTCCTGCGTCATCACCGCCCGCACCCCCGAAAAGTAGAAACCCCGCAAGAACGGCCCGGCACGGAGCTGACTGGGACGGCACAGATCCACCAGCAACTGCACCAGATTCGGCCGCAGCTTGCGCAGCTCCCGGGGAAATTCGTACACCCCCGCCAGCTGGTCAGCCTCGTGCTCCCGCGCCAGAAACTCCGTGCGCTGGTCGCACAAGGAGTAGAACAACTCATTGAAGGCCGCCGTCAGCCGCTGCGACTGCCGTTCGGCATAGACTCCGGTCGATACGTCCGCCTCGGCCGGCAGCGTTACCCCCACCACTTGCCCGGCCTCCTCGGCGCTCAGGTTCCGCACGTACTCGGCAAAGAACGCAATGCGGTCCGCTTTCGTGAACAGCACGTACACCGGCAGGCGCACGCCGAAGGCCTGCGACACTTCCTCCAGCCGCGCCCGCAGATTTCTCGCCGTCGCCGACAGCGTTTCCCCGGCATCCGGCTTGAGAAACTCCTCGCAAGAGATGCACACCACAGCCGCCCGCGGCGCCTCCCGCCGGGCCCCGAACAGCGCCCCCAGCGCCCGCGGCCGCAGCCGCTTCACTAGCCGGCCCCACTGCGGCCCCTGCTCCAGCAGCTTGCCGCCCGCTTCCGCAAAAACCGCGCCCCGCGCATACCACAGATTGGCGGCACCGGTCGGAATCACCGCATCGTCGCGGTAGACCTGTCCCGAAAGCAGATCCGGATGCAGACCGCTATGCACCACCGTCGACGTCTTCGCCGAGCCCCTCTTGCCTACCAGCACGAACACCGGCAGGTCCGCCAGCTTCGCCTTGCGCCCCAGTTCGGAGGCCGCTAGCGCTTTTTGAGCTTCCCGGATCAGGATGTCCACCTCGCCCCCGCCCCCTTTGGGGCGCCCGCCGGAATCCCCCCGCAGCGAACTGGCCTGCTGCTTGGCGCTGCTGAGCTGATACCACAAGTAAGCCACTGCGGCGGCAATCCCGATCAGCGCCAGCAGCCCCCGCAAGATCCATAGATCCGAACCCTCCACCCCCAGCCATGTTCCCAGCAGCCATGCCAGCAACAGGTAAATCGTCAGGGCCAGGCTGATAACAACGTAAATAGCCATCGCGCTCCCCCTATCGCCCGCTCTCCATAACTACCGTCGCCAGTTCCGACGCCCCCGACGCCAGCGACAGCTTGAAGCCCGCAAACAGCAGCAGCGCCACCAGCAGGCAGCCGGCCGCCGCATAGCTCAACCGCCTCAGCCACGGGTCCGGCCCCGCTGTGACCGGCCCCGGCGGCGGCGCCCACGCCGGCGACAGCGCGCCCGAGTCCTTGCGGATTCTCCGGACCTTCTCCGCGATGTTCCGCATGATCCCCTGAAGCTCCGCCTGTCCGCCGACCCCGTACCGGCCCCGGTAGCCCAGCAGCAGACTCAAATGGAACACCTCCAGAACGTCGGCCGTCTCCGGCGAGTCCGCGCGCCCCAGTAGCCGCTGGAGACTCTGGAAGAAAATCTCCCCGGCCACGTGTCCGCCGAACAACTCCTCCTGAAGCGGCTGCCGCGGCCAGTCGCCGAAAATCGGGTTGTGCAGGTTCAATACCGTCTCGTCCAGAAACGCCACCACCGCAAACGTCGCCAGCCGCGCGTCCTCGCCCGGATAGCCCCGGCTGACCGCCTCTTGCTCCGCGTTCCTCAGAAGCTGGCGCATGTGGGCCCGGAACGTCGCCGCGTCCGACACCGCCTGTCGGTTGGCCCGCAGCCGCACGATCGCCGTGAAGGCTTCCTGATAGATCAACGCGAGGTTTTCGCCTCGGCTTCCTGACACCGCCTGTGCACTCGCCATTTCGAATCCTGCCCCCTACGCCTCTAGAATCACATGAAGACCGATCTCCGGCTCCGGGAACTCCCCCGGCACATAGACGCCCACCCGCTTGGTCTTCACCATGTGTTCCCAGCACGGTCCCACCTTGCTCAAACCGAAATACTGGTGCTCCACTTTCGGTGAAACCGCCGACGGCGGCACTGGCATGTGCGTCATCTCCAGCCCGGGAAGCGCCCGTTGGACCAGTTTGCCGACGAACTCCTGCGAGCAGATCTTGATCAGCTGCGGCGCCAGCCGGATCAGGTCTGCCTCGCCAAGGCCCGATCGGATCGAAAAGATCCACCGCGAGCGCCCTAACACCCGCTGGTCGGTGATCTCACCTTCATAAAAGTACGGCGCGCTGGGCTTCAGCGCGATCGTCACGCAGCTCGTCGGAATCACCGTCTCCAGGTACAGCCGGATGTGCTGGTCCAGCGCCCCGATGCACTCCTCCAAATGATCGTGGTCGTACAGAGGCAGTTGGGTCGGGTGTGCGTCCAGCGCGAACGTGCACAGCGCGCCGCCCAAACGTAACAACTCGACGTACAACTCCTCCGGGTGTCCTTGCTTTACGTAGCACAGGTTCCGCAGCGTCGCCAGCGCCGTGTTGACACAGTGCAGAAACCAGAAGCTGGCCACCTCGTGGCGCGAAAACCCCGCGGCCATCTCGCCGCTCGCCGCCGGCGCCGCCGCCAGCATGTTGCTTTTCTCCTCCAGGATCTCGATCAACCGCCGCAGAACCTGCATCAGGCGCGGGCTCGCCGCAATGCGCAGGCACGGCGGAATGAACGCGGCGTCGTAGATGAAGTGACCCGTGCCGTCCCGCATGACCCTCGCCACCGGCAACGTCACCAGGTCTTCGGTCCGCTCGCTTTCCAGGTACAGCGCGATGTTCTTGCGGCCGAGCCGCACCGGCTTCTCATCCCGGCCCGTGTTCTCGTCGGCCACCTGCTGCACCTCGCCGACATAGCGCGTCTTGGCGTCCGCCTCCTCCGCCGACAGCGCACAGTTGGGCGCCTCGGGCTTCCTCGCGGGCACCCCCAGATACACCATCAGCCGGTCGCTGACCGGAGAGAACAGTTCCTTGATCTGGCGCGGCGCCGGCAGCGGGTCGCACTCCGGCATGTGAAACGGCAGGCCATCGGGGAACAGCCCTCGGGCATGCAGCAGCGACACGGTCCCGTTCTGAAGCGCCTCGGCATCCAGCTCGCAGCCCGCCAGGCCATAACCCGCAAACCAGAGCGCAGAGGTTGCAAAATGCGTCGCGTCCTCAAAGTAACGGGACTGCACTTGGAAATGATGGGGCGCCAGATGCATGCCCTCCGACCAGACAACCCTCGAAAGCTGTTTCATCAAACTTGTCCGCCCGTCACCGACCCGCCGCATGCCCGTGCCGCATCCGGCACCGTTCGTATTATAGTCGCCGCGCCCCGCAGGACGCTAATTCCCAGTCCGTATTGAATCCGGCGAGCGTCGGTGTCACCATGGAGGGAGAAGCACGCGCCGTGGACGAGCAAAAAAAGCCGCAACCGGTCGACCCCGGCCGCCAGGAAGATCCTTTCTCCAAGGCCGGCAAGTGGCGCGTTGTCAGGCCCGAGGATGAACCAGCGGCCTCAGGCGTAATCGCTGCCCGCCCTCCCGAGCGGGGCGTTTCCGAACGGGAACCCGCGGTTCCAATGCCGGAACCACACGATGCCGGCGAATTCACCCGGATGTTTCAGGCCGACACTGTCCCACTCGCCACTACCCCTTCCATGCCCGTCGCCGGAAGCGGCGGGTCCACCCCTTCCGAAGCAGCCGAAACTCCCGCCCCCCCGGAACCCGGCGAGTTCACCCGCATGTTCCAGGCCGATGCAACGCCGCTGGCCACCCAGACTCAGATGCCGGTGCAGCCTGAACCGAAAACCGAAGCTCCGGGCGAGTTCACCAGACTGTTCCAAGCCGGGCAGCCGCCCCGCCCCGAGGCTTCTCCCGAAGGGCCTTCGCCGCCCGGAGCGCCCTCGAAACCGCCCGGCGAGTTCACGCGAATGTTCCGCCCGGAGGCGGCCCGCCCTGAGGGGCCCTCCTTCTCGCCGCCCTCGAGCACGCCCCAGGCCCGTCCGCCGGCGCCGGAATCCGCAGGCGAAGGGGAGTTCACACGCTTCTTTCAATCGCCCCTCGGCCCCGGCTCGCAGCTGGATCTCAATAAGGCCGGCTACCAGCCGCCTGCCCCCGCCGCGCCGCCGCCGGGCGAGTACACGCGCCTTTTCAAAGCCCCGCCGCCTGCTCCGCCCCCCCGCCGGGAGCAGGGCGCGACCAACGTTTTCGCCACACCCTCCTCTCCTGCGCCGCCACCGGCGCCTGTCGAGCAAGGTCCAAGCGAGTTCACTCGCGTCATCCAAGGGTACCCCGAGTCTGAAATGCCGGCCGAACAGCCTGCCGAGTCGCCGCAGCCCGAGCCCGCCCAAAGGCGCCTGCCCTTGGCCTTGATCGTCTTCTTCGGCGTCCTTCTAGTCATTCTCATCGCCGTAGTGCTCTTGTTTGCCCTCAAGAACTGAACGCGGAGCCTGTTGCCTTGATCGCTTACCCATTCCCGCCCCCCAAGCATTTCGCAGCATTGCGGGCCTGCCTCACTCAGGCCGGCTACACCGAAAACGCCGTCTGTGAACGGCTGCAAATCTCCGGCCTGCACGAACTCCTGAAGGGAAAGAAGATTGAAGCCCCGGCCGAACCCCAGGACACGCTCGGCCTGCTGATCCGCTTTTTCTTGCTCGGTGTGTGCGTCAGCCGGGACGAGCTGCAAGCGCGCCTGCCTGCCGAAGTCCTGACGGCCCTGGCCGAGCTGGGCCTCCTGGCAAGGGCGGCCCCGGCGCCATCGGAATGTTTTTGCCCGATCCGGCTGTATCCCTGCGCCGGCCTGTTTCTGGCCTCGGACCGCTGGAGCAATCCGGACGGTTCGCCTGTCGCCGCCGCCGAAGACATCGTCTACCCGGCCATCACCGCCAACACGCGGATGTTCTTGCAAACGCTGCCCTCCACCCCGTGCAACCACCTGCTGGATCTGTGCTGCGGAACGGGCGTCGCCGCGCTCCGGGCCGCCGCTATCGGCGGCGTTGCCGCCGCTTGGGCCTCGGACCTCACCGAACGCTCCGTGCGCTACGCCGAGTTTAACCGGTTGTTGAATGGCCTGGAGAATGTGACCGTCGTCCGGGGTGACGTCTACGAAGCGGTGGCCGAAGAACGCTTCGACCGCATCGTGGCCCATCCCCCCTATGTGCCTGCGTTGGAAGCCAAATGGCTTTACCGCGATGCGGGCGAGGAAGGCGAGGCCGTCACGCGGAGGATCATCGAGGGCCTGCCCCGGCATCTGTTGCCCGGCGGTCGGCTCTACTGCCTCGCCGTCGCCGCCGAGCGAGCCGGCGTGCCGGCCGAGATGCGTTTTCGCCGTTGGCTCGGCGAAGCCGCTTCGGAGTTTGACGTCCTGTTCGTCGAGATGGACTCCCACACGCCCGAGCAGGTGGCCTCCTACCCGTTGCTGGCCGGAAAACGCAGCTTCCGGGAGTTCCTGAAGCTGAAAACGCTGTTTGAAGAGCACGGCATCCGGCAGTTCGTCCACGGCCTCGCCGTCATTCAGCGCGCCCGGTCTTCCCGCAACGTCTTCACCCTCCGCCGCACCAAACGGCCGCACCCCACCAGCGCCGAGGTCGAATGGCTGATGGACTTCGAGACCCGAGTTGCCGAGGCGGGAGGCCCTGGCTATCTGCTCGATGCCCGGCCCGTCGTCTCAGCAAACTGTCGCCTCCGCGTCGGCCACCGCTTCGAGAATGGCGATTTCACCCCCTCCGAGTTCACGCTGCTGACCGAGCAGCCGTTCGAGATGGAGTGCGAGGTCCGGCCCTGGACAGCCGTCATGATCGGCAATTGCGACGGCAAGATGACCGGCCGCGCGTTGTACAACCTTTGCCGCCGCCGCAACATGATCCACAAATCCGTCTCCGCCGCCGACTTCGCCGGGCTCCTCCATGTCCTGGTCTCCGGCGGATTCCTCGACGTCGCCGCCCCTAGCGCGCCTTCGGCAGCAGAATGATCAGCTCCATCTGCGGGTTGGGCAGCTCGGCCGGCACGTACGCCGCCAGGTTCCGCGCGCGCCCCACCGCTTCCCACGCCAGCCCCGACTGATTCAGGCTGAAGTACTGATAGTTCAACTTCACCGGGATCGATGCGGGCGGCTGGGGCACGTGCGTCAACTGCATCCCGGGCAACGCGTGCTTGACCAGGTGCTCGATGTGCGTCGCCGAGCACACTTTCACCAAATGGGGCGCCTTGCTGATAATCTCCGCCTCGCTCGTCTCGGCGTTGATCGCCAAGTACATCTTCGTGTTCACCAGATAACGGTCGTCCTCCAGCGCCGTGGCCCAGATCGATGGCTGGATCGCCTTGAGCGGCAACGCTACAAAGTTCGCCGGCACCACTGTCTCCAGCAGCCGCCGCAGCTTTTCGTCCAGGTCGCGGAAACACGCGCCGAGGTTCTCATGGTCGTACGCCGGCAGGTCGCGCGGGTGAATCTCCAGCGAAAACGTCGTCAGCGCCCCGGCCACCTCCAGCATCAGCGAGAACAGCGCCTCCGGATGTCCGTGCCGCGACTCGAACAGATGGCGCATCAACGGCAAGTGCGTGTTGATCGTGTACAGCAGCCAGAAGCTGGCGATGTCCGACGCCGTGAAATCCGCCAGGCTCTGGTTCTTCTGCCGCCGCATCCCAGCCAGTTGACTGCTCTTCGCCGACAGGATCTCCACCAGCCGGCGGGCGACCGACATCACGTAATCGCTCGCCGCAATGTCCAGCAGCGGCGGCACAAACGCCGCATCCAATTGGAACGTGCCGGCTTCTGACCGGCTGACGCGCGCGATCTTCAGCGCCGGCGTGCCGCGCCGCACCTCCGTCTCGGCCAGGATCCGGAAATTCTTCCGCGCCACCTGCAAGGGCTTTTCCGTCTGGCCCGACGTCTCGTCGCGCACCGTCGTCACTTCCGCCACATATCGGGTGTCCGCGCTGTTCGTCCCGGAAGAGATGTTCAATCCCCGCTCACGGTACGGCGGAATCGCCAGGTAGAAGTCCGCCGCAGCTTGATCACCTTCGAAGAAATGCCCGAGCGGCTTCGGCGGCGGGGCAGCGTCGGCTTCGGGAATCGAAAACACCAGGCCATCGGCGAAGATCCCGGAAGCCCTGAGCAGTGTCAAGTTTCCGCCGGCTAGCGCCTCCTGGTCCATGTGCAGTTCCAGAAACCCCCACGGCCGGAAATTGAGCGCGTCCAACCGGAACTGGAGCAGGCTCTCTACGTAGCGGTCCTGCATCTGCAAGTGCTGGGGAGTCAGGAACGTCCCCTTGGCCCACACCACCGGCTGCAGGCGCTTGACCATGACTCAAAGGTATCACAGCGGTCGGCGGGCAAAATCTGCGAGAGCCGCCGCCCCCTCGCCGGACTACATTGCTAGGCGCCCCATGCCGCACCTAATTCGGCGACAGGCTACGAAATCACCAAATCCGGCGTCGCAAACGACGCCTCGAGCCCCGATGCGGGGTCTCGCAACCTGTCCCAGAATTGCGCGGCTCGGTTTGCTGCTCCTGGCGGCGCCGCTGACGGCCGCCGGCCCTGGCGGGCGCGTGGAATACATAGGCGGCACTGTCGAGGCGCTCGCCCGGGCCCGCAAGGGCCGCCTGGACACCACGCACAAGACCCATCTGATGTACCACGCCGGCAAGACGCTCTATGCGGTGCCGTGGGACAGCATCAATTTGTTGGAGTATGGGCAGCGTGTCGGCCGGCGCTACGCCATGGCTGTGCTGATCTCGCCGTTGCTGATTCTCAGCAAGACCCGCAAGCACTTCCTTACCATCGGCTTCGTCGACGAAGAGGGGCAGCAGCAGGCGCTGATCTTCCGCGTCGAGAAGGACGACATTCGTCCCTTGCTCGTCTCGCTGGAGGCGCGCACGAACGTGAGAGTGGAGTATCAGGATGAAGAGGCGCGCAAAGCCGGCAAAGGTTGACTTCCGGCGGCTTGGCCTCGCCTTGTTTTTGCTGGCTGCTGCCGCGCCCGCCCAGCAAGATCCGTCGGCGGAACTTCTGAAGATCCGCCGCGTGCACGTCGAAAAGCTCTCCGGAGGCGAGACAGCCACCCAGATCCGCGACATGATTATCGCCCGGCTCCAACGCAGCGGCCTTTTCGTGCTCACCGAAGACCCTGAGCGCGCTGACGCCTACCTGCGCGGCTCGGCGGAGGATCTCATCTACACCGACACCCACGAAACCCGCGAAGGGGTCGACGCCCGCGCCTCGATCAGCACCGGCGCCCCGCGTTCCAGCAGCAGCCGCTACGGCCGAGGCGTCTATGTCAGCAGCGGCATCGGCCAGGATGAGTCAAGCCGCGCTGTCGAACGCCGGCACGAGGCGATGGCCGCCGTGCGGCTGGTGAATAAGCACGGCGACGTCATATGGTCGACCGTCCAGGAAAGCAAGGGGGCCAAATTCCAGGGCGCCAGCGCCGATGTGGCCGAAAAAGTTGCGCGGCAACTGGTCGCCGACTACGAGAAAGCGCGCAAACCCCGGCAGTCCCCCAAACCCTCCGCCCCGCCGGACGGCGAACCGCCGGCCCAGCTCAAGCCGAACTGACCGCCGCCACGCCGGCCCGGTTGTTCCCAACCCGGATTCCTGCTACAACGAAAGGTTCCGGGGAGGAAGCGATCGTCCGAATCTGTGTTCTTGCCAGCGGCAGTTCCGGAAACTGTACCTTTATCGGCGCCGGCCGCACGCGGCTGCTCGTCGATGCCGGCTTGAGCCGGAAGGCCACCTTCGAACGGCTCGCCGAGCTGGGCGAGTCCCCGGCAAAGCTCGACGCAATCCTGATCACGCACGAGCACGCGGACCACGTTTCGGGACTGGCTTTGATCGCTCGCAAGCTGAACGTCCCCATTTTTCTGACGACCCTGACGGCGCCGACGATTCCCTGGAATGATTATCAGCCTAAGCTCGAGCTGTTTCAGGCGGGAACGAGCTTCCCCATCGGTGATATCGAAGTCCAAAGCTTCACCGTGCCGCACGACGCGACCGACCCGGTGGGCTACTCATTCCGCGCCGAAGGGCTTAAAATCAGTCTTGTCACCGACCTCGGCTACATCCCAGACTCGGTGAAATTTCACGTGAGGGATGCCGATTTCCTGATCCTGGAATCCAACCACGACGTGGAAATGCTGAAGGTCGGCCCCTATCCCTGGTCGGTCAAGCAACGGGTGATGAGCCGCCAGGGCCATCTCTCCAACGACGTCGTATCCGACTTCATCCTGGAGGAGCTGACGCCGGCCACGCGGACGCTCGTGCTGGGTCACCTGAGCGAGCAGAACAACCATCCGGAAATCGTGCGCATGGTGGCCCGGCAGGCGCTGAACCGCCGCGGACTGCCGACCCGCCTGGTGGTGGCCGAGCCCCGGACGCGGAGCGAGCTTTTTGAACTGCATGAGTAGGAGATCGAGATGATCGAACGGTACACACGACCGGAGATGGGCCGCATCTGGAGCCTGGAGAACAAGTACCGCCAGTGGCTCGAGGTCGAGCTCGCGGCCGCCGAAGCTCTCGCCGAGCTGGGAGAGACCCCGGCGGAGGCCGCCCAACTGCTCCGCCGGCATGCCGGCTTTCGGGTCGAGCGAATCCTCGAGATCGAAGAGGTCGTTCGGCACGACGTGATCGCCTTCACTACCGCCGTGGCCGAGACGATGGCCGCAGCCGGCGCCGGCGACGCCTCGCGCTGGCTCCACTACGGGCTGACATCCAATGACGTCGTCGATACGGCCCAGGCGCTCCAGCTCCGGCAGGCCTCAGAGCTGATCCTAAAAGGGACCGACGAATTGCTCGCCGTGCTCCGGCAGCGGGCCTTCGAATTCAAGGACACGGTTCAGGTGGGCCGAACCCACGGTGTCCACGCCGAGCCAATCACCTTCGGCCTTAAGCTCGCCCTCTGGTACGACGAGCTGGCGCGGAACCGGAAGCGTTTCGCCGCAGCGGCCGACGAGATGCGCGTGGGTAAGATGTCCGGAGCGGTCGGCACGTTCGGCCACATCGGCCCGGAGGCTGAAGAACGAATCTGCGAAAAGCTCGGCTTGCGCGCCGCCCCCATCACCAACCAGGTGATCTCACGCGACCGCCATGCGGCCTACCTGTCGGCCCTGGGCCTGATCACCGCCACGCTGGAGAAAATCGCCCTCGAGGTCCGGCACCTTCAGCGGACCGAAGTGCGCGAAGCCGAGGAACCCTTCGCCGCCGGACAGAAAGGCAGCTCGGCCATGCCGCACAAGCGCAACCCGATTGTCTGCGAACAGATCTGCGGCCTGGCGCGGGTCGTCCGCGCCAACGTCCAGGCGGCATTCGAAAACATCGCCCTCTGGCATGAGCGCGACATCTCCCACTCCTCCGTCGAGCGGGTGATCCTGCCCGACTCCACCATCCTGGCCGATTACCTGTTGGCTAAGACGACTTGGCTGGTGAGAGGAATGCGCGTCTACCCCGAGCGGATGCGCAGAAACCTCGAAGCCTCCGGCGGGCTGGTCTTCTCCGGCCAACTCCTGCTCGACCTCGCGGCGGCCGGCATGCTCCGCGAGCGGGCCTACGAGATCGTGCAGAAGCACGCCATGAAAGCCTGGCTGGAGGACGCGGACTTCCGCAGAGAGATCGAGAACGACCCCGAAATCCGCGCGTTGCTCACGCCGGAGGCAATGGCCCGGAGCTTCTCGCTCGATCGCCAGCTACGCAACGTCGACCGGATCTTTGCGAGGGTCTTTCGTGATTCTGAACCCTGACATCGAACGATATCTCCATAGCCTGCTGCCGGCCCGGGACTCGGTGCTGTCGGAGATGGAAGCGTTCGCCGCCGAGCACGCCATCCCGATTGTGGGGCCGGCCGTCGGCGGGCTGCTAGCCGTGTTGGTGGCCGGCTCGGGCGCCCGCCGGATTTTTGAGCTGGGCTCGGCGATCGGGTATTCAACCATCTGGCTAGCCCGGGCGGCGGGCCCGCACGCCGAGGTCCACTATTCAGACGGCAGCCAGGATAATGCCCGCAGAGCCCGAGCCTATTTCGAGCGGGCCGGCGTCGCCGGGCAAATCCATATCCACGTCGGCGATGCCCTGGAGGCGCTGCGGAACACCGAAGGCGAATTCGACTTTATTTTCAATGACGTAGACAAGCATGGCTACCTCGACGTGCTCGAGGCCGTCCCGCCACGGCTCAAGCCCGGCGGCTTGTTCGTGACCGATAACGCTCTCTGGCACGGCCACGTGCTGGCGCCGGCGGATCGAGCAGCACAGACAATTGTGGAATTCAACCGCAAGCTGTTTGAAAACAAAGACTTGTTTTCCACAATCATCCCTATCCGCGACGGCATCTTGGTGGCCTGCAAGCGCTAGCTTCCCCCACCTGCCCTCCCCAAAAGCGGTCCAAGACCGGTAAATACTGGATTCGACTCAAAATATCTGTTCTCGTTTGTACTCACTTCGGTTATATTGGAGATGGAGAGGAAGGATTGCGGGAGTTCTGGCTAGGGTGAAGGGCTGATGTAAGGACTATGGCAGGCTGCATGACAGAGCCAACCGGAGCCGGCGCAGGTTTGGCGAGGGTTCTGTTGGTCGACGATGACCCGGCATCGCGGTTGACACTTCAGACGGTCCTCCAAGCGGGCGGCTACGCCGTGGACTCCGCTGCTTCGGCGGCGGAAGCTATCCGCAAGCTCGACGAGCGCGAGTACGAGCTCGTGCTGTCGGATCTCCGCATGGAGTCGCCGCAGGCGGGCCTCAGAGTGCTGGCGCATGCCAAGCTGGTAGACTACCAGCCGGCGGCGGCGATTATCACCACCTACCGCGACACTGACACCCCAACTCCCGTGGGAAGTGACCAGCCTTTGTTCATCGCGCCCGAGGATGTGCCGGGCTTGTTGACCAAGGTCGCCGATCTGATTGCCGAACGCGTCAGCAGACGGGTGCGGCGCAGCCGCCGGCAGGCGGGCTGAACGGAGACCGGCGGGACCGCCCCAGGACCTTAGCTAACAGGCTTGGCTTTCGGCATCAACGCTTCCGTTTGCCGCCGCCAGCGGTGAAGCTTCGCGCGGAGGCTGTGCGCTTTCTCCGACTGCGTGGAAGCCAGGTCGTTCTCTTCCGAGATGTCCTCGGCCAGATTGTACAACTCGATCCGTCCTGTTTCAAAAAACTCGATGAGCTTATAATCGCCGTCGCGGATGGCGCCCGCCGGGGTCGTGCGCCAGGCGCCGGTTTTTGTGCGGCCCTCCAGATAGCCCGGGAAATGCCAGTACAGCGGAGGGCGCTTGCCGGCAGGCTTCGCCGGATTCCGCAGAAGAGAAACGAAGCTGACGCCGTCGATGGGGGCGGCCGGCTTTGTCCGGACACCGGCAATCTCAAGCAAGGTGGGGAAGAAATCGACGGGTCCGACCGGGACGTCACACACTTTGCCCGCCGGGGCCACACCCGGATAGCGCACGAGCAAGGGAACGCGAATGCCGCCCTCGTACAGCATGCCTTTGCCTCCCCGCAGCGGGGCGTTGTCGGTGATCTCGATCGAGTTATCGACCCCGGCGCGCCGGTAGCCGCCGACACCGCCGTTGTCGGAGTAAAACATAACGACGGTGTTGCCGGCAAGACCGTACTGATCGAGCGTATCCAGAAGGCGGCCCACGCCCTCATCCAGGCTCTGGACCATGGCTGCGTAGGCCGGATTATGATGGCCGCCGGCGGGCGCCTTCTTGCGCCACAACGCCAGCAGATCGGGCTTCGGGCTGATGGGGGTGTGCACTGCGTAATGTGGCAGGTAGAGGAAGAACTTCCGGCGCCGGTTGGCGGTGATGAAGCGAACCGCTTCCTCGGTGAGCCGGTCAGTGAGATACTCGCCGGGCGGGCCATCCTCGATGTTGGGATTGTTGTAAGGGCTGAAGTAACCGTCCCGGCCCGGGGATCCGCGGTCGTTGCCGGCAATGTTGACGTCGAAGCCCTGCGCGGTCGGGAGGAACCGGCCGTTGCCCAGATGCCACTTGCCGATGTGGGCGGTGACGTAACCCGCCTCCCGGAGGGCTTCGGCGATGGTCACTTCGCTCAGAGCCAGCTCGGTGCGGTTGGGCGCCGGAATCATCTTGCGGAACTTCTCCAGGCCGCGGGCGCCGCTGCCGACCGTGTAAACCCCGGTGCGCGTGCAGTAACGGCCGGTCATCAGGGCGGCGCGCGTCGGGGCGCAGTTCGGGCAGGCGTAGGCGCTGGTGAAGCGCAGCCCGGAGGCCGCCAGCGAGTCTATTCGTGGGGTTTCGTAGTAGCGGCTGCCGTAGCTGGACAGATCAGTCCAGCCCAGGTCATCGGCCACGATCAGAACAATGTTGGGCTGAGCCCAGGCCACCGCAGCCGCGGCCACCAGACAGGCCAAAGTGACTGTAAATCGGCGTCGCATTCCGTGGTCAGTTTACCAGCAGTTTGCCCGGCGAGGCCAGCAGTCCCTAACGGCTATCCCTCAGCTTCCGGGCGAATTCAGAGGCGGCTTCAAATTGACGCCGGGCCGAATCCCCCGCGATACCGGCGCGGATCTCCTCCAGCTTGCGCAGGTAAGCGCGCAGCGCCTCGTCGATCGCATCCGAGTTGGTGGCGAGGATGTCCGCCCAGATCTCGTAGGGGCTCAGCGCCAACCGGGTCGTATCCATCAGCCCGGGACCGGCCGTCCGCAAGATATCCTCGAGTTCCGGCCGCTCGCTCAAGGCGGCGGCGAGAGCGGTGGAGGCAAGCTGCGGCAGGTGCGAGGCGAGCGCGACGGCACGGTCGTGGCGCTCGGGAGTCATGACAATCGGTCGCGCGCCGATCCTCCTAACCCAGTTCAGAAAGTCCTGAAGCGGCGGCGCTTCCAAATCGCCGTCCCGCAGCGGCGTCACGACGTACGGGCGTCCGACGAAGAGATCCGCCTCGGCCGCCATCACGCCCCGGGTCTCCTTGCCCGCCATCGGATGCCCGCCGAGGAAAGCCGCACGGCCGATATGCTCGGCGGCAGTGCGGACGATCTCTGATTTGGTGCTGCCCGCGTCGGTCACCAGCGCGCCCGGCCGGATGCAGGGCCCCAGACGGCGGATTGTATCCAGGATCTGAAGAATCGGCTGGGAGAGATAGACGACGTCGCTTTGGCCGGCAGCCTCTTCCAAAGGCAGAGCTTCATCGATTACGTCGCGCCGCAATGCTGCTTCGATCGTGCGCGGCGAACTGACCCCGATGATCCGACCGCTAAAGCCCGCCTTGCGTACGGCCAGCGCGAACGATCCTCCGATCAGGCCGACCCCGACGACGGCAATGGTGTGCATCCTTCGGCCTACAACCTCCGTCCGACGGCCGACGCAATGATGCGGAGCTGGCCCATCAGCTCGGCGAACTGGTCGGGCCAGAGCGATTGCGCGCCGTCGCTCAAGGCGTGGTCCGGGTCGCAGTGGACTTCGATGAGGAGCCCGTCGGCCCCGGCGGCGATAGCGGCGCGGGCCATCGGCAGGACTTTGTCGCGGCGGCCCGTGCCGTGCGAGGGATCGGCAACGATCGGCAGGTGAGAAAGCTTCTTCACCACCGGAATGGCGCAGATGTCCATCGTATTGCGCGTGTAGCTTTCGAAAGTCCGGATGCCGCGCTCGCAGAGGATGACGTCGTAGTTGCCGCCGGCGAGGATATACTCGGCCGAAAGCAGCAGCTCCTCGATGGTGGCCGCCGGGCCGCGCTTGAGCAGGACCGGCTTGCGGAGCTCCCCGAGCTTCCGCAGCAAGTTGTAATTCTGCATGTTGCGCGCGCCGACCTGGAGGATATCGGCGTAGGCAGCCAGCAACGGGATCTGCGTGTGGTCCATTACCTCGCTGACCACCAGAAGACCGTGGCGGTCGGCCGCGGCCCGGAGCAGTTCGAGCCCCTGCTCGCCGAGCCCCTGAAAGCTGTACGGCGAAGACCGGGGTTTGAAAGCGCCACCCCGGATGACGGCGGCGCCCGAGCGCGCCACCGCTTCGGCCGTGCGTTCGATCTGGTCCTTGCTTTCGACCGAGCACGGACCCGCCATGATGACGAGCTTGTCTCCGCCGATCTCGACGTTGCCAACCCGCACGACCGTGCCGCCGGGCCGGAAGTGGCGGCTGGCAAGCTTGTAAGGAGAAATGATGCGGTGGCATTCCTTGACGCCGTCCATGACCTCGAAATCGGCCGGGTCAAAGTTCTCCAGCGGACCAACGCCGCCAAGGACCGTGTGCCGGACGCCGGTGGAGCGGTGCACGGTGAAGCCCATGTTCACTAAACGGTCGATGACCGCCTGGATCTGTGGCTCCGTAGCCCCTTCCTGCATGACGACGAGCATAAGTTCTTGCTTCCTTTGGGCGGGCAAAACCCCGCCGCTACTTCTTCTTCTCGCGGTTCACGCGCTGCAACGTTCGCATCTCATCTACGATCCGCTCGAAGAGGCGCTTCAACGCGTCCGGCGGCAGCGGGCCGTTGTTGCAGCGCAGCACGTTGGCGAAGACCTCATCCTCGCGCTGGGGCTCGTAGATGGGCATGTTGAGGCTTTCCTTGACGCGTCCCAGATTCTCGACGACGCGTGTCCGCTCGTTCAACAGCTTGACGATCTGGCGGTCGAGTTCGTCGATCTGATCCCGATAGGCGGCGATGGCTTTGAGGCCCTCTTGGCGATTCATGTCTTCTTTGGCAAAGCGCCGGCCAGAGCGCGAGCCAGCTCTTCGAGCCGTTGTTCCAGCGCGGGCCCGCCCGCGCCTTCCTCTACAATACGCACAAAGGCACTGCCGATGACCACCCCGTCGGCGATGGCGCCGACGGCGGCGGCGTGTTCCGGCTTCGAGATGCCGAAGCCGACCGCCAGCGGCAGGTCCGTAATTTCCCGCATGGCCCGCACCAGGGGGGCCACCGAGTCCGACAAGGAAGCGCGTTCCCCGGTAACGCCCGTCCGCGACACCAGGTAGACGAACCCGGTCGAGTACCTGGCCACGAGCCGGAGCCGTTCCGGAGTGCTCGTGGGCGCCGCCAGAAACACCGTATCCAGACCGTGCCGGCGCATCGCCCCGATGTAGTCTCCGGCCTCCTCGACGCTGAGGTCGGTGAGCAGGCATCCGTCGATGCCCGCCGCCACCGCATCCCGCGCCAGGGCATCCAGCCCGTAGCGCAGCGCCGGATTGAGATAAGTGAATAGCAGGAGCGGGATGGCACTGTCCCGCCGGATTCGCCGGGCAATCTCGAGCACGCCGCGCAGGGTGGCGCCGGCCCGCAGGGCGCGTTCGGAGGCGCGCTGGATGACGGGGCCATCGGCGATCGGGTCGGAGAACGGCACTCCCAGCTCGATCAGGTCGGCGCCGCCGCGCTCAAGCGCCGCCACAAGCGACGGTGTTCTGTCCAGGCTCGGGTCGCCGGCGGTTAGGTAGGTGATCAGGGCCGGCCGGCTTTGGCCACGGAGGCGCTCAAACAGCGCGGCGATCCTGCTCATGGTGTTCAGCGCCTTCCAGTTCCGGGAAGTTCTCGCGGTAGATGTCGATGTCCTTGTCGCCCCGCCCGGACAGGTTGATGAGAAAGAGCTTGCCGCGGGCGGCCGGCGCGCGCCGGATCGCTTCGGCGACGGCGTGGGCCGGCTCCAGGGCGGGGATAATGCCCTCAGTGGTCGAGAGCATGCGCGCCGCCTCGAGCGCTTCCGCGTCGCGCGCCGGTACGTATTCGGCCCGGCGGCGGTCGTGGAGCCAGGCGTGCTCCGGCCCGACCGAGGCGTAGTCGAGCCCCGCCGAGACTGAGTGTGTCCGCGCGATCTGCCCGTCGTCATCCTGGAGCAGGTAGCTGTAAGTGCCTTGCAGCACGCCGGGGGTTCCGCCGGCGAAGCGCGCCGCGTGCTGGCCGAGACGGTTGCCCGTGCCGCCTGCCTCCACGCCGATCAGTTGGACCTCGCCGTTCTCCAGGAAGGCGTGGAAGATGCCAATGGCGTTGCTGCCGCCACCCACACAGGCAAAGATTGCGTCCGGGAGGCGCCCTTCGCGCTCCAAGATCTGTCTCCGGGCCTCCAACCCGATAACACGCTGAAAGTCGCGCACCATCATCGGATAGGGGTGCGCGCCCAGCGCCGAACCCAGCAGGTAATGGGTGGTGGAGACGTTGGTGACCCAATCCCGCATCGCCTCGCTGATCGCATCCTTCAGCGTGCGGCTGCCGGCGTCCACGCCGACGACGCGGGCCCCCAGCAGCCGCATGCGAAACACGTTGAGCCGCTGGCGCCGCATGTCTTCCTCGCCCATGTACACCACGCACTCCAGGCCGAACAGCGCGCACACCGTGGCGGTCGCCACGCCGTGTTGGCCGGCCCCGGTCTCGGCGATGATGCGCTTCTTCCCCATCCGCCGGGCGAGCAGAATTTGGCCGAGGCAGTTGTTGATCTTGTGGGCGCCGGTGTGCAACAGGTCTTCACGCTTGAGATAGATGCGTGCGCCGCCGAGGCGCTCGGAGAGGCGCCTGGCGAAGTACACCGGCGTCGGCCGGCCGGCGTAGTCGCGCAGCAGTTTCTCCAGCTCCGCGTGAAACGCCGGATCGTCGCGCGCGGCGAGGTAGGCTTTTTCGAGTTGCTCGAGCGGCGACATCAGCACCTCGGGGACGAAGCGTCCCCCGTAGGGGCCAAAGTGACCGCGCTCGTCGGGGAGTGTGTTCATCATGTGTCAGCGGACAAAGCGGCCCTGAGGAACGCCGCCATTTTCTTATGGTCTTTCTTGCCGGGCGCGGACTCCAGGCGGGAACACGCGTCGACCCCCCAGGGCCGCACCGTGCGGATGGCCAGCGCCACGTTATGCTCATCCAGGCCGCCCGCAAGGATGATCCTCCGCGGGATGCCGGCTGCCAGCGACCAATCAAACGTTTGGCCCGACCCGCCCCAAGCCGAACCGGCAGGAGCGTCAAGTAGGTAGGCCTCGGCCGGCCAAGCGTCCAGTTGTTCTTGCCGGAAGCCGGCATCCACGGTTACCGCTCTCCAGATCCGGATGCCGCCCGGCGGGACACAAGCCCCATGAAGTTGCGCTACATCCAGCGGAACGCGGCGGGCGATCTCTCGAACCGATTCCGGGGGCTCGCCGACAAAGATGCCCACCTTCCACACGCCCTCAGGCAGGGCGGAGGCAATCTCGGCGGCACGTTGTGGAGCGACGTAGCGGGGGCTTTTCGGATAGAAATTGAATCCCAGCGCGGCAGCGCCGCCGCCGGCCGCCGCCAGGGCGTCGGGCAGGTTGGTGATGCCGCAGATCTTCACCATCATGACCGTAAGGCCCGCAGCGTCTCCGCCGGGTTGCCGGACGTCATCAAGTGCTCACCGACGAGGAAGGCCTCGTAACCGGCATCACGGAGTCTCCGCACGTCTCCGGCCGAGTGGATGCCGCTCTCGCTCACCCTTACGACTCGCTCCGGGATGCGCGAGGCGAGGCGGAGCGAGGTTTCCAGGCTCACCTCGAAGGTGTGCAGATTGCGGTTGTTGACCCCGATGATTTCGGCGCCTGACTCAAGCGCGCTGTCGAGTTCCCGCTCGTCGTGCACCTCGACGATCGCCGTCATGCGGTAAGTTCCGGCCACCCGGCGCAGTGCCGCCAGGCGGGTGGTGTCGAGCACCGCGGCGATCAGCAGAACGGCGTCGGCGCCGTGCGCGGCGGCCTCGACGACATGAAACTCATCGATGGTGAAGTCCTTGCGCAGAACCGGGAGCGTGACCTCCGCGCGCGCTCCAGTGAGGTCGGCCAAGCTCCCCTGAAAAAAGCTCTCGTCGGTCAGCACCGACAGCGCCGCCGCCCCGCCTTCGGCGTAGGCGCGGGCGATCGCCCGCGGCTGATAGTCCCGCACAAGAACGCCTTTGCTCGGCGAGGCCTTCTTGATTTCGGCGATGATGGCGGGCGGCGAATTCGTGAGCGCGGCCTTGAAATCCCGCCGCGCCTCCACGCCGACTTCGGCCTGGCGCTCCAGTTCGGGGCGCAGGCTTAACAGCCGACGCAAGTCGGCCCGCTTCTGCTCGATGATACGAGACAAGATGTCCGGAACGCCCGCCGTCATCAGGGAGAATTTCATCGTAACACGCAGTTGTTGCAGAGGTTGCCGGACAAACGATCGTCCCCCACCACCCTACCGGAACTCGATCGAGCTCACCACGCCCGCCGTACCGGTGGCGGGATCCGCGGCCGCCGTGTATTCGACGGCAACGTTGCGCTCCGGAGGGCGGCCGCAGGCGAATTCATAAGTGGCCGATGGCGCATTCCGAAGCTCCACGGTAGCCGGGTCGCGGACGAGCAGCGCGACGTCGCCGCCGGCGGTGCGGATGTAGATGCGGGCCGAAGCGCCGAGGCAGTCAATCCGGTAGAGGGCGCCCTCGATCCGGGTGTCGCCCTGCGGGCGAAACCAACTCGACGGCGTGGTAACTTCCGGGCGGCCAGGCAGTTCGATGCCGGGCTCTCGCTTGCCGGTAAGCTGCAATGCGGCTTCGGCCATTTCGACTTCCTGTTTCGTCCTGGCGGCCTGGAGGGCACGACGAGCGGACAGGAGCGCCTCCTCCCGCCGCCCCGTCTTGCGGCAAGCCAACGCCAGAGCATGCCAGAAGTCAGACCGCCGCGGCCGGAGGGCGGCGGCGCGGCGCAGCGGCTCGAGGGCATCCTCGTGGCGGCCCTCGTTCGACGCCAGTAAGCCCAGCAGAAACCAGGCATCGGCATGAGTAGGATTCAGATGCACCGCCGTTTCGAGATTGCGGAAGATGTCCTGGCGCTCGCCGCCGGTTTCCCGAAGCAGCATCGCGTATTCATAGTACGTTGAAGCCTGCCGGCTGCCGGCGGCGATGGCGGCACGGAAGTGGGCACGGGCCTTCTGGAAGTCGCGCCGGGCCATGGCGAGCATGCCGCGGGCCGTTTCGACTTGGGCCGAGTCGCCTGCCCGCCGCACGGTTTTTCGCAGCTCTTCCTCGGAGGCATCCCACAGTCCGAGCTGCATCTGCAAATCGACGATCGCCAGCCGCGTCTCGGACGGTGTCAGAGGTTCGATTTCAATTGCCGTTTCGCCCGGCGGCTCCCAGTCGACCTCGAGCCTGCGCCAGCGCCCAGCCGCAACATACTGCTTCAGGTCCTCGAGGAGGCTGTCGAGCGGCCTGCTAAAAGCCTCACGAAAGGACTCCTCAGCGGATGCGCCTTCGCTCAGGAGCCGGGCGTAGCGCGGGAGCCGTTCCGGGAGACCCACCGAGAAATGAAGCATGTGGACCAGCGCCCAGCTTTGGGCGTAAAAGACCCCAATGCGGTCGGGCTGGGTATAAATCGGCGATTCGGTGGTCACCGCGGCCAGCTCGCGGGCGCTCAGCCAGGGGCGCAGAGAGAGAATCCGAAGGTGGTTGTCGATGGGGTCTCCGAGGATGACTTTGCGCCCGGCCACTCTGGCGGTCGAGTAAAACTCCGCGGTGCCTTCTTCCAGCCACCGAGGAAGCGCGGCAGCGGTGTGGTTCAGCACCAGATGCACGTATTCGTGAAACGCGACCCGGGCGGTTGCGGCGCCCAAGGCCTGCATCACGATCAGGTTGCGCTCGAGGCCGCCGTGGAAGAAGCCCCGCGAGGTGGGGGTCGGCCGGTAACGCTGGTATTCTTGCCCCGAGGCGAACAGGTAGGCGCGAACGGGCAAGGGAGACGTTTTCCAGTGGCCGCCGATGTCACGGAAAACCTGGCGGATTTGCTCGAGCCGTCCGACAACCTCGCGTCCGGCCTTTTCTCCCGCATCGGTGAACAGTTCGAAATTCGGCGAGGAGACGCGGAGCCACTCCGCCTGGACGGCGGGCGCCGCCTCCCACAGCAGCGCGCCGGCGGTGAGCACGAGCCGGAGCAGCGGATTCCTGCACCGGGCAACGTCAGGCTGGAAAGAAACCCTCAATGAATCGCTTCTGTCTGGCATTCTACCCCGGGCTGTTGGCCAGCGGCGCTTGCAGGCCGCTCTCCGCCTCAGAGTTTCCGGCCAGGAGAACGTTTCGCCCCCTGTTACCGTATTAGATAAGGCAGATGCAGACCAAGGCGTCCTTTTGGGAGGCGGTAGCGGTGGCGCTGGCGTCCCTCCGGGCGAGCAAGCTGCGCAGTTTCCTCACACTGCTCGGGATCATCCTGTCGACCTGCACGCTGATCGTCGTGATGGCGGTGATTCACGGCATGGACATTTATATCGCCCAGAATGTGTCCGACATGGGGGTGGAGGGCTTCCGAGTCGTCCGGATGGCGTTTCTCGGCAACTTCGATCCCAAGAAGTTCCTCGAACTACAGAAGAAGAATCCCCAGATCCGCCGGGAGGAGTACGAGTTCCTGAAGGAGCGGGTGACCCTGTCCCGGGAGATCGGCTTGCAAGCCAGCCGGCGCGCGGCCGTGACCTACAAGCAGCACCAGTTGGACCGCGTCCAGATTATCGGCGCCACGCCCAATTACGGCGTGCTGGCGAACACCCAGGTCGCCACCGGACGGTGGTTTACCGACGCGGAAAACGACAAGCGGATGGCGGTGGCCTTCATCGGGAACGATGTCAAGGAGGAGTTCTTTGCCAACGTGGACCCGGTCGGAAAGGTCATTCAAATTGAGGGACGGCCCTTTCAGGTCATCGGCGTGGCCAAGGCGCTGGGCAGCGTCTTCGGGCAGTCCAAGGATGAGTTCGCCGTCATTCCCGCGGAGACCTACTTCAAGATGTACGGTTCAAGGTCGGGAATGACAATCGCCGCGCTGGCGCGCGACCGGAACCACTTGTTCCGCGCCCAGGACGAAGTGCGAATGCTGCTCAGGGCCTACCGCCACCTCCGGCCGGGCGAGGAGGACAATTTCGCCATCATTTCCTCCGACGCCCTGGTGGAGGCGTGGGACCGGCTCACCGGGGTAGTGGCGGCGACGGCGCTGGCGGTGGTCTCCGTGTTTATGATCGTCGGCGGGGTGGTGATCATGAACATCATGCTGGCGGTGGTTACCGAGCGCACGCACGAGATCGGCATCCGCAAGTCGGTGGGCGCGAGGCGCCAGGACATACTGAACCAGTTCCTGGTGGAGTCGTCGGTTCTGGCGGCGAGCGGCGGCCTGATCGGGGTGCTGGTTGCGGCGGCGCTGACGCTACTCGGCAATGCGCTGACGCCGGTGCCGATGTCGGTGCCGCTGACCGGCGTGGTGATCGGCGTCAGCCTGTCGGCTGCGGTGGGCCTGTTTTTCGGGATCTATCCGGCGCAGCGGGCTGCCAAGATGGACCCGATTGCGGCGCTGCGGCTCGAGCGATGACGCTGTTCGCTTACACATCGGCGGCCAAGATGGCGCTGGACACGATCTGGCACCACAAGCTGCGCTCCGTGCTGACGGTGCTGGGGGTGATCATCGGGACGAGCACGATCATCGCCGTCGGCTCGATCATTACGGGCATGGACGGGGCGATCACGGACATTCTGCGGAGCTTCGGGACCAACACGCTGATCGTTTTCAAGTTCAAGGTGGGCTTGCGGTTCCATCTTTCGGCGGAGGAGCGCCAGCGGAAGCCGCTGACGCTGGAAAACGCCCGCGCCATCGCCGAGCGCTGCCCCTCGGTCGAGCACGTCAGCCCCTACCTGTTCCCGATGGGGGGAATCCACCGGGCCAAGTATCAGGGCGCCGACATTTATCAGATCGAACTGGGCGGGACCGAAGAGGGCTACGCCGAAGGGGGGCAGGCCGAGATGCTCTATGGCCGGTTTTTCACGAACATGGAGAGCCGGCACCGGCGCCCGGTGGTCGTTCTCGGCGAGGACGTTTACAAAGCCTTGTTCTCGACCGTGGATCCGGTCGGCAAGTGGATCGACGTGGACGGGCAGCAGTTCGAGGTGATCGGGGTGATGAAGCGTCCGGCGGCCTCGTTTCCCGGCCAGCAGGATCTCCGGGTGCTGCTTCCCTACTTCACCATGCGCAAGATGTTCCCCGGGGCCGAAGAGAACATGCTGATCGTGATCGCCAAGGACGGCATGCTGTCGGCGGCGCGGGACGAAGTCACCGCGGTGCTGCGCATGGAGCGCCGGGTGCGGCACGACCAGCCTGACAATTTTGCCATCTCGTCGGCCGAGCAGCTCGTTGAGGACTTTCGCGATGTGATGTCGACGACGGCGCTGGTGATGGTGGTGTTGAGCTCGATCGGGTTGCTGGTGGGCGGCATCGGCGTGATGAATATCATGCTGGTGTCGGTGACCGAGCGGACGCGGGAGATCGGCGTCCGCAAGGCGGTGGGCGCCCGCCGCGCCGATGTGATCGCTCAGTTTCTGACCGAGGCGGTAGTGCTGACGGGGCTGGGAGGGCTGCTGGGGATGATCGTCGGCTGGCTGATCTCGCTGGCGGCGCGGCTGGCTTTCCCTGCCCTGCCCACGAGCGTGCCGGTGTGGGCAGCGGTGCTGGGTGTGGCGGTGTCGGTCGGCGTCGGGCTGTTTTTCGGCATCTGGCCGGCGAGCAAGGCGGCGCGGCTGGACCCGGTGGCGGCGCTGCGATACGAGTAGCAGAAGGGCCCACGTGGCGCTCCCGGCGGCGCCCTTGCCGGTTCACAGAAAGGTCTTAAGTTCCTCCAGCCTAAAAGATCAGCTTCATTCCGAACTGGAGGTTGCGGGGGCGGCCGGCGCTACTGATCTGCCCGAAGACCTTGTTGCCGACTTGGGCGTTCGGGATGCCGAAGTCGGGCGTGTTCATAGCGTTGAAGGCTTCGGCCCGGAATTGCAGGCGGATACCCTCAGTGATCTGGAAGTACTTGTAGACGGCGATGTCAAAGTTAACGGTGCCGGGACCTTCAAGCAGGTTGCGGCCGGCATTGCCGAACTCGTACTGGTTGTTGGGAACGAAGGCGTTGGTGTTGAACCAGCGCG
>FWPU01001703.1_pt1 | contig 30526 bp, 30 predicted proteins | sample 2228361 | NCBI WGS metagenome assembly FWPU01 (sample SAMEA103939777, study PRJEB20133) | metagenome | reverse complement strand
AATCCGGATTGCGGGCCTCAGGCGCGGTTTCAACCGCCTGTCTGAGCAGGTACGTGAAAAGTCCAATTCTGGCCCGTTCAGAGTATAACAGGCAAAGGGGTGAGGGATGACTGGGGAGACGATCCTGGTCGTGGACGACGACGCGCACATCGTCGAGTTGGCCCGTATGTACCTGGAACAGGAGGGATTCCGCGTCCAGTCGGCTGGCAACGGCGTCAGGGCGTTGGAGATGATCTCTCGTCAGCCCCCGGCGCTGATGGTGCTCGACCTGATGTTGCCGGAGGTAGACGGTTGGGAGGTCTGTCGTCGCGTCAGGGCCGGGAAAGCCGCCCCCGATCTCCCTATCATCATGCTCACCGTCCGTGACGACGACGTGGATAAGATCGTGGGCCTGGAACTGGGGGCCGACGATTATGTGACCAAGCCCTTCAACCCCCGCGAACTGGTCGCCCGCGTCAGGGCCATCCTGCGCCGCACCCGGCGCGCCGCCGGTGCCCAGGCCCCTGTCTGCGTGGGCGATCTCGTCATAGACCTGGCCCGCTATCAAGTCACCGTTGCCGGGCAGACGGTGGAACTGCGCCCCAAAGAGTTCGATCTGTTGCTGACCTTGGCCGAGCATCGGGACATCGTTCTCAGCCGTGAACAACTCCTCAACATGGTCTGGGGTTACGATTTTTACGGCGAGACCCGCACGGTGGACGCCCACATCGTTCGCCTGCGCAAGTGCTTGGCCGCTTCGGCCAGTGTCCGGATCGAGACGGTACCGGGGGTGGGGTACAAATTGGTGGGCTGAAATGTTCCAGGGACTGAACGCTCGCTTATTCCTTTCCTTTGCGGCGGTCATCCTGGTCTGTCTGCTCGTGGCCGGGCTGGGCCTGCTGACGGCGTTGCGCGCGCACCAGGTGCAACAGCGGTTCGTCCTCCAACGGCTGGGCGCTGTGGCCCGGGTGACGGCTGCACTGATACGTGAGCGTGATGTCAGCCCCGGGCGGCTGATCTCCTGGTGGCAGGGGGTTGATCAGAATCAAAATGTGCGTGCTCTACTCCTTGACTCCGATGGCAATGTCGTTCTGGATAGCCGGAAAGAGTGGGAGGGACATGATCTGCTGGCGCAGGCGCATGTGACCTGCAGCCCGGAGGGCAGGCTTCAGGGGAGTTTCAGCGACGCGGAGGGGCAGACGTGGCTCTTCATCGCGCTGCCGTGGCCGGCTGCTTCGACGTCCGAGACGCTTGTCTTTGCCGCTCCGCAGCCCCACGGCGCGACGCTGGCCTGGGTGCGAGACAATCTTCTGTCGCCATTGCTATGGGCCGGAGGGACGGCGTTGCTGCTCTCACTCCTGCTGGCGTTCCTGCTGAGCGGTTCGGTCGCCACACCGCTGCGGCGGGTGAGCCGTGCAGCCGAGGCCATCGCCCGCGGTGAGAGCGGCGTGCGGGCGCCGGTCTCCGGCCCGGCCGAGGTACAGGGCCTGGCCCGTGCCTTCAATGTCATGGCCGAGCAGGTGGAGGCGGCCCGCCAAGCGCAGCGCGATTTTGTCGCCAACGTCTCTCACGAGCTCAAGACACCGCTCACCTCCATCCAGGGCTTTTCGCAGGCGCTCCTCGATGGCACGGCTTCTGCGCCCGAGGCGACGCTCCGCGCAGCCCGCATCATCCACGACGAGGCCACGGCGATGCGCTGCCTGGTTGACGAGTTACTGGTCCTGGCCCGTTTCGATGCCGGGCAGATGACAATGGCACATGAGCCGGTAGAACTCGGCCCGCTGGTGCGGAGGTGTGTTGAGCAACTGTCCCCACAGGCGCACGCCGCCGGCGTGACGCTGGCGTTGGACCTTCCCGAAGCGCTGTTCGTGACCGGCGATGCTGACAGGCTGGCGCAGGTTTTCACCAACCTGCTGGATAACGCCTTGGCGCACACACCCGCCGCAGGCAAGGTCACACTGACCGCCCGCCCGGTGGAGAATGGGCGTGTTGTCGAGGTGGCGGTCACCGACACCGGCCGGGGCATCCCGGCCGAGGCACTCCCCCGTGTTTTCGAGCGCTTCTATCAGGTGGACAAGTCCCGTCGGCGTGGCCGGGGGGTCGGTTTGGGACTGGCGATTGCGAAAGAGATCGTGGAGGTCCACGGCGGCACCATGACTGCCGAGAGTGTGGTGGGGCTCGGCAGCAAGTTCACCGTGCGGCTTCCGCTGCGAGCGATGGTTGACGATGTCCTATACCCAACCGCCGGTTCTGGATGAAGCGGGCCTGGTGGCCTTTCTGGCAACACAGCCCGACGTGATCGCAGCCTACCTTTTCGGCTCGCTGGCCCAGGGGCGTGCACGTCCGCAGTCGGATATAGACGTGGCTATCCTGCTCGTCCCTATGGACTCAGGAGCAGCGTTCGATCGCCGCCTGCGACTGATGGAGCAACTGCGCCCTTATGCGGATCGGGAAGTGAGCGTGGTCGTTCTCAATATCGCCCCACCGATCCTCCAGAACCAGGTCCTGCGGCATGGCCGACTGCTCTACGAGCGCGACAGGTTGGCGCGGGTCGAGTTCGAGGTACGGGCAGGCCAGGTCTATGCCGACCTCAAGCCAATGTACGATTTTCATACCCGCGACTTGCTAAGCAAGATAAAGGAGGTAGGCCTTGGAGGACGCCGACGCCGCCGTCATCAACCGGCTCAAACTACTGGCTGAATATACAGACGAGTTGCGCAATTACAGGGCCCAGGCCGCCAGTTTCCAGACGTATCAGGACAACAAAATGCTCCGCCGGGCCGTCGAACGCACGCTTCAAGTTGCTGTGGAAATTTGCCTGGATGTCGGCCGACGCCTGATTGCACTGGAAGGATTCCGTTACCCAGAAGACAACCAGGACGTGTTCCAAGTCCTTGCCGAAGAACACGTCGTACCGAAAAAACTCTTGCCGGCACTGCTGGACATGGCCCGCTTCCGCAACCTGATCGTTCGCGATTACGCCCGCATTGACGATGCCAAGGTGTATGCCATCCTCAAGAGGCGGCTGGGCGATTTCGACGCCTTTGCCGAGGCGATACAGGCCTATCTGGAACGAGTGTGACCCCATCCATCGTTCTCGACGCCCGCACGGCTACCGATCACTTCCCCGGCATCGGGCGCTACGTCGCCAGCCTGGCCCAGGCATTGAGACAAGTCGCGCCCGACATGAACCTTTCCCTGCTAACCGATCCATCCGCCACGGCTACCTACCTGACGTTGCCCGATCTTCCACACAGGGCTTGCCCCGCCTCGCCATTCTCTCTCCGCCAACAGTGGGCCGTGCCGCAAGCACTGCGCCGCGCATCGGTAATGCTCTACCATAGCCCGTACTACCTGATGCCCTACCGCCCCGGCGTCCCCACGGTGCTCACCGTCTATGATCTTATCCCACTCCTGTTTCCACAGCACAGCACGGCTCGCGCTCGCTTACTCTTTCGCTGGACGATGGCGTTGGCTCTGCACACGGCGCAAGGCGTGATCGCAATCTCAGAAGCGACTCGCACAGACCTGTTACGGCACTTTGCCGTTTCGCCCGGCCAGATCACCGCCATACCCTTGGCAGCGAACGCCTCCTTCCATCCCCGTCCCGCTACCGAAGTCGAAGCGGTACGTCGAAAATACGGCCTCCCAGAGTCCTACCTGCTCTACCTGGGCAGCAACAAACCGCACAAGAACTTGCTCCCCCTGGTAGAAGCGTGGGCGCGTATTACGCATCACACATTACGCTGTACGCATTACGTTTTACGTTTTACGCATTACGTTTTACGTTTTACGTTGGTCATCGCCGGCGCCTGGGACCCGCGCTACCCCGAACCCCGCCGACGTGCCGAGGCTCTTGGCCTCGACAACGTCATCTGGTTGGGATCGATGCCGGAAGCCGACTTGCCCGCTCTCTATAGCGGGGCCACCGCCTTTGTCTTCCCCAGCCTCTACGAGGGCTTTGGCCTGCCGGTGCTGGAGGCGATGGCCTGTGGAACGCCGGTGGCCTGCTCCAACACGTCCAGCCTGCCGGAGGTGGCCGGAGAGGCCGCTTTACTTTTCGACCCCGCCGATGTAGAATCTATCGCCGCGTCGTTGCACTGCCTGCTGGCCGATCCGGATTTGCAGGCCGACCTGCGCGAACGCGGGCTGCGCCGGGCAGCCGAATTCTCGTGGGAGTGCACGGCGCAGGCCACCCTGGGCGTTTATGACTGCATCTTGGAGGCTGCCAAGTGACGTTCTTTCACCGCCTGACCACCCTGGCTCAGGCCCGTTGGATGCATTGGCTGCTCATCGCCGCTCTCGTGATCCTGTACGGCGGCTGGATCGGCTACGTGATGCTCTATGACAAGCCGTGCGACTTTAATCTTTACTATCTGGCCGCGTATGGATTTGCCCACGGGGAGGATGTTTATGGAGAGGTTGATTGGGCGCGCCTGGCCCGGGAGACGCACGTTACCAACTATGCACCTCCCTACCGCTATCCGCCGCTCACCGCCCAACTCGTCTGGCCGCTCACATTCCTCCCACCGCGCCACGCCGCCCTGGTCTGGCTGAGCGCTACCGCGCTGGCGTTCATCGCCTCGGCCTGGCTGATCGGGCGCTCGGTCGAGTCATCGCTCGGGGTGCCATTGGCCCTCGGGCTCCTATTGTGTTTCGTGCCGCCGCTGACCACGCTGCATGCCGGGCAGGTCAACGGCTTCTTGTTGGTGGCGTTGGCCCTGGCGCTCTATGCGTTTACCCATAAACGTTCCACGTGGGCAGGCATCGGACTGGCGGTCGGCGCGATGCTCAAATTGGTTCCGGCGGCCCACCTGGGTTACATGGCGTGGCGCCGCCAGTGGCGGGCTGCGCTCATAGGCGCAATCGTGATCGGGCTCTTGCTGGGCAGCGCGCTCCCCCTGGTCGGTTGGGCCGGCCTGGCCTCCTATGTACGCAACTTTTTGACCCTGGGCGCGGCAGGCGGTCTAGTTCCCGTCGGGGCAAGCCAGTCCATCGGCAGTTTCTTCGCCCGCTTGCTGGTGGCCGGGGAGGGACGCTGGTACCTGGCCGACGCTCCGCAATTGGCCCGCTGGCTCGGCTGGATTGCCTCGCTGCTGCTCGTCGTAGCGACGATGGCCCTGTGTTGGCCGCGCGGCGATCTGGATAAACTGTTCGCCCTGGAATTTGCGCTCGTGACGGCTGCGGTCTGTCTGCTGCCTCCGTATGTTTGGTATCACCAACTTGTCTTGCTGCTTATCCCCTTCGTCGTCCTGGCCGAGCGCGCCCTGACCCGGCCGCACCTGCGCTGGATGCTCGTCCCGCTGGCGATCGGTTACATCGTGACCGACGTTCACGGGCTGGCCTGGCATCGCCTCGAGTCTTGCCCATTTCTGGCCTCGATGCCGTTCTACACCGCGCTGATGCTGTGGGGGCTGTCGGGGTGGGAGATTGTGAAGGAGAAACAGGGAAACGTCGTAAGGTGCTATGAAACTGTGGCTATTTGAGCGTGTAGACAGAGGAGTACTCATATTGCTGGGCGTGTTTCTGGCAGCCTTCCCGGTGCTTTTCAAGCCCTGGGTTCACGGTTTTGATACGGTCGGATACTATTCCTGGCTACGCTCTGCTGTGATAGACGGCAATCTGAATGTGGGTGACGAATTTGCTCACTACGGGTATGGCGAAGAACGAGGCTTAACGGCTACCGGCTATACAGAGAACGAATGGGCGATTGGGTCTGCGATTTTGTGGTCACCATTTTTCGTGATCGTGCATGTCGTCTCCTGCCTGGCACACACGCTGGGGCTGCCGGTGATTACCGACGGATATGCGGTGCAGTATGTATGGGCAGCCAGTTTGGCAAGTACCGCCTATGCCTTTATCGGCATCCTCTTGACGCACCGCCTGTGCCGCGAGGTGTTCACCACACCTATTAGTGTTCTGGCAACTGTGGCGATTTGGCTTTCGAGCTCCTTGGTGTTCTACATGTATAGCCACCCGCTGATGTCCCATGCCAACGATGCTTTTGCCTATGCGCTATACGTCTTCACCTGGTACCACACGCGCCGACTACGAAGCTGGCGCGACGCAGCGCTCCGTGGCGCTGCTGCGGGATTGTGTGCCTTGATCCGTCAGATCAACGCCATAGTCATAGTCTTCGTACTGACCGAGTTCGTCGTAGAAGGGATGGGCGCGTGGCGCAGTGGCCAACGGGGTGCGGGTCTGTGGCCTATTCTGTTCAAGATAATGACATTTTCCCTGTGCTGGTGGCTCGTTTACCTGCCACAGGTTATCGTCTGGCGCATTGTCTCCGGTCATTGGATCCAACTGAACCCTTATGCAGGCCGGTATGGCTTCAATTGGCTGCACCCGCACCTTCTCGGTGTCCTATTCTCGACTGATCGAGGCTTATTCACGTGGTCGCCGTTGCTGCTACTGGCGGTAGCCGGATGGGCGTGTCTATGGCGGAAGGATCGCCGCTTGACCGCTCTGCTGACATCCAACTTTGTCCTCCAGTGCTATATAGTGGCCTCATGGAGTTCATGGAGCCCTGCTGCAGCCTTTGGCCAACGCTTCTTCACTAATGTGATACCTGCCTTTACATTGGGGCTGGCGGCATTGCTCACTTATGTACAGAGACGGGTTGCATTTCGCTGGCTAGTTCTCGGATGTGCCTGCTTCATAATCTGGAATGGTCTACTCATCGTGCGCTATGTGCTGGAAGATGTCCCCCGCATGGGGCCTGTGCCGCTTGATGACTTCCTGCTGGGCCAGTTTACTGTTATCCCACGGTATTTCAACCGCATCATCGAGGTATTGCTCAAACGTTCCTGAAGCGCAACTTTTTAGCCTTCTGTGTCATCTCGAATACACCGTGTGTTCCCTTACCGCATGGGTCTAAGAGAGCCGGTGCTGGCGGGTCTTCCCGCGAGAAAACCTGCATCCGAATCGCATTATGGGCAAAAATGGACTGATCATTTTATGCGGCCTGTTTCGGCGCTCAAGGTTCCTGCCCATGGCCATCCTGGCTGCATCGTTGGCGCTCTACACTGCGACGCTAGCGCCGGGGTTGCTATGGGGTGGCGGTGATTTCGCAACCTATCAGACCCTCGCCATTCTCGGCAGACCAAACATCGAGGGTGGCATCTTTGCTCATTCGCTGTGGGTCATCCTTGCCCATCCCTTCACGCGTTTGCCCTTCCGCGATCCGGCCTGGCGGGCCAATTTCGCCTCTGCTGTCTTTAGCGCCGCGGCATTGAGCCTGATCTTCCTCGCTTGCCGGCAGATCACCCGCTCAAGACCGGCTTCCTTGCTGGCGACAGGCGCACTGGCGGTATCCCACACCTTCTGGACTTATGCAGTGATGCCCAAGGTGTACTCGCTCAACACGCTATTCCTTGCTGCGTGTATCTACCTCCTCCTGCTTTGGAGAGCACAGGCACGCAATGTCTACTTGTACCTGGCTGCCTTGCTCTACGGCATCAGTTTCCTCAACCACCTCGTCATGGCCACCGCGATACCAGGATTTGTCGCCTTCATCGGCCTTGTCCTGTGGCAACGCCGGAACTCGAAACCGGTTCGACTGCCAGCGTTGCTCGCCTGCCTGTCCTTCGGGCTGGGGCTCACGCCACTTGTATGCCTATCTATTCAGGCAGGAACCGCTGCGGAGGTGGGAGGAGCCTGCGTGGGGTTCCTGAAAGGGCTGGGATACGCCCTCGTGCATCCTTCCGCCTTGCTCAAGGGCATTGGCTGGGGCATCCTGCTGGGAACGTACCAATTCCCGGTGACAGCCCTCGCCGGGTTGTTTGGCCTCTATGTACTGTGGCAGCGCGATCGGGGTGTGGGGCTGCTGGTCCTGCTGGCGATACTCGGCACGTGGGCCTTCCTCTTGGGCGCAGTGGACCCACAGGCAGGTGGTGTATACGTCTGGAATCTGCACTACTATCTACAAGCCTACGTGCCATTCGCACTGGCCATCGCTGTGGGGCTGCAGGTACTATGGGACCGCTTCAGCCGAAGGGTCTGGCCCAAGATCGCCATGACGACCCTCGGCCTGTTGCTGCCCATAGCGGTATATGCGACTGCGCCATGCGTTGCCCGCCATTTCATCTCGAATCTGCCCGACTTTCGCCCGTTGTCCGGCCGGGACAACCTGACCTACGTACTATCGCCCTGGAAACATCACGAGACCGGCGCACGCGAGTTCGGTGAAGCGGTTCTATATGCCCTCCCATCCCACAGCGTCCTTTTTGCGGATTACAGCCTCTGGGCAATCTTTAACTATCTCCAGGTCATAGAAGGTGCCCGGCCGGACGTGACACTGGTCATTCTCGATCAAAACCAAGCGGCCGTGATTCAAGAGTATCGCACCAATCCCAACTTGTTCCTGGCCGACACCTACAGGTACTATGACCTGGAAGGAATCCAGCGACACTTTGAGATTGTTCCGGAAGGGCTGATCTACCGGCTGGTTCAGAAATAGACAGCACCCACTGTGCAAAAGAGCGACATCCGTGATACAATGCCTTCCGGGCTATTGATCCCCGCTCCTGAATGAACATCCTCCACATCTACAAAGACTACCACCCCATCCTCGGCGGCATCGAGAATCATATCAAGGTGCTGGCCGAAGCCCAGGCTGCCGCCGGGCATCGGGTGACCGTGCTCGTCTGCGACCCCGGCCCACGCACGCGGGTGGAGAAACTCGAGGGCGTGCGCGTCATCAAGGCCGGACGTATCACCACTGCCGCCTCAATGCCGCTCAGCCTGAGCCAGCCGCTGGCGCTGGCACGCCTGCACCCCGACATTGCCCACGTCCACTCCCCCTACCCGCTGGGCGAAGTCGCCAACTGGCTGCTGGGCCGGGCGCACGCCACCGTCATCACCCACCACTCCGACGTAGTGCGTCAGCGCGGGTGGCTGCGCCTGTACGGCCCGCTCCTGCGCCGGGCGCTTGCCGCTGCCAACCGCATCATCGCTACCAGCCCGCGCTACATCGAGACCTCACCCTGGCTAAGCCCCCTGCGCGACAAGTGCGTCGTCGTCCCACTCGGCGTAGACATCCACCGCTTCACCCCCTCAACCAACCAACCAACCAACCAACTAACCAACCAGCCAACCAACCAACTAACCAACCAGCCAACCCTCCTCTTCACCGGCCGGTTACGCTACTACAAGGGACTGGACACACTGCTGCACGCGTTGGTGGGTTTACCCCCTGTGCAACTTGTCGTCGTGGGCGATGGGCCGATGCGCGACCCGTGGGAGGCGCTCGCGTTGGAACTCGGCGTGGCCGACCGCGTGCGCTTCCTGGGCGAAGTGGACGACGCCGAATTGCCCGCTCTCTACCGCCAGGCGCACCTGTTCGTCCTCCCCGCCAATGCCCGCGCTGAAGCCTTCGGCAGCGTCCTCCTGGAAGCGATGGCCTCCGGTCTCCCCTGCATCACCACCGAGGTCGGCAGTGGCACCTCGTGGGTCGTGCAGGACGGTGTGACCGGACTGGTCGTGCCGCCGCGCGATCCCCAGGCGCTGGCCGAAGCAATCCGCAGTCTGCTGGACAACCCCGAACTCCGGACGGCGATGGGGCGTGCCGGCCGCGCCCGCGTCGCAGCCGATTTTACCCAAGAGCGCATGATCGCCCGCGTGCAAGCGGTATACGAGGAGGTCTTGGCATCATGAAATTCCTGGTCACCGGCGGGGCCGGCTTTATCGGCTCCAACATCGTGGAAGAATTATTGCGGCGCGGCGAGACGGTGCGCGTGCTCGACAATTTCAGCACCGGCAAGCGCGAAAACCTGGTCCCGTTCTGGGAGCGCATCGAACTCGTCGAGGGCGATCTGCGCGACCTGCCCACCGTGCGCCGGGCCGTCGAAGGCGTGGATTACGTCCTGCACCAGGCGGCGCTCCCCTCGGTGCCGCGCTCGGTGGACGACCCGCTGGAGAACGATGCCGTCAACGTCACCGGCACCCTGAACCTGCTGATCGCCGCACGCGACGCCAGAGTCAAACGCGTCGTCTTTGCCTCGTCGTGCTCTGTGTATGGCGATGATCCCACTCTGCCCAAGCGCGAGAATATGTTGCCCCAGCCCAAGTCCCCCTATGCCGTCTCCAAGTTGGCCGGGGAATACTACTGCCGCACCTTTGGCGAGGTGTATGGCCTGGAGACGGTGGCCCTGCGCTACTTCAACGTCTTCGGGCCGCGGCAGGATCCGGCCTCCGACTATGCGGCGGTCATCCCGCTGTTCATCACCCGCCTGCTGCGCGGGCAGGCTCCCACCGTCCACGGCGACGGGCTGCAGTCGCGCGACTTTGTCCATGTCGCCAACGTCGTCCAGGCCAACCTCCTGGCTGCCGCCGCCCCCGGCATCGCCGGGCGTGTGTTCAACATCGCCTGCGGCGAACGCTACACGTTGCTCGATCTGATCGGGATTCTGAACGAGATCCTGGGCACCCGCATCACGCCCATCCACGATGGCCCTCGCCCCGGCGACGTACGCCACTCCCAGGCCGACATCACTGCTGCCCGAGAGGCACTCGGCTATCGCGTTGTGGTGGATTTCGCCGAAGGGCTACGGCGGACGGTGGAGTGGTGCAGAGAAAGCGGCCGGTGAGTCACAATGCAACACCTTGTCATCTTTGGATGGGGCGTGTACAATGGGGCCGTTCCGCGCACCTCGCGCGTCCTAAGGAGTCTATGGCGGATTCCACGATCGAGTGCGAAATCGAACGCAACTACCGCTTCAATGCGCTGGTCAACGTACTGGATGGTACCTTCTTCTGGTTTGGCTCCAGTTTCATCGCCACGCGCACCATTCTGCCACTCTACGTCAGCCGCTTCAGCGACAGCAAACTCGCGCTAGGGCTGCTTTCGACGATCGCCGCTGCTGGCTGGCTCGTGCCCCAACTATTCACCGCCAACTGGGTGCAGCGCCTGCCCCGCAAAAAGATCGGCGTGGTCAACGTGGGGCTGTTCACCGAGCGGCTGCCTATCGTGTTGCTGGCGTTAACAGCGTGGCTCCTCGCCCGCTCCCCAACATTGGCGCTAGTGGCATTCTTCGTCTGCTTCGCCTGGCACGTGTTCGGGGCGGGCATAGTGGCCGTCAGTTGGCAGGACCTGATCGCCAAAATCATCCCTCTTGACCGGCGTGGACGGTTCTTTGGCCTGACCAACTTTTTGGGGATGGGGACCGGGATCCTGGGAGCAGCAACCGCTACCTGGTTACTGACGCACTATGATTTCCCTACCGGTTACGTGCTCTGCTTTACAGCGGCAGCGGTTTTCATCTTCATCTCGTGGATCTGTATCGCGCTGACCCGTGAGCCGGCACAGGTCAGCCAGGAGTCTCCGGTTTCCCAGTGGGAGTACTTGAGACGGCTACCCTCCATTCTGCGCGCCGACCTGAACTTTCGGCGGTACCTGGTCAGCCAGATCGTCTCTTCGCTCGGCGGCATGGCCGGGGGCTTTGTGACCGTCTATGCCGTACAGCGCTGGCGGCTCTCCGACGGCCAGGCCGGGGCTTTCACCACCAGCCTGTTGATCGGCCAGGCGTTGAGCAACTTGTTATTCGGCGTGCTGGCCGACCGTAAGGGGCACAAACTGGTGCTAGAAGTGGCGACTCTGTGCGGTGTGCTATCCATCGGCCTGGCGAGTGTGGCGCCGGCCCCGGCCTGGTTCTACGCTGTCTTTGCCCTCAGCGGCGCCAGCGTTGCCGGGTTCATCCTCTCGGGCATCATGATCGTGTTCGAGTTCAGTACGCCTAACCTGCGCCCGACCTACATCGGTCTGAGCAACACGATCATCGGTGTCGTATCGGCGATCGCGCCGATAATCGGCGGCGGACTGGCGGGGACGATCGGCTACCAGGCGCTCTTCGCTGTAGCCTGCATCTTCGGCGCGGTCAGCCTCGTCTTGCTGCATTGGACAGTGCGCGAGCCGCGCTACAAGACCCCTGCGGTCGTGCAAACTTCCGGGACGCCTGAGACCCCGGAACTCTGATGGCGCTTTCGTCGGTGACTGCCGATAGAGTCAACGGCGCCGATGAGTCTCTTCAATCGCCCTCTTCATTCAGGCGATAAACTGGCTGACAAAATGGAGATAGCCCTGGCGGCCACCTTCGCGGGTCCAGCGATTGATGGACTTGCGGATACGCCTAAGGCAGGCGATGATCTCATCCAGAGTGAGAGGAGACATGGGGAGGACGATCGGTTTGCCATCGCGATCTTGCAGCTGCGTGCGTCCCAGCCGCCATTCGCACATGGCACGGGCCGATTCGTAGACCTCTTGGCTCAAGGGGCGCAAGATCGGCGCGGTCATTTGGCCGCCCCTCAGTTCGTTCTGATAGTGGCGTAGCAGCGCCTCGACGGCAGCCAACACCTCCCAATCGCTCATCTCGGGATGCTCTTGATACACTCGGACAATGCCGAATTCGATGTTCTGCAGAACATCCAGGTAGCGTTGTTCGAATGGTTCTTCGCCCATCTCTTTCAGGTCTCCCGATCCATGAGATTCTCGATCTGTGGTTCTCCCATCACCTGTGCGAGATCGCCTACGGCATCCGCCAGTTCGTCCACCAAAGGATGACAGCCCATCCGCTCCAGCGCCATCTGCACAATCTGACGGAAATAGCCCAACGATGTAGCCGGATCCCGGCTAAAGCGCTGCCAGATCTGTGGACCTTCCCGCCGCACATCCAGCGCGATAGAGCGAACGTTGTGCAAGAGATCGGTAACCGACACGACTATTCACCCTGCCCCCCTTTCGTGCCGCCAAGGCAGCCTTTTCCTCCGCCGCAAGGAAGGCGATGGCGAGGGCATTGCGTTGGGCCTGATGGATCTGCTCGACCGTGAGGCCCGCCGCGGGCGCGGCGACCTCGTACTCATGGCGCAGGTCAATGCCGCTGATACCCGGATCGTCGCTGTTGATGCAGGCCAGTAGCCCACGCTCGAGGAAGACACGCAGTGGATGGCTGAGGTAGTCGGGCACGGTGCTGGTCTGCACGTTACTGGTCAGACTCGCTTCGATCCCGATCTCATGCTCGGCCATATAATCCAACAGCGCCGGGTCCTCGACGGCGCGCACGGCGTGGCCGATGCGTCTGGCGCCCAGGTCACCGATCGCCTGCCAGACGCTCGCCGGGCCGGCGATCTCGCCGGCGTGCACCGTCACCTGCCAGCCTGCTTCGCATGCGTGGCGAAAATGGGCGACGAACAGGTCACCCGGCCAGTGTGCCTCGTCGCCTGCCAAATCGAGCGCCACGATCCGCTCGCGCTGCGAAAGCAGCGCTTCCAGTTCCTTCCAGGCTGCCTCTGGCCCGTAGGTGCGGCTGAGGATGCCGATCAGGTTCACCTTGACCCCGAAATCGCGCGCGCCGGCGGCCACGCCGTCGGCCACGGCTTCGACGACGCCTGCCGGGTGCAGTCCGTGCGGCTCGGCCATGAACCAGGGGCTGAAGCGCAGTTCGACGTAATCGAGCCCTTCGTGCTGCGCATCAGCGACGTTCTCGTAGGCCACGCGGCGGCAGGCATCGTAATCGGCCAGCACCCCTGTCATCCACTTGAAGCGGGCGATAAAGGCCATCACGCCGGGCTGGGGATCGGTCACCTGGACGTGCGGACACAACCCCTCCAGGTCCCAAGCCGGCAGCGGCAGATTGTGCTGCCGTCCCAGATCGAGGATCGTCTCCAGGCGCACATTGCCGTCGAGGTGACGATGGAGGTCAATCAAGGGCAGGGCCGGATCAATCATCCTTCCCTCAATTATAGGCGCGATGGCAGGGAATGACAAATAGGCGCGGCCTTGGATCGTGATCCTGCTACCAATTGACTCCAGCCCAATCTCGCCCGCATTACCTGCCGTCCTCGTTCGGGCCGTGCAACCGAGACTACCTGGTTAATCGCCCCTCTTCCCCAGCGAGTTCCTACCAACTGGCTTGCCCCGGAGAAAAGCCCGTGCTGTCGGCGGGGATCACGTCCTCTTCCACCCCCAACGCTTCCAGCAGACGATTCTTCATCTGCTGCAGATCCCGCTGGCGCAGTTTCTTGTGCGTCCGCTGCAGGGTGGTGTGATCGGGGACATGCTTCAACCCAAGCACCTGGCAGACACGGTTGCTGGCGATGAGACAGGCAGGACAGTCCATCCACTGTCCTGCTTTCGTCTTCCGCCAGGGCTCTTATGGTCCCACCGTGATCAAGTCCTTGATCCCCGCAAACGTCGTCGGGCCGATACCGGGCACGTCTTGGATGTCCTCGATGGTCTTGAATGGGCCGTTGGCCTCACGATAGGCTACGATGCGCTGCGCCATGGTCGGCCCGATGCGCGGCAGCGTCTCCAGTTCCGTCGCCGTAGCGGTGTTGATGTTGACCTTGATGCTTCCCGTTCGGGTGTTGCCCGCTCCGCTGCTTGCGCCTGGAGCGGGCGGGCCGGCTTCCCCACCGCGCGGCACGTGCACCTGTTGCTGATCCTGTACTTCTTGCGCCAGGTTGATGCAGTCGAGATCGGCTTCGGACGTTATACCTCCGGCTGCCGCGATCGCGTCCTTGATAATGCTCCCTCGCGGCAATTCGTACACGTCCGGCTGGCGCACGGCCCCGCTGACGTAGACGCGGATGGGCACCGGGGTGGGAGTGGCGAGCAGCCTCGGCTGGGGGAGAGGTGTGTAGACGGCGATCGGCGTGCTCGGCTGATGGCGTGGGGTCAGGTAGCCGAGCACGCCGCCGACAATGAGAAAAAAGACCGAACAGAGAAGAATGTAACCCCGATAACGGGCACCCTCCTGTCCCATGGTACCCTCCTCACAGCGGCTGGCTGAAGGCCGCGCAAGCCGAATTTGAACGTGTCTACGCTGTCCGCAGCACCTCCAACAATAGACGCACGGCGTTTTCGACGTCCCGCTCGTCCACCATCTCCGAAGGGGTGTGGATATAGCGGCAGGGGATGGAGAGGCAACCCGAGGGCACGCCTGCGCGTACCAATTGCATGGCCGCCGCGTCCGTAGTGCCCAAGTCCAGCACTTCCATCTGGTAAGGGATCTTTGCTTTCGTGGCCCGTTGCACCAGCAGGTCGCGCACCGACGGGTGGGCGATCATCCCGCGATCCCGCACTTTGATCGCCGGCCCCGCGCCCAACTTGACCGCCATCGGCATGCATTCCGGCGTGTCGCCGGTGTCGGTCACATCCACGGCGATGGCCAGGTCCGGTTCGATGCCGTAGGCGGAAGTGCGCGCGCCCGAAAGCGTCGTCTCCTCCTGCACGCTGAAGATGAAGTAAGCATCGTGTGGCGTGCGCTTGAGGCGGCGCAGGGTCTCGATCAGTATCGCGCAGCCAATGCGGTCGTCCATGGCCTTGGCGACCCATCGTGTGCCCTGCGTAGCGAACGGTCGCGTGAACACCGCTGCATCGCCTATGTGGACCGGGCAATCGTCACGGCTCGTGGCGCCCACGTCAATGTACAACTGTCCTATGGTGGGCACTCTGCTGGTGTCCTCCCGCTTTTCCTCGACGCCGATGACGCCCACCGTGCCATCGGCAAAGGCGACCCGTGCGCCCACGCAGGTGAGCGGATACACCCCGCCGATGCGCGTGAAGCGGGCAAACCCCTTCTCGTCCACATAGGAGACCATCACGCCGATCTCGTCCATGTGAGCCGCCAGTGCAATGCGTTTGCCCTTGCCGTTGCCCTGTTTGCGCACGACCAGGCTCCCCAGTGGGTCTATGCGTAGTTCGTCGGCCAGCGGCTCGACCTCGGCGCGGATCACATCGCGGATGCGCTCCTCGACCCCTGAGGGGCCATACGTTTCGGTCAGTCTACGAACTAGTTCTCTCATGCTGTTCTCCTGGTTCAGGTGTTGTCATGTACACGAGCAGGGCTCGGGCGATCAGATTCTACAAACATCATGCGCCCGTGACCCGAAATGTCAATTCAGCGTCTGCCGTTTGAGGCGCGTGAGGGACTCGCGCATCAGGCGCAAAGTGTTGTTGAGGTCTTCCAGGCTCAGGATGGAGACCGGGCTGTGAATGTAGCGGCATGGCACTGCAACAGTCACCGAGGGCACGCCCTCGCGGGTCTGGTGGATGGCGCCGGCATCGGTACCGCCGACGCCGGGCTGCTTGAACTGGTAGGGGATGCCCAGTGCTTCGGCTGTGTCGGTCAGTAGCCGCACCAACCGCCGGTCGGCGATGAAACTGCGATCCATAAGAGTGATCGCCGGCCCTTTGCCCAGTTCCGATGTGGGGCTGGTGTCCTTTTCCTTGGGGATATCGTCGGCGACGGTGCCCTCGAGTGCGAAGGCGCAATCGGGTGCGATGGCGTAGCCCGCGACCTGGGCCCCGCGTAGCCCAACCTCTTCCTGCACGGTAAAGGCAGCGTGCAGGTCGAAGCGAAAACGCTCGCTGCGCACGAGTTCCACCAGCACCGCGCAGCCAGCCCGGTCGTCGAACGCCTTGCCGCTGACGGTGGTCCCCAGTTCGCGGAAGCGCGTGGCGAAGGCGATGGGGGTACCCAAGGGGGCCAACTTTTTGGCTTCCTCCTTACTCGTGGCGCCAATGTCTACGGTCAGGTCTTCGATCTGGAGCACTTTGTCGCCTTCGTCTCCCCTCACTAGGTGGATTGGCTTGACACCAATGACGCCGGGGATACGTTCACGGCCAACCTGCACCAGAGTGCCGGGCAGCAGCCTGGGGTCAATGCCGCCGACCTCACGTACCTGTAGAAAGCCATCGCCATTGTGCCCGATGACCATCAGGCCGATCTCGTCCATGTGGGCGGAGAGCATCACGCGCATTCGGTCGCGGCCCGTGCCTCGCTTGAAGGCCAGAATGTTGCCCAGGGCATCTATTTTGACCTCGTCTACGTGCTCGCGTATCGCGTCAAGGATCACGGCGCGCACGTTGCCCTCATTCCCCGAAACACCAATCGCTTCTGAGAGTTCTCGAAGTATCATCCGGTTCACTCACTTTCCGCCGTGGAATCCCACGTCAACCTGCTTATAAAGTCTGCTTCCAGCCCGCTGATGAACGCCGCCAACAGCCGTGCGGCGCGTTCAACGTCTTGTATTTCCACCACCTCGATCGGCTGATGCATGTAACGGAGCGGGATGGAGAGCAGGGCCGTGGGCACGCCTTCCCGGGTGACTTGGATAGCCCAGGAGTCGGTGCCCACGCGGCCCGGCAGTGCTTCGATCTGGTAGGGGATCTCGTGAGTTTCGGCTACTTTCTTCAGGCGTTCCACGAGTCCTGGGTGGAAATTGGGGCCGACGCCGATGGTGGGGCCATCGCCCAGGGGGACGGTGTCTATGTCGGGTGCGCTCGGCTGTTTGGCGAAGGTCACGTCCAGTGCTACGCCCAGGTCCGGTGCGATGCCGTAGGCGGCGGTTGTAGCACCTTTCAGCCCGACCTCTTCCTGCGTCGTCGCCACGGCCAGCACATCCCAGGCATGGCGGACGCCGGCCAGTTGCTCCAGTGCCAGTGTGATGACCGCAACGCATGCCCGGTCATCCAGCGCCTTGCCGGCTACGCGGCGGTTCTTCAGTTCCATCAGTTCAGCGCGGATGGAGATCAGGTCGCCGACGGAGACCAGACTTTCGACCTCCTGCGGTGGCAGTCCTACGTCCACGAAGAGTTTGTCCCAGGGGATGGCCTTTTTGCGCTCCTCTTCGGGCAGGACGTGGGGTGGGCGGGTGGCGACGACCCCGGGCAGGTCGCGTTTGGCGTGGACGATGACCTCGAGCCCCGGTAACACGCGCCGGTCGGTCCCGCCGACGCGGCTGATGCGCAGAAAGCCTCTCTCGATGCCGGTAACCATCAGCCCCACTTCGTCCATATGCGCTGCCAGCATCAGTTTGGGGCGTGGTTCGGGGGCAGTACCGCGCTTGAGGGCGATCAGGTTGCCCATCGCGTCCACACGCATCTCATCTACAAAGGGCTGCCAGGTTTGGCGCACGATCTCACGCACGGGTTCTTCGTAGCCGGTGATACCTTGTGCCTCCGATAGTTGCTTGAGCAAGGGAATGGTTTCCACGCGCATCTCCTTTAGAGTGGTAGTGGCGGTTGGTCACGGTCCAGTTGTCGCGGTAGCCGTTGGGGTCGGTGTTTCGGTCGGTGTAGCAGTGGCGGTGGGCAACGGGGTAAGTGTGGATGTAGATGTCGGCGTGGCCGTGGGCACCGTTGGGGTAGGCGTTGGTGAGGGTGTCTCGGTAGCCGTGGGGGGCAGTGGGGTGAAAGTGGGTGGCGGTGTGGGTGTGGGTGTGGGTGTGGGTGAGGGTGTCTCGGTAGCCGTGGGGGGCAGTGGGGTGAAAGTGGGTGGCGGTGTGGGTGTGGGTGTGGGTGTGGGTGTCGGTGTCTCGGTGGGCGTTGGGGTGGGCGTCCACGTTGCGGTAGCGGTGGGCGTCGGCGTGATTGTGGGGAGCGGCGTCGGTGTGCGTGTAGGCGGAACCCATTGGGTAGGGGTCGGCCGCAGCGTCTGTGTGGGGCGCAGCGTTGCCAGAGTAGGGGTGTTTGAGGGCGAAACGGTCGGCATTGCGGTGGGCGCTAGGGTCGGCACACCAAACTCCCACTTGTACGCTAGCAACGAGAGGCCGGTACAGTAGCACAAGAGAGCCAGCACGATGGCGGTGGCCAGCATCCAATGGATGGGACGCAGTTCGCTGATGTTCTGCATTGGTTCACTCCGTTGCAGGGGCTATGGTATGATAGCACCGTTGGGCGTGCTTGTCAATCGAACTCAATGCAGGTACAATAGCGCCCGTGAACCCAAGTGCCCTACATCGTGGCTTCCTGGCCGGTATTGTCGTGGCCTATCTCGTGATCGGTGTCCTTTACGCGGCCCGTACTCCCGCCTGGCAGGTACCCGACGAACCGGCGCACTATAACTACGTGCGCGCGCTGGCCGAGGGGCGCGGCTTGCCGGTCATAGAGCCGGGGGATTATGACCAGGAGTACCTTGAGCGCCTCAAATCAGCGGGCTTCCCGCCGGGACTCCCCGTTGACGCAATCGAATACGAGGATCATCAGCCGCCGCTTTACTACCTGCTGGCGACACCGGTCTACCGGCTTTTCGATGGCGCGGTCTTACCCTTACGGCTGCTGTCCGTGCTGATTGGCGCTGCGTTGCTGTTGGTCGCTTATCGCACAGTGCGCGTGCTCTTTCCAGCGCGTCCTGAACTCGCGCTGATGGCTGCCGGCCTCACCGCCTTCGTCCCCCAACACGTGGCAATGTGCGCCGGGGTCAACAACGACGCGCTGGCGGAACTGGCGGTCGCCGGTACACTGCTTGCTCTGCTGGTCTATCTGGCTGGCGACAATGAAAGACCGTGGCCGGTGGGGCTTTTGCTGACGGCAGCGCTCTTGACCAAGACGACGGCCTACGGTGCTGTGGGGGTGGCCGTGCTGGCGGTGGGGCTGCGCTGGCGGCTGGAGCGTCGGACAGGGCGATGGGCGGCAGGGCAACTGGCCTGGATGCTCCTTCCGGCGCTCGTCATCTCTGCACCCTGGTTCATCCGCAATGCTAGCGTCTATGGCTGGCGCGACCCGTTTGGCCTGGCACGTCACGACGAGGTCGTTGCCGGGCAGATGCGCACTTCGCAGTTCCTGGCGCTTTATGGTTGGGCAGCGTATTGGAAGCGCGCGCTGAGTTTCACTTTTCAGAGTTTCTGGTGCCAACTGGGCTGGATGGCCGTGCCGCTCCCGGCGCGCGTCTATCAGGCGCTAGCGCTGTTCTGCGCCGTTCTAGCCGCCGGCTTCCTGTGGTGGCTGTTCGACCGGCGTCGCCCTCGGCTGACCCCTTTCCAGCGTGCCAGCCTTGCCTTGCTCCTCGCCTCGGCGCTCCTGACGCTGCTGGAATTCGTGGGTTACAACTTCACCTTCGTTCAACACCAGGGCCGCTATCTCTTCACGGCGCTCGTCCCCATTGGTACGGCGGCTGCGCTGGGGCTCGGACAATGGCTGGGCATCTTGCCAGGCCGGTGGCGTTCCTGGGCGCTGGCCCTCCTGCTCGGTGGCCTGGCGATGTTGGACGTGTACTGCTTGTTCAAGAGTCTCCCATTCCTAAGCCCGTAGCAGGAGACGGTCGCCGCTTACCACTTGACCTCGTGTCTCCAATACCGTTCCGCCGGTTGCCCACCGCCGGTACGCTCTGCGAAGGTGCGGATGGAGGCCGCCATCTCTGCTTCGTCGGTCCAGAAGGTGCTGAGTTGTGAGCGATAGCGGGCGACAGCGGCGATCTTGGCGATGAGCGCCTCCTCGGATAGCACGATGATCTCCGCCTGCCACTGCTCCGACCCCAATGCTCCCTGTAACGCTTGCGTGTCTCTGGCGTAGGGGAAATCCTCGTAATAGATCAGCGCACGGCCGGCATCCTCGGCGGCACGGCGCACGATCTGATGGTCCACGTGTTGTCCCACTCCCAGCGGCACATATAGCGCACTGCCCTGGCGCAGTGGCAGACCCGCGATCTGTGCTGCCAGTTCCGCGATCAAACCCGCTTCCGCCGGGTGCACTTTGCCCCACAACGACTCTTCGCTCGCGTAGAGGAAGCGCCCATCTGGTGTCCGTCGGTAGATACAGTCAGGGTAAGGCCAGTGAACGGCTTGTGCTTCTAGGAGGGATAGCGCCGCCAGATCCTCCTCTTGTCGCTTGAGCGGCATGTTGGCTGAGTACTCCCAGCGGGCGTGCAGTTGCTGTGCGAACGGGGAAAGCGGCGCGTTGGGCGCCGGCGCCCCAAACACTGTCACCACCAGCACGGTCTCGCCGGCTTGTGCCTGTTGCCAGATGCGCCCTCCGCACGAGAGCACGGCATCGTCCAGGTGAGGGGAAAGGTATACGTGGGTGTACGGTTCGGATATTGGATCGCCTCCGTCGTCGGCATGTTGTGTTCGCGGCAGGTTCAGAGTTATGACGAGCGGCAGTTGCCCTGTGTATTATAACCCGGGTTGGGCGAATTGTCACTTGAGTCAGCGATACCGGCGATGGCCCTCTCAATGCGCAGGCGACTTGCGGCGACGGGTGATGCATGGTAGAATTGGCGTCGCTCAGGCGACGTAGCCAAGTGGTAAGGCAGGGGTCTGCAAAACCCTCATTCGCCGGTTCAAATCCGGCCGTCGCCTCCTCTTGTTTGTTCTTGGTCACCCACTTTAGGCAAAACAGATGCGTCTGAGACGCCCCCCTGTCTCAATCTGGATTTCTATTTGCAGGGGCTAATACGGGGTAATCGCGCAACGTTACTCCGTTACACGTGAAATCCTTGCACAATGAGCAAGGATTTTTACCACAAAGGACACTACGGCTACACTAAGGACACAGAGGTAACCTTAGTGTCCTTTGTGTATCCTTCGTGTCCTTCGTGGTTTTTGGTTCCGGCTTGTCCGGGTTAGGGGGTCACTAAGCAATCCGTCATTGCGGTAGTGAAACGTCGTATGACGTCTGGGGCGGTGGCGAAACGGTAGACGCCGGGGACTTAAAATCCTCTGTCCATACGGACGTGTGGGTTCAAATCCCACCCGCCCCATATGCTGCATAGGCACGAACTTGACGGGCTAGCGATTGAAATCGCGCCTTGCAGGGCCTTCGGCCGGCTGTCCGCCTGCGCGGACAGAGGCGTCTACGCAGGTAGACGCCCGGCTGAAAGCCCCCAAGGTGCGACTTGAGCTCAAGTTAGCGCCTATGCCCATATGCCGAGCAACTAGCCCAGAGGCCCGGCTTCAGCCGGGAAGCCCCCGATAAATCGGGGCGACCAGGCGGCTACATCAACTTAGCCAAGATGCCTGTCCTATCTCTACCCCCGGAGGCGATACGTGAAGGTCATTCTGACCCAAGAAGTGCCCAACCTGGGCAAGGTCGGCGAAGTCAAGAACGTCGCCACAGGCTATGCCCGCAACTATCTGTTCCCCAGAAAGTTGGCCGTGCCAGCCACTCCCGGCAACCTGAAGGATTTCGAGCGCCGTCGCGCCGCAGCCGCCGGCCGGCAGGAACGGCTGGCCGAGCACGCACAGGCGCTCGCCAAACGCTTGAGCGCCCTCACGCTGACCTTCGAGGCCAAGGCTGGCGAGAAGGGCCAACTCTACGGCTCCATCACCCCTGCCGAGATCGCCGAGGCGCTCGAGCGCGAGACCGGCGAGACGTTCGACCGGCACAAACACATCCTCGCCGAGCCGCTCCGGCAAGTGGGCAAGCACACCGTCCAGGTGCGTCTGGCGCCCGACATCGTCGCCGAGGTCGCCGTCGTGGTCAAGCCCGAGGGTGGGGAACTGCCCGAGGAGACACCGACCGAGCCGCCCGCGCCTGCAGCGGGTTTGGAGCAGTAACCATCGGCAGTCGGGGTTAGCAATGGAGACGCTCGGCGTATGGCTGCGCCAGACACGGGAGGCCAAAGGCGCCACGTTGAAAGAGGCCGAGGCCGGCACCCGTATTCGGGCACGGTTCCTGGAATTGTTGGAGGCCGGCGATTACGCCGCCTTTCCCGGCGGCGAGGTGCAGATCCGCGGCTTTTTGCGCATCTATGCCCGCTATCTCGGCCTCTCCCCCGATCAGGTCCTGGCCCGCTACGCAGCAGAGACACGTCCCGCGGAGGCCGTGCCGCCGGTTACACCCTCGCAGGAAGCCGCCGCTGCTCTTCCTGTCCGTTCGGATACCGCGCCTGTGCCCCCCGAACCCCGCGCCGCGCTCACGGCGACCCCCATCCCTCCGGCACGCCGCCTGGGCATGGAGACGGTGATGATCGCGGGCATCGTGCTCATCGTTCTGCTGGTGGTGATCACGGCGGTTGGCTACATCGTTGGCCGCCAGGCCGGCAAAGAGCCGGCCCCCACCGCTACGGCGCCTGCTCACGTCCTGCGCCCGACGCTCACGGCGTCGAAAGTTGCGGCCACCGTTGTGCCCACCTTTCCGGTCAACGCCGGTGGCCGGGTGACCCTGACGCTGGAGGCCACTGAGCACGTCTGGGCACGTGTGACGGTGGATGGCGCCGTGGCCTTTGTGGGCATGTTGGCGCCGGGGGTGACCCCTTCCTGGTCGGGCCAGGAGGTGATCGCCGTGGATACCGGCAACGGGGCCGGCCTGCTGGTGACGGTCAACGGGCAGCCGCAGGGTAGAATGTGCGGGCGCGCTCAGGTCTGCACCCGCGCCTGGAGCCCCTCCGGCGAAATTGCGGCTACGCCGTCCTCGCCATAGGAAACCCGTCCTCAAGCCGCGAAACCGGGTTTCCCGCTATGAACCGACCACATAGTTTCTACATCCTCTCGCTTGGCTGTCCCAAGAACCTGGTAGACAGCGCCGGGCTGGCGACGTTGTTGGAGCGTGCGGGCTATGGCGCTGCCGATGGTCCCCAAGAGGCCGATCTGCTGATCGTCAACACCTGCGCGTTCATCGCGCCAGCGCGCGCCGAGTCGCTCGACGCGCTGCGCAAACTGGCGCGGGACAAGCGGCCCGGCCAGCGCCTGATCGCTGCCGGATGCTACCCGCAACGGAGCCCTCAGGAACTGGCCACGGCGTTACCCGGCATTGATGGTTTTCTGGGTACGCGGCGCTGGGCCGAGATCGTCTCTCTTGTCGAGCAACTGGAAGCCTCGCCGACCACGCTCGCCTATCGCGTGGGGAAAGGCCGGGAGGAGCCGCGGGATGTGCCCCGCGTGGCCGTGCAAGGCGCCAGCGCCTACCTCAAGATCGCCGACGGCTGCAGCCACGCCTGCGCTTTTTGCGCCATTCCGCTCATCAAGGGGCCTGCCGTGAGCCGCACGCCCGAAGCGATCCTGGCCGACGCTCGTTGGCTGGCCGAGCGCGGTGTGCAAGAGATCATCCTTATCGCCCAAGACACGACCGCCTACGGCCGCGATCTGGGGATGCGCGAGGGCTTGGTCGAGTTGTTGGAGCGATTGGTTGCGGCGGTGCCGGAAGTGCCCTGGTTGCGCCTCATGTACGCCTATCCCGGTCGTATCGGTGAGCGATTGATCGAAACGATGGCCCGCCACCCGCAGATTCTACCTTACCTCGACCTGCCTCTCCAACACGCCCATCCCACCGTGTTGCGCCGCATGCGCCGCCCGGCCAATATGGAGAGGGTACGCCGCACGATTGAGCGGCTGCGCGCAATGCTGCCGGAAATCGCCATCCGCACCACCTTCTTGGTGGGATTCCCCGGCGAGAGCGAGGCCGAGTTCCAAGCGCTCTTGGACTTTGTGGCCGAGATGGCCTTCGACCACGTGGGGGTTTTCGCGTACTCGCACGAAGAGGGCACCCCGGCGGCCCGGCTGGCAGACGATGTGCCGCCGGAGGTGAAGGAGGAACGGCGCGAGCGGCTGATGCAGGTCCAGCAGCCCATCTCGCTGGCGAAAAACCGAGCGCAAGTAGGCAAGACGTTAGATGTGCTGATCGAGGGGCAGGGGGAAGGTTTGAGTGCGGGACGCTCCTACCGCGACGCGCCGGAGATTGACGGGTTGGTGTTGGCGCAAGCCGACCTGCCGGTGGGGCGGATCGTACCGCTGCGCATCACGGGCGCATTAGAGTACGATCTGGTGGGAGAGCCGGCCTAAATGTAACTCAACTCCCTTGCCGCGCGCGTCAACTCGTCCCGAAATTCGGGCGCGGCGATGGCGATGAGGGACTGCGCCCGCTGGCGGATCGTCTTGCCGTAGAGGTCGGCGATCCCATGCTCCGTCACCACGTAGCGGACGTGGTTACGGGTGGTGGTGACACCCGCGCCCGGCTTGAGCATCGGCACAATCCGGCTGACGCCCTTTCCCTGCACCGTGCTGGGCAGCGCGATGATCGGCACTCCCCCTTCGGAACGCGACGCGCCATAGATGAAATCCAGTTGCCCGCCTACGCCGCTATAGAGTCTGTGGCCGATGGAATCGGCGCACACCTGCCCGGTCAGGTCCACCTCGATGGCCGAATTGAGCGCCACCTGGCGGTAGTTCTGGGCGATGATGAAGGGGTCATTGACGTACTCGATGCGCCGCATTTCGAGGATCGGATTATCATGCGCCCAGGTGTACAGCGCTTTTGTTCCCAGCAAGAGCCCGGCGACGATCTTGCCCGTGTGCAACGTCTTGCGGGCGTTGGTGACGATGCCCGCTTCGACCAACTCGATCACGCCGTCCGAGAGCACCTCGGTGTGCACCCCCAGGTCGCGCTTGTCGTGCAAAAAGCGCAACACGGCGTCGGGAATCTCGCCGATGCCCATCTGCATCGTAGCGCCGTCGGGGATCAGTTCGGCGACGTGCTCGGCGATGCGCACGTGGACATCGGTGAGGCCGCCTTCGATCATCGGGCGCTCCAACAACGGCTCGTCCACCGGCACGATGTGCGTCAGCCGGCTGACGTGGATGAAACTATCGCCCAGGCAGCGGGGCATGTTGGGGTTGACCTGGGCGATGATCGTGCGCGCCGACTCGGCCGGGGTCTTGGTCAGCCCGGTCTCGATGCTGTAGGAGCAAAAGCCGTGCTCGTCGGGCGGCGATAGGTGCACGAGGGCAACGTCCAACGGCAAGATGCCGCGCTTGAAGAGCAGCGTGAACTCGGAGAGGAGCACGGGGGTGAAATCGGCGCGGCCCTCCTGCACCGCCTGACGCACGTTGGGGCCGATAAACAGCGCGTTGGCGCGGAGGTGACCGGCCATCTCTGGCGCGACGTAATCGCTGACGCCCATCGTCAGCGAGTGGCAGATTTCCACGTTCTCCAGTTCCGGGGCACGTCTGACCAGCGCCTCGATCAGCACCCGTGGCACACTGCAATTGCCGGTGAGGAAGACGCGGTCGCCCGACTTGATCGCCCCAACGGCTTCATCCGCCGTCGTGACGCGGCTCTCGTAGGTTCGCATCCAGGACATTTTACCTCTCCCGCCCGGCGTAGTACGCCGCGGCTAACGGTTCGCTGACGATGCGGCCGTCGCGGGTGGCGATCCCCCGCGCCAGGGCCGGCAGTTCCGCCAATGCCTGCTCCAGCCCTACCTCGGCGACGCGGCGCAGGTGTGCCCAGACGGCATTGTTGAAGGCGTGGGTTGCCGTGCGCGGCACCGCCCCCGGCACGTTGGGGACGCAAAAGTGGACGACGCCCTCTTCGACATAGACCGGATCGCGCAGCGTGGTCGGGCGAGCGGTCTCGACACACCCGCCCTGGTCAATGTCAAAGTCCAGGATGACCGCGCCCTTCTTCATCGAGCGCACCATCTCGCGGGTGACGATGATGGGCACACGGGCTCCGGGCGTCAGGATCGCGCACACCAGCACGTCGGCAAAACGCACCACGCGGGCGACGTTGAAGGAGTGCGAAACCATCGTAGGAACGTGGCCCTGGAACTGTTCGTCTATGCGGTACAGTTTCGCCAGGGTGTGGTCGAGGACGTGCACGTCGGCGCCGCTGCCGTAGAAGGCGCGGGCGGCGCAGGAGCCCAGGACGCCGGCGCCCAGGATGACGACATTGGCCGGCGGGATGCCCGGCACGCCGCCGAGGAGGATGCCGCGTCCGCCATAGTTGCTCTGCAGAAAAGTCGCCGCCAAGTGCGGCGCCATCCGCCCGGCCACCTCGCTCATCGTTTTTAGGACCGGCAGGCTGCCATCGTCCTCCTGAATGGTCTCGTAGGCGATGGCGGTGATCCGCTTTTCGAGAAAGACCTTGAGCGTGCGCGGGCGGGCAGCGGCCAGGTGCAGAAAGCCGGTGATGATCTGCTCTTCGCGCAGCCAATCCAGTTCCTCGAGGGTGGGGCGCAGTACCTTGAGCACCAGGTCGGAACGGCCATAGATCTCTTCACCGGAATAGACGATACAAGCGCCGGCCTGCTCGTAATCGCGATCTGTAAAGCCGGCGCCTGTCCCGGCATCGCGCTCGACGTAGCAGGTGTGCCCGGCCTGGACGAGCAACTCGACGCCGTAGGGGGTCAAGCCCACCCGCCGCTCCAGGTCTCGCCGCTCTTTGGGGATGCCAATGTTCACACCTTGCCTCCTTCCTGCTCCGCAGCCGGCCTGACCAGCAACACGGGGCAGCGCGCTCCCTGCAGCACCTTGCTCGCCACGTTGCCGTACATCCAGCGGCTGGCGCCGGAAAGCCCGTGCGTGGTCATGCCGATGAGATCGGCCTCGACCTCTGTGGCATAGGCCAGGATTTCGTCAGCCGGGGGGCCTTGCCGGATGGCGGTGTTGACGATGGCTCCTCGTTCGCGCAAAGCGGCGGCTACACTGCGCAGATAAGCCTGTAACTGGACCTCGGCCTGTTGGAGCGCGGTGGTGGCCAGCCGTAGCCCCGGCGGGTAACTGGTCAACAGCGTCACGGTGCGCTCTCCCAGGCTGGCCGCCAGCACCGAAATGAGAAAGACGCGCGTGTCGCGGGGACGAATGAGCGCCGTCACGTAGGGCAGCGCCTGCTCTGCCGATTCCGAGCCATCCAGCGGCACCACGATGCGCTGATAGGCGGTGGTGGGTGGGGTTGCATTGGGCCGCACCAGCAACACCGGGCAGGCGGCGCCGCGCAACACCCGCTCGGCGACGCTGCCAAAGACCCAGCGCCCGATGCCGGAACGTCCGTGCGAGGACATGGCGATCAGGTCTGCGCCGACCTCGGCCGCAAAGTCGAGGATCTCGTCGGCCTGCCGGCCAAAGCGCACGCGCACCTGCACACCGACGGCGACCGGCTCCAGCCGCCTGGCGACGGTTTGTAGATACGCAGTCAGTTCTCGTTCGACGCGTCGTTCTTCCTCCTGGATGTTGATCGGGGGTGGAGGGATGTTCACGAGGGCCGGCACCGGCCCGCGGACCAGCGGGGCGACCGAGAGCAAGTAGACCTGGCTGCCCCGCCCACGAATCAGTTCCGTGACGTGGGGCAAGATGCCCTCGGCTAACTCGGAGCCATCCAGCGGGACGACGACTTGACCGTACATTTCACCCCCTCTCACTCGTAGACGGCTAAAGCCGTCACTACGAACCTTTACGACAAACCGAACCTGTTGCGCACCGTCTGCCACCAGCGCGTTAGGCGACTCGGTGGTGGCGTGTCACGCAGGGCAAGCAATTCCATCAGATGCTGGCGTGCCGCCTCTTCGCCGGCCTGTAAACCCACGTCCACCTGATCGAGGTCGAGCAATCCCACTCCCCTGAGCAAGACCTCGATCATCACGTCGGGCGGTGTCTGGCGCCGCCGCTGCTCGACCAGTTCGCGGGCGGTGATGGCTGCGCTGCGCTCGGCCACGTCAATCATCGGCGCCCAGCGGGTGCGGTGCAAGAACAAGCGGATGACGGCCTCGGCGCCACGCCCCTCGTGGAGCGGCTCGTCCTGAGGCCGGCCGGCGAGATCGTGTGTGGTGTACACTGCGATGACCCGTTCGGCGCCCATGGCGCGCACGACGTCGAAGGGGACAGGGTTGAGGATGCCGCCGTCTACCAGCAGCCGCCCGCGCCACTCGACGGGCGGGAAGATGAGGGGCACAGCCGTTGTCGCCAACACCGCCTCGACGACAGAGCCTTCGCGGATGACAACCTCCTCCCCGGTCTGCAGGTCCACCGCCACGAGCGCCAGGGGCCATCTCAACTGGTCGAAGGTCAAGTCGCCGCCCAACGCCTCGCGCAGGCGGGCAGCCATCTTGCCCTGGCCGATCAGGCCCAGGCCGGAGCGATCGCGCTGAACCAGGTCGAGCAGGCGTAGCGAGCGGGTCAGTTGCTCGATCTCGGCTGCGCTGCGCCCGGCGGCGTAGACGGCAGCGATCACACCGCCCATGCTGGTGCCGGCCAGCAGGTGCACCGGCATATGGATCTCTTCGAGCACCTTGAGCACGCCGATGTGGGCGATGCCCTTGGCCCCGCCGCCACTCAATGCCAGACCGAATTGGACGCCCATCTCATCCTCCTGGAAACGCGGCTTCGGGTTGCGCTTTTCCAACGGATTGAATTGGCTCGCCGATCGTTTGCTCGTCGTTTATCGTTGTCATCAACCATCCTCACCGACAGGCTCGGAAGCCTGTCCCACGTTCGCCTACGCCAATGCCGCGCCCTTGCGCAGCGCCTCCAGGTTCAGCCCCAACAGGCTGCGATGGCGCTCCGGCAGATGTTCGTCGAGCGCCCGCTCTACCGTCTCCAGCGGCACGACGCCCGTGGCCCGCACGAGCGCCCCCAGGCAGATGACGTTTGTCAGGCGCACGTTGCCCAATTCGGTCGCCAGGTCGCTGGCGGGGACGTAGATGGCGCGGATGTCGGCGCGCGCGCTCTTCTGCGGCACGAGCGAACTGTTCACCACCAGTATCCCGCCGGGCTTGACTTCCGGCTCGAACGCCTCCATCGAGGGGATGTTGAGCACGACGGCGGCCGAAGGCCGACGCACCATCGGCGAGCCGATCTCTTGGTCGGAGACGATGACCGTGCAGCGCGCCTTGCCGCCGCGCATCTCCGGGCCGTAGGAGGGAATCCAGGTCACGTGCAGGCCCTGCGCCATTGCAGCGTAGGCCAGCAATTGCCCGGCGAACAGCGCCCCCTGCCCCCCAAATCCGGAGATGATGATTTCCTCTTGCATCACTTGGCCTCCATCAGCGCTTTCACCCCATCCGCCACCTTCGTGTCGCCCAACGGATAGTAGCCCACCATGTGCTCTTTACCCCACTGCATGGCCTCTAGCGGCCCCATATGCCAGTTGATGCTGCACGTAGAGAGGATCTCGACCATCGAAAAGCCCAGTCCGGCCAGTTGGGTCTGGAAGGCGAGTTTGATCGCTTTCTTGGTGCGGCGGATGCCCGGCACGTCGCACACCGCCTGGCGGGTGATATAGGCCGCCCCGGGCAACACCGCCAGCAACTCGGCCATCTTCAGCGGAAAGCCGGCCGTCGCGACATCGCGCCCCTTCGGCGACGAAGTGGTCACCTGCCCTGGCAGCGTCGTCGGCGCCATCTGCCCGCCCGTCATGCCGTAGACGGCGTTGTTGACAAAGACGACCGTAATCCATTCGCCGCGTGCTGCGGTGTGGACGATCTCGCCTGTGCCGATCGCCGCCAGGTCGCCGTCGCCTTGATAGGTAAAGACAACCCTGTCCGGGCTGACGCGCTTGAGGCCGGTCGCCATCGCCGGGGCGCGCCCGTGGGCTGCCTCGGCCATGTCCACGTTGAAGTAGTCATAGGCCAGCACTGCGCAGCCCACCGGCGCGATGCCGATCGTGCGCTCACGCACGCCCAATTCATCGAGCACCTCGGCGACGAGGCGGTGGATGATGCCGTGGGTGCAGCCGGGGCAATAGTGCGTATGCGCCTCGGTCAGGCTTTCAGGGCGTTTGTAGACCAACTCCATGTCGGCGGGGATCATCGATCACCTCTTGTCAAAACATTGTCCAACTGCCATCCTCGAAGAGGGCAAAACAGACAACGCCGTTCCAAAGTAGCCAGCCTCTGTCGAACTGCTGGATCGCCCCGTCAAAGGCAGTCTCGCCTGTCCGTGCCGATAACTCGTTCGGTGTAAACCGCTGTTCGGACGCCTCGCTTTAGCGAGGATGTCCCGGCTAAAGCCGGACGTCCGCCAGTTCCATAGCGTAAATCCGGCAGCCCCCGCCGTGCGCTCAAAGCGCACGGCTGAGGGCAGGCTCGCCCTGGCGGGCAGGTGAAAGCCCTGGCGGGCT
>FWPU01004850.1_pt1 | contig 30540 bp, 29 predicted proteins | sample 2228361 | NCBI WGS metagenome assembly FWPU01 (sample SAMEA103939777, study PRJEB20133) | metagenome | reverse complement strand
CGGACCGCTGGTAAAGTACTTCATGATGTCCAGGGCCAGCTCGGCATTGCCCCGGTCCACCGCGTTCTTGCTGAGCATGAGGGTTTTGATGCCAACGAAGGGCCGCCCCATCGGGATGATGCCATAGTTGATGCCAGCAGCTTCCAGGTCGGCGATGGCCCACGGGCCGGTCCACCAGGCGCCAGCCTTGCCGTCCACCAGCATCGCCTTGCAGATGTCGTGGCTGGTCTCCTTGGGTGCATACTTGCTGAACTCGACCAGCCACTTGCCAGCGGCCAGGGCTTCGGGGGTGTTCAGATAGGCGTTGCCCTGGTCATCTACATACTCCGGCACACCAAAGCCAAAGTAGATCGGCGCCACGTGGTAGGCATCGGCGTTGCCCAGCCCCTGGTTGCAGATCAGATACTTGCCCGTGGCCTCGTAGAAGGCCTTGGCTTTGGCCAACAGGTCGTCAAAGTCCTTCGGGTCCTTGGGCAAATACTCGTCGCTCACCAGGTCCTTGTTGTATACCAGGGCAATCCCCTCCTGGCTCTCCGGCAAGGCCCAGATCTTGCCCTGCCAGACGACGCCGCGGACAGCCGCCGGCTCGTAGGTGCTGTTGAGAAAGGTCATGTCAATGCCATAGTTGTCCAGCGGAACGATGTTGCCGGCCAGCGCCTGGGTGCCGATCTGGTCGTTGGCCCAGCCGATGATGTCGGGACCCTCGCCAGCAGGAATGGCCACGCTCAGGGCGTTGGAGGTGTCCTCCGGCTTTGACAAGTCTATGGTCACGCCGGGATGGGCCGCCTCATAGTCCTTGAACGCCTGCTGAATCGCCGTCAAATAGTCCCCACTCCACTGATGCCAGATGGTGATGGTGACCTCTTTTGTCGGCTTGGCAGCTTCGGTCGGCTTGGCAGCTTCAGTCGGCTTGGCAGCTTCAGTCGGCTTGGGAGCCTCGGTCGGCGCTGCCGTTGGGCCGCACGCAGAAAGGACCAGGCTCAGCGCCATCAACATGGTCAATAGTGCAAACAGAGTCTTTTTCATTTCTCTCCTCCTATACTTACTAAAGGTTTTTTTAATCTTGTAAAGTGCCAATTGTTATCTTTTTTTCCACATCCCCCCTTGTCCGGCAATTTGGTTCGTTGGCCAAACTGTCGCTATTATACCATAGATTTACGTATTGGCAACTCTGTCAACGTGAGAATAGTTTTGGGGTAACTGCTCACCGATAGCGACCGAGGCCGCGCCTCAAGGGCCGTTGGCCGGGCGTCCTCCTACGAGGGCGCCCCAGCCGCGGATGTGCCCTCTTTGCGCCCCCCCCTCACGCCACTTTGACGAGAACGGGGGGCTATGCTAGAATTGGGCGATTCCAAATGGGAGGGACAAGGCGACAATGGCGTCTATCGAAACACCGCAGTGGGTGAGAGACGCAGTTTTCTATCAAATCTTCCCCGACCGGTTTGCCCGGAGTGAGCGGGTGCCCAAGCCCTCGAACCTGGAGCAGTGGGCCGACCCGCCGACCGTATACGGTTTCAAGGGGGGCGATCTGTGGGGAGTGGTTGAGCACCTGGACTATCTGGTAGACCTGGGGGTGACGGCCATCTACTTTACCCCCATCTTTCAATCGGCGGCCAACCACCGCTATCATACCTACGACTATTACCGGGTGGACCCCATCCTGGGCGGCAACGAAGCCTTGCGTGTCCTGCTGGACGAGGCTCACCGGCGCAATATCCGCGTCGTGCTGGATGGGGTGTTTAATCATACCGGGCGCGGCTTTTTCCAGTTCCACCACATCGTGGAGAATGGACCGGCGTCGCCGTATGTGGATTGGTTTATCGTCAGAACCTATCCGCTGCGACCCTACGACGCCCCTAAGGGCCAGCATGGCTACGAGGCGTGGTGGAACATGCCCGCCCTGCCCAAATTGAATGTTGCCACGCCGGCCGTGCGTCAATTCCTGTGGGACGTGGCCGTCCACTGGATCGAGTTCGGCATAGATGGCTGGCGGCTGGATGTGCCGGCCGAGATTGACGACGATGAATTTTGGCGGGAGTTCCGCCGCCGGGTCAAGGCCGCCAACCCAGAAGCCTATATCGTCGGCGAAGTCTGGTTCGAAGCGCAGCGGTGGCTCCAGGGCGATCAGTTCGATGCGGTGATGAACTATCTGGTCACCCGGGCCTGCCTGGCCTACTTTGTGGGCAACAACCTGCTGCACGCCGAGGTGGCCCGCTGCGGCTATAAGCAGATCAATCCCCTGGACGACCAGGCCTTTGCTGCCGAGATCACGCGCAACCTGGGCCTCTATGCCCGCCCGATCACCGAGGTGCAGCTCAACCTGCTGGGCAGCCACGATACTCCACGCTTCAAAACCCTGGCCCGTGGCGATACGTCGGCCTACCGCCTGGCACTCCTGTTCCTGATGACCTATCCGGGCGCGCCCTGCATCTACTATGGCGACGAAATCGGCCTGGAGGGAGGGCACGATCCGGGCTGCCGGGGCGCATTCCCCTGGGATGAGGAGCTGTGGGACCGGGAACTGCGCGATTACGTGCGGCATTGCATTGCCCTGCGCAAAGCCCATCCGGCCCTGCGGCGGGGTGATTTTACCTGGCTGTTTGTCGGGCAAGGGGTGCTGGCCTACGGGCGGCAGCTTGGCGCCGAAACCTTGTTGGTGGTGTTGAACAGCAGCCGCCGCCCCGTGACGTTGAGCGTGCCCGTGGCCGGTTACCTGGACGATGGCACCCTGCTCCGCGACGTATGGGGGGATAGGGTCCTGACAGTCGCCCAAGGGCGCGCCGAGGGGATTCGAGTCCCGGCCCGCACAGGGATGGTGTTGGAGACGTTGGTCGGTAGCCAGTAGACAGCAGGTGGGGACCTGGAGAGTGTAGCCGGACAACAGATCTCGCCTTTCGTCATGGGTCCTTCTGTCACAACGGCGGCCCCCCCTTCCTGCCGGGTGAGAGAAAAGCTGCCGTGTCTTTTGGGGGCCCAGGGTGTTTTACCATATATGGAGAGTCAAGGAGGAGGGCGCGATGAAGATTGCTGTGGACGCAATGGGCGGAGATCATGCGCCGGCAGTCGTAGTAGATGGGGCGGTTCAGGCAGCCCGCGATCTGGGCCTTGAGATCGTCCTGGTGGGCCCCCGGCAGGTGATCCAGGCGGAGCTGGACAGGCACGAAGCCGCCGCTTTGCCCCTGACCATCTATCATGCCGGCGAGGTCATCGGCATGGATGAGCACAATCCGGCGGCTGCCGTCAAAGCCAAGAAAGACTCTTCTCTGGTAGTTGGCATGGACCTGATCAAGCGCCGCGAAGCCGATGGCTTTTTCACCGCCGGCCATTCAGGCGCGGCGCTGGCAGCGGCGCTCTTTCGCCTGGGGCGCATCCGGGACATCAAGCGCCCCGCCCTGTCCACGATCTTTCCCAGCCAGACTCCACGGGGGTATTGTTTTCTGCTGGACATTGGCGCGAATACCGAGTGCAAAGCAGAGTACCTGCTCCAATTCGCCATTATGGGCGCTGCCTATGCCGAGCGAGTGTTGGGCGTGCCCAACCCGCGCGTGGCCATCGTCTCCAACGGCGAAGAGGAGGGCAAGGGCAATCAACTGGTGCAAGAGACCGTGCCGCTGCTCAAAGCCAGTACCCTCAATTTTGTGGGCAATGCGGAGGGCAAGGATATTCCGTGGGGAATTGCCGACGTTGTCGTCACCGATGGGTTCACGGGGAATGTGATCATCAAGTTATCGGAGGGGGTGGCCAAATTTCTGCTGGATGTGTTAAAGCAGGAGATCACCAGCCGCCCCATGTCAAAGGTGGGAGCGTTGTTGGCCAGGTCTGCCTTCGACGAGGTCAAGCGCCGGCTCGACTATCGCGAATATGGCGGCGCACCACTCTTGGGCATAGATGGGGTGGTGATCGTCGGCCATGGCCGGTCTGATGCCTACGCCGTCAGAAACGGCATCCGCATGACCGCCCAGGCGGTGGAGAACGGCATCCTGGAGGCTATCAAGGAGGGGATTGCCGGCTACGAATGGTAATACCGTCCTTTGTCTTTGGTCGTGACCAAAGACACAAAAACTTTGGCTCCGGCTTGTCCGGGTCAGGGGTGAAGGAGAAAAGATGGACAAACGAGATACCCGCAAGCGGGTCGTTATTACCGGCATGGGGGCGCTGACTTCCCTGGGACTGAGTGTGGAGGAGACGTGGGCCGGATTGGTGGCCGGGCGGTCGGGCATTGGCCTCATTACCCAATTCGACGCCAGCAACCTGCCGATCCGCATTGCCGGTGAAGTAAAGGGATTCGATCCTACGGCATATATTGACTTGAAGGAAGCGCGGCGCATGTCCCGCGCTTCGCAAATGTCTATAGCAGCCGGGATTCAGGCCATGGCCGACGCCGGTCTGGGGGACCGGGTGCCCGATCCGGAGCGGGCCGGCGTGGTCATGGGCACAGGGATCGGTGGGTTCGAGATGGCGCTTGAGGCGTGGGAGACCTACAAGGCCAAGGGGCTGCGGCGGGTCAACCCTTTCACCGCGATGGCTATGTTGTGCAACATGCCGGCCCACCACCTGAGCCTGCGCTTTCAGTGCCAGGCCTACAACAACACGGTCGTGACGGCCTGTGCTTCGGGGACCCAGGCCATCGGCGAGGCAGCCCTGGCCATCCAGCGGGGTGCTGCCGATCTGATGTTGGCCGGGGGGGTCGAGGGCATGATCCACGAGGTGATCATCGGCGCGTTCACCGTGATGCGCGTCTTGGCCGACGACAATGAACACCCCGAACGGGCGTGCAAGCCGTTCGATGCCCGACGGGATGGCTTTGTCAGCGCCGAGGGCGCGGCGGTGCTGGTGTTGGAACGCCTGGACAAAGCCCTTGACCGGGGAGCACGGATTTATGCCGAGGTGATGGGCTATGCCGCCAATACAGATGCCTACCATGCGGCCATCCCCGATCCGGAAGGGGAAGGGGCGTTCCGGGTTATGAAGTGGGCGCTGGAAAGCGGCGGGGTGCAACCTGACGAGATCGATTACATCAACGCCCACGGTCCAGGTACAGAGGTGGGTGATCCCATCGAGACAAAGGCTATCAAGGTCCTCTTTGGAGAACGGGCCTACCGCATTCCTATCAGTTCCACCAAATCTATGGTCGGGCATGCGTTGGGCGCTGCCGGGGCCATCGAGGCCCAGGCCTGTGTCAAGACCATCACCGAGGGGGTGATCCACCCCACCATCAACTATGAGGTTCCCGATCCGGAATGCGATCTGGACTATGTACCCAACGTGGCGCGTCAAGCGAACGTGCGCACCACGCTGTCCAACTCTTTTGGGCTGGGCGGGCAAAACGCCTGCCTGGTGCTCCGGCGCTTTGAGGGGTGAAGGGACAATGCAGGTTTGCACCAATGAGAGGCTGGTTTCCCGGCGGGCGCGCCTGGGCAAGATCGCCATCATTCTGGGGCTGGGGTTCCTGGTTGGGGGATTGATCATCTCCCTGGCGTTGCCACAGTTTCCCTGGTTTTGGCTTTCCTTTGCCTGTCTGCTCCTGGGCCTGCTGGCATCCAGCATCGGCACGTTTCACATCAATCGCTGGGTGCGGGAACCCCGAGCCGATCAGGCCCTGGCCCAGGGGTTGAAAGGCTTTGACGATCGCTACCGGCTGTACAACTATTTCCTGCCGGCCCCCCACGTGCTGCTCAGCCCGGCGGGGCTTTATGTGCTGACCGCTATGGGGCAAGATGGGGTGATCCGCTATGAAGGCAACAGGTTCCGGCGCGATTTTAGCGTGGGGCGTGTTCTGCGCTTTATGGCCGATGAAGGGCTGGGCCGGCCGTTCGAGATAGCAGATAGCGAGGTCCATGCCCTGCAACAGTTTCTGGAGGCGAACGGTCTGGACGACGAGATAGCGATCCAGAACGTGTTGGTGTTCTACAACCCCCGGGCCCGCCTGGAGGTGGTGGACCCGCCGCGGCCGGTGGTGGAACCGAAGAGGCTGAAGAAATTTATCCGGGCGCAGCCGGGGGCCAAATTGACCGGTGTCCAGTATCAGCAACTGCTGGACCTGTTTGAGAAAGCGGCTGTCTGACCCCAAAAGCGACGCCCGCCATTCCGGTCAAGAGTGGCGGGCGTCGTTTTCTGCCCACACAGGCCCAAAAACAACCCAGAATCTCCAGGGTATCTATCGGTTTGAGCCGGCCAAGGTGCGCCAGCAGCTATTCGACAGCACCGGCGAGGCGCTGCTTGAAGCGGTACGTAATCCGCCCCCGGGTCAGATCATAGGGTGAAAGCTCAACCATCACCCGATCGCCCAGCAATACACGGATGTAGTACCGGCGCATCTTCCCCGACAGGTAGGCCAAGACTTCGTGGCCGTTGTCCAGCCGCACGCGGAACTGCGTGCCGGGGAGCGCCTCGACGATGGTACCTTGCAGCTCGATTTTGTCTGTGCTTTCTTTGGCCAAACGACCCTCCCTCTATGGCGGTCGCTACCTGTAGTTCTGCCTGGCTTCTCGCTGCCGTTGCCGGCGGCGCGCCCGGCGGATGGCACGCTGGCGCTCGATGCGCCGCATCTCGCTAGGCGAGATGTACCACCGCTTGCGCCGGGCATCGCTCAGGATCCGCTCCTTCATGACCTCTTTGCGGAAGCGCTTGAGCAGATTCTCTTGCGACTCGCCTTCTTTCAAGCTTACGGTCGCCAATACCTTCACCTCCCTTTTGGCGAAATTTTCAACCCGATCATTCTCCGCAGCGGGCAAAGAAAACCCGGCCTGCGGGCTCAACCTACGCCGGTTCGCAGCCGGGTTCAAGCGCTTCTGGCCGTTGGGCTCAGCCGCAGGACACCGCTGCACGGTGCCTCTACCGCCCAGAGAGCGGTTCCCGCGATGCCAGGGTGGCGCTACTGCGGGCAACTGCTTCGTCTACATGGTGACTGTTCTCCCCAACCAGGCTTGCAGGCAGCCGGGCTGCCTGCAGGCTCGTCTCCGCCGTTCCCCCAAGCGTAGATGGCAAGCTTATTATACCAGGTTTTTATTGAGACGTCAAAGTCAGAGGTCGGCAAGTAGCCCCCACTTCACCGTTCCACCAGATAGGCCACGGTAACGCCTGAGCCCCCCTCTTCCTCCTCACCAGAGCGGTGAGATTTGACCAGGGGGTGGTCGCGCAACTGCTGCCGCACCGCCTGTCGCAGGGCTCCGGTCCCTTTGCCGTGGATGATCCGCACGAAGGGCAGACCGGCCAGAAAAGCATCGTCCAGATACTTGTCCAGGCGGGGCAGTACCTCCTCCACCCGCTGGCCGCGGAGGTCCAGTTCGATGCCCGGTGAGGGAGGGGCCGTGTCGAGGAAAACCTTTGGCGCCTCCGATTCGGGTCCCTGGCGGCGGACACGGCGTTCCAGGCTCTGGCGGGGGACGCGGACGCGAAAGCTACCCACCTGCACTTCGGCGGTGTTGCCTTCCAGGGCGATTACCTCGCCGCTGGTGCCCAGCCCCATGACCCACACCGTGTCGCCCACGGCTATCTCGCCGGGCAGGGCACTTTCCTCAGCCAGCAGCGGCGGGGGTGGGGCGACGGCCTCTTCCTTCTTGGCCAGGCGGGCGCGAGCCTGTTCCAGCCATTCCCCCACCACTGTGGACCGGCGTTGGCGATCGGCCAGCTCGGCGCGCAAGGCCTCGATCTCCTGGCGGACCGCAGCCAGCTCGCGGCGGGCCTGGTCGCGGGCTTGGGCCAGGATGGCCATCCGTTCGGCTTCGATGGCCGCCAGGCGGGCGGCCAGGCGGCGCTCCTGTTCGGCGGCCCGCCGCTGGGCCAGCAACGCCTCGTCGCGGGCCAAGAGCGCCTGGCGGTGGGCCTGTTGGATCTCCTGCAACAGCGATTCGGTCTGGAGCTCTTCGGGTGAGACAAGTGCCTGGGCTGCCTGGACGATGCGGGGATCCAACCCCAGCCGATCGGCAATGGCAAAGGCGTTGCTGCGACCCGGCAACCCGATCTGCATCCGAAAGGTAGGCGACAGCGTCTCCAGATCAAACTCCAGGCTGGCGTTTTCCACGCCGGGTGTGGTGTGAGCAAAAGCCTTCAGCTCCGAGTAGTGGGTCGCCACCAGGGTGGTAATCTGCCGCTCCAGCAGGTGGGCCAGGATAGCCCGCGCCAGAGCCGATCCCTCCACCGGATCGGTGCCGGCTCCCAACTCGTCCAGCAGCACCAGGCATCGCTCGTTGGCATGTTCGAGGATGTAGACGATATTGGTCAGGTGCGAGGAAAAGGTGGACAGCGATTGTTCGATAGACTGCTCATCGCCGATATCGGCATAGACCTGCTCAAAGACCGATAGGGCCGAGCCTTCGGCCACCGGCAGGTGCAGGCCCGACTGGGCCATAGCCACCATCAGGCCCACCGTCTTGAGTGAGACGGTTTTGCCGCCGGTGTTGGGGCCGGTGATGACCAGGATGAAATAGTCATCACCCAGATACACGTCAATGGGCACAACTTTTTGAGGGTCGAGGAGCGGATGCCGCGCCTGCCGCAGATCGAGGGTGGAACCCGGATGCCGGATAGCAGATTGGGGCGTTTGCCGCTTGCCGCCTGGCGCCTGCCCGTCGAACGGCACGATCTGGGGTTCCGTGGCCTCCAGGGCGTTGGCGTAGCGCGCCTTGGCAGCGATCAGGTCCAGTTCGGCCAGGGCTTCCACCGTCCAGCCCAACTCGTCGGCCAGGTCGCCCACCTGGGCCGAGAGCTGGGCCAAGATGCGCTCGACCTCTTTTTGTTCCTCGATCTGGAGCTGACGCCACCGGTTGCCCATCTCCACCACCGACAGCGGTTCGATGAACAACGTCGCACCGCTGGCCGATGTATCGTGGACGATGCCGGGGATGCGCCCTTTGAACTCGGCCCGGATAGGGATGACATAGCGCCCCCCCCGCTGTGTGACCAGCGCCTCTTGCAGATAGCCGGCGTAGCGGGGGTTGGTGAGGATGCGGTTCAGCTTTTCCACCAGCCGCTCGTGGGCAGTGCGCAGCTCGCGACGGATGTGGGCCAGCTTTTCGCTGGCGTGGTCCACCACCTCGCCCGCATCGTTGATGCACCGCTCGATTTCGCCCACCAGAGGTTCGCACAGTTCAATGCGGTCAGCAATGTCGGCCAGGAGGGGCACCTCCTGCCGCAGACGCGCCAGGGTGCGCTGGATCCGCCGCCCCGCCCGCAGGGTGCTGCTGATGTCGAGCAGGTCGGCCGGCTGCAAGACCCCGCCGCGCCTGGCGATCTCGACCAGCGGCCGCACGTCGTGGACCCCTCCCAGGGCAAGGCCGCCGTGGGCGTCCAGCAGGTAGCGAGCCTCTCGGGTCTCTCGCAAGCGGCGCTCTACCTCAACGAACACCGGCGAGGGTTCCAGGGCGAGGGCCAGCTCTGTGCCGGCCGAAAATGAGGTGTATTGGGCCAGGCGAGCCAGGACCTGGGGGAAATCGAGGGTGTTAAGATGTTTCCGATCCATGCATATCAATAGAACAGGGAGGCAAAAATGGCGGGGGGCTGCCCCTTGGGCATCCACGGTTTGAGGGTGGCAAGGGCCACGGATAGAAACTTGTAAAAGATCGGGATCAAGTTGGAAGTGTGGAAATAGCCGGCTATATTTTGGCGAAAGCCTCCCCCAGCCTCAATCGGGGCGCGCAGGATATAAGCTATGGCAACAATACTCAACCCCACCCAAACGGCGGTCAAGAGAAAACCAACAGCCAACCCTCCTAGCTGGTCAACCTGCCGGATGCCGGGCAGCTCTGTGTCTTTGTAGGTTCGGCTTAGCACAAAGTTGAGGGGCACTGCTGTCAGGACCAGGAGCAGCAGGAAGGCGATGGCTTCGACCGATTCGTCAGGTGGCTGGCCGCCGATGAAACCGAACCACCGGCCGAGTGGGGTGTAGAAGGTCATAGCCACGATGGCAGCGATATAGAGCACTGCCAGGCCGAGCGCCATCCGCACCAGGCCGCGGATGAATCCCCACGCTGCCCCCCCTATCATGGCAAAGCCGATCAAAATATCGAGCGGGTTCAGCCAGGCTGGCAGGAATCCCATGTCATCACCTCTTGTGGAGAAACGCCTTACAGGCCGCGATTGTCCACGCCGATCCCAAGGGCGCACTCCTAGGCTTTGGCAGCCAGATCGCCGGCCGAGGATCGGCCGTGAGTCTGGAGCACGCGCTCGATCCGGGCGATCAGCTCACGACGGGGCAACTTGGACTTTACAATAAAGTCCTGCAGGTCGGTGCGGGCCAGCCACATGATCTGATCGAACGGCGAGTCCAGGGCCGTCAGGGCAATCACCGGAATATCGCGGATGGAGGGGTCCTCTTTTTTCCTCAACAGCACCTCTGCGCCGTCAATCTCGGGCATCATCAGGTCAAGCAGGATCAGATCGGGTTGTTCCCGGCGCATGGCCTCCAGGCCCGCAGCCCCCCCCTCAGCTCCGATCACTTCATATCCGGCTTTGCCCAGGATCAGTTTAATATATTCGATCATGTCCAGATCGTCTTCAATGCACAGGATCTTGGCTTTGCCCATTCTGAACTCCTTTGCCCTATCGGCCCCGGTGATGGGCAATCACTGGCGGAAGCGGATCCCAAGTCGCCGACTCGAGGGTGCTGGAGCCTGCTCTACCCCCGGATTTTCATCAGCCGAGCCCGATTGCCTGCCCAAGACCCGCTCAATGGTGGCCAGCAATTGCTTACGCATGAACGGCTTGGTGACATAGGCTTTGATCTCTGTCCGCCGCCGCCACATGATCTGATCGAACGGCGAGGCCAACGCCGTCACCGCGATCACCGGTATGTCTCGGATGCTGGGGTCTTGTTTCTTTCGCAAGAGTAGCTCCGCTCCATCTACATCGGGCAGCATCAGGTCTAGCAGCACCAGGTCGGGATGCTCGCAGCGCATCTTCTCCAGGCCCTCCAGGCCGTCTCGCGCATCCAGGAACAGGTACCCATCCGACTCCAGGATAAGGCGCAGCAGGTCGCGCATGCCGGCTTCATCTTCAATGCACAGGATTCTGGCTTTCCTTTTTTCGGCCACAGCCCTTTCCCTACCTGATATGAACCACAATCTTGTCCTATTGTAGCAGAATTAGCGGCGGAAGTCAAGCAAAGTGACGGCTCAAAACGCCACACACCAGATTCCTGTCATTTCCTGCTTATACTTTTTAATTCTGCGGGGCGGGCAATGACAGCCAGGGCAGGGCTTCGGCGCGAAGGGTGGCCAGATCCTGCCGCAGCCGCTGCACCTCGGCCAGGTTGCCGCCCTCATCGCCGAGGGTGCGGAGGTGTTGCTTCTTGAAAGATAGCTCGGTAGCGCACTGAAAATAGCGATCTACCATGCGAGAGGCCTGGCGTCCGCCTCGGCTGCGGGCTTGCCAGCGGGCCCGCAGCCGCTGCCCCGGCGAGCGCAACAGATCGAACTCCTGAGGGCTCAGCGCTCCCTGACGGACCTCTTCGATCAGCCCGCGCTCGATCCACCCTTTTTCTTTGCGCAACACCAGCACGGCAACGAGCAGCAGCAGCAGCACACCTCCCCAGTCCACTACCAGGCTGCCGAGCAGGGACAGGCAGGCCGTCTGCTCGGCGAGCGTCGCCCCGGCGTTGTGGATGGCGTGCAACAACACGGCCAATCCCCAACCGCCCACAGGAACGAGGAGCCGCTTCTCCCAACCGCGGGACACCCGGGCATAGCCCAGCGCCGCCCCGGTGATCCCGGTCCAGAAGGCATGGTTGAAGCCAAAGACAATGGCCCGCATAAAGATGTTGATCAGGCCGGCGCCTATTCCCTCTTCACTCAGGATGGGGAGAAAGTAGGCCATGGCATTCTCGGTGAGGGCAAAGCCAAAGCCGATCATCGCCCCAAAGACAATGCCATCCAGGGCATTGTCGAACTCGTGGCGGAAGAGGATCAACAGGCCCAGCAGGGCGACCCCCTTGCAGCTTTCTTCGACAAGGGGGGCACCGATGCTGACGCTAATCAGGTTGGCGGCCAGGCTTTCTTCGCCCAGCAGGGTGAGGGGCAGGTCGAAAAGGACCTCCAGAAGCACCGACAGGATCGCTGCCGGAATTGCTCCCCACAGAAAAGCCGTGGCCAACAGCCAGACCGGTTCCTTTTCGTATCGGTCGAGCCACCAGATAAACAGGACATAGAATATGGTGGGGATCAACGCCCCCAGAATAGCGATAGCAACGATCAACATGGGCAAGCTCCTCGGCCTGAATTATAACACCGAATGCCAACTCTTGCAATGCCCGGCAGGAAAAGATGATCAGAGCCGTGCCAAGGCATAGAACACCGGCAAAAAGGCCAACCGCTCCCCGGCTTCAATCGCTGCCCGGTCGGCGGCCTGGACGCGGCCCAGCTCCTCAGCCGGCACCAGGCCGGCCAGCGTGCGCTGCCACAACGCCCACTCGGCATCGAATTCGGCGCGCAGCGTGTTTACGTCCCACAGGCCGGGGATGAGGCCCACTTCGAGGCTGCGGACGGCAGGCAGGGCAAATAGCGCCCGCACCTTGCGGCCCAGGCAGGGATCGGCTCCTTCACGGCGCAGCGCCTCGATCTGCCAGCGGCCCAGAGGCAGGTCAGGATGGTCAATCCGCCCGCCATAGTCCGGTTCAGCGCAGATCAACACCGCGCCGCCAGGCCGGGTCACACGCACCATTTCCCGCGCTGCCCTGGCCGGGTCCCGGCACCACAGCAGCAGGAAATGACAGGTGGTCACGTCGAACCAGCCGTTGCGGAAAGGCAGGTCGTGGGCATCGCCCAGGCGGTATTCGGCCCGACCGGCCCGCGCCTGGGCATAGGCCACCATCGTTGGGTCCAGGTCCACACCGACCACCTGCCCCCGGCTGTGGGCAGCCAGCTCTTCGGTCACAGCACCGGTGCCGCTGCCCACATCCAGGATGCGCCTCGCCCGCAACAGGTTGGCGCGGCGGTAGAGATAGGTCCGCGTGGCCCGTGTCCAACCGGCCTGGCGGGTGAACTGTCTATCCCATTCCTCAGGGGTTAAATCGGTCGCCATTCATCCTTCGTCCTTCGTCTTTCGTCATTATACCGGTTGCGGGCCTGGCTGTCAATCGCCGGCACGTTGACTTTTCGATCAATTTCGCTATAATCCATTGCCGAAAGGAACAACCGCTGAGGCGCTACAAAAGGAGGCAAGGTGATCCGCTCTCTGTTTTATGCCCAGGATGGGCAGGCACGTACCGACGTGGCGGTCGAGGAGTTTGGTGCGCTATTGAAAGACCCGGGTGGCTTGCTGTGGGTGGACATGGCAGTCGAACCGCCCGAAGTGTGCGAGCCGATCCTGCGCGGGACGTTCGGCTTTCATCCGCTGGCCGTGGACGACGCCCTGCGCGAGTCGCATGTGCCCAAAGTGGATGACTGGGGGGCATACCTGTATCTGGTGTTGCACGCCATGTCCTTTGACGGGCAGGATGGTGGACGGCTGGATGCGCCAGAGCTGGATGTTTTTCTGGGCAGGAACTATTTGGTGACGTACCACGACCAGCCGATTGCGGCTGTGGACCGGGTGTGGGGGCTTTGCCAGCGGGACAGCCGCCACCTGCAAAGAGGGGCGGACCACCTGCTGTATCGGCTGACCGACGAGCTGGTGGCCAGCTATATGCCGGTGGTCGAAGCTATGGACGAAGCCATTGACCACTTCGAGGATCAGATTTTCGACCGGCCGGACCCCGACACCGTGGAGCGCCTTTTTGCCCTGAAACGGGCGCTGCTTCACCAGCGCCGCATCCTCATGCCCCAGCGGGAGGTGCTCAACAAGTTGGCCCGCGACGATTATGCCGCCATTGACGCCGATTGTCGTGTCTTTTTCCGCGATGTGTACGACCATCTGGTCCGGCTGCACGACATCAACGAGTCAATGCGCGACCTGGTGGGGGGGGCATTGGATACCTATCTGTCGGTCATCAACAACCGGATGAACGAGATCATGAAGACGCTAACCCTCATCACCACGCTGTTTATGCCGATTTCGTTCCTGGCCGGCTTCTTTGGCATGAACTTTTTCCAGCCGGTGCTCACCTCGTTGACGGGATGGACAGGGAACACATCCTTTATCCTGATGCTGGCCTTGATGGTCCTGGTTCCGGCCGGCATGTACCTGTGGATGAGGCGGCGCGCCTGGATGTAAAACCGGTCAGGATTTGCCTTTAGCCGATCCGGCCTTCTTTTTCCCGGCCCGGCCTGCCTTGGGCTTGCCCCGACCGGCCGCCGGCGGCGGTGCGGCGCTTTCGGCAGGTGGTGGCGACAGAAGGGCAGCCAGGAGCTCGGCCCCCTCGCTGTTGGTTACGGCCAGCACCTCATCCCCCACCTCCAGGACCGTTCCACCGTGGGGCACAACCATCTTTCCCCGGCGGATGATGGCGGCGACGTTACATTCCGCCGGCAAGCCCAGATCGCGGATGGCCACCCCCACCGCCCTGGCGCCGGGCGGGACCTTTTCCTCGACCACGGAATATTGGCCGCGCCGCAGCTTGAGCAGGGTCATCATGTCGCCCAGCGACATCTCTTCGGCGATCAGTTTGGCCAGGATCTCCGAGCGGTTGAGGGCCACATCTACATGAAACTTGCTGTCAAAGAGCCAGGCGTTGCGCGGGTCGTTGATCTGGGCGATGATGCGTGGTATCTGGTAGCAGGTTCGGGCCCAAAAGCAGATCATCAGGTTGTCGGCATCGTTGGCCGTGCAGGCCGCCAGCACCTGGGCCTGGCCGGCATTGGCCTGGTCGAGCACCTGAGGATCGGTGGCGTTGCCCTCAAAGATCGCTTCGGTAGGCAGCTCGTGATGGAGGTGAGATAGCACCTCACGCCGGTGCTCCACCACCCGCACCTTGTGGTTCTGGGCGATCAATAGCCTGGCCAACTGGGCCCCTGTCCGCCCTCCCCCTGCAATCAGCACAAACATCTATCCCTCCTCCGAGCGGGTAAGCTGTCGCCGCAGCGCCTCTACCCCCTCTAAAGTGGCGCTCAGGTGCACCACGTCGCCCGCTTGCAGGTGGGGCACAGCCGAAGGCAGCATCGCCCGACCGGCGCGGGTGACGGCCACGGCCAGGCACTGATCGGCGGGCACAATCTCCTGGATCGGGCGACCGTGCCAGGCCTGGGGTATTTCAAACTCATAGATCCCTACCTCGCCGTTGCCGGCCGAGAACACGGTACGGATCTCGGTGTGGTACAACAGCTCCTCGATCCGCTGCGCCCCCCAACTGGAGGAACTGACCACCTGCAGGCCGATGGCCTCCAGGATCGGCCGCCAACGAGGGTCATAGTTGCGCACCACTACGTTGGTCAGATGGTACACAACGCTGGCAACACGAGCGACTACGGCATTCAGGGAGTCAGAATTGGTCACGGCTGCCAGGCCGTCAGCCTGCTCGATGCCGGCGCGACACAAAACATCCTGGTTCAGCACCTCCCCCTGCACTGTGCGCCCGCGAAAGTCGGCAGGCAGATTGCTAAAGGCAGCGGCCACCTGATCAATGACCGTCACCTGATGTCCTTTTTTGAACAGGCGGTAGGCCAGCTCTGCCCCCACCCGGCCACACCCAACTACAATCACGTTCATGACCAATCTCCCATATCCAGTCTCTAATCTCCAATATCTACTCAACCTGATAGGGCACATCGGTGATCACAATCCCCGGCTTGAACAGCAACGCCAGCCGCAGCATCCAGGCCGCTTGAGTGTGGAGCAAATTATTCCACCAGTGTTTGGGCACAAACTGGGGCACAACGATAGTGATCGCCTCGTTGGGCTGTCGCTGGTCGGCGATCTGCTGGATGTAGCTCAGCAGTGGCTCCAGCAGCAGCCGATAGGGGGAATCCAGGATCACCAGGCGCACTCCCTCTCCCCACTTTTCCCATTTTTGCCTGATCTTTTCCGCCTCATCCGGGTCCATGGCCACGTACACGGCGGTCACATCCTCCGACAGGGAACGGGCATAGCGCAAGGCGGCCAGGCTGCCCCGGTGCACGCCGCTGATGGGCAAGATGACGCGGTGCCGTGAGATGGCCGGCGGCGCGCCATAGTGTTCCAGAGAGAGGTGCGCCGCCAGGTTCCGGTAGTGGCGATGGATGGCGGAAAAGATCACCACCAGGGTTGGGATGAGCAGTAGCACAATCCACGCCCCATCGTGGAACTTGGTCACGGCAAAGACCAGCATCACCACCGTTGTGCAAACCGCTCCAAAGCTGTTGACGGCCATCTTGAACCGCCAGCCGAGTTCGCGGCGCGGAGTAGTGCTCTGATCGCGCTCCACCTGCTGCGGGGCCTGGTGGCCGAGGGTCCACCATCGGCGGGCCATGCCGATCTGGGCCAGGCTGAACGACAAAAAGACGCCGATGGCGTACAGCGGGATCAGCGCCGTCACGCTGGCCCGAAAGATGACGATGAGCAGCGAAGCGATGGCGGCCAGGGCCATGATGCCCCGTGAATAGACCAGCCGGCTGCCGCGAAAGGCCAGTTGCCGGGGCAGAAAGCCATCCTCGCCGAGCAGGGCGCTCAAGCGTGGAAAGCCGGCAAAGGAGGTATTGGTGGCCATGATCAGGATCAGGGTCGTGGCGGCAATCGCCCCCAAATAGAGCGCCCCCTGCCCGCCGAACACGGTGCGGGCCAGCTGGGAGATCACCGTCTCCTGCTCCGAAGGAACCGCTCCAATCGGCCGGGACAGGAAGCTGATGCCCAGGAACAGGGTGCCCAGGATGGCCGACATCCAGACCAGGGTGATCGCCGCGTTGCGGCTGCGCGGTTCGCGGAAAGCAGTAATGCCGTTGGAGATGGCTTCTACGCCGGTGAGGGCGGCGGTGCCGCTGGAAAAGGCGCGCAGGATCAGGAATAGGCTGATCCCCTGGGCAGCGTGAGCCACTTCCAGGGGCGGTGGGTTCGTCACCGTGCCCAAAGTCCCGGTCAGATAGCGGAAGAAACCCAGGCCCACGGTCAGGAACATCATGATCAGGAAAAAATAGCTGGGGATCGAAAAGGCCGCCCCTGATTCTCGCACCCCTCGCAGGTTGACCAGCATGATCACCAGCACCAGCCCCACCGACAACAGCACCCGGAAAGGAAAGAGGGCGGGATAGGCCGAAGCGATCTGCGCCACCCCCGAAGACACCGATACGGCCACGGTCAAGATATAGTCGGTAAGCAGGGCCGCACCGGCCACCTGGGCCATCAGCTCGCCCAGGTTGTCGCGGGCCACAATGTAGGCCCCTCCCCCGTTCGGGTAGGCAAAAATCACCTGAACGTAGGAGGCGGTAACGATTGCCAGCAAGATCACAATGGCGATGGAGAGGGGAAAGACATAGCCAAAGGCGGCCGTCCCGACCGCAGCCAGGATCACCATCATTTCCTGGGTGGCATAGGCGGTAGAAGATAGCGCGTCGGAAGCAAAGACGGCCAGGCCGACGATCTTGCGGATCGTCTGATGGGGCGCATCGGCGGTAGGCAGCGGCCGGCCGATGAGCCAGGTGCGCCACGAGCGTGGCGGTTGATAGTCGGCGGTACGGTGCAAAACGGTGGTGCCGTTTTCACCCTCAATAGTCATCATCTCTTCAACTTGCAGTTATAGGACCACCCTTCTACCGGTGTGAGGAAGGATGCGGATGGGGGCAGGGGCTTTCTGACAGGCGCGTTTCACCCTGTCGAGGCCCCCACCCTCCACCCCTTTCGTGGGTAGGTTTTTTGTCTTGGTCGAACTAGACAGTGAGACAGGTTTCCTGCTACAATTGGTGGGTCAGCAAACTTTTGATAGAGCAAGGAGAAGACCATGTCTCGCCATGACGGATTATCAGATTGGACGGCGGAAGTGTCCAAGCGCATGCCGCACCTCACCAAGCCCCAGGCCGTGGTCCTGGCGATGTGGAGTTTTGGGATCGCCCTCACCCGGTCGTGTGGCCGCCGGACCGTGGCTTTGTTCCTGGCCATGTTGCTGGGGCAGAAAGTGGGCACGGTCGAACAACGGCTGCGCGAGTGGTGCTACAATGTGTCCGACAAGCGGGGCCAGAAGCGCCAGGCTCTGGATGTGACCACCTGTTTTGTCCCGTTGTTGAAGTGGATCATTTCGTTGTGGTCTGGGACGGCCATCGCTTTGGTGCTGGATGCCACCACCCTGGGAGATCGTTTCGTCGTGCTGACGATTAGTGTCGTCTATCGAGGGGTGGGCATTCCGGTCGCCTGGACAATCCTGGCCGGGCAACAGAAAGGGGCGTGGCGAGGTCACTGGCTGCGGATGTTGGACCAGTTGCGTCCGGCTATCCCCCAGGACTGGACGGTACTGGTGTTGGCCGATCGAGGTCTGTATGCCTCTTGGCTGTTTCGACATATTGTGCATCTGGGCTGGCATCCCTTCTTGCGCATCAATCAAGGGGCCAGGTTCCAGCCTGCCGGACAACGGCACTGGTATTGGCTGAGGCAACTGGTCGGCCACGAAGGAGACCGCTGGCGGGGAGCAGGGACGGCTTTTGTGTCCTACAACCGCCAATTGGCTTGCACCTTGGTGGCCTGGTGGGGAGAGGGCCACGAGGAGCCGTGGTTCATCCTGACCGACCTGCCGGCCGAGGGCTGCGATGCAGCCTGGTATGCCTTGCGACCCTGGTGTGAACAGGGGTTCAAATGCACCAAGCGTGGTGGCTGGCAATGGCAGCAAACGCGCATGACCGACCCAGACCGTGCCGCTCGGCTGTGGTTGGCACTGGCGGTGGCCAGCCTGTGGATGGTCAGCCTGGGCAGTGATCTGGAAGTTGGCCCCGATGCAGAGATGCCGGATTTGCCAGATCTTCGCTCGGTCCTGGATCTTCTGGCTACAGCCAAGCGTCCACGCCGAACGCGACTCTTTCGTCTGGGCTGGCTGTGGCTGCTGGTACAACTCATCACCGCTCAGCCGCTGCCTCTGCCTCGGCGATTGGTCCCTGAGCCCTGGCCCGAGGTGCCTGAAGAATGGAAACCGGTTTGGATGCATCAGAATGCTCTGCCTTGTGTGTCTGTCTAAAAACCTACCCATGAAAGACCCTCCACCCACCCCTCTCTCATAGGAAGGGGTGATCATTGATCAGACCAACAATTTTCTTTCACCAACTGCTTGTTCGCTCAGGTGACCATGCCAAGCAGTTAGTACGATTGGCGGCTATTCTATCCCGGATTGCAGGTGCTGTCAAGTGCTGTGTGCCCGATAGCCAGGGCCGGGCAACCACAAGGGTTGCCCCGACAACCTGCCCGAGGAAAAGGCAGAATGCTTGTAGCGCAACTCCTGCGGAGTTGTGCCACTCTCACGCAAAAGGTTGATGGACTCCCCCGTGGATCAGCGGGATTGCCAGCCGAGGGCAAATCTGCTATACTTGGATCAGGAGATAGACCATGAACCTGATTCTAGGGATCGAGACATCGTGCGATGAGACGGCAGCGGCCGTGGTGGCCGATGGGCGGCTTATCCGCAGCAATGTGGTAGCCTCGCAGGTGGACATCCACCGGCGCTATGGCGGGATTTTCCCAGAAATCGCCTCGCGGCAGCACATGCTGAGCATCCTGCCCGTTCTCGAAGATGCGCTGGCCGAAGCCGAAGTGGGGTGGGACGATCTGACGGCGGTGGCGGTGACCCACGGTCCGGGGCTGGCCGGATCGTTGCTGGTGGGCGTCAATGCGGCCAAAGGGCTGGCCTGGGGGCGTGGTCTGCCCTTGCTGGGCATCAACCATATCGAAGCGCATATCTATAGCAACTGGTTGGTCGAAGCCCCACCCCCCGAATTCCCGCTGGTCTGCCTGGTGGTCTCTGGCGGCCACAGCGAGCTGATCTTGATGACAGACCACGGCTGCTACCGCCGGCTGGGGGGGACGCTGGACGACGCCGCCGGTGAGGCGTTCGACAAGGTGGGACGGCTGCTGGGCCTGCCCTATCCTGGTGGGCCATCCATCCAGGAGGCATCGCGCGCCGGATCGCCGACGGCCTACAAGCTGCCCCGCGCCTGGCTGCAGGACACCTACGACTTTAGTTTTTCGGGCCTCAAGACGGCGGTGTTGCGCATCGTGCGCAAGTATCAGCCCCAGGCCGATGCCCGACCGGCCCCCCCACTCCAAAAGGATGGCGCCCCCGAACCGCCGACCATGCGGGCGTTGCCCGTGACCAACCTGGCTGCCAGCTTTCAGGCGGCCATCGTGGATGTGCTGGTCGAAAAGACCAGCCGGGCAGCGCAAGAGTTCGAGGCCAGGATGGTGTTGTTGGCCGGGGGTGTGGCGGCCAACGAATGGCTGCGCGCTGAAATGTCGCGGCGCTGCCCGGTGCCGGTGCGGTATCCTCCCCTGCGGCTATGTACCGACAACGCGGCTATGGTGGCCTGTGCCGGGTTCTATCGCTTTCAGGCAGGGGATCGGGCGGGTTGGGACCTGGACGTGGTACCCAACCTGCGCCTGGCCTGACGGATGTAGACTCTGAGGTCGGGCAGGCCCGGAAAAGTGCCATAACCGATCGACCGCGCCGGCCGACCCCCTGCGCCGTTGGTTGGGGCGTCCTCGTACGAGGGCGCCCGGCCAACGGCCTTTGAGGCGCGACCTCGGTCGCTATAGGTGAGCAGGGCGAGGCCGTAACCGTGCGGCCTCGCGTGTGTTTTATAGGTAGGTCAGTGGCCGATCGGACCAAGATCACTTTCGGGGAGGAACAGGGTGAGAGAGGGTGTGACGATAGCGGCTGCGGTGGTGGCCGCTTATCTGTTGGGCAGCTTTCCGGCCGGGTATCTGGTGGGCCGGCTGTGGGGCGTAAATGTGCTGGAGATAGGCAGCGGCCGGACGGGCGGGACCAACGTCTTCCGCTCGGCAGGAGTGGTGCCGGCCCTGCTCACCGGTGCACTAGACATAGGCAAAGGGGCGTTAGCCGTCTGGCTGGCCGGGCAGTTGACCGATGTACGGCTGGCGCAGGTGCTGGCCGGGGCAGCCGCCATTTTGGGGCACAACCACTCGATGTTTCTGCGCTTCCGTGGCGGAGCCGGAGTTGGCACCTCGTTGGGAGCGTTGGGGGCCATCTATCCGCTGGCAGCCGTCGGCCTGATCCTCCTGTTGCTGATTATCATCGCCGCCACCCGCTATGCGTCGGTGGGCTCACTGGTGGTGAGCACGCTGATGCCGCTTCTCCTGCTGGCGCTGAGCTCGGCCGGCGCCCTGCCTTCAACCTATGTGTGGTATGGGCTGTTGGCCTGGGTTCTCATCGTCTATGCCCATCGGCCCAACATCCGCCGCCTGATCCAGGGGACCGAGCGGCGACTTGGCGAAAAGCGATTGTAATATGAGTTCCGCTCTTCACATCCCGGCCACTGCCGGGCCTACACACCCGTGGTTGCGTCCCATCCGCCTGACCTTTGTCCCCGGCCCCATGACCTCTTTGCTGGAAGAGGTGGTAGCGGGCCTGAGGCAGGCTGCCCAAGGCCAGGGGCACGAGATCCAGGCTGTTCCAGACAACCTCACCGATGTTATCCTGACCACTGCCCATCTGGGCCAGGTGGTGGACTGGCGTGAGGCGGTGCTCCTTTCCGGCCGCCGCCGCTTCAGCCTGAACCACATCCCGGCCGTGTACACCCTGATCCACGCTCCTGTTGGCGATTTCGAGCGGCTGATGGCGCACTTTCGGGCTGCCCTGGCCAAAGAGACCCTCGATCCGGCCGATTATGATTTCCCCGGCCTGGCCCCCCAGGCCCATCGTGTGCTATGGGCGCAGGGCCGCCGTGGAGGTCCCATCCTGGCCCTGGAGCGTCTGGTTCAGGCGCAGGCCAAGAGCATCCGGGTGCTCCTGGTTGTCGGGGATGAGGCGCCTCTCGTGGCCTACCATTTTGACCTGGTGGGGGCTCATCCTTGCAGCCCAGGCGACGACCCGGCCGCGTTCTATGACGACATCCTGCTGCGCATCACCACCACCGTCTGCACCAGCGAGGTGACCAAACACCAGGTGACAGGCGAGCCCATTCCCTATTCCCTGTGGCAGCGGCTGGACACCCCCAAAGCGATGCGCCAGGCAGGGAGACAACTGGGAGAGCGTCACTTTTTCACCGAGATGGTACGGATTGCCGACCTGGTGCAGGTGCCGTCGGTAGGGGATGCGGTTGCCAGCCAATACAGCGAGGGTTGCTTTGCCACCTGGGATCCGGTTCTGGGAGCCCTCATTGCCACGGTGACCGGCAGTGCCCGACCGCTGAACAAGGATGACATCACCGAGGAGGACCTGGCCGTCATTGTGGGGGTACGGCCCGACGGGCAGGGGGCCCTGGTGCGGGAGGTAGAGGGGAAAAGCAACCTGCCCCCTTCGTCCGAGTCGGTGGAGATGAGGGCTATGGACTACCTGCTGCCAACCGTAACCTTGGGGCTGGAGTGGGGTCCTCCTGTCTCGGTGCCGGTAGTGCGATCCAAACTGCACGGGCATCGCGGTATTGGTGCCTACCATCCCGACTATGTAGAATTTGTCCCGTTGGATCCCCCCTATTATCACTACCTGGTTTCCTGTGCCACCGATGCCCAGGCGCAGGGCATTCAGGCGGCTTTTGCACGCTCCCAGGCGTTGCAGGACCCCCAAGATCCTCGGTCGGTGGTTTTCACCGTCCTGCCCGGCCACGGCGCTGTAATCGTCGAGAAATGGGCGGCGGGGAAAGCGCCCTTCCAGATCATCTGGGAATGCATGGATGCCGGCTATCTCCAGGTAGACGACCGGATCCCTCAGGGGCCGCTGCGCTACCTCCCCGGCGCCGACGGCTTGATGCGGCTGCAAGCCGAGCAGGTGGCTGCCGAAAAAACATGGGAGCTCACTGCCCAGGCGCAGAGAGGGCGGAGGTAACTCCTCGGCCGTATGTCAATGTTCACCGCCGAGACGGAGTTATTTTGGACTGCTGGAGCCATGCTCTAGCAGTCCAAATTGCGCAACGAGGGCTGGCCGGGGTTTGACAAAACATCGGAAAAAGGGTAAGATACTTTTACCCCGCCGGGGTATTCAGCCAGGGGGTCCAGGAAGGGATGGAGGGGATCACCAACCGTCTTAAGCGGATAGAGGGCCAGATTCGGGGCCTGCAACGGATGGTCGAGGAGCAGCGGGATTGCGAGGCGGTCCTGACGCAGCTGATGGCCGCCCGCGCGGCTCTGGATCGCGTTGGGTTGCTTGTGGCCGAGAATTTTGTCCGCGAGTGTCTGTTGACCGACAACGGCGAGCTGGCCCGGCGACGGATGAGCCGGATATTTGAGCTGGTCTTTTCACGATTTTCCGCCCCCCCCGGTGAGGAGATTGCCCCTGCTACCGAGTTTATGGACTCGTTCGAGGAGGAATAGAGGCATGGCAAAACCGATCGAAGTCAGCGATCAGACGTTTGAGGACCTGGTGCTCAAGGCCGAATTGCCCACGGTGGTGGACTTTTGGGCGGTGTGGTGTGGGCCGTGCCGGATGATCGCGCCGGTCCTGGAAGAGATCGCTGATGAGCATGAGGGCCGGCTCCAGGTCGCCAAGCTGAATGTGGACCATAACAGCGAGATGGCGATGAAGTATGGGGTGATGAGCATCCCGACATTGATCCTGTTCAAAGGCGGCCAACCGGTGGAGCGGATCGTGGGCTTTATGCCCAAGGCTAAATTGCTGGACAGGCTCACGCCTCATCTGTAGCACCTGACTGCCCAAACCCCTGTCCACTGAGCTGCTGTGCTCTTTAGGGCACAGCCATTCTATTTTTACACCTTCTATCGTCGCAAACAGGCCTGCTTGGGCCTGATGCCGGTTCTTGTCGTCTTGCAGTACTACCTGCCCAAACGTAGATAGGCTGGACGCAGCGGACAACTGCTGGCGGTTGTCCAACGACTGTAACGCCAAGCGGTGGGCATTTGGACCGCGACAGTCACAAGATTTCGGCGGCTCCTCCCCTTGCCTGGCTTGATGCGTGTGAAAGCCTGACCCTGCCTGGTCGGAGGCGTCCATGAACGGCTAACCGATCCATTGACACATCCGCTGCCGAGGCGCAGAGGTTTTTCCGTTTCCCTGTAGTGCCACAATCTCTGCCCCCCCGCTGCCCTCTTAAATTGTTACGAGGAGGTGATTGTATTGAGCGAGAATGAAAAGATACAAGATGCCCCAGGTCACCTGATGGCCTATGCCATCCGGTGGCTGGGGAGGTGGAGCGGGCAGGACCCCGGCAACCTGCTGGCCGGCCTGCCGGAGGATGGTGGGGAGCTTGATCCCTACCGGCGGTTGCTGGCCGGCGACCGGCTGCCCACGGAGCCGGCCGCGCCGCTGCTGTCTATCTTTTCGCGGGTGAAAGACCCCCACGGCAAGGCACAAGTGCCGCCACGGTACTGGCCCCCCGGCAAGCTGGACCTGAACGAGATTCCCATGCCCCAGGAGGATGTGAAGCCAACTGAAGCAGAGGTAAAATCTCTGTGGCGGGGGTTTGCGGCGGAGGCAGCGCAGGTGCTCAAGCTGCCAATAGAGGCCGGGGCCCGCTTTGAGGCCTTTACCCATCTGCTGCACAAATGGGCCTGGGCGGTGCCGTGCAGCTACGGCGAACCGGGGGTGTCGTTGTACGACGAGTTCCGGGTCCTGTCGGCATTGGTGCACGCCTCCGGTTGTGCCAGGAGGCCCGCCGGGGAGTTTCTGCTAGTAGGGGGCGACATCCCCGGCATCCAGAGCTTTGTCTACACTATCACCAGCAAGGGGGCAGCCAAGGGCTTGCGCGGGCGGAGCTTTTTCCTCCAACTGCTGGGCGACGCGGTGGCGCGGCGGCTGTTGGCCGAGCTGGAGCTGCCCGGGTCCAACGTGATCTATGCTGCCGGCGGGAACTTGATGCTGTTGGCGCCGGCCGGGGTCGAGAACAAGATCGGGGAGGTTGGTGCCGCCATAAATCGGCAAATGTTTCGGGCATTCGAGGGCGACCTGGCCCTGTGCCTGGCGTGTTGCCCGCTGCCGGCAACGCAGGTGGGCAGCAGCGACTTTGCTGAAGCGTCGCGCCGGCTCCATCAGCGGCTGGGTCGGCAGAAACGCCGGCGCTTTGCCGACATTGCCGAAAAGGAGTGGGATAAGGTCTTTGGCCCAGAAGGCCAGGGCGGGGTGCAGTTTTGCGCCGTGTGCCAGCACGAACGACGAAAAGGGGAAAAGGGAGAGAGGCTGGAGGATGGGGGCTGGGTGTGCCCCCAGTGCACCGGCTTCCAAGAGTTGGCCCAGGCCATCGCTCGCGATCCCCTGCTCATAGTGGTGGGGCAACGGCGACCCGATGGGGATGGTGAGGGCTGGCAAGAGCTTCTGTGGGAGCTAACAGGCCGGTGGTATGCTTTTGGTCAGGACCTGGCGGCGTATGTGCCGCCCGATGCCCGGGCCTACTACCTGAACCATCTGGCCTATCTGAACGAAAGCGTCCAGGGATACCGCCTGATCGCCAACACCACGCCCCGGGGTGAGGATGGCCTGGTCAAGACTTTTGAGGACCTGGCCGACGGCGCGGTCGGCCTGAAGCGGGTGGGGGTGCTGCGCATGGACGTGGATGATCTAGGGCAGGTGCTCATCCGCTGGCTGCCCGATCGAACGATGGCCAGCACCTCGGCGCTAAGCCATGCCCTGGACCGTTTCTTCACCGGCTGGCTGGATGCCATCTGCAGCGAGGTGGCGGCCGCCCCCCAGATGGCCGGAGTGCCTGGCAATCGCGGCGACCTGCTATATGTCATCTATGCTGGGGGCGACGACCTGTTTGTGGTCGGCGCCTGGAACCTGATCCCCCTGCTGGCCGAGCGCATTCACCGGCGGTTTGCTGCCTATGTGGGCCACAACCCCAACCTGCACATCTCGGCGGGCATCACCCTGGAGGACCGCAAGTTCCCCCTCTATCAGGCAGCGGACCGGGCAGGAGGCGCCCTGGAGCAGGGCGCTAAGGAGTGGACCCGTCAGGTGGAAGGCCGCCCCGTCAAGAAGAATGCTGTCTGCTTTTTGAATCAGGTGGTGGGCTGGGAGGCAAAAGGCTACCCCTTTGTGAAAGAGCTGACCGAGCAGCTCGTGTGGCTGATAGAGGAACAGAGGGTGCCGCGCAGCCTGCTGACAACCCTGCGGGCCATCTGCGCCCAGTACGAAGAGGATGTCCGGCGGGCGCGGGAACGGGGGCTGAAGGATGACAGGATGTACTACGGCCCCTGGCTGTGGCGCAAGGTCTACCAGCTTTCGCGCATCGGCCAACGGTACGACAAAGAGGACACAAAGGAGATTGCCATGGCGATCAAAAAGCTGGAGGAAGAGGTTTTGACCAGGGAACAGATGCCCTACGTGGGGTTGGCCACCCGTTGGGCGGAATATTTGACGCGAGGAGGACACGAACAATGAGCAACGGACGATATGAAGGGGTTATTCCCCGAGATGCAGTGATCACGATCATTACTCAGGACGAGCCCAAGCTGCTCGTGGATGAGGCGGATAGCGCCGGAAAGCAACTGGCCGAGCAAAAGCTCACCAAAAGCCAGATCCGTACCATCTTTGGGACCGTGCGGCAGATTCAATCGAAATGGCCGCCTTCCCTCGATCCCGAAGATGAAAAGGCCAGAATCCGAGAACTGATGCTCTTGAAACCCAAACTGGCCTATCAGGCAGCACGGGAACCCAAGGTCAAGCCGTTGGCTGATGTCCTGGACCTGGCGATTGACCAGGTAGCCGGCCAGCGCGTCCGGTTCCAGCGGTTCGTCGAACTATTTGAGGCTATCCTGGCGTACCACACCAAGTATGGTGGCAAATAGGAGGGAGAGAAATGGCAGACAAGGCAAGGGTAACCCTGTACGGGCGAGTATTCATCACGGGCAACATCAAGGCTGTCACCGGCCTGCACATCGGCGGGGCGGCTGGCGCCCTGGAAATCGGTGGCGTAGACTCACCGATCATCCGCAACCCCCTCGACAACCGGCCCTACATTCCAGGTTCGTCGCTGCGGGGCAAGATGCGCTCTTTGATAGAAAAAAGGGCTGGGGCTGAGCTCAATTTCTACGTCAGTCGTATCAAAGGTAAAGAGGTGCGCGTTCACGTCTGCAAGGCCAGGAAGCAACCAGATGGGACGTTGCTGCCGCCTGAGGAGCAACCCTACACCGCCTGTCCGGTCTGCCCGGTGTTCGGCGTGACCGGTGACGAGTTCGCCGATGCTCCTACCCGCCTCATCGTCCGCGACGTGTTTCTGAGCGACGAGAGCGCCAAATCTCTGGAAGAGGTCCAGACCGATCTGCCCTACAGCGAGGTCAAGTGGGAGGCGACCATTGACCGGGTGACCTCGGCGGCGGTGCCCCGCCAGATCGAGCGGGTGCCGGCCGGGGCGGTGTTCGAGGGGTTCGAGATGGTCTTTAGCCTCTACGACCCCAAAGATGTGGAGCGGCTGGCGACGGTCATCGAAGCCATGCAGTTGCTGGAGGACGACTACCTGGGCGGGCTGGGCTCGCGGGGTGGGGGCAAGATCGCCTTCGAGAACCTCAAGATCTATGCCCGCAACCGGGAGAACTATGGCACCCCAGACCCGTGGACAGGCGATGCCAGCAAGGTGGCGAAAATCCTGGAACAAAAAGAGGCGCTGATCGAGTGGGCACGACGGACGATCCCCACGACATAGGAAGGAGGCCGACAGTGGGTGCGACATATGTGTACCGGCTCGCGCCACGGACCGCCTTCCACTTTGGGCTGCGAGGGGTGGGGATTGAAGAGACCGAGGCCTTTTGCCCGGCCGATACCCTCTTTTCCGCCCTGTGCCTGACGCTCCGCGAGTGGGACTCTGGCGGCAGCGGGGCGGTGGAAGCCTGGCTAGCGCGGTTCCCGCCTCTGAACGGAGGCGGCCCGCCGCCGCTGCGCCTGTCGTCGGCCTTTCCCTACGCCGGGAAGGTGCTCTTTTTCCCCAAGCCGCTGTTGCCGGCCAACCTGCCACCGGAGATGCACTCAAGCTGGGCCAAGACGCTGAAAAAGATCGCCTTTGTGTCCCGGCAGATCGGGATGGCCTGGCTGGCCCAGGAGGATCTAAGCGCCGAGGCCAACCACGACCAGTTGCTACACCGAGGCAGGGTCTGGGTCACGCGAGAGGAGCTGAGCCAGCTGGCCGGGTTCTACGATCCGCGCACAGGTCAGATCCGCATGTGGGCCGTCGAGGCGCTGCCCCGGGTGACGGTGGACCGGGCCACCTGTCGGTCGGCGGTCTACCAGGCGGGCGTGGTGCGCTTCCGGCCGGGGGCCGGGTTGTTCACCCTGGTCGAGTTTCTGGACGGCGACGCAGAGGCCGAGAGGCAGCGGCTGACCACCCTGTTCCAGGTGATGGGCCACAGTGGCCTGGGCGGCGAGCGCAGCAGCGGCTACGGCCAGTTCGATCTGCAGGAACCGGAACCGTTCGCCGGCCTGGGAGCGGTGGATGGCGATCTGTTTCTGACCCTGGCACCCTACCACCCCACCCCGGCAGAGGTGCAGGCCGGCGTGTTGGGCGAGGGCGCGTCGTACAATTTGCTGACGCGGCGGGGGTGGGTCGGCTCGCCAGAGGGCATGCCGCTGCGCCGGCGGCTGGTGCGGCTGCTGGGCGAAGGCTCGGTGCTGCGGCACACGGGCCAGGCCGGCTATGGCGACCTGACCGACGTAACCCCCCGCGACGAGCACGGCCAGGAGGTGCTGGGCCACAAGGTATGGCGCTACGGCATCGCCTTCCCGATCCCCGCGACGGCACCGGCCAGGGAGGAGGTGGACTGATGGACAGTCTGATCTACACCGCAAGGCTAGAGCTGCTCTCGCCGCTGCACATCGGCACCGGCACAACCTTGTTGGAGGGCGTAGACTGGGTGCAGGAAGGAGGCTGGGTCTACGTGGCCGACCAGAACCGCCTGCTGGAAACGGTGCTCGATCGGGCGTTGGCCGAGGGCAAGGGCCAGGAGGCGGTGATCGAGACCATCACCGGCATGACGCTGGCCGACCTGCGGCAGGCCGGCTGGCTGACCCGCGACGACTTTCGAGAAGGCTCGCCCCTGTTCCGCTACCGGCTGCACGGCACGCCGGCCATGAACCAGATCGCCGAAGCGATCAAGGATGTGTACGGTCGGCCCTACCTGCCCGGCTCCAGCCTGAAGGGGGCACTGCGCACCGTGCTGGCCGTGGGCGCTGCCTCGGTGCGCAAGGCCGACCTGAGCCGCCTGGGCAAAAGCCGGAGTTGGGCAGCCCAGCCCGTCGAGCGGGAGCTGTTTGGCTCCGACCCCAACCACGACCTGCTGCGCGCCCTGCAGGTGGGCGACAGCAACCCCGTGGACAGGGGCCAGCTCGAGATGGTGCGGGTCCATGTCTTTCCCACGGCCCAGCAGACGGGGTACGGCCACAACCAGGGGCTGGATGTAGATGTAGAGGCGCTGCGCAAAGGGACGGAGCTGACGATGACGCTCAAGGTGGACGGTACCCTCTTTGGCGACGACACCCCCTTGGGCCGCTTTGTCGAGCAGGAGTTGGGCTTTGGCCCAAAGCACAGGTGGCTGCAGACCCTGCCCAAGTGGGCGCGGACGCTGGCCGGCCAGCGCATCGCGGACGAGATCGAGTTCCTGGAGAAAAAGACAGGCGGCGGGGCGGCGGCCGGGTTCTACAAACGGCTGGCCGGCGTCTGGGAGGCGCTTGGCGAGGACGAATTCCTGGTGCAGGTGGGCTGGGGGGCCGGTTGGGCCAGCAAGACCTTTGGCCGGCTGCTCCAGCGCGACCCGGAGGCGTTCGAGCGGCTGGTGCGGGATTATAAGCTCAGCCCCCAGGACAAGCAGCGCCGGGCCGGGCAGCCCTTCCCCAAGAGCCGCAAGCTGGTGCGCCGGGGCGAGCGGCCGGCCGAGCCGCTGGGCTGGCTCAAGGTCACGCTGACGCCCAAGGCGTAGCGGAGAACAGGTGCGACGCACGTTGGACGTGCGTCGCACCTGATACTGGAGGGTGCTGATGGAATTGCCAGATCAAGTGCGCTCCCTGATCGTTGGACGGGTTGGCCAGCAAGAGACCCTGAATGTGGATTTCAAGTGGTCTTTCAGCGTCCAATCAAAGTCCCACAAGAAGGAATTTGCCAAAGATGTAGTCGCGTTGGCCAATACAATCGCCACTCAGGCCGACGAAAAAGCCTATCTTGTTCTTGGCATACGGGACCCGCGTGACCGGAGCCGCCCGCAAGCAGAAATGGGACCGTGCTTTCAGCCCTTTGGTGATCCAGATCAGATCCGACAATTTAACCAGAAGCTACAGGAAATTGTAAACCAGCATTGCCGCCCTCCTCCTAACATCTGCTACGAAGAGTGTGAAATATCATCAGAAAAAGGCATGGAGGTTGTGGCAGTAATCTCGATTGCAAAGGCACTAGCGTATCCGGTTGAAACGACAAATATGGGAGAGTTCCACGAAGATGGCGTTGCTTGGATCCGATGAGGGCCAGGCGATCCAGGGCGACGCCCGCTCCGTACAGAAGAGCGTGATGCACTTCGACTTGGTCAGTTTAGTAAAGATCATGAAACCAGAATATCCGGTCAGGTAGGTGCAGAAAGTAACTTCCGCCATTGGGCAGGTGACATGGTTTGAGCGGCTGGTTTGTC
>FWPU01004849.1_pt1 | contig 30548 bp, 24 predicted proteins | sample 2228361 | NCBI WGS metagenome assembly FWPU01 (sample SAMEA103939777, study PRJEB20133) | metagenome | reverse complement strand
CGATCGGGCTGGCGGCGGGGTGGAACTTCGGGCTGAACGCGTGGTTGACCTGGCCGGCGCGTCGCGGCCCGGGGGCGTGAGCCCCGCCCCTCACGCAGCGTTCGCCGCGGGTCCAAAGCCCCGACCGGTTTGGCGTCGGCCATTCTGGCTGCGGGGTCGGTTCGTTCCTCAACCGGGGCACGTTCGAACGGTTTCGGTGCCCCAAAATGCGGTTGCAGCACGGCTGGCTTTTGTTAGCCTGACCTTCTTTCTGTCGCCGCCGGATGGCGGGGACGGGCAAGAAACGGCCGTAAGCGCGGTCTCCGGGTGGGGGTCGCAGGCCACAACAACACCAACAGCAATCCCGTGTTTCCGCGGGATGGCGCGTCGCCGGGCGACGCGCTCGCAACCAACGGAAATTGTGATCAACATTGGCATCAAAGAGCTCCTCGAGGCCGGGGTTCACTTCGGTCATCAAACCCGCCGGTGGAATCCGGCGATGAAGCCGTTCATTTTCGACGCCCGCAACGGCATTCACATCATTGACCTGAGCAAGACGCTCGCTCAGCTTGAAGCGGCCTGCGCCTTTCTGCGCGGCGCCGCCGGCGACGGGGGGCAGATTCTGTTTGTCGGCACCAAAAAGCAGGCGCAGGCGGCGGTGAAGGAGGCCGCGCTCAGTTGCGGTCAACCTTACGTCACTGAACGCTGGCTGGGCGGCACCCTTACCAACATGAAAACCGTCCGCCGCTCGATTGCCCGCCTCAAGGAAATCGAGAAAATGGAGGCCGACGGGTCCATCAACAACTACGTCAAACAGGAGCAGTCCGTGCTGCGCCGGGAAATGGCCCGTCTGCGCAAAAACCTCGAGGGCATCCGTCACATGGACAAGTTGCCCGCCGCGCTGTTCGTGGTGGACATCAAGCGCGAGAAAAACGCCGTTGCCGAGGGGCGCCGCCTCCAGATTCCCATCGTGGCCATTGTGGACACCAATTGCGATCCCAACCTGGTGGACTACCCCATCGCCGGCAACGACGACGCCATCCGCTCCGTGCGCCTGATTCTGGGAGTCGTGGTTCAGGCCATCGGCCAGGCGCGCGCCGAGTACGAAGCCCGTCACCAGCGGCAGAAGCCCGAAGAATCCGTTGCCGTTTCTGACGCGGCGGGGACCGCCGCCCCTGCGGCTGCGGAGTCAGCATCGCCGCTGGCGGCACCCGCCCTGACACCCGCCCCCGCGGTTTGAACGAAACTGCGGGGCAATTGGCATCCGGAAGCGTTCGAACCCGGCGGCAACCTGTTGTTACCGTAACCCGATCCGTTTCAAACCCATGGCTGAAATTACTACCCAACTGATCTCCAAACTTCGCGAAATGACCAACGCCGGCATGATGGATTGCAAGCGGGCGCTGGTGGAGACCCAGGGCGACCTCGAGGCCGCGGTGGACCTGCTGCGCAAACGCGGCATTGCCACCGCCGCCAAAAAGGCCGCCCGGGAGGCTCGCGAGGGGGCCATCGCCCAGTGCGTGCTGCCCGGCGCCCGCGTCGGCGTGCTCGTGGAGGTGAATTGCGAAACCGACTTCGTGGCCAAGAACGAGCTGTTCCGGACGTTCTGCGATCAGGTGGCCCGCACCCTGGCCGAAAACCCGACGGCCGACCTCGAGGCCCTCCGCACCGATGCGGTCAGCCGTATCCGGGAAAACATCCGCATCGCCCGGCATCAACGGTTTGAACTCACCGGTCACGGGCTCATCGCGGCGTACATTCACACCGGCGCCAAGGTGGGGGTACTGGTCGAGGTGGGCGCCGGCCGCGAGGACACCGTGGCCGCCGAGGACTTCAAGCAACTGGTCCGCGACATAACCCTGCAAATCGCCGCCGCCAGCCCGCTGGCGGTGAGTCGGGAGCAGCTCGACCCGGCGGTGGTGGCCCGCGAGCGCGACGTGGTGTTGAACTCGGACGCCCTGAAAAACAAGCCGCCCCAGGCTCTGGCCAAAATACTCGAGGGCAAATTGGAGAAGTTTTACCAGACCGTATGCCTGCTGGATCAGGGCTACGTAAAGCGCAACGCCGAAATCAGCGTGCGCGAACACCTGGCCGGCGTGGCCCGGCAACTGGGCGACGAAATCGCCGTCCGCCGGTTTGTGCGCTTCCAGGTGGGCGAGGCCCTGGCCGCCTGAGACGCGCCCGCGGTTCCTCTGCCCGGATTCCGCCCCGGCTCCGTGTCGCCTCCCCGCGCGGAGTCGGCAGGTTTTGGACGGCTCGGCTGGAGGCTCGCTGTGGGCGGGCGGCCCGCGGCAGGATTCGACGCCGGTGAGGGGGTGACAGAAACCGAGAGCCGCCGAGAATGAGGGCGCCTCCGAATTCAATGCCGCGCGAGGGCCATGACGTAGCGCTGGAAACGCGCTTCCTCCTCGCGCAGGCCCAAGTCGTGGTAGATCTGGTGCAGGTTCGAGCAGGTGCGCAGCAGGGTGCGACCGGGCGTGGCCGGGGCGAGATAGCTTTCCTGGAAGCCCTGGCCGATCTGCTGCAGAAACCGGATGCAGTCCGCCCGGGTCAGCAGTTTACCGCGGTGAAACACGTCAATAAACACGGTTTCGGTGGCGGTTTGGAAGCGGCAGACAAAGTGCCGGGGCAGGGCCACTCCCACGATGGGCAACTGCAAGCGCCGGGCCAGCAGCCAGTACAACGTGCACAGGGCGATGGGATTGCCGGTGCGTCGGTCCAGCACGCGGTTTAAATAGCTGTTCTCCGGGTCGTAGAAGTGACGTTCGTTGCCGCGGAATCCCAGCTCGTTGAACAGGTGGTCGTTGATGACCGGCAGGCAGCCCAGGGAGCGGATGTGACCGCCCAGCCGTTCGCGGATGTCGTCGGCGAAACTGTCCAGCAGCGCCCGATAGGCCGCCACGTTGATTTCCGGGTACTGGGTGCGGGCCAGCAGCCAGACCCCATCCTCAAGGTCGCAATCCTCCCCCTGCCGGAGGCAGTAAGCGAGGAACTCGTTGTCGGCCTGCTCGCGTTCGAGGTGCTTCAGGATCTCGCCCACACGCCGACGCAACACCGGATCGGGACTGCGCTGATGGGCCCGGAGCCAGCCCGTGGCTGAAGGACCGCAGGCCAGAATGCGCGCCCGTGCCGCCTGATGAACCTGGGGGTCTTCATCCGCCAAAAGGGTCAACAACGCGGACTTGAGGCCGTCGGTCAATCCGCCCGGGGCAGCGCTGGGATGGGAAGCGGTCACGGCGTTGGCGATATTGACGCCCCGGCTCCGGTTTTCTTCAACCCCAAAACGCGGGGAGTCGAGTGACCGATCTCCGGTTCCGCGCCGAACCGGCGGGATCCCTTCAGCTTACGCCACAAACTCCGGCTCGGGCGCGCTGGGGATCAATCCCGCCGCCGCGGCCCGCCCCAGGAAGCGGCGGATGCTTTCGCGTCCCCGTTCGCCGTAATCCAGCGTCCAGTTATTTACGTACATCCCCACGAAGCGGTCGGCCAGCTCGCGCCCCATGTCGCGGGCAAACTGCAGGGCGTATTCAACCGCTTCGGCCCGGTGTTCCAGCCCATAGCGGATGCTGGCGGCGAGGTGGTCGGCGACCTGCCGACGGAGCTCGGGCGCGTGCCGCTTGTGGATGACATTCCCTCCCAACGGCAGGGGCAGGCCGTCGTTCTCGCGACCCCACCAGACTCCCAGGTCTTCGCACACGGTCAGTCCCTCCTGCTTCCAAGTGAGCTGGCCCTCATGGATGATCAGGCCTACCTCCGCCCGCCCGGTCTTTACGGCGTCAAAAATCCGGTCGAACGGCTCGACCACGCAGTCCAGCTCCCGACCCGGACGGCCCAGCCACAGTTGCAGCGCCAGGTAGGCGCTGGTCATGGTGCCGGGCACGGCGATGCGGCGGCGAGCAATCTCCTCCCGTGAGTGCGCGTGCCGGGCTACCAGCAACGGCCCATAGCCGTCGCCCATACTGGCTCCGCAGGGCAGCAGGGCGTACTGCTCGCTCACGTAAGCGTAGGCGTGCAGGCTGATGGCCGTGATGTCCAGTTCGCCCCGGGTGGCCCGTTCGTTGAGGGTTTGGATGTCCTGCAACACGTGCTCGTAGCGATAGCCGGGCGTGGGAATTCGCCCCTTCGCCAGCGCGTAAAACATGAACGCGTCATCCGGGTCCGGCGAGTGGCCAAGCGTCAGCGTGCGTTGCGACATGCACCGAGGCTAGGCGTCCGCTCCCCGAAGGAAAATCCGAAAGCGTCGGTTCGTCGCCTGGTGCGGCGAGGTGCCCGGAAACCGCGCTTCGCTCCGGCACCGGGGCTTACCGCCGCAGGATTTCACAGCCGGGCGGGGCGCGGGAGAATGCCAGAGGTTTGCAGGGCGGGCACCGGAGCCTACACTTCCCGGTACATCAACCCAATCACTCATGAAAACCGCCACGCAACTTGCCATCTTCCTGGCCAACCAACCCGGCGCCCTGGCGCGGGTGTGTGAAGCCCTCGCCAGCGCCGGCATCAACATTCATGCCCTGACCACCAGCGACACGGTGGATCACTCGGTGGTGCGCCTGGTGGTCAGCGACCCCCGCAAGGCGTTGTTCCTGCTCGAGGAGCGCGGGATGCTGGTGGTGGAAAGCGAGGTCCTCCTGGTCACGGGCGCCAATCAGCCGGGGTCCCTGGCGGAAATCACCCGTCGCCTGGCCCGGGCCCGCATCAACATTGACTACCTGTACTGCGCCAGCGGTCCGGATACCCCCGCGGGTTTACTGGTACTTCGCGTGGCCAACCTGCGGAAGGCTCGTCAGGCGCTGAAAGGGCTGCCCGCCGTTCAGTAACGCTTGACGAACTTTTTGCGGGATTCCTCCCCCGCAGTGGGGGAATCCGCAGCCGCCCCGGCGCCACCGGAAACGGAGCCGGCGTCGGTCGGGGGAGACTTCTCCGCGGACGGTGTCGTTTCGGAAGATGTGCCGGCGGATTGCGCCGCCTCCACAAATTCCAGGCGCAGGTGTGTGAGTGTGTCGGTTAGCAGCCGGGCTTCCTCGTCCGACAAGTTGCCCCGCGTTTTGACCTGGAGCATTTCGAGGGTGTCAATGAACACGGTCGCGGCCTCGAGGTTGATCTCGGTCTTGCCCGTCTCGGGATTGGGAGCGCGCCCAAGGCAGATCGAAGCCAGATTGGCGTGTTGCAACACCAAACCCACAAACAGGGCGGACTGGTGGGCCGGTCGGTCCGGCCCCGGGGAGGCAACCGATTCCGCGGTACTCATGCCGGGTCGTCCTCGGTTTTGGTCTCGCTTTGCAGGAAGCGCACCAGATAGCGCAGCCGGTCCTCCAGGCGCAAGGTCTCGAGAATGATCTGCCGCTGACGCGGGTCAGGAAGCAGGGTGGCCGACACCAGGTCGGTCAACTGTTCCGGGTCGTCCGCCTGGGCCAGTTGTTCCAGCGCCTTTTGGAAGGCCTCGATGGATGCGGGCACTGGCAGGGTGGTATCCGCCGGCGGATGGGCCAGCAAATGCAGTCCCTGCTGCAAGCGCGTCCGGGCCAGCTCCAGCACCCGCGTGGTCAGGGCGTGCACCACCAGATTGCTGTTACCCGCCGGCGGCAACGGACGGGCCAGATGGCAACGGTAGGGCCGGTACCGCGTGGCGCGCCCCAGATGGATGCGGGCGAGTCCCTGGAGGATGAGATGCGAGGTGCCATCGGGGCGGCGGACGCAAGCCCGCACCAGTCCCAGCCCGGCCACCTGCGAGGGGGTTTCCCGCACGCGATCGCTGCGGCGCAGCGCCACGGCGAACATCCGATCTCCCGCCAGCACGTCGGCCAACATCCTCCGGTAGCGCGGCTCGAAAATGTACAGGGGCAGCATGGCCTGCGGGAACAGGATCGCATTGCTCAGCGTCATCACCGGCACTTCCGAGGGCAGCCGCATGACGGCAGTTTAGGTCCTGGCTGTCTCCGTGCAAGCGCGCGTCGCCGGGTGCCGCCGGACGGTCTGTCCGGGTTGTCCCCCCGCAGCTCCGGTCGTAGGCTACGGCCATGCATGCGCAGGTGATCATTGAGCGGCTGGAATTGATCCGCGACCCGAGGGGGTGGGTGATTGAGCCGGTGGACGAAACCGGCCTGGCTGGCAAGCGCAACGTGCATGTGGTGTACACCGAGGCCGGGGCTGTGCGCGGCAACCATTATCACGAACACACCACCGAGGTGCTGGTGGTGGCCGGCCCGGCTCTGGTCCGTCTGCGCGAAGGAACTGCCACGCGGGATGTTCCGGTGCCCGACGGGGAGGCGCTGCGGTTCACCGTGCCGCCGGGCGTGGCCCATGCCATCCAAAATCCCGGCCCGAAGCCGTTGATCCTGATGTCTTTCACCGATCAGGTCCATGACCGCGCGCGGCCCGACACGCGGCCGGCAATGCTGATCCCTCCCTGAGCCGGTCGTCCGCCCGCCCGGGCCCGGAGCGGAATAGAGTGCAGCTTTGATTTCCCACAAGCGGGACTTGTCAAGTAGCCCGGCTTGGTGCTTGATTAGCGCTTGATGAAGTTCCCAGTTCTGTTGCCCCTGGCTGCTCTGGCGGTCATCGGGGTGCTCGGGCGGGCCGCCGAGACCGCCCTACCCCCCGCGGCCGACCGGCCGGTGGATTTCGTGCGGGACATCAAGCCGTTGTTCGAGGGCAGTTGCATCCAATGCCACGCCCACGGCCAGAAGAAATCCGGCTTTGCGATGGACTCGCGCGAAGCCCTGCTCGCGGGCGGTCGCTCCGGCCCGGCCGCCATTCCGGGACAGAGCGCCGACAGTCTCATGGTGCATCTGGTGGCCGGCCTGGACCCGGATCGCCTCATGCCCGCCAAGGGCCCGCGCTGGACTGCCGAGCAGGTCGGATTGTTGCGCGCTTGGATTGACCAGGGGGTGCCCTGGCCGGAAGGCGTGGTCCTGGGTCGGGGAAGGCGGGCGCCGTTGGAACCGCGTCGCGTGGCGCTGCCGCCCCCGCGTCGCGGCCTGCTAAATCCGGTGGACCGGTTGCTGGAACCCTATTTTGCCCGACACGATTTCAACCCCCCCAAACCGGTCAGTGACCGCCAGTTCGCGCGACGCGTCTACCTGGACATCATCGGCCTGCTACCTACGCCGGAGGAATTGGACGGCTTTGTGAAAGACCGGCATCCGGACAAGCGCGCCCGACTGGTGCGCCGGCTGTTGGACGATTCCCAGGGATACGCCGAGCACTGGTTGAGCTTTTGGAACGACTGCCTGCGCAACGATTACCGCGGCACGGGCTACATTGACGGTGGCCGCAAACAATTCACCCCCTGGCTGTACGCGGCGCTGGCCACCAATATGCCCTTCGACGAGTTCGTCACCCGGCTGGTCAACCCTGATGAACACTGCGACGGCTTCATCAAGGGCATTGTCTGGCGCGGCGCCATCAACGCCAGCCAAACCCCTGAAATGCAGGCGGCGCAAAGCATCTCCCAAGTTTTCCTGGGCCTGAACCTCAAGTGCGCCTCCTGTCACGACAGTTACATCAACGACTGGAAACTCAGCGACGCCTACGGCCTGGCCGGGGTCTTCGCCGACGAGCCCTTGGAAATGGTCAAGTGCGACGCGCCCACCGGCCAGGTCGCGCCGCGCCGGTTTTTGTTCCCCGAGCTGGGCTCGGTGTCCGACTCGACCAACCGTGCCGAGCGTCTGGACAGTCTGGCCCGCCTGCTGACCCACCCGAAGAACGGACGACTTGCCCGCACCGTGGTCAACCGCCTCTGGGCTCGTCTCATGGGCCGGGGGCTGGTGGAGCCGGTGGACGAGATGGACAACCCGCCCTGGCATCCCGATCTCCTGGACTGGTTGGCACAGGATTTCGTCGAGCACGGCTACAACCTCAAGCACACCCTGGAAGTCATCCTCACCTCCCGCGCTTACAGACTGCCGGCCGTCGGCGGTGAGGAACTGGTGTCGGATCGGTTTGTATTCCGCGGGCCGCTGGTCAAGCGGCTGAGCGCCGAGCAATACCTGGACGCCCTGTCCGCGCTCACCGGCGTCTGGCGCGAGCTGCCGGCGAACACCGAGATTGACTTCAGCCTCGCCCGCCCAAACCTGCTGCCGGAGCGCCCGCGCGTGCACTGGATTTGGAACGACGCCGCAGCCGCCGCCGGCGTCCCGCCGGGCACGGTGTGGTTCCGCAAGACCTTCCCCCTGGCAACGCTGCCCGAGGAGGCCTTCCTGGTGGCGGCAGCGGATAACCGATTCCGGCTCTTCGTCAACGGGCACGAAGTGGGAAGCGGGGACAACTGGAACAAACCCCGCCTCCTGAACGTGCGCGCCCGGCTGGTCGTCGGGGAAAACGTGATCGCCGCCGAGGTGACCAATGGTGAGGTCAAAAAAGAGGATCCCTCCCCGAATCCGGCCGGTTTCATTCTCGAAGCCTGGTTGCGCTCGGGCAAACGCCCCCTGACCGGCTTCGGCTCCGATGCCACCTGGCTCTGTACCACGAACCGGAGCGAAGGTTGGGAGAAGCCGGACTGCCGCCCGGAGGGCTGGCAGGCAGCCGTGGAGCTAGGTGCGGCCGACCTGGCGCCCTGGCGTCTGGAAAAGAAACTGACCGCGGCCGTTTCCAGCCTGGCCCGCCGCGGCGAGGTGCGGGCCTCGTTGGTGGCCGCCGATCCGCTCAGCACCGCTCTGGGGCGCCCCAACCGCGAACAGGTCAACACCACCCGTCCCACCGTGGCGACCACGCTCCAGGCCCTCGAGCTGACCAACGGCGCGACGCTGGCCGAGCTGCTCGACCGCGGCGCCGAACACCTGCTCAGCAACGGCGGCGGCAGTCTTTCCAGCCGCGCCCTGGCTAAGCGGCTGTATTTGCATGCCCTAGGTCGGCCGCCCACCCGTGCCGAACTGGAACTGTCCACGGAACTGCTGGGCCGTCCGGTCGCGCGTGAGGGCATGGCAGACTTTCTCTGGGCGCTAACCCTGCAGCCCGAATTCCAACTCATCTACTGAATCCGACCATGAATCGCTTCCCCACTCCGTACACCTCCCGCCGCGACTTCCTCAAGACCGCCAGCGCCGCCACACTTGGCGCGCTGGCCGCCGGTTACCCGCGTCCGATACGGGCCGATAACGAGCCCGCCCCGCCGGCGCGCGCCGACACGCTCATCGTGCTCTGGATGGCGGGGGGCATGGCGCACACCGAGACCTTCGACCCCAAACGCTACACGCCGTACGAAAAGGGGCTTGATCCGGAAGCCGTGCTCAGCACCTTCCCGTCCATCCCCACCGCCGTGGACAGCATCCGGTTTTCCCAGGGCCTGGAGCGGCTGGCGGCGGTGATGGACCGGGGAACGCTCATCCGCACTTACACCGCCGGCGACCTCGGCTTCATCCTGCACTCCCGGCATCAGTATCACTGGCATACCGGGTACCCGCCGCCCCAAACGGTGGCCTGCCCGCACCTTGGGGCGGTGATCGCGCGCACCCTGGGGCCGCTGAATCCGGCGGTGCCCGCGTTCATCAACATCGGACAGCGGTTCGACGTCGGCGAGGGCGAGGAGCTTAAGGCCTTCACCACGGCCGGTTTTCTTGGCAGCGAGTACGGGCCGTTCAACATCCCCTTCCCGGACCAGGCCGCCAGCGCCGTGCGCCCGCCGGCGGGCATGACCCCGGGGCGGTTTGAGAACCGCCGGAAGTTCTATCAACGCCTGCTCGCCGCCAGTCCGATTGGCCAGTACGGCAGCGAATACCAGAAGGAATCTCTGCTTCGTTCGCTGGACAACGCCCATCGCCTGCTCAGCTCGCCGGCGGCAAAGGCTTTCGACCTCTCGCTGGAGCCGATCGAAAACGTGAAGAAATATCTGCCCGAGGGCGTGGACCCCAACCGCAGTTTCCGCCCCAGCGAAAGCCGCGACGGTTCCTATGAGCGCGAAATGGCGGGACGCTTCGGCCTCGGCTGCCTCCTGGCCCGGCGACTGTGCGAGGTGGGCGCCCGCTACATCGAGGTCACCACCGAATACATCCCCTTCCTGAACTGGGACACCCACGAAAACGGCCACACCCGCGCGGCCGACATGAAGCGTACCATAGACGGCGCCGTCTCCCAGCTCATCCTCGATCTGGAGGAACGCAGCCTGCTCAACCGCACCCTGGTCGTGCTGGCCAGCGAGTTCAGCCGGGACATGATGACCGAGGGCAAGCCGGACAAAAAGGTCAAGGACCAGGTCGAGGTGCCCGAGCGCATCGAGGACCCCAAACACTACGGCATGCACCGGCATTTTACCGACGCCGGCTGCGTGTTGCTCTTCGGCGGCGGCATCAAGCGCGGCTTCCTGTACGGACGCACCGCGGACGAGCGACCGGTGAAGACCATTGAAAACCCGGTTCACATCGAGGACCTGCACGCGACGATCTACACCGCGCTGGGCATTTCGCCCAGGCTGGCCTACGAGGTCGAGCGCCGGCCCTTCTACGTGACCCGCGACGGGCTGGGCCGGCCGATCCAGGAGCTGTTTGCCTGAGCGTCACCCCGCCTCACTGGCGGCACGCACCTGCCCGGGCCGGGGGGCAGATTTCGCCGCCCGAGGGCAGGAGTTGTCCGACCTGAGGCTACCCCCTCACACGTCGCAGGACGGGGGCCCTGCGCGCCGAGGTTCCGATGCGGCGCTGCATGACGGGTGTCAGGTCGGGCCATCATGACGCGCCGGGGCGTCGCGTCCGCTGGGAACGCCGACGATGATGCGCCAGCAGCCCCGTCGCCAACAGGGCCATCACCGCCACGCCCCAGCAGGCCCAGGGAACCCAGCGCGCGGACGGCACGGGCAGCTCCGCCAGGGCGGCAGCCCGGCCTTCGTGGGCCCAATCAGGATCCACAGGGTAGGGACTGGAGGCGGGCAACGGTGGTCGGGCCGCGGTGAGTGGCGCCAGGGGGGTAGGTTGATCTCGAAAGGTTTGAACTTAACCAAGTGAGCCGATCTTTTGTCTTCTCCTACGCGGTAAAGGCAGAGCTGCACCCGCAAAAGGCCGGGGGCTGAGTCAGGGCTTCCGGGAGCTAGCCTGACTGCAAACGAGTCAATGACTGTGTCAACTGTGTCATCAGCCCCGACAAAGCGTATCCACATCCAAGACCAACGTCGTCGAGGAAATTTCTGCAGATGGTCTTGAACTGTGATCTGGGGTGGAAGGCGCTGTGCCTGCTCTCGCGAGAGGGCGCGATTCTGTGCGACCTGACCTGCAAGGCCAGCGAGCTCAACGCAACAAGTCGCCTCAGGAGTTGCCCTTAACCACGTTGCGGGACGGCTTCCCTCGTCTGCGGACCTTAGCACCACGGTTACGCTGTATCCCGAGGAATTGCGACTCAAGTAAAGCACAGGCAACCAGCCTGAAGAAGGTATTCCTTCGATCATCACAACTTCGCCCAATCGTTGCGGAACTGCTACCTGTGCAACCAAATGGTTGCCTCTGCAGATCAGCATCGTGCCCGCTAACAAGCATTGAGCTGCCGTTTTCATACGTGAATCACACTCATCCTCCAGTCTATTCTCCAGTGCCCAACACCAGCACCTCTTCCCATTCAGGAAACGCGTCCCCATGGTCTGCGGGGTGAGATCGAACTTTTCGCCGTCGGGCAGGACGCGGTACAGGCGGCCGTCCTCCCCCAGGGGCTGCCCGAGGAGGCGGATATTCCGGGCCTCGATGAGGCTCACGAAGCCGAACACCGGATTGCGGAAGTCGGTCGAGTAGGGAGGTTCCGCGCGCGGGCTCAGCACGGCTTAGGCCTCGGCCCGGAGCGTGAAAAGGTGGCGGCGCGCCCGCAGCTTCTTGCCGCCGGTGTCGAGCGTCCGCGTGGTGCGGGCCAGGCGCGTGTAGCGGTCGTAGGTGCCGGGCCAGCTTCCCGGCTGCACGTCGCTCACCGCGCAGTGTTCCTCGGGAATGGGCGTCCAGCCGTCGGGGGGCAGGCAGTTGACGCATTCCCCGTCGTCGGTGAGGTCGCCCCAGGTCTGAAGCGTGACGGTGCGGGCGCCGTAACGCCCATCCCGGGTGATGACCTGGCGAAAGCCGCCATGGCCCCGGTTGACGCGCATGGCCACGTACCTGGAACTGAAGGTCAAGCCGTCCGGGCCGCTCACCGGCCAGGTTGTTTGCCGGGGGACCGGTGCGAGGCGGGCAGGCCGAATGGCCAGGCTGGCCGGCATTGCAAGCGTGTTATCCTGGCCACGCATACGAGGCTGCCGATTCATTCATCGCAGGGGAGGTCAACCGGACGAGACGCTTCAATCCCAGCCCCTACTCGGTCAGGCGCTGGAGTGCCACCACGTACAAGTCTCCGGCAGTCACGGCGACGATGTTGGTCAGTTTCTTGTAGTCCTGAAAAGCGGGGCTGGTGGCGATCTCTCCTCCCCAGGCTACCAAGGTGCCGTCGCGCTTGAGCGCCACGCTGAAGTTCAAGCCCGCCGCCAGGGCGACGACATCGTGCAGCGGCTCTCCGTTCAAAACCACCTGCCCCCTGGCTGACTCCATAAAGTTCGTCGAAGGAATGCCGGTGGATTCACCAAACTGGTCGCTGCCCCAGCCGAAGACCGTCCCGTCGGCCCGCAGGGCCAGGGTGTGATAAAAGCCCTTCGCAATCGCCGTGATGTTCGTCAAGCCGGAGGGGAGCGACAGCGGTCGCGAAAAATGTCCCGGCCAACTAATCACGGTTCCCTGCCGGGTGAGCGCGAAGTTGTCTCCGATAAACACCTGCCCGGCCGCCAGGGCCACGGCGTTGGTAAGCGTTGGCGGGGCCGGATGCGTATACCCCCAACCGACCACCCGTCCCCCTCGACGATGGCCAGACTGCGATCCCAACCTGCGGAAACGACCACTGCGTTGGTCTAGTCTGGGGGAACAGCGGTCGCTCCGAAGCGGGACGCTCCCCAGGCCACAACTCGCCCGTCACGCAGCAAGGCGAGGCTGTGTGTTCGCCCGGCGGATATGGCGATGATATTGCTCAGTATTTGTCCGTTCACTCGGATACGCTCGCCCCGCGCCTGGCGATCGGGTCCGACAAGATCGTCCGGTTCAGGGGGCAGCCCCGAAGCCTGGCCAAAGCGGTCCCAACCCACGCCTGCCGCAGTACCATCCTTGAGCAGCAAAAGCAAATGGCCGTGTGCTGCCGACATTGCCCGCACCTCGGCCGCCGAACATTCAGACAACCGCAATTCAGTTGGTGGCTGGGGAAGCGGGAAGTGATTGGACACCAGTGACAACCAGCTCCCCCACCAAAGGATCTTCTGGGCGGCGACCTTCTCTTCGGATCGGGGTGGATTGGCCCGGCCCAAGGGCGTTTCCGCCGTCAACACCATCAGGGACATCAAACCGCAACAAATTGTCGCCGTTTTCATGGCTGCGAATGCCGTATGACGCCGGACGCGGTTCGCCACACCCATTGTCCAAACTTGTCTATTCGGAACGTTCCGTCACCGCCCAGCGTATGAACCTGGCTCCAACCCGGCATTTCTTTGCCCGGTACGCTGGTACCCTGAAAACGCCACCGAACAGGTATTTGCCACGAGTACCCACCACCGGAATAAGGATTCCCATTGGGCAATTGACCAGACCAAGGGTCGGACCAAGGTCCACTACTAGCACGATCCAACCCGTTCCAGCCATTGTTGTAACCCAGCTGATACCATTGTCCCGCTCCGCGGAGTTCGTCGTGCGGGGGAAGTGGATGAATCAGAAAATATCCGGTGACATTCGACGCCGGGCCGGACACCTCCATGACTTCAACGCGGTAGAAAGAAACAGTGGGTGGACCAATGAAAACCTCAAGATGCATTCCCGCACCGGCTTTGCCATAATGGAACTGGTCTGTGCCGCGGACTACTGCGCGGTATACGCCCCGTGGCTCCAGCACCTCGAAGGCGATTTTTCCGTCGTCTCCCGGCGCATCGGCGATGACAGTACATGTCCGCCCCGAATCCGGTGCGGTAAACTAGGTGACGTTTCCGTCCCGGGGAGTCACGTCGCCGCCGCCTTCCACGCGCCAGCGGATCAGCCGCGCTTCCTCGCTCGGGAGCGGTGGCTCAAAGCCAATGAGGACCTCTTCGCCGACCCCTACCGTGGTCCGGCCCCGGTCGGCTGGGATCGGGGAAAAGCAGGCCGAGAGCAACCGGTGGGGCCAGACCTCAAACGCATAGAAGGCCACGTTCCGGGCGGAGGGAACGACCTCGATTTCTTCATTTTCAGGCAGCTCGAGGTAGATGAAGCCGTTAGCATCGGGTCTCAGACCATGGAGGCTCACCTGGGTGGAATCAACACGGTGACAAGAACCGTCGAGCTCGGAAAGCTTGGGGCCGTTCACCGGATTCCAGCGCTTGTCCAAGACCTTCCACACCAGGCATTGCAGTGCGGAAAACCGCATCCGCCTGCTTTCCTTGCGTCCCCCGGTGAACAGCTTCAATCGCGTATGGCCTGTTCGGTAATAGCGGTTCTTCAGGCCCTCGCCGGTCGTGACTAGCACATCACAGACCTCGTAATTGCACAGCTTGAAGGGGGCGAAGGGTTCCGCCGTGACATTGGGATCGTTGCTGCCTTGAAGGTACTCCCTAGTCGCCTTCTCCCCGTGCCGCTTGGGTTCCCATTCATCAGCGGGCCAGGTGATCTGTACCTCACGTTTGACCAGTCCGCCCGGGCTGGGTGTGTAATGCTGGGTCTCCTCGTAGAGGCCGCCTTGGTTCCGTTTCCAGTCGAGATTCCAAACCCGCATGCTTAGGGTGTCAGGTGGAACGGGCGTCTGATCCAGGTAATATTGATGCTCGAACCCCGCCGTTGTGTAGTGTGCGACGACAAGGCGTGGTGGACGGTCAGCGCTGATTTCCCGCTGTGGACGAGTCGGTGGTGAGCCGGTGTTTTGGGGATTCCCCATGAACCCAGCGCCAAAGGGGTCAAATCCGGTGCCGCTGCCGCCGTTGCACGTGAGCGGAATGGCGCAGGCTTGAATCAGGGCAGGACCCGTCTCCGTCAAGGGAACCTCGTAGGCGGTCCACGCATAGCCCCCCGAACCGTCGGGCGCCAGGTCTTCGTCTGCCACACGAATTCCGTTGACCCACACCGCGTACCCGCCCGCGCTGATCGTGCCCGTGACGGTGAGGTGGGGCTTGGGCCAGTTCGGCCTCGGTGGGTTCCGTGATGGTGAGCGTGACTGGGCTGCGTGTCACCGTGAGCGCCTGCGTGGTGACGTTGCCGGCGGCATCGGTGGCGGTGACGGTCAGCGTGTGGGAACCCGGCGGCAAGGGCAATCCTTCCACCCAGAACACCCCGTTCCGTTCCACCAGGCCTTCCACCGGCTCGTCAGTGAGACCGCTCACACTCACGGTGGCACAAGCATCGTCCACCTGACCGCGCAGGTCAAAGGTGTCGGCGGCCACCTCGGTGCCGTCCACCGGCCAGTGCAGGGTGATCGCCGGCGGGGTGGAGTCGCCCGTCAGATCGAGCGTCAGGGGCAGAGGCAGGACGGTGGTGTTGCCGGCCAGGTCCGTGGCACGGAGGGTGATCATGTTGGCGCCCGGAGCGAGTTTCAGGTCAAACACCTGGAATCTCCCTTCGGTAAGCGTGTGCATGGTCACATCGTAGGTGTGCTCCATGATAAGGCCTCGTTGATCCTGGAGAGTCCCAAGAGCATTCGCCAGGTTGTAGGTCACCCCTCGTAACCCCTCGTTGGCGCTGCCCCGGACTTGGATGACGGGCTGGGACATGGTGGTACCCACCGGTTCGGTGATCGTGAGCACCGGCGGCGTGGTGTCCAGCACCACCTCATACCTGCGCCAGACCTCCGGCCCGGGCTGGCCCTGAGCGTCCATCCCGCGGAAGCCCACCCAGAGATAGCGCGGGCCGTCACCCGAGCCGAGATGGACTTGGAAACTCGGATAAAACAGGCCCCACAGGCCCGTGAAGTCGGGCGCTGCCACGTCCGTCAGGTACACCCGCACCGCCATCTGGGCGGTGGGCCGCCCCAGCACGGCGCCCGTGACGAGCGGCGTATTCACGCGCAGGCCGGACCAGCTTACGTCCAGGTTTCCGGACGGCGTCAGCATCGCGCTGTACTCGGCTTCGATGGTCGCGGAATCGAGCTCGTAGTTGAACGTCTCCAGTTCCTCGATCTGCCCGTTCACCCGCTGGCCGCCGGTCGAGTCGCTGCCCACGTTGAGCCCCGTGGCCAGCCGCACCGTCGCCGAGGGATAATGTGTCACCCCAGTGCCGGTCGCCGCCCGTACCCCGTCCACATAGATCGCGCTGGCCGCGGGGCCGTAGGTGACGGTGACCTGGTGCCAGGTGCCGGCGGTCCAGTTGACGGAGGCGGCCGCCAAGGCGCCCGCGCCGCCGCCCTGCGTGTGAAACTGCAGCAGGTTGCCCTCCGGGTTCAGGAAAACCGACCAAAAACCGTAACTGCCATCCTGCGTGTAGCTGCCCAGTTCGATCAAGCGCCCCCAGGTCCACGGGCCTGAACCCGAGCTCCAGTTGGGCCGGAACCAAAACCGCACCGTGCCCTGACGGCAAATGATATTCGCCGCGCCGCCTGGTTCTTGGTCGTGGTATTTGAGATTAGCCGGACCGGAGTAGGGCACCTCCAGAGCCGTGCCGCTCCAACTGGCCGGTCGCTGCACCCCCACCGCCTGCCGCGGCAATTGGCCCTGTTCGCCGGCCCAGTTCGCCGCGTTGAAGCGCCACCAGCCCAGCCGTGCCGGCCGGGCGCTGTACACATTGACCGGGTCGGTGTCTTCCGCGAGTTCTTGCAGGTCCGTGCGGCCGTCGTAATCCGTGTCCACCATCTCCAGGTGGGTTTCGCTGCCGTCATTCATGCCGTTGCCGTTGATGTCCTCGATCCAGTCCGCCAGCCCGTCGGCGTCGGTGTCCACAGGGACCAGGGCGGCGGGTGCGGGCGGGTACACCCAGACCTCGTTGGCGTTGGCAAAGCCGGGGTAGTTCCGGCCATCTTGGCGCGTGTACCAACCCCACCCCTCCACCCGCCGCCACACTACGTACCGCCCGGTCCGCGGCGCGAAGCGCACCTCCTTGCGCTCCTGGCGGTTGGGCCAGTACCACTCCCCCCACCGCCACCGGGTCGGCCACATTGGCGGCGAACGCGGCGTGGAACTGTCCCTGCCCGTACACGGCCTGGCCGTCGCGCAGTTCAATTTCGGCGCCGCTGGGCTGCCAGCGGCCCTGGGCATCCTGATGATTGAGGCCGGTCTCCAACTGGACGTAGCGATTGGTGACCGCCCGGGTCTGGCCGGCGGCATCACGGCGCGCGGCCACCCACTCGATCACGTTGTGGTGCGGCCCGCGCTCAACCACGCGGGGCTGGTCATCGAAGGCGGCCGCCGGGAGCGCTTGGGCCTGGGCGCTCACCGCCGTCAGGACATTAAACCCGAGAGAGAGTGTGAGTGAGCCAACCCGAATCAACCCTCGGGTTTTCATAACACTTTACGCCTACACCTGGTCCCCGGTCAGGGTCAAGGCCACCGGGGGGTGGAACGCAACTTTTCAGAAGACGTGAAGCGGATTATATGAGGGCGGCGGCCGGGCTCGGGCGGCGGCGCATCGGCCGTGCGCCGGCCAGACCCCGAGGCCCGAGGCTGGATGCCCAATGGGGGCGGTCCGGGCCGGCTACGGCGCGCCCGTCGGGCCGATGTACTCGCGCGCGATGACGACGTTGTCGAAGCACACCACGTTGGTGGGGTTCCGGGTCCAGCGGTCGGTCACGTAGCTTTCCAGGGTCAGGGCGTTGGCCATTAACCCGGCGCTGCGCCGCCAGTTGATGCCCCGCCAGTGGCCGAGCAGCCGGCCGTCAATCCAGAACGCCTGTTCGCCATCCGGCTGGCCGGGGGTGTTGTGCCGGAGCATGAACTCGGCGCAAATCCAGCGGTCTTTGGGAATCACCTCCTGCGGTTCGGCCAGAAAGGAGTTGCCCCAGTACTTGCCGTCTCGCGACACCTCCATCTCATGCCAGTAGCTGTAGAAGTTCCACTTGCCCGGCGCGGGCCAGCGCCCCCAGTTGCCCCACGGCTCCAGCGCGGTGGAAAAGCGCTCGTCGCCCGCCGGACGCCGACCCGCCCCGCCGAAACCGCTCCAGCGGTCCGCCCCGCGCAGCCCCCGGTTGGCGCGCAGGGTCACGAAGTGATGCACGTAATCGCATCCGGGATCGAACCGCACGTAAAAGCGCACAAACACTGGGTCCGCCGGCTCGAACCACCGGGTCAGGCCATCGCCGGTATTTTCTCCCAGCCGGGCCTCCACCCGCAGGCAACGCTGACCGCACCGCGCGTCGCCCGGCGACACCAAACTCAGGGCCCGACCGCCGGTGCGTCCCCGCTCATCCCAACGCGCCCCCAGTTCGCCGGTCTCAAAATCGTCGGCAAAGATCACTGCCGGATGCGACGCGATGCCGGCGTCGGCAATGAATCGCGCCGCCAGGCCCAGGCCCTGCGGCAGGAGCCCCTGGGCCGCGAGGTTGGGATACCGTTCGCCGGCCACCGCGGTCAGCGCCCCGGCCAGCAACCAAACGGCAAGCAGGCGCCCGGGCAGATAGTGCGTGGACGGGATCATCGGGATGAGTAGTTGGATTGGCAGTCTGGCGCGCTTATTCATAGCCGGCATCGGCGCGGGGTCATTCCGGCAGGGGCGGCAGGTTGCCGGCCGGGTCGAACACCATTTCGGCGGGTCCCGCCGTCAATTCAAGGCCCGCCTTGTCCCGCAAGGTCTCCGCCAACGCCTCCGAGACTTCGAACACCCCGAGGGAAAGGGTGTCGCGGATGCGAACCACCCGGACAGTGGCCGGTTCCTGGCCGGGCAGTGATGCCAGCGCGGCGGCGATGGCCTCGCGGTCGCTGTCGAAAGCGATCGGGATTTTCGCCGCCTGAAGCGATAGGGCCGTAAGGGCGTTGGTGATCGTGGCCCGCCGGTCCATGGCCCGGAGCAGCCGGGTGGTGGTGAAGTCGGCCATGCCCAGGCCGATGGCGTTACCGTGGCTTTCGGGCGTGAGGTCGCGCACGAACAGCCGTCGCACATGGGGGCGCCGGCGCGGGGCGTCTTCCGCGAGGGAGTAACCGTAAACGGTGCGGCCGATCACCGCCGGGTCCATGCCCGTGCCGCTGAGGTTTTTACCCATCCGGTCCACGATCAACAGGTCCGCCTCATCCAGCGGCAGACGGGGCATGAGGTCGCGGGCCAGGGCGCACAGGCGGGAGTCTCGATCCAGCAGTTTTGCCGGGGATACCACCTCCACATGCGCCGGGCGGTGACGCTCATCTTCCACGACGGCCACGCCGGCCAGCAAGGGCACCCGGGCGAGGAGCACTTCGGCTGCCTCGCGCAGCACGCGTTCGTGTCCGAGCCGGGTGGCCGCGGCGTGGAAGGCCGCGGCGCCGGCGTGCTGGCCCAATCCCACGACCAGCATTTTGGTCAACCCGCTGCCCAGGGTTCCGGAAAAGTCGGTGTGCGGCTTTACGCGGTTGATCAGCACCACCGCCGCGGCCTGCAGGGCTGCCACGCTGCACCACACGGGCAGGCCGGTCGCGGTGCGTCCCGCCTCGGCGACCTCCATGCTGGCGCGGATCGGCGTCCCCATGGCGGCCTCCGTGATGCCATAACTGGCCAGCAATTCGGTTTGTCCTCCGGGCGTGGCGCCGCCGTGACTGCCCATCGCCGGCACAATGAACGGCGCCGCGCCGACGGCCCGCAGCGTATTCACCACCGCCCGCACCAGCACGGGCAGACCGGCGATACCGCGGCTGCCCACGGCCACGGCCACGCGAGACCCCGGAGCCAGGGCGGCAGCCAATGGCCGCAACCCGCGCTCCACCTCCGCCGCGCTATCCGGCGCCGGCCTCTCAGGCCAGTGCTGCCGTACCGTGTACAGGCGAGGAAACACGAGCCCTTGGGGGGTGTGCAGAAAAGTATTCACGAACCGGGGGATTATTCGCACCGCGGGCTTTTCTGGCCAGCACCAGCAAGGGGGTGTGGTTGACGCCGGGTGCGCTGGTCCGGCGGTCTTGAGCCAACCTCGTTAGGCCCTGCCTTGCCCTGCCCGGTCCGCCACTGGAAGAAGATGGAATGTGCGTGCTGGCGATCCGCCGCTGCGCCGCCTGTGAGTTACCCTCTCGCGCTCCGGCCGCGCGCGGAGTAACCTTCCTGCATGTCGGGTCAGACGGATTCAAATGGTCCCGGGCGGCAGGGCCTCTCGAGCTTTCAGCCTCGAAGGTCCGGCAAGTCCGGGACGTGTCGCTGGGGGCCGGGTGCGGAAGGGGGCCCCGCGCACTGGTTGGGCGGGAAGGACGCGCCCTGCAACCCGGTTGGCGTAACGGCCCGGGCCGTGAGGATGGCGCTGTCTTCACGACGCGGTTGGCTCAGTCGGGGAATGGTCACGGTGTTGGCCTGGATTGTCGGGGGGGAGTGGTGGATGTCGCCCGCAGTGGCCGTCGTGGCGCCCGATGTCCGTGCCCGGCTTGAGCGCCTGACCCGGTTGCCACACGTGACGTTTATTGCCGGACTGACCTTCGATCCGGCAGGAGGCTTCAGGCTCATTTTGCCGGACGGCGCGCACACTTCGACCATCGCCCGGCTGCAGGAGGAGATCGAAGCCCGTCCGGGCGACCCCACCTTGCTGCTGCGCTTGGCTCGGCTGTGGAATGAGCAGGGCGACCGGGCCGCCGCGGAGCGGGCGCTGAACAGGGCCGCGGAGCTCTACCGCCGACAGGGGGTGGAGGAGTCCACCGACCCGGACCTGCTGACCGGCTACGGCGAGATCCGGTTGGCGCTGGGGCAGCCGAGGGAGGCGGAACACTGGTTGCGCCGCGCGGTCCAAGCGGACCCCGAGCAGGCCCTCGCTCGCGCCGCTTTGGCCCGGGCACTGTCCGCGCGGGCGTTGTTTGAATGTGTCCCGTCCCTGGCCGGTTTGCCCCCCACTGATTGGGCGTCGGTACTGTTTTCGGACCGCACTCCCGTTCATCCGGAGGCTTCCCATTTCGCCGAGGCGCGGCAGCAGATGAACGAGGCCGTGGGGCTGACCGAGGAAGCGGTTCAACGGGCCGGCGATCGGGCAGAGACGCATCGGGCGCGCGCCGTGGTGCGAACCAACCGGCGGCTGCTTGAAGAACTCCTGGCCCGGAGCGAAGCCCCCGCACCGCGCCGGGCCCCGCTGGCGCGGGCGCTTTGCCACCCGGACATCCAAGAAGCCCTGCTGCGCGCCGCGGAATCAACCCCCGACAGCCCCACCGCCTGGGGCGTGCTGGCGCTGCACACCACGCTGGCGTCCGCCTGTGCGGAGGGAGACTGCAGGTCCGACGCGTGGCTGGGCCGCGACCTGTGGAACCGCCTGCCGGACACGGCCCGGGGCACGGTGCAGGTCGCCTTGAACCGACTGGAGCACCTGGGGCAACTGGACAATCCCGTCCCGGCCTCCGCAGCGCTGGGAATCCGGGGACTGCTGCAGTTCTTGGTACTGGGCGACACCGCCGGCGGAGTGAGTTCCCTCCGCCGCGCCACGGCCCTGGACCCGGACAACGGGCAGGCATGGGAAACCCTCAACTTCGCCCTGGCTTTTTCCGAGCAGCACGAAGCGCTGCTAGAGGTTTGCCGCCGACGCGTGGAACACCGGGACACGGCACGCAACCGGCTTTTGCTGGCCAAGGCGCTGGAACGCTTGCGCCGGTTTGACGACCTGCTCGAGGAGACCTTGCTCGCGCAGCAACTCCATCCCGAAGACCTCTGGGCGAACCTGACCCTCGGCGCCGCGCTGCTCCGGGTTGAGCCGACCGCCGCCGCCCGCGCTCGTGCCCTGCAGGCTCTGTCCAAGGCCGGACGCCTGGCCGGGGATCGGCCCGACCCCGAATTGGCGGTGGAGCTGCTCTATCAACGCGGGCTGTGGTTCGCCCTGGAAGGACAGGCCAAGACGGCCCGTCAGCAGTTTGTGCGGCTGCTCGAATTGGCCCCCGGTCATCCGGAGGCGACCGAGGCCCTCCGGCTGCTGGACCAGTGGAGCCGCGCGGACTAGTCCTGCCCCGCCCCGGGCTGAGTCACCCGGTCCGCGGCGGCGCGGCAGGCGTCCGCCACCCGCTCCAACTGCGCCAGGAACACAGCCCGCGACCGGCCCGGCAGGACGGCCAGCACCTCGTCCTGCAAGGCCAGCGCAATGGCGCGCGCGCGGACATACCGCCGGCGCCCCTCCGCGGTCAGACGCACCAACCGGGCCCGGCGGTCCAGCGGATCGGGTTGTCGCGTCACCCAGCCGGCCAGCTCCATTCGCTCGAGCAGGGCCGCGATGGTGTTGGGATCGCTGGACATGAGCGGCGTGAGTGCCCGCTGAGGCAGGCAGCCGGCGGTGCTCTCGGCCAACAGACGCAGGGCGGTGTACTGGTCGGGCGTAAGGTCCAGATGGGCGATGCGGCGGCGAAAGGCCTGGTTCAGGCTGAACCAGGCGCGGCGCAACAGCGGCGGCAGCCGCCGGGGTGCGGATTTCACGGGGGACGCGTGACGGCGCGCGGCGGGGACGTTCGGCGTCCGGGTCATTGCAGGTACTCTAGCAGCCCGGAATTGGCGGGGAAGAAAAAATCATACGTGTAGGTACGAATCCATTTGCCAAAGCGGAAATCTGCTCAATACTTGCCTCCCATGATGGCAATTTTTGCGGTGCTGCACACCCGGCGCGCGCCCACGGCTACCGGTCGTCGGCTGCCGGGAAGTGTCCTGGCCGCGCTGCTGCTGCTGGGAAGCGCCCGGGCGGCGGCGGCGGTCGAGGGCTGGCTTGCCTGGCGTGGTCCGGAGCAGTGCGGGGTCTCCCGCGAAACCGGCCTGCCCGACCGGATCCGCTCGCAGCAAGAGGCGCTGTGGACGGCGGATTGGCCCGGGCAATCCACGCCGGTGATCGCCAACGGGCGTCTGTACATTCTGGGATACAAGGATGACGGCCCGGACCTGCGGGAAGGGGTGGCGTGTTTCAATGCCGAGACCGGCGAGCTGCTCTGGAAACGGACTTTCAACGACTTTCTCAGCGACACGATTTACCTGCGTTACGCCACCGCCAGCCCGGCCATTGATCCCGAGACCGGCCACGTGTACATGCAGGGCACGCAGGGCATCCTGGCCGCTTTCACCGCGGATGGCCAATCGCTCTGGAGCCGCTCGCTCATGGAGGAACTGGGACGGCTCACCTTTCCCAACAGCCGGACGGCCTCGCCCGTGGTGGATCGGGATCTGGTGATCACCCGAGGCATTACCAGCAACTGGGGCGCCCAGGGCTCGGGCGGCGACCGGTTTTACGCCTTTGACAAACTCACCGGCGAACTGGTCTGGGCCAGTTCCGCCGGCGGGCGACCGAAGGACAATTCCTTCTCGCACCCCTACCTCGGCTGGTTCCGGGGCAAACGCGTGTTGTACGCGGCAACCGGTGATGGGGCCGTGGTCTGCATCAATGCCCGCACCGGCGAGCCGCTCTGGCGCGTGCCCCTGTTCAAGGCCGGCATCAACGCCACCGTGGTGGTGCACAACAACGACAAGATTGTGGCCATCTTCGGCACCCCCTACGAGCCCGGAGAGATGGTGGCTTTCAAGATCCCCGACGTGGAACCCGCGCCGGGCCAGACCGGCCCTGTCGAAGTCGAGCGCGCGATGGTGGAACTCTGGGCCATTGACGCTTCCACCTCAACCAGTTCTCCTATCCTCGTAGGCGACCGGGTCTATGTCGTGAAGGAGAAAGGCGATCTCATCGCCGTGGACGTGCACACCGGGCGGATATTCTGGAGTCACCAACTGGGCATCGAGCAGCGCAATTCCTGTCCCTTGTACGCGGATGGCAAACTCTATGTGCCGATCCTGGACAATCCCACCGGCAAGGATCAGGGCGACTCCAGCGAGGCGGGCCGCAAGGGGGGCTTTTACATCCTGCGGGACCTGGGAGCGGAGGTGGAAGTCCTGACTCACCTCGAATTGGACGGCCGATGTTTCGGCACCCCCGTGGCCTGGAACGGCAAGATTTACCAGCAGACCACCCGCAAGTTGTATTGCTTTGGCCGGCGTGGCAACAACCCGGGGCGCCCGAAACCCCTGGCCGCAGCCCCCTGGCCGGCGCCCGGACCGGCGGCTCAGTTGCAGATCGTGCCGGCGGAGGTTGTCTTGAAACCCGGTGAGAAGGCCCGATTCCGCGTCCGTAAACTCGATGCGAACGGTCTGTTTGTGGAGGAGGTCAAGGACGTCCGCGCCGTGCGTTGGGCGCCGTATATCCCGCCCACCGCCCTGGTGCGGTCCACGATGGAAGGACGGTTCAATGCCGCCGGGGAGCTGGAAATCCCCGCGAATGCGGTCGTATCCGCCGGGGCCTGGGTGGCCGAGCTGGACGGACTCAAGGGATACATCCGCGGGCGCGTGCTGCCGCCGTTGCCTTTGTTCGAAGATTTCGAGAGCTTCGAACTGACCAACACCACCACCAATACCTTGGAACCGCCCACGAAGTTCGCCTATCCGCCGCTGGCGTGGATCGGCGCCCGCTTTCGCTTCGAGGTGCGCGAGGTGGATGGTACCCGGGCGCTCACCAAGACCATTGACAACAAGTTTTTCCAGCGTGGCATTACCTTTGTCGGACGCCCGGACATGAGCCGTTACACCATACAGGCCGACGTCCGCAGCGAAGGCACCCGCCGCAAGATGTCCGAAGTCGGGGTTGTGAACCAGCGCTACGCCATCATCCTCAAGGGCAACTCCCAGGAGTTGGAGGTCAACTCCAACCAGGAACGCCTCAAGGTGTCGGTCCCTTTCCGCTGGTCGCCAAACGAGTGGTACACGCTCAAGGCGCGCGTGGATCTCCTGCCGGACGGCACCGGCGTCGTTCGCGCCAAAGCGTGGAAACGCGGCGACCCGGAACCGGAAGCCTGGACCTTGGAAGTGCCGCACCGCACCGTCCATCGCTCGGGCAGTCCGGGCTTGTTTGCCTTCGTGCCCCAGGAAATGCGCGTTTTCATTGACAACGTTCGAATCACTCCCAACCAACCATGAAACCCGTTTTTCTGCCTCTTGTCCTCGTCCCGTGGCTCGCGCTGAGCCCGGCCGGCATTGCCGCCCTGCAGGCCGGTGACTGGCCCATGTGGGGTGGTACCCTCCACCGCAACATGTACTCCCTGGCGAAAAATCTGCCGGACCGCTTTGATCCGGGACAGTTCAAGCGCGGCACCGAGGAGGTGGACCTGTCCACCACCAAAAATGTGAAGTGGGTGGCCAAGCTCGGCACCCAGAGCTACGGCAACACCAGCGTGGCTGAAGGCAAGGTGTTTGTCGGCACCAACAACGATTTCCCCCGCGACCCCCAGCACCAGGGGGACCGCAGCATCCTGATGTGTTTCGATGAGAAGACCGGTGACTTTCTCTGGCATCTGGTGGTGCCCAAGCTGAAGTCGGGCAAGGTGAACGACTGGGAAAACCTCGGGCTGCTTTCCTCTCCCACCATCGAGGGCAACCGGCTCTACATCGTGACCAGCCGCTGCGAGGTCATGTGTCTGGACACCGAGGGCCTGGCCAACGGCAATGACGGACCGTTCACCGACGAGGCCAGCTACTTCGTCAAGGACACCGGTCGGCCGCCGGCAAAGATCGGTCCTCACGATGCCGACATCATCTGGGTGTATGACATGATGGACGAATTGGGGGTCTTTCCCCACAACGCCTCCAACAGTTCGCCCCTGGTGGTGGGCGATTTGGTGTACGTGTGCACCTCTAACGGGCAGGATTGGACCCATGTCAACATCCCTTCTCCGCTGGCGCCCAGCTTCATTGCCGTGAACAAAAAGACCGGGGAACTGGCCGGGGAAGACAATGCCGGCATTGGCCCCCGCATCTTTCACGGCCAATGGGGGTCCGCCTCTGCCGGCAAAGTCAAGGACCGCTGGTTGGTGTTCTTCGGTGGCGGTGACGGGGTGTTGTATGCGTTCGGCGCCGAGCCGTCCAAGGGGTCGGGCGAGCCTATCGTCCCCGTCCTACCCGGGCCGTCTTTCAACCACGAAGAAGACCCCGAACTTCATTATCTGAAAAAGGTCTGGTGGTTCGACTGCAACCCGCCCGAATACAAATTCAAGGATGGCGCGCCGATCCGCTACCCGGACGCCGAGGGCCCCAGTGAGATCAACGCCACGCCCGTCTTTTACAAAAACCGCGTGTACGTGGCCATCGGGCAGGACCCCGAGCACGGCGAAGGCGTCGGCCGGCTGGTCTGTGTGGATGCCACCCAGTCCGGGGATGTGACCAATTCGGCGCTGATCTGGGACTACCGCGGGATCCATCGTAGCATTTCGACCGTTTCCATTGATCCCGAGACCGGCCTGCTGTTCGTGGGGGATTTCTCGGGCTTTGTGCACTGTCTGGATGCAGAGACTGGCCGGTTGTACTGGACCCACGACATGAAGGCCCACATGTGGGGCAGCACGCTCGTGGCGGACGGCAAGGTGTACGTGGGCGATGAGGACGGGGACTTCGTGGTGCTGGCGGCCAGCAAGGAGAAAAAGGTCTTGAGCGAATGCAACCTCGGGGCGCCCATTTATTCCACTCCGGTGGTGGCGAACGGGGTCATTTACGTGGCCAGCAACACTCATCTGTTCGCCTTTCACGATTCGGCCGCGGCGGCCGAAACCAGTGACCGCCCGGCATCGGGCAGGAGTCCAACTCCATAAGACCCGGGGCGCCAGCGATGAATACCCCGACCGCCCGCTCCCGCACCACGCCCGGTTCGCGTCGCGTGGTGACGGCGCTCTTCGTTCTCCTCTTCGTCGTGCATCATGACGGGTGGTGGTGGGCGGACCGCCGATTGGTGTTGGGCTTTCTGCCCATCGGCCTGGCCTATCATGCGTTGTTTTCGATCGCAGCGGGGTTGTTGTGGGCCCTGGCCAACCATTTTGCCTGGCCGGATGAGATCGAACGCTGGGCTGATCAGCCGGCCCCGAATGAGGCCGGGCCCAAAACAAACAATACCGCCGCGACTTCTTCCTGACCCCTATGTTTGCCCTCGCTGAAGGCACGCTAGTCGTCCTGATTATCGCGGGCTATCTCGGCCTGCTGGTGCTGCTGGGCCTGTTGAGCAACCATTTCTTCAAGGGCACCAGCGCCGATTACTTCGTGGTGAGCCGCTCGGTGGGACCGTTTCTCCTCCTGATGTCCATTTTCGGCACCACCATGACCGGGTTTGCGATGGTGGGGTCGACCGGCAAGGCCTACACCAGCGGCATTGGTGTGTATGGCCTGATGGCCTCCTGGTCGGGCTTGATTCATTCGGCGGTGTTCTTCCTGGTCGGCATCCGCTTGTGGGCCATCGGTAAGAGGTACGGGTATGTGACCCAATGCGAATTTTTCCGCGAACGGTTTGCCTCACCAGCTTTGGGATACTGGTTGTTCCCGGTCTTGGTTTTGCTGGTGATTCCCTACCTGTTGGTGGGCATCATTGCAGCGGGCAAATTCATTCAGTCGGCAACCGCCGGCGCTTTTCCCCAGTGGTTTCCCCTCCCGGACGTGCCAGGGCAGGGCGGCGTGATGCGTCCCAACCCGCTCTCCGGCGGTGTGCCGTTCGCGTTGGGCGCGGGGATTATCTGTCTGATCGTGCTGTGCTACGTATTCTTCGGAGGGCTGCGTGGCGCGGTCTGGGCCAACACCTTCCAGACTCTGGTCTTCATGGCCGCGGGCATCGTGGCGTTTGCCATGATTGCCGACCGCATGGGCGGGCTGCAAGAAGCCGGGCGACGTGTGGCCGAAAGTGCGTTCGGCGCGCCCCGGTTGGCCCGGGAAGGCCTGCTCGGCCATGCGCAGTTTTTCTCGTACTGCCTGATTCCGCTCTCGGTGGGCATGTTCCCGCATCTGTTCCAGCACTGGCTGACCGCGCGCAGCGCGCGGAGTTTTCGGCTTACCGTGGTGGCGCATCCCATTTTTATCATGCTGGTGTGGGTGCCCTGCATTCTTATCGGTCTTTGGGCCACGGCCCAACTCGGCGAGGGCGTCAACCCCAACGCGGTGCTTGGTCGCATGGTGAACCAACTGGTGCACTCCCCGCTGCTCACCGGCATCGTGGCGGCGGGCGTGCTGGCGGCCATCATGTCCAGCCTGGATTCCCAGTTCATGTGCCTGGGCACGATGTTTACCAATGACATCGTGGTGCGCCTGACAGGTCGGGAGCGCTATAGCGACACGCAGAAAATCCACCTGGCCCGTGGGTTTATCGTGGCGATTGTGTTGATCAGCTACCTGTTGTCCCTCTGGCTCAAGGACACGGCCCATGTGTTTGACCTGGGTGTCTGGTGCTTCTCGGGGTTTGCTTCGCTGTTTCCGCTGGTCTTTGCCGCGGTGTACTGGCGCCGGGCCACGCGCGCCGGCGCCCTGGCCGGGTTGGTGGCGGCCGTGGTCGCCTGGCTGTTTTTCTTTTATCACGACGTCCTGTCCGGAAGGCCCAAAGCACCCGGTGAGGATGAGGCACTGGTGTGGGGCTTGATGCCGGTGGTGTTCATTTTTGGCGCCTCGGCGCTTGCCTTGGTGACGGTGTCGCTGATAACCCGCCCGCCTCATTCGGCCATAGTGGAGCGGTTTTTTCCGCCCCGTCACACCCCGCCGGCCGGAGCTTCCGAGCCGCTCCCCGTGGGCGGCATCGCGCCTGAGACCGCCCCGAAATCCCCGGTTGTTTGAACCATGCCGATCTCCACCGTACCCCCCGAAGCCGTAGCTCGCGCCCGCGAAGCGCTCGACGCGCACGTGCGGGAAATCATCGCCTGGCATTTCAGCCCCGAGACCGGCTGTCCGTTCTGGCTGGAATGGGCGCAGAATAACTTCGATCCCCGGCGGGAAATTCAGTCTTTCGACGACCTGCAAAAATTCCCCCACTTCCAGGACGAATGGTTGCGGGATTTGCAGCCGGAGGTTTGGGTGCCCGCGGCGTTTAAGGGCCAACCCTACAACATTTTTGAGACCGGAGGCACCACCGGCATGCCCAAGCAGCGCATCGGCTGGAATGACTACAAGGTGGACTACTCCGAATTCAGCGAAAAACTTTCCGACGCGCATTTCCCGCGCGGCGGCGCCTGGCTGATGATGGGCCCCACCGGTCCGCGCCGGCTTCGGCTCGCGATCGAGCACCTGGCCAACGTGCGCGGCAGCTCCTGCTACTTCATTGATCTGGACCCGCGGTGGGTGAAGAAGCTGCTGGCCGCGAAGAAATTTGACGAGGCCAGGGCCTACATGGCCCACGTGGTGGACCAGGCCGTGACCATCCTCACCCACCGGCGGGTGAGCGGACTCTTCACCACGCCCAAGCTGCTGGAGGCCCTGGCCGAGCGCATCAACCTCTGGGACGCCGGTATCCGCGGGGTCTTCTGCGGCGGCACCTCGATGAAACCCCAGGAGGTGCGCTTCATCATCGAAGAACTCCTGGAAAACCGCATTGGCTTTTACCCCACTTACGGCAACACGCTCATGGGGCTGGCGGCCAGCGTGCCACTCGAACCGGAGGACCACTTCAGCATCACCTACTACGCCCCGCAACCGCGGGCTGTGCTGCGCGTGGTCAACCCCAGCCAAACCGACGAGCTGGTGCCCTACGGCGAGTACGGCCGCGTTGAGCTCACCACCCTGACGAAGGAGTTTTTCATGCCCCGCTTCCTCGAGCGCGATGAGGCCATTCGTCGTCCGCCCCGGCCTCCATACGCCTGGGATGGGGTGGGGGACGTGCGACCATTCGGCGCCATGGAAATGCAAATCGTCGAAGGCGTGTACTGAGGGCCGGACCGGCCAGCCGCGCCGCCAGCAACAGCTCTGGCTCAAGGACTGGGAATCCCCTTCCCTCTGCTGAGCGCACGCTGCCGCACACAGCCGCGAGCAACGCTGTCCCGATCACTCCGCCTTTCCCGGATCGGGCTCCGTGTGCCCCGCATTTTTACCCGAGTCTTAAGCACCTGTGTCGCGGCGACTGGCAATTCCAACCCGCTTGCCGGCGGCGTCGTAATCGCCGCCCCGGCCGATGCGAATCTCGCTCCCCCGCGCGCCGCCCGGGCGCTCGGTTGCATCCTACGAGCAGCCACTGAGAGCGTAACGGCTCAGCGGCAGACAAAGGGTTTCGCAGCCGGTCACGCCGAGCGAGCGCGACGCCTCACCCCGGCGAACAAGTAGAGGCGGGGGATGACGCCTGGGCCGGTAACCCTCAGGCAATTGGCTGCCCTGCATATTTTCGCTTGGGTCACAAGACGCTGGGGGCGGCGAAGAGCCGGGCGTACGCACCGGGCGCACGGGCCACTTCCGGCAGTTTGCCCTGGCGCTGAGCCTCTATGCCCAGGACCACGCCGACCGCCTGCCACCCAACGCCGACGGGCGGGAGGAGGCGCTGGGGGCCAAGTGGGACGAGGTCGGTTATGGCCCCGGCCTGCCCTGGCCAGGTTAAACAGACAGCCTCGTCCGGGCTACCCCCGATGTTGCGACGAGCGGGGCAAAAAAATTTCAAAAAAGAAGTTGACAGGCTGGATGAGTGATGCAATGGGTTGCCCCGTTGCCCCGTTGCCCCGTTGCCCCGTTGCCCCGTTGCCCCGTTGCCCCGTTGCCCCGTTGCCCCGTTGCCCCGTT
>FWPU01001458.1_pt1 | contig 30570 bp, 25 predicted proteins | sample 2228361 | NCBI WGS metagenome assembly FWPU01 (sample SAMEA103939777, study PRJEB20133) | metagenome | reverse complement strand
CGTTACAAACACATGGGCAGAGGTCTTCGCACAAATTGCCAATCAATCTTTCAGAACGCCAGCGGATGCCATTGATTCCATCAATCAACAAGTAGACCTTTCCTTCAAAGAATATCAGGCTGCTGAAAAACGGTTGATTGATTATATTGAGAATAATTTAATTGACGAACTAAAACTTCAAATCGCGATAAAAGAACGTGCAATCCAAGATATCACGAATGCTTTCGCCACAGCCACGCAAATTGAACTTACCAATCTACTTGTAACAAAACAACAACTTCCTCAAATATCCCAACAAATCGTTGCTCTGCGTTCGTTGATAAGTCAGATGGATGAGAATGCCTCTCTTGACCAATCTACACAAATCGCAATCATACTGCTGCAATCTAGAGTGTACAACACACTTCAAATAATACCAACAAACTACCAAATATCCCCGGCAACAGAATTACAAATTAATTTGGCATCATCAACTGAGGATTTATTAACAACCAAAGAGGCATCAAATATCCTTGATCAAACAAATATTGCACTCAGAGACCTAGAACTTCAGTTAGATCAAACCATCAATCTGAGAGGTAACGACGCAATTCAATCACCAGGACCATATGAACAAATCGGCGAACGAATTCAAGAACTCCAAAAGGAAATCGATCGTCTCAAGGCTTCTTTGGAAGATGAAGGAGCCAAGATGAAAGAATTGACAGCAGAACGAGACTTAGCCTGGAATAATTACAGTATCCTTTCTCAGAAAGCCTCAGAGTTGAACATTGCCAATAAGACCGCTGAAACCGAGGTTATCATTGCCACCAAAGCCGTACCTCCAGAAGAGGTTTATTCCCCCAAAGTGTTGCTGAATACATTTATTGGATTTGCACTTGGATTAGTTGTTTCTTCAATGCTCGCTTTTGTGATTTCAAACCTATATCACTCCAGAGATAGTGAAATTGACTCATAGTGAATTATCGTTTAATTTTCCAGAGACAACCTGCTGAAGCAGTGATTGAGAGATATTACCTCCTGTAATCACACAACAGATTTTCTTGCCTAGATTGCGGATGGTCTCATCAAATAATATCGCCGCGGGGGCGGCAGCGGCTGCTGGCTCCACAACAACGCGCATATCCCATAACATACGCACCATACCCTCAAAAATCTGTTGATCGGTTACCGTAACTAAATTTGTGAGATAACGTTTGACGAATTCAAAATTGATCTTTCCAGGTTGTTGAACTGCTATACCATCAGCAATGGTTTTGATGTGTTGCAACTTCACCAATCTACCCGCGCGCACTGATTCGAGCATAGATGCTGCACCTTGGGACTGAACACCAATAACTTTAGCATGGTGTTTCAATTCCTGAATAACGAGAAGCAGCCCAGACACCAACCCTCCACCACCTATTGGAGCCACAAATAGTTCAATATCTGGGACTACGTCTAAAACTTCTAGCGCGATAGTGCCTTGTCCAGCAATCACCTTTACATCATCGAAACTAGGTAGGAGCGGCTTTGAGTGTTCTATAGATAATTGTTTTGCGTATTCGAGAGCCTCATCATAGGTACTGCCATGTAATAAAACCCTTGATCCGTATTGTTTGGCTTGTTCGACCTTAATCGGTGGTGCGCTTTGAGGCATTACTAAAGTAGCATCAATTCCAAGGATTTGAGAGGAAAAAGCCACGCCTAATGCGTGATTTCCACTTGAGGCAGCCAAGACACCTCTTTCCCTTTCCTCCTCATTCAGACTGGCGACTTTATTCAAAGCCCCACGGGCTTTGAACGCATGCGTGCGTTGAAAATTCTCGAGTTTAAAGTAGACTTGATTACCCGACCGTTCACTAAATTCTGGGCTGTAAACCAGAGGGGTGACAACCAAATATTTCTTTACCAACGCCCATGCAGACTCGACATCTTGTAACGTAAGGTTTTCTATCATGTTTCCCAACCCCACTGCATTATTTATCCTTCTTCCAACCGGGACCTCGGACAACCTGACCACTCATTCGCCCAGTATGCTCTCCGTTATCCAAAACCTGTTGTCCGTTTACAAAGACATGAACCATACCAGTCGAGTACTGATGAGGTTGGATATATGTAGCATGGTCCTGAACTTGGCTATAATCAAAAATAACGATATCCGCGTAGTAACCTGGTTCGAGGCGACCCCTATTTTTAATTCGCAAAGTTTCAGCAGGTAAAGATGTAATGCGCCGAATAGCCTCCTGAAGAGGAATCAAACCCTCATCTCGAACATATTTCCCTAGGAATCGAGCAAATGTTCCATAAGCACGCGGATGTGTGCTGGATTTCAGGAAGAGTCCTTCAGGCGCCAGAGATGGTGCATCTGACCCCATACAAACCCAGGGGACTTTGATCTGCTTCCGCAGATTGTCCTCGGTCATTGTGAAATAGACTGTTCCGATATTGCTATCATCTTCGATAATTAAGTCAAAAATTGTATCAATTTCTGATTGACCACGCATTTTTGCTACTTCTGCTAAGGTTTTTCCAGTTAATGGTTTTAACCTTTCACTCTTAAAACTGACCAAAAGTATGTTCTCTGCCGAGCCTGCATTTAGATAAATGTTCTCCCATTTATCACTTGGCATCGTCATCTCATTTCGCAACCGTTCTCTTATCGTCGGATCTTTTAATCGTTCGATCCAAGCACGATGCCCACCTGCTTGAACCCAACCGGGCATGGTTGCACCGAGTCCAGTTGCACCAGCCGTGTAAGGATACATATCTGCGGTAATTCTCAACCCTTCGGAACGTGCCTTATCCACAACACTGATCACCTTGTCCATCTTCCACCAATTTTTCTCACCCATTGCCTTCAGATGGTATATTTCCGATCGGATGTTTGCTTCACGTGCGATATGAATTAATTCGTCTACTGCTTCCAATAAACATTCACCTTCGCTACGAATATGAGAAATGTACAATCCATCATATTTGGCCGCAACTTTTGCCAGTTCGATGATCTCTTCGGTTGAGGTGAAGCAACCCGGAGGGTAAATCAATGCGGTGCTCAATCCCATTGCACCCTCTTCCATGGCTTCTTGTACCAACTTTTTCATCAAATCGAGTTCGTCCTTTGTCGGGGAGCGATCTTCAAAACCCATAGCATAAATTCTCACCGTATCCGCTCCAACAAAAGAAGCAATATTTGTGGAAACCCCTCTACCTGCTAGGTATTCAAGAAATTCGCCTAAAGTATTCCAAGGAATCTCGTACTTTATATCCCCTTGTAAAGCGATGACTTCTTGGCGCATGACGTCATTGATAGGACCTTCAGACCAACCCTCCCCAAAGACTTCCAGTGTCACCCCTTGACGGATGTCACTTTGGGAACGACCATCGTATAGCAATGATATTGGTGCCCAACTCATAATATTGATGAATCCCGGGGAAACAACCAATCCTGAAGCGTCAATCTCTCTCGCGGTTGAATTTTTTTCCAACCTCCCAATGCTCTTTATCCATTGACCTTTTATACCTACATCTGCAACATATGGGTCTAGCCCACTGCCATCGTAAATTGTTCCATTTCGAATAATTACGTCGTAGTCTGTCATTGTTCTGCCTCCTTAAAACGTTACTCGAATGAAATCACAGAAATGTTTTACTTCAGAAACAAAAAAGTTAATTGGGTTTTTTATGAACAGGGCCTAAGCCATATAATCGAACACCTTCCCGTAAATTTCGATAAGTTGCTTTACTTGGATCCTCAATAATCGCACCGGGTGCTTCCACTGGAATGATAGCGCTAGATATTGGTTCAAAATCCGCACGGTAATGATTTGAACTCTTGAGGACGAGAATTTTCATCTCTCTCGGTTCTATACCCACTTGGCGGAAAAACGATTGATCATTTGCTTGGGTTCTGCGGCTGACAACCACTACATTTACATCATCAATCTGAAGATTTGCCATTTTACCGAGATTCGTGGGTATGCCGCGAAGCATTGGTCCAGTGGGAATGAATTCCCCCTCGAATAAGCGTTTCACGAAGAAGGTGCCGTAAAATGGCTTTTGTTTTGGCATAAGTTTCCCCCCCAACCCAACCGATATTTCCGAGCCTTCTCCGGCTGCATGGGCAATACTCGCAACCTCTGGATCGTACATAAGTCCAACTGCTGCTTTTTGAGCACGATGCTTTACGAGTGCTTCCAAAATCCAAGGGGTATCCGAGGTAGCACCGCCACCCGAGTTGTCTTGAATATCAGCAAGGATGATCGGTTTATCTGTACTCTCAGCAAGTTTCATCGCCTTGGTAACGGCTTGATCCGGGTCTAATAAATCCACTGCAAACTCGGCTTCCCTCGAAAGAATGGCATCGTAAAGAATGTTCACCGCTCTGCTGGTTGCATCGTGGGTTGTTCCATAAGCAAATATCGTTGGACCGGTATGCTCTAAATCGGCTGGTGGAAAACCTGCCATAATGGTTGCAGAGTGTACCTCTGGGTTTTTCTCGATCTCCTCGATCAGTGCATAAATTGATTTGCATGGCTCTGTGTTAGTAGATTGGGTTGATATAGGCATTAAAAACGGCAATTGCTTGAAGGCTTTAAAGAATCTATCGCCTTTTATCAAGTTATTTAGAAGAATGGCACATCGTTCCCCTGTTTCATACAGGTCGGTATGTGGATATGTCCGATATCCCACCAAGGCATCTGCTACCTCAAAGGTTTGATATGAAATATTTCCATGCAAATCGAGCGAACAAACAATCGGTATATCGCCAACGATAGCCCGAACTCTACGTAATATTTCCGTTTCACCATCATTGTACCCCTCGTACACCATTGCCCCATGTAAATCTAAGTAAACCCCATCTAATGGATAACTATCTGAAAGTCCAGCCGCAATAACTCCCATGATCCTTTCGAATGCGTGAGCAGTAACTTGGTTGGCTGGTTCGGCAGCAGTCCATAATATAGGGATGACTTCATGTCCAAACTTCTCTATTGTATTCATGAATCCACATACACAATGATTGAAATTTTTTCCCTTTAATTGAAGAATTTCCTGCCCACGCAAGTACCCTGCATAAGGTCCTCCGGGAGCAGCGAAATCCTCATATGTAGTTGGAATGGGTGAAAAGGTGTTTGTCTCATGCAAAAATCCTGCAATTGCAATGCGCATCATTGTATCTCCTTTGAATATATTGATCACGTTATCGGACCGGCTTTATGAAGGCTCATGAGTTCAATATTCTGCATCAATAGCGGATCCGAATAATATCTTGTTCGATTTTTCTCGCGGTGTTTTTGAACGGCCAGATTAATTAATTCGTCCACTAGTTGTTGGGGGGAAATTCCAGAATGTTTCCACAGATAGAACGCAATCGAGCCGGGAAGGGTATTCAATTCATTGACATAAACCTCTCCAGTATCTTTATCCAATAAGAAATCCACTCGAGCAATTCCGGCACCATCTACGCTACGAAAAGCATCTACAGCCATTTGCTGAATCCGTTCGGTCATTTCGGGTGAGATCGGTGCAGGAATAATGCGCTTTGCTCCTTCCATCCCTCTTTCGCTTTGACCATGTAAGTACTTATCCTCATAAGTTAACAAAGAGGCTCGTGAAAGAGGTTGCTCACAAACCGATGGTCTCGGATTCTCATTCCCTAACACTGAACAATTTATTTCCACATGATTCTCAATAAACGGTTCAACCAATATTTTTGTGTCATAGTTGCTAGCAACACTGATATTGAACTTTAATTCATCGCGGTCCTTTGCAACGACCACTCCGATGCTCGATCCCAACCGTGCAGGCTTGACAATGACCGGATATGTATATTGCGTTTCTATCTTATGAACGATTAAGTCTTCATCCTTTTCCCAATCCGATCGCCAGAACCAAATACAATCTAAGACTGGAAGTCCATTCCCCTTCAAAACAACCTTTGTCACGACCTTATCCATGCAAATCGAGGAGGCTAAAACTCCTGAGCCAACATAAGGAATATTTGCAAGTTCCAATAATCCTTGTATTGTCCCGTCCTCCCCATGTAAACCGTGTATGGTTGGAAAAATTACATCTATCTCGATCTTTTTTGGTTTTCCCAATAATCCCTTTGGAGATGGATTGATAATCGTTTGTAAACCAGTATCTGGAGTGATTACCACAGGTTGCAACTCGGGATCTTTGGGGTTAAATGATTTAAAGGTCTCAATTCGAGACAATTTTGCTCCTGTGAGCCACGCGCCATCTTTAGTTATGTATATCGGAACCACATCATAGCGCCCTGATAAGAAGCTGATGACCTGCATCCCCGTGACGATGGATATTTCATGCTCGGTATTCCGACTCCGAAATATCACGCCAATACGAGACGGATTCATTATTCACTCCTTTCATTCGAATTGGGGGTTTCAATCGGTCATTTAGGGCAAAGTGATTCATCGTAATTGAAAGAATTATATCATTCGAGGTAGAAACACTTACAGATTAGTATATATCAGGTAAGTCATTCTCAAACAACACGACATCTCCTGGTTGTAAAATCTCTGCAAGTCTCTTACGCGCTTCCTTCATGCTCTCGCAGCAGATAATACAATCAGGCGAAAAATTCACTTCTAGAGCACCTTTCAGAATCGGGTGAATGCGTTGTTTTTTACCTACAAGAAATATAAGATCACAAACTTGCGCAGCGTTTCTCCCCAATGACGCATTTTCCTGAACCTCTATGTCTCCTAATTCCATCATGCCCGGTGTAACCAAAATCCTTCTATTACCGGGAATAGAGGCTAATACTTCCAATGCGATCTTCGAACCCATCGGATTGGAATTATAAGAATCGTCAATAAAAGTGATATTCTTTTCCATTCTAATAGGTTGTAGGCGATGTTCAAACGGGGACATGATGGCGAGAGAAGGAATGATTTCTTTCATGGATAGACCACATTCCGATGCTGCAAGTACTGCTGCTAAGGTGTTAGATACGTTATGCTTCCCTAAAAGCCTCATCTTGATCGGATATGTTGAATTGTTTTTTTGGATGATAAAACGAGTCCCATAACCATCAAATTCAATTTCTTCAGCAACTAAATCAATATTCCTTTTATCATTTGCACCTAGCCCATATCGTAAAACCTTCGTCCTTGCCCTAGTGGACAAGCCATAAACAATGGAATCATCAGCATTAAAGATAGCAATTCCATCAGGAGGGAGAGATTCGATCAATTCGAACTTCGCTTTTGCTGTATTTTCAATCGTTTTAAACCTCTCCAAGTGTTGTGGACCGACAGCGGTCAATATCCCAATCTTCGGCTTTACTAAATCACAAATGCGAGCAATTTCACCGCGTTTGTAAGCACCCATCTCTACAACGAAATATTCATGCCCAGGCTTTAATTCCTCTCGAATCACTTTACATATTCCCATGACAGTATTGTAACTTTTGGGAGTCTTAAGAACCCTGTATTTCGTTTCGAGGAGGTGCGCCAAAATTTCCTTTGTAGTCGTCTTTCCAAAACTTCCGGTAATACCGATGACAAATGGGTTGACCTTATTCAAGATTTTTCGTGCGGATTGGATGTAATAAAATCGGAGGGTGTGTTCAATAGGAAATAGAATAATATTTGCAATAACAATCACAACGAACGTCAATAACCCAATACTCCATAAACCAAACAATACAATGTATACATTTCCCAGGATATAAGCCTCATTATAAGCCTTTAAAGAAGTCAAATAATTATACAGGCTGATAGAAGTGAACAAGTAAACCAGGAATCCTGCAATGATGAGTCGATTTGCTCTTGATGTGTATACAAGATGTTGTGTCTCTTTGCTTTTTCTCCATGAATATTGCAACCAATCAACTGGTAAAGTAATACCTAAACAAAAAAGAAATACTGCGATTGCATTTTCAACCGATACGAATTCTCGTAATAATGATAGGAAAACCAACGAAATGAATAGTACTACATCAGAGTACCAAAAGTAGCGTAAATAATTCTTGACCGCCCAGTTGATAAATCGAAAATTGTCATATTCGTGTAATTGGAAATACTTCAACAAAAGGATATAGTGCCATAAATTACGCAATAACCAGAGAAATAGCATGCCCCCCAGCAAAAACCGAAACATTATAAGGACTCCCCGAGAAAATCTAAGAGTAACTTTTTGAATTTCAAGGGATTATCTATGAAAGGAAAATGTCCAGAGCCGTTTAAAACCTCCAATCTTGAGTTGGGTATAAACTGTTTCATAAGTAAACCATCACTCAAAGGCGTTTCTAAATCCTTATCCCCCCAAATTATCAAAGTTGGGTTACGTATAAAGGGTAAAAGTGGACGTAAATCTTCATTGACCACCTTTACAAAAGTTTTTCGCAACTCACCTGCTTTTTGATAATCTTGTGAACCCAAGGAAAGAATAAAACGAGTGACTCCCTTTTTAAGATATGTATTTGGAATGATACTGGTCAAGGTTCGAAGGAATTTAACAGATCCCACTCTGACATGGTATCTCAAGGTTCTTTTGGGTCTTATTCCTGCACTATCCACAAGTATCAATCTCTTAACCCTTTCGGGATATTCTTTTGCTAATTTAATGGCTACGCGCCCTCCAAAAGAATGACCAAGTACATCAACGCATTGTAAATGGAATAGGTCAAAGAAGTGAACAACAAAAGAAACATATTGATTTAAATCCCAACTATCTTCTGGTAATTCACTTAGACCAAAACCTGGAAAGTCTAAAGCATATACTTGAGATTTTCCATAATCCTGGAGCATCCGAATGATAGGTCTCATGACATTCGTGTCAACACCCCAGCCATGTAGCAAGACAATCGGCTCTCCTTTCCCGATTGCCTCATAATAGATTTTCAATCCATCCACATAAGCGATCATCGTTGATGATCAAGTAGTTCTCCAGTTTTCCTAAAATAATACCTTTCGTAAATCATAGAAATAGATCCGCCTTCAAGCCAGAATTCAACTTGATATTTATTCCCGTTTACAAACGTATAGAACGTTCGAATCTCCTGATTGATTTTATCTGGAATCAAAGGAATAACCTCCGTATGATATTTATCGCGAAGTTCGATGGTAAGAAAATCTCCCACTTTTTTGACATAGACAACCATAGTTGACTTATATGTCTCATAAGTTCCCTCTAACTCCTCGAGGCTCTTCGCCTTTTTGATAAAAGGTAATTCATCGGGGTCTTTTCCCAAGAGAATCGCTAATCCGTACATACCTAATTGTGCAAGAGGATACCCATTCCCATTTGCAACCAAGGCAACCCCGATGTCCTTATCATGGATGAAACCAACATAGGCTGTGGCAACACCAACAGAGCCACTGTGTCCAATTAGCGTCTCTCCAAGAAAATTAGAAATAACTCCCCAACCCAGACCATAACCATAATTACCAAAAGGTCCCTCCAGAATAGGCGTGGCGACTCTTGAAATTTCCATCTGCTCGATCGATTCCTTCTGGAGGATTGAATAATTGTTTGATCTTCCCCAATTCAGATACATGAGCACATATTTAGCCAAATCAACTACATTGCTGATGATTCCGCCATCTCCGGTCAAACCATACGGATAGGTAGAAGGGATTATCTTCCCATCTTGGGCAATAATATAGGGTGTGGCAACATCTGGATCCTTCTCTACATCGGATTTTTCAAAATAAGACCTTTTCATTCCCAAAGGCTCAAAGATATTCGTCTTGATATATTCTGCATAAGACTTGCCTGATATTATCTCGATTAAATAACTCAATAAAACATAACCTTCATTTAGATAGAACCAACGGCTTCCCGGTGTACTGATTGCCCAATCCTGAGCATCTCGCATAAATGTTAACATATCCGAATAACTTGCTATCGGTAACCAATTCTCTCCCGCTCCAATGGCATATCTAATCATGCTCTCAGCATATGCCAAGGCAGGGATTCCAGATGAATGCGTAAGAAGATGCCAAATTCTGATGACTTCGCCTTTAGGGCGTACTTCAACGGGGATATATTTCTCCAAAGGATCATCTAAATGGATTTTTCCTTGTTCCACTAGTTGCATGATGGCTAACGCAGTAAATGATTTGGTAACAGAACCAATCGCGCAGAGTGTTTGGGGTGTCATCGGCAATCCTCGAGACTTATCCCGAAAGCCAAACGCTTTTCCCCAAACAATCTCCTTATTTTTTATTGCAACCCCGCTCAAGCCAGGTAACTTTGACTTTGACATCTTCTCAAAGATAAAGTGTTCGAACTGTGCAAAAGACATAGTGGCTCTCCTTAAAAAACCATTTATAAAGCCGACATTGGGAACGTTTCCAAATGCCGGCTATGCATTCCAACTTCTTTTGAGTGCATTTTATAAATATCGTCGAATATGTCTTTAAGCCCTTTTATAGGTGGTGCGAGGGTCTAGAGCATCCCTCAAACCATCGCCAACAATGTTAGATGCTAAAACCACTAAAGTCAGCGTTAGTCCAGGAAACACGGCTAACCACCATGCTGTTCGCAAATAAGGGCGACCGTCTGCCAACATAGCTCCCCATTCAGGAGTTGGCGGTTGAGCGCCCAATCCTAAGAAACTCAAACTGGCTCCAGCAAGAATCGAACCGGATATGTTGAGACTACTGATGACAATGATCGGTGCGACGACGTTTGGAAGAATGTGGCGCATCATAACTTGGAAGGAATTGGCACCTACAGCCTGGCTAGCCAACACATAATCCGCATTTTTTATCGTCAATATACTACCCCTAATGACCCTAGAATATTCTGGTAAAGAGAAGAGTGCATTTGCTAAAATGACTTGATTAACCCCTGGTCCCAACATGGAAACAAGCCAAATGGCAAAAATTATGCCCGGAAAAGCCAGAATCAAATCCATTAACCGCATGATAATGCCATCAAAGATTCGTCCCACATACCCTGCAATCAATCCTAATGGAACGCCAATGATCAATCCTAAAAAAACGGATGCAAACCCAACCCACAAGGACACCCTACCACCGTATAAAATTCGTGTGTAAATATCTCTCCCAAGAGCATCTGTTCCAAGCCAGTGTGCCGTAGATGGTGGAGACAGCCTTTCAGAGATTGACCTTTTAATTGGATCGTAACTTGTTAGAAATGGTGCAAAAATGGATACAAGGATCAAGAGAATCAATACAACCAAAGCAAAAACTGCCAAGCGATTATGGGTGAATCGCCTCAGGGCTAACTGACCAGGTGAGTAAACCTTAACTTGAGTTTCTCTCTCTAAATCAGGAATATCTAACTCGAGGGTCGACGATTGCATAGGATATATCCACAAGTAGGTTAATTAATAAATAAGTGATCGAAATGAATAAAACATCTCCTTGTACTAACGGATAATCGCGATTGTGGATGGCATTGATTGCCAGGGTTCCCATTCCTGACAATCCGAAAATCGATTCGGTGATCACCGCACCGCCTAACAGCCCTCCTATTTGAAATCCAGCGATGGTGAGGATGGGAATCATTGCGTTTCGCAAACCATGTTTTAGGACAACTCGAATTTCTCGAGCCCCTTTAGCCCGGGCTGCACGAATGTATTCGCTATTCAGGACCTCTAACATTGCTGCCCTTACGAGCCGTGCTAGGAAAGCAGCGGTACCCGTTCCAAGCGTGATGGATGGCAATATCAAACCTCGTATACTGATATCACCCTGAACAGGTAACAAATTGAGATACACCGAGAAAATAAGTATCAACAAAAGCCCAAGCCAAAAAGTTGGCATGGATGCACCGGTTACAGTCAGCACTCTCATGAGGTTATCCAACCAAGTGTCTTGCCAATATGCCGTTACAACGCCGACAATAAGTCCCAATATCATTGTATAGACGAAACAAATTGCAGTTAAGCGCATTGTCACAGGCAATGCCAATAATATTCTCTCAACAACTGGTTGACGTGTCATAATGGTTTGACCCAAATCCCCCCGTGCTGCATTGAGTAAAAAGATGAGAAATTGCTGCCAAATTGGCTTATCCAATCCCTGCCTTCTTCGGATGGCTTCGATCACCTCAGGCGGAGCATTTTCACCAGCAAGCACAAGCACTGGGTCTCCAGGAACAATTGTCCTCAACATAAAAAAGACAATTGCGACCAGACCAATGACCAAGAAGAAGGAAATAATCAAACGCCGAATAATGAATGTGCTCATGGTACCGTTTAATCTTGTGTTTAGATTTTTTAGGGATAATCGGTGAGGGGCGTGCCCCTCACCGATTATCGTTATAAACGAACCGGTTTACTTCTTCAAAAGATAAACATCGTGTAAGAGAATTCCGCCCAAGGCATCATATTTCACTCCATCAATAAGGTCGTTGCGGTAACCCGCATAACTCAAGGTTGAATACAGAGGCACATTGGGGCGGTAATCTACAAGAAATTGCAAGGCTTCTGCCACCTTCTGCTTTCGCACTTCCCAATCTAAAGCAGCATCAGCCTCCTCGAGGATTTTATCCAAATCAGGATGAGTAAATCGAGTGCGGTTGGATGCCCCTAAACGGCTAGAGTGGTGGAGGTAGAAAAGAATTTGAGGGTCAAGCAACCCAAAGTAGAACAAGAACATTTGGTGTGTGCCTTGAACCGTCATTTCTTTGATGACCTGTACCTCTTTCACGTCAATATTTACTTTGACACCGATCTCTTGTAATTGAGCCTGGATCACCTCAGCAACGCGTTTACGGGCATCATCGGGTGGAATGGTCAGTGTGAATTCCATTCTCTGTCCATCCTTCTGATAGACACCATCGCTGCCAAGGGTATATCCTTCTGCCTCAAGCATTGCCTTGGCTTTCTCAGGATCGTATGAATCTGCCTTAGCCTTTTCTTCTACCTCGGGGCTCCAACCCATTTCGGTGTTGGCAAGGTTGGTGTACATGGGTACCGCTTCACCTTCATAGCCAACTTGAATGATTTCGTCTCGATTGATGGCGTGGGAGATTGCTACGCGCACATTCTTGTTGTCAAAAGGTGGAAACTCGCAGTTAAATCCCAGGTAAGTGCCACCATTCTCTTGCCCTTCAACAATCGTAATGTTCGGATTCGCTCGCGCCTGCTCGAGAAACTGAGGTGGGATCGGTGCAATATGAATCTCTCCCGTTTCCAACGCAGCGTAGGTTACTGCTTCATCCGTCATATACTTGATGAGAAATTCATCCGGGTAGGGTGCACCACGATTCTCAAACCATGGAGCAGGCCAGGCATAGTCAGGATTGCGCACATATAAGACTGAGGTTTCTGGAACAATCTCCTTGACAATCCACGGACCAGACGGAACAATCTCCTTGACAATCCACGGACCAGACCCAACCGGTGCTTGTGCAAAGGCATCCGGACCCTTCTCTTGATATGCTTTAGGAGAGGGGATTTCATTACTAGAGAGCCACATGTATAATGGTGCATAAGGCGTCTCCAATAAAATAGTTAAGGTGTTTGAGTCTGGAGCAAGAACATCCTTGACCACGCCTTGCATCCAACCGCCACCCGGTGAGCCGGTCTCGGGATCACGATAATGGTCTAAGACCCACTTGATCGCTTCCGCAGTTACTGGTTCGCCATCATGGAACTTGATGCCCTGCCGAACTTTGAAAGTTACCGAGAGATTGTCCGGTCCAATTTCCCAGCCATCTTCTACTAAATAACCCACATACTCACTTAAGTCTGGCTTTAAAGCCAATAGTGTATCAAATGTTGCATATTGCGGTGTAGTGTGCCATGGCGTGATGAAGGGGTCCAGTGTGTAGTAGCCAGTGGTCTCTGCCCAAACCAATCTTCCACCATATTTATCTACAGTGGTTGGTTGAGGTGCCTCAGTAGCAGGTACCTCTGTGGGAGGCTGGGTCGCCTCTGCCTTTGTCGGGGTTGGTTGTGGCACTACGGTGATAAGTTCCTTGGTAGGTGGAACTTCCGTAGGGCTTGGGGTTGCTGCTGGAGCGCATGCGGACAACAGCATCCCTGCAACCATAACAAACGTGACAATGATGTAGAAAAATTTTTTCGGGGTCATCTTACATCTCCTCAAAGATCACAATTTGATAGTTTACAATTCTATGGGTAGGAAAGACTTTATCCGTTTTAATCTGATTACACCTCCTTTCTATAAAATAATTAGCGCCAATTTTACCAAATCTTGCCTTTTCTCTACACGATTTTTCTACCAAACTAAACAAATGATTCATAAGCCAATAAAGCAATCTCTCCCATCGCGCTGTCAATTTGATATATCCGCTTCCATATGGCTTTCGGATCATCTTTGACGGACTCTTCATCCCACAAAACAAATATGGATATCGCAACATGTGAATCATCTCGAATGTATATAATACCCGAATCGTTGCGAATTCCGTACAATGTTCCTGTCTTGTGAGCGCATCGAGTTCCTGGAGGTAAGAAACGAGGAATTCTTTCATTCAATTGTTGTTGCAAAAGAATTTTCAAGATAAAATCAGTCCAAAATGGATTGATAATTTTATTTTCATATATTAAACAAAACAGGTTTGTCAAATCTCTCGGAGTACCTACATTGTTTTCAGGTGTCAGTTTAAACACGCGACTATCTTTGTTCAATCCTCTTTCTTGTGTTTCCATCTCAAGTTGATATAAATCTTGCGTTGGGTCAGCGCTTGGTAATAATTCTTCAAATAATTCCCTTACGGTCATTTGGACATGCACATGATTCAATCCCAATTGCCTCATCCGTTGATTAACCGAATCTTTTCCAATCTTCTTCAGCACCATATCAGTTGCAGTATTATCCGATATAATGATCATCAAAGTTAGGAGATCTTTTACTGTAGGTAGTAATCCATCTTCTAGAAAGGTCAAAATTCCACTTGGTAAATTTTTTTCCTCTGTTTTTAACATCCAACGATCGTTTGGAGAAAAACGTCCCTCAGCCATTTGATAGCATGCTTCAACCAAAATCGGCACCTTAAATACACTGGCAAGTGGATAATAACTATCTGCATCAATCATGACCTCCTGACCCGATTCAATATGCCTTAAAGCAACGCCCATTTTCGCCCCGCTTAATTCAATAACTTTTTCAATGCTCTCTTTCAATTGCATGGATATCTCCTGATGTTAGTCTTCCATATTTTTTTCACTATCCGTAGAACCATTCGGTAAAAGTACTGGTGTGATTAACCAAGTAAATCGCAGGTGGATCAGCTCATTCGCTTGATTCCTGCTCTTCTCCAAAAGATTCCGCTTGTCTATCTCTATGTATTTATCAGCGAGTTCCCTTAAGGTTTGAATGAGTTCATCGGCTTGCTTAGCATTAAGGTGGAGTTCTTCTTGAAAGTTGAAACCGATTTTGGCGAGGAGGTCGTAGGAATCGGGATTAGCAATATCAGATTTTGCCACCTCAATCATAGCCTTCATCATTTCACCTACGACCTCACCGGTTCGCAAAGTTTCGCCATTTTTCTTGTAATTAATTGTTCGATACCGATCAACCAAATGGTCAGCGCGATATTGACGTGCCAAAGCCTGATAATATTTCTCAACTACTCCATCCAATATGTGATCTTCTAAAAAGGAAACTAAACCAACTCGTTCGAGAACTTTCAGATGATAATGGGCTAGAGGTCGGGTGATTCCCAAAATTCGAGCAAGTTGTGAACCGGTCATTGGCTGCTCGATGAGCAAATTCAACATTTTCCACCGTGTCGGTTCACGCAGAACGCGGATTTGCTCTAAATTTTCGAAATAATAAACATCCTTCATGAATCGGTTTGTTTATTTATTGATCTTCACTTCATTCGGGGGTAAAAACATCTAATAACCTAAGGTAGTAAGTTCATAATGACTTTGAATTTGTATCCAAAACTATTAAGTCTTGACTGACGCTTAAGTCTAATTATATGGTCATTTGCCATCTTGTCAAGAAGTTATTTTTCGACATCTACATAAGTTATTGTTCTCAGATATATTACTGGGTTGACAAGTTTAAAATACAACCCGCATTCGGTTTTACCTCACTCCCAACACAAGTTTTTCCGCTACAGATTCGTCATAACCCCCAATTCGCTTATTTTATTTCTACAATATCAGGCGATTTGTAAACTATTGACAATATATAAAGCATTGACTACGATAACAAGAGAGCACCAATTGATCGAGGTGAATCAATGAGAAATATACCCTGGAAAAAAATAAGCGGAATTTTAATCGCTGCAATCCTCTTAATAGTATCGCTTTGGTTGATTTTGCCAAGGTATTTTTCTAAAGAGGTAACTTCAGATGCGTTCATAGACAAACGGAACAATATGGTTGATCAGCAAATTGCCAATCGTGGGATTAAAGATAACGCAGTTCTCGATGCAATGAGAAAGGTACCTAGACACGAATTTGTTCCTCAGGAATACATCCATCAAGCCTATGATGACCATCCTCTTCCAATTGGTTATGGTCAGACGATTTCTCAACCGTATATTGTTGCGTTGATGACAGAGGTTTTACAAGTCAAACCGGGACAGCGCGTTTTGGAAATAGGCACCGGAAGTGGTTATCAAGCAGCCATTCTTGCAGAATTAGACGCCGAGGTGTATACCATCGAAATCATTCCAGAGTTAGCAGAACAAGCAAAGGCTCGCCTTGAACATTTAGGTTATTCCCAGATAAAAGTACTCAATGCCGATGGCTATTACGGTTGGGAGGAATATGCTCCATTCGATGCTATCATTGTCACTGCAGCGCCGGATCACCTTCCACAGCCTCTTGTAAATCAGTTAAAAGAAGGCGGTCGTTTGGTTATCCCTATAGGACCGGTAGGCAGTGTTCAAACATTGTGGCTTTTTGAGAAAAGTCATGGGGAGTTATTGAGCACCAATCTGGGTCTCGTTCGCTTTGTTCCACTTACTGGGAAGCATGATTAATGCTCCAAAGTAACTTATTGCACCGAGCATCAACACGGTATTAAATCCATAACTGAGTGCGATTATTGCAGCCAAAACGGAGGATATAACCGAGGCACAACCATTTGTACCCCACAACCAAGGGATCCATTTGGAATTTTCTGCCTCTATCCATGCTAATCCAATCGGAAATGGTAGTCCCATAAAAAATCCTAATATGAACAGTAGGATAAATGAGATTATCAAACGAATTATAAGAGATAAGTTTATTAATATAATGGCTATGCGAAATATATGGAGGGATACCAATATAACCATCATAACCAATGTAATTAAAAACACCTTTTTATGCACCCATTTTTTCCTTGCCACCATGCTACCAAAACCTGAACCAACCAATAGAGAGACGACGACAACCGTAAAGGCGTATGTCGCTTGCCCAAAGACTAATATCCATCGCTGTATCAATGGAATTTCAACAAAGAGAAACGCCAGCCCAATTAATCCAAAATAGGCGAATGCTCTTAGACCTTTTAACTTTCCTTCACGACCTCTTAGATCAATCCTTGACCGCTTCGATATGACGAGCGGAATTATTATCAACAGCACACTAAAAATTAACACCAAAAGCAACAATGCGAGTAGGATGAAGTAACCACTCCCTCCAAAAGGTTGCCAAACTTTTCCAAAGGTCGCTAATAACTCTGGTGTTTGTTGCCAGGTGAAAAAGTGAAAGAAAAACGGTTTGTCATCGGTGGGTGGAGCAATCGCATATGGATATTTCGCGTAAAATGATTTTCGATCGGAACTGGTTACTAAACCCTTTACAATTTCGAAATAATAGGAATTTGGTAAACGATTGAAGCGATTTGTTTCGCTTTCCTTTACGTCGGGTGACCAAACTAAGTCGTATCGCCTTTCCTCTGTAAATTTGCGTAAGGCTCTTAATTCATCTTCACCCCAACCATCTATCTGAACGAGGAATGTCATGGTTTGGATGCCACGGTATGCAATCACCTTATCCTGGATATCTTGTACTTCCAAACGTCCTAGTGCTTCTACGATTGTGGCAAATAATTTTATGCATTCGCTTGGAGGCGTTTGTATCCAACGAGTTATGACAAAGATACCATTCGGACGCAATCGAGATAACAAATCAACAAATGCTTCAACGGTAAGGTTATACGATTCGGAAAGACTGTAAGCGCCACTCGTTATCGGTCGGTATGCATCTGTCAACGGGATGAAGATCACGTCGAAGGTTTCCTTCGTCCTACGAGCATAAGTTCTTTGTGAATCTTCAATCAACCGAACTTTTGTATGGGTATATAGGTTATACTCGTAGGCTGTGGAATTCACCGCCGTTATTACCAAGGGATTACTAACCACTACGGTCACCTTTTCTGCCCCACTGGCTAGAGATTGCAAAATACCTAACCCTCCTCCAGGTTCAATTACCAAAGCCTTGGCTTTCGGTCGTAATGAATATGCGAAGAACTCGGGTAAATAGGAAGCCGCTTCGAAATCCTTCGGGTGCACTAGGGTAATAGGTTGGAGCGAATCTGCATCTATAGACAAACCATATTGGTTTGGCATTTCACCTGGATAGGTGTAACTTAATCCAGGAAGATAGTGGATCCCCTCTCCTGAGACCACATCCACACGCGAATAAGCATTCCATTGACCATAGAGTATTCGAGAATTTGGTAGACGTATGGCATAGGCTAGGCTTTTATATGGAGAAATATTCATCCCTAAGAGCCCTTGCCCTTTAGCATTGAGTGTATATAAAAAAATAAAAATGAAACATCCACTAATCAATATACAAGTTTCCATTCCAACAAACATACGATAGAAAGTAACATTCGATTTCCTAATGCCATCTAAAAACGGAAAACCACACATCAATCCGAGCAACCCGCTGATAAGATAGGCTCCTGGAACCCCTGCTGTTGTTAAAACGATCGGTGCGATCAGTGCACCAACTCCCGAACCCAATAAATTAGCAGCATAAACTTGGTGGCTAGATTTCTCTGCGAGAACTATAGAGCCCCCAATGCCTATTCCTGCAAATAAGAAAGGTAGTGTTAGGGATAAATAATACAAAAAAAAGAAAATCAGCTGCTTCCGATCCCATGCGATACTATAACTATCGAACGGTAAATAATTTATCACGATATATGAAAAAACAACACTGATTGAAAAGCCGAGGGAGGAAAGGATAATTAGACCAGAATATCTACTCTCTATTGAATCACATCTTATGAAAGGTCTATAACTTGTCCAAGGGAGTAGATAAAGAATTGAACCGCTTGCGCCAAATCCTAGCAAAGCCAGGCTAATAACCAAAAAAGCAAAGTGGTAAAACTGTGCTATGGCAAGAAACCTTGTCAGGGTGCTTTCGAGCAACAAAGTAGCCGCTGATAAGATGAAGATGCACAGCAGTGTTTTCAATGGCATCCCTAATTCTTATATAATTGACTAACAATCAATTTAATAATAAGGAGAAGAGAGTCTTATTCGATAATCTTATATACCTTGTCACGTGGTCTTACGGGTCGAACCACCTTCATTGCAACTTCTTGTCCTGCTCCCGCCTCCTGGATTGGCTGATGTTCGATTTGCAAGGATGTAACTTGCTGCTGAAAATCAGTCAATCGCCCTAGAATGTGAACTGTGTCCCCAACTTGGAGACTTCCTGTCAAAGTAATAACAGCAACACCAATCCGATTAAAATAATGAGTGATCTCCCCAATTTGAATTCCAGCCATCTTTTTTACCCTCCTTTCATTAGTAGGAGATGCAAGAATATTTTGAGAACACTTTTAGTATTCCCGATTTGAAATAAAATGGCTAATCGGTGTTTATAACCATCATTCCTTGATCGTTAGGTAAGAAGGTCAATGGTCCTTGGGGGATCGTGTTTTCGATTTGTAAAGTTCCATCATCCATATATTCCCATATCAACTGGAAAGGAGCCTTTCCCAAAAGCCATTTCTCAACGATTACAACCCCATGCCCTGGCAGGACGGTAAAAACCACCTGTCTAGGATCATCGGGATTGGTTAGAGCCTCTGACCTTGAAAATGCTTGAACTATTGCCTCAGCCTGAGCCTTCGTTGAGCAAGAGACAGGGTAATGATAATAAGGTGGGTCTAGGTAAACGTGTTCAACCCGAGTTGGGTCATATGCTTTGACGCCTCGGTGTCCATGAAGTTTCGACCGAACGACTGGAACCTCGATCGTCTTACCTTGGTCAGATTCCAATCTGATCCTTGGTAAGGCTTTATCCATCGCGATCAATTCAACCGCCTCAGAAGAGGGTGGATCGTTCCTTTTCCCCTCAACATGTCTTACTAAAGCCCCTTTACCATCTTCTCTCACTCCAACAATTACAGCCAACTCGTCATCGGTTAAATTATGTTTCTCAACTGGTCTCGCGCTACCGGTGATCGTTGTAATTAATGCACCTAGGGTTGCATCCCACGTTGCGAAACACCCTTCACTATACTGTCTTGCAACAGCCTCACCGATCGATGGCACATTGACCAGATTGGTTATTTGAACCATCTCAGTGAAAAACCCTCTTCTACCAATCTGTCTCCCTGCATCTCGCATTTGGTTAGGGGTCTTCAATAATTTCCATACATCTGAACAAATAGGAGGGGTAATAACATAATGATCGGTAATCTCATGGGTGCATACAGCAGTTACAATGCGATTCATCAAATCCTGATAGAAACTATCCAAATCCGATGCATCGGTTCTTGGGTGGGCGCCAACTAAATCGAAAGTATATGCCTCCAAAGGTTGGTCATCTCCAACAATTAGAATGACGCGGATGCTCAATGTTTGCGACTGGAGCAATCGAACCAAAGATAGAATAGGTCCCCCTCTTTGCCCTTGTTCATATAGAGTTTGAAATGCCTTAGATGTCAATCCCGGAAACATAAAATCCATTGGCTCCGGGGGAGATTTAGCAAGCGCCTCATCGAAATGGTTTAGCAATCGGTGAAATTCACCAATTGATGCATTCACCATCGTGAAGATTGTAGGAAGGCGATTTAAATGATATTTCCTCCTAGCAGTAAATAGTAACGCTTCTCTCCATCGAATGGGTTTTCCAAACAAGGCAGTGGTTAATATAACGTCCGTACTATCATCAGGCGTGGATTGAACAAGATGTCCATGTTGTTCAAATTTTTCTAACAACCCCTGTGCTACATTTTCAATGAGAGAGTTCCTTTCGCCTGGTAGATATACTAGACGGATTTCATGCCACCATGAGTGATTAATATTTACAATATAACTATGTTTTTCAATGCTTCTCATAGAGCCAATTACTCCTAATTAATATTTTACCATTAGGTATTGTATCATCTCACTTCTCATTGATATTTCATCCTAAACTTCCCATCCTTCCAAGTGGAAAACGCGCACAACCCAATCTGCTAATTGTGGGAAAAAGGGTTGTATATAACACAATAATTTTGCCTGATTTGGTAGAATGACTTCTGCTTTATACCGAAATAAACTTCGGACAATGGCGTTGGCGACTTTTTCAGGGGGAATTTTTGCAGATATCCAAGGGACCTTCAATTGCTCAATCATCGGCGTATCAACGCGACCAGGGAAGATCGTTGTTACTTTGATGCCTGTTCCGTGAAGTTCCTGTCGCAAGACATCAACAAATCCACTCAGTGCAAATTTTGCTGCTACATAGGGAGCATCTAAAGGTAACCCCTTCTTGGCATCTACTGTGGAAACAACAATAATGTGACCCTCCCTACGTTTCATCATATGGGGTAAAACTTCTAGGATTGTATAGATTTGTCCATAAAAATTGATCGCTAATGAACGTTCAATCGCTGAAATATCGAGTTCTTTTATCGGTGAACGAACATACTGTCCTGCATTTGCTACCAAGATATCAACACAACCCCAATGACTTAGAATATTCCTAAAAATCTGTCTAATTTCATCCCGGTTGGTTAGGTCAGCTGGACACACCAAAGCCTCCCCACCAACCTGATGGACTCTATTGGCTGTCTCATTGAGCCTATCCACATTCCGCGCAATCAAAGCCACTCGACAGCCAAGGGATGCCATCTTAATTGCCGTTGATTGTCCAATACCACTGGAGGCTCCAGTGATCGCTACTACTTTTCCAGTTAGAACATTTCCTGACTGCATCACTCTCTCCTTAAAAATAAATTCTCATTGTAGGAAGATTAAATTGATTTTAACAAATGAGTCTCAGCCCGAAACAAATCATATTTACATCATAAAATAACATTGTATAATTTTCAAACATCACTAAACCAAAATGAGAGTATCCTTATAATAAAGAATGGAAAAGAGACATGACGGAATTACTTTATCAAACAGATAGTTATCTTCAATCGTTCGAGGCAACGATAATCGGGGTAGATAGTCCCAATCATGGTTTAATCCTGGATCGAACTGCATTTTACCCAGGCGGCGGTGGTCAACCTCGTGATAAGGGCTTCATAGAATTTGAGGGAATTCGCTTTGAGGTTGAAAGATTTGTGAGAAGCGAACAGGGCATTGTACATGTTCTTCAGGGTACGCATCCACTACCTCCTATTGGTACAAAGGTAAGAGGTCAATTAGATTGGGATAATCGTTATCAACTCATGCGAACCCATACCGCCATGCACATTTTATGTGGAGTGATATTCCGAGATTATGGCGCCTCAGTTACAGGTGGGGATATGGAGCCTTTGAAAGGTCGCATGGATTTCGAATTCGAAACCCTTCACAAAGACCTTGTCCAAGTCATTGAAGAAGCCATCAATCTTGAGGTCACCAATGCACGCCCTATATATACCTACGTACTCCCGCGTGAAAAGGCTTTTCAAATACCTGATTTAATCAGAACGAAGATTAATCTTTTGCCGAGTAACATTCAACAAGTTCGCGTCGTTGAAATTGAAGGTCTTGACCTACAAGCAGATGGTGGTACACATGTAAGAAACACTTCCGAGGTGGGCAAGATTCATATTGTGGACTACAAGAGCAAAGGAAAAATCAACAAACGCATCTATGTAGAACTAGAATCCTAGTTTTTCCGTGTTTCATGTATTGAACTTCTTTGGTTGCAATTTCTTGAAACAACCTTGGCTCACTAAATAGGTGGGATCAATTCCATAGCGATAATTTCAACAAGGTTCCTTTGAAAGACTTGTTTCTTCTCGATCCTAACGTAATATACCTGAATCACGGTGCATTCGGAGCAACACCGCGTTCTGTTTTCAGGATTTATCAAAAATGGCAACGTAAGTTAGAACACCAACCAACTCACTTCTTCTCTACCATATTTCCCGAGCAACTTTCTTTTGTTCAAACCAGGTTATCAAACTATCTTCATGCGGATGAAGATTCGTTAATCCTTTTACCCAATGTCACATTTGCTGTAAATGCCATCGCACGCTCGATAAAATTCGAACCAGGTGATGAAATTTTATCAACCGATCATGAATATGGAGCATGCAATTACATCTGGCAATTCATCTGTCAAAAGACAGGTGCAAAATACATTCAACAACACATTTCCTTGCCCATTTGTTCAAAAAAAGACATTATCGAACAATTGTGGAGTGGTGTAAACCAACGGACAAAATTAATCTTCATCAGCCATATCACCTCACCGACGGCGATCATATTTCCTGTCCAGGAAATCTGTCAATTGGCTCGTCAGTCGGGCATCTTGTCATTTGTTGATGGCGCTCATGCACCTGGACAGATACCAATCCATCTAAAGAATATTGACGCTGATTTCTATGCAGGCAATTGTCATAAATGGATGTTAGCACCGAAAGGTTCTGCGTTTCTCTATGTTCGCCCTGACAAACAATCTCTTATCGAGCCATTGATTGTTAGTTGGGGATGGGGAGATTCCCGCTCAAATTCTAATTCTTATTCTTCACTTGACCTATACCAATGGATAGGAACAAGGGATCCATCGGCATACTTATCAATCCCCGCAGCAATTGATTTCCAAGAAAAATATCAATGGCATAATGTGCGATCAAGTTGCCATCAACTACTCATAGAATCCATCAAAAATATCCATAATATTATTAGATTAGAACCAGCATGTCTTAATGCAGATGAAAATCACGCCCAAATGGGGATTGTTCCGATACCTAGTATCAACTCCCCAGAAGAACTAAAATCCCATCTTTACTCGAAGTATAGAATAGAAATCCCAATCACCTATTGGAGAGGTCGTTACTTCTTACGCATCTCTGTCCAAGGCTATAATACTCGCCAAGACCTTGAAATGTTGCATTCAGCAATCGAAGAGAGGTCCTATTCCTCATTTCCAAGACATGGGTAAGATTCCTTTTCTATAGAATATGCTAACCATCCACTTTCGCCATCCTCCTAAGAATCTCCTCTACGATCGAGATACTCTTCACCGCTTAATTCCCAATAGCGTCCCCAAGGCTCTTCAGGTTTCATACCCCAATACTCAAAATATACCTATACTTTCCTGACACCTTTTTTAAATGTTCTAGATGGATTTATTGGCTTTCCATCATCTGTGACATCTCCGCAGAAATCCACTGTGCTGAAACCCATTTTTTTATGGATGTTTCGTTTGATTTAACCATAAAAGTTGAAGCCTTCTTTTCATTGATCCCATATTCAGGTGTTGGATTTATGGCTGAAAATAAATTACATGCAAACAATAGAAGCAGAAGTCCCATTTCACACAAAATAAAATTGAAATAGATATATTTTCGTAGAAGGACTCCTATAACGTTGATTACAAAATCTATTTTCTAACTTTATTGAATATTATCAGGATATTAGTAAATTAAAACTTTTACAATCTAAAACATTCAAAAATCAGTAAACAATATGAAGTCTCACCGGGCAAAGCGGAGACCTATGCAGTGGAAGCCGATAACGCTGAATTGCGCCATGATCGTGCTCGTCTGGCGTGTCGCTCACGTTGTTTCTCCCGTTGCCCGCAAGCCTTGGAAGCGGCATTGAAGCTCTTTATGTATGTTTTCAATTGGCGACAGTTGTACCAGCAACGCTTTCCAAACCATGAGTCTCATGTCTTTCAATTCTTCCAGCCCAATGTTTAGCCAACTCCGATATCTTCGTAAATCTCTACAAGCCCTGAATCATGGTAAACTAAGATCAAATCATAGGAAGAGAAAGAACAGTTAAGCAAGCTTTGACATTGAGAGGTGCATAATATAAATGGTTTTATTGCCTAATAATTGTAGATGGACATGCTTTGGTGCTATTCTAAACTGTTCTAAATCCTAGGCATATCGAAAACGAAAATCCTCAATAATCACAAAGAAGCATGATTACCGTTATCTTATATAGTCGATTAAATTGCCATTTGTGCGATCAAACAAAGGAAGCATTGGATAAATTACGCGATCAATATCCACATGAATTACGGGTCGTAAACATTGACGAACATCGTGAACTACAAACTCGGTATGGGTTAGAAATACCCATTGTGGAGATTGGACCTTATCATTTGAAATACCCATTTACCTTAGAAGAGTTAAAAATTACCTTAGGGGCGGCTATTAATCGATCTCAACAAATAGAGCAATTAAAACAAAAAACTTTTCAAACTGATTACAGCAGAAATCATCGGCTTTCCAAAGCCGATAAATTTTCTTTTTGGCTGTCTAATCACTATATGCTCGTGTTTAATGGTATTGTTTCTCTCTATTTGGGGTTTTCCTTTTTGGCGCCATTGTTGATGCATTGGGGCTTTACATTACCTGCGAAATGGCTATATAAAGCCTATGGGGTAGTGTGCCATCAACTATCTTTTCGTTCTTGGTTTCTTTTTGGCGAACAACCGGTTTATCCACGCTCTGCTGCTGGAATAAAAGGACTATTATCTTATGAACAGGTTTTAAACCCCGATGAAGGTGACCTTTTTTATGCTAGGGAGTTAATCGGAAATCCGGTAGTGGGATATAAGGTTGCGCTCTGTCAACGGGATGTAGCAATTTATTGGGGTATCTTGCTTTTTGGGTTGGTCTTTTCCTTATCCAAGAACCGAATAAAACCTTTACCTTGGTATCTCTGGGTTGTTTTGGGGATTTTACCGGTGGGTTTCGATGGGCTGAGCCAACTTTTCAGCCAACCACCCTTCAGTCTGATATTGGGAAAGGTTTTCGCCATTGAAATACCCTATCGAGAAAGCACACCATTCCTACGCACTCTAACCGGTGGGTTATTTGGAATCACTACTGCCTGGTTTGGGTATCCAATGGTAGAGGAAAGTATGAAAGAAACACGATCTTATATTTTGGATAAACTATCTTTCATAAAAGAACAACGTGCATTAGGGAGTAAGCCTTAAATAATATATGCCTTTCCATCAACCAGATTCAGTAAGGTTTTTTACGTTTGATTCTCTAGATGAATTGGGAATTCACCATGCGATATTCACCCGAATTGGGGGTGTAAGTCCACCTCCATGGGCATCGTTGAATGTTGGAGGGTTGGTTGGAGATGATCCCTCTCGAGTTGCCGAAAATCGAAAGTTGGCATTCCAGGCGGTAGGTTTATCTGTCGAGAATGCGTTTGATGTATGGCAAGTACATAGCAATCAAGTTGTTTGTACGGATACACCCCGAGATAGAAAAGAAACCATTCAAAAGGGCGACGCAATTTTGACAAACATGCCAGGAGTTGTGCTATTCATGCGCTTTGCTGATTGTGTGCCCATCCTCCTTTGCGATCCGGTTCAAAGAGTCATAGGAATCATTCATATGGGTTGGAAAGGCTCAATAAATGGCATTGTCCCATTAACCATTAATTCAATGAAGAATAAATACCATTCCAGCCAACCAAACATCATTGCAGCCATAGGACCGGCGATATGCGTTCATCATTACGAAGTTGGCGAAGAGGTGATTAGCCATATAAAGAAGGTATTCCCTTTGAATACTGATGATGTCATCCAGTTTATTCAAGGGAAAGCGCATTTTAATCTTTGGCAAGCCGCCGCTCTCCTTCTAATGCAAGCAGGGGTAAAAACTATCGAAATCTCTAATATATGTACAGCCTGTGAGTTGGATAATTGGTATTCACATCGCGCTGAAGGAGGCATAACAGGCAGATTTGGTGCACTTATTGCACTATAAAAATAGGGATTTTGGGGGGTATAATTGAAAACACTATGTCATCTACATCTATTATTGAAGATACCCACATATCTGAAAATTTTCGAAAGGTTGTAGAAAACATTCACTGGGTGGCGAATGCCTCTGGAAGGAACCCCGCAGAAGTTAAACTCATTGTAGTAACAAAAGGTCATAGTCTCGAAAAGGCACTCGAAGTAGTTCGAGCGGGAGCGCGCTTATTAGGTGAAAATTACGTTGAAGAGGCGTTGCCGAAAATAACCGCATTATCGAATTACCCAGATTTAGAATGGCACATGATTGGGCATATACAAAGTCGAAAAGCACGGTCGGTTGTAGAGAATTTTCAATGGGTTCATTCTCTAGACAACCTCAAGCTTGCCATAAGGTTGAATCGGTTCGCGATGGAGTTAAACAAAATCGTCCCTGTTCTGCTCGAATGTAATGTAAGCGGTGAAGAGACGAAGTTTGGTTGGAAAGCGTGGCAAGAGAATGAATGGGATAATCTTCTCAACCAACTTGACCCACTGTTCCAATTAGCGCATATAAAAATATGCGGATTGATGACTATGGCTCCTTATTCTCAAAATTCAGAAGAATCGCGTCCTTACTTTCAACAATTGAGGCGGCTAAGAGATTACTTAGCAAAACACATCCCACATATTGAATGGGCGGAACTCTCTATGGGAATGAGTAATGATTATATGGTGGCGATTCAGGAAGGTGCTACCTTTGTCCGTATAGGGACAGCAATTCTCGGAGAAAGAATAGTAAAATAGGGGTTTCTTTATGTTGATAATGCAGATATTGACCCTAGCCATTAATGTAATGACATGGATCGTTATCATCAAGGTGATACTGTCTTATTTCCTATCACCATACCATCCTATACGTGAAGCACTTGATCGCCTAGTAGAACCTTTGTTAACTCCCATTAGGAGCATATTGCCTCCAACAGGGATGATTGATTTCAGTCCTTTAGTACTCATTATCATTTTGCAAGTCTTAGAGTTCTTACTCAGCAGAGTCTTTATCACCTTTCTTTATTGATATTTATGGATATAGAGAAAAAGTGTGATTTGAATGTTCGGGTTTCGCCTAATTCGAAACGAAATCGAATTTCCCAAGTATCGCCAGATGGCATGGTAAAAATCAATTTGACTTCTCCACCCGTTGAAGGGAAAGCAAATATTGCGTTGATTCGTTATCTATCTACGGTATTGGATATATCCCAATCGAACATCAGTATTATTCGGGGGGAAAAGATACGTAATAAATTGGTTAGAATTGTAGGCATCGAATTGAAAGATGCGTATCAACGCCTCTCATCCTTTTGCGATGGTTGATGAATCACTTGAGATATCTATTCCCGATCTCACCAAATGCCAAAGCACATTAAATGCAATTTCAAGCAATTCCCCTTGTTCATGATGAATTACATTGAGAATATATTTGATTGAGCTGCTGTCCCCCTTGTACTGAAGTTGATGTAGCGCTCCAACGCGCTGTTCATATGTCCCCTCGTTCAAAGCAAGATACAATAGTTCCAAAGCAGGTTTACCCGGAGATATCCCCATTCCTCGTTCGCTGGCAAAGGCAATGAGCCAAGGGATTTCACTGATCGGTTGTAGAGAGTCGACACAGTGAATCAGTGGTCGAGAAAGTTCCTCAACGGCTTGTTCGGCTGCATTACGAACTAACCATTCATTATCATGAATTTGCAGGTTCTCTAGGATTGGCTTTATCCAAGGCTCCCTGACTCTCATTAACCCAAAGATGGATGCTCGCCTAGTCAACGGATCATCTATTGTACAACCATCCTTTATACAAGGAATTCCCTCTTCTTCATTATTAGAAAGTGCTTCAGCAGCAACTCTTCGCATTTCATCGCTTCCGTTTAGCAGAAGATAGACAACCGTCTCCAAAGCACTATGGCTTCCAATGGATACCAGTGCAAGACAAGCAGCACGGTTTATCATTATATTTGAATTGGAGAGAAAGTTCCTGAGTATGCTTACGCTCTGATGGTACTTTGTCATCCCAAAGCCTAAACATGAAAGGTAATGTAGGTCAGGTCGATCGCTCTTGGAAAATTGCGTGAGGAGAGGATTTACCTTCTCTCTTTCAGACATGATGAGTGCTGCCAAGGCGCGTGTTCTCAATCCAAACGGATAAGTACTTTTTTGTATTAAATATACTAATTTCCTTAGGATTTCTAATTTCCATTGGGTTTCTTCTGATACATATCTCAGCCATCTTGCATGGAATAAAAAATCTCTTTCAGTAGGATCGTTGTTTTGATGCATCAAATATTGAATAGTCTTTTGATTGTTTTTGAAAAGCATGAGGTTTGATAAAGTCTCGAGTTTTCCCGTCCATTCAGGTTGATTCAACAATTCTTCTTCATCCGAATGATCAAACATACATGCAGCCAAATACCCAAGAATTGATGGATGAATGAAACGCATTTTTCTAGAAGGGTATTGGATAAATAAACACGCCTTGGTTATTTCAGGTAAAAATTCGATGAGTTCGTGGGAAGTTTCCTTCACAAATTCGGGAGTGACTATTGGGTTCTGAGATAAAATTTGACATTTAGCAAGATTTTTTAGGGGTGCAAGAGCCTTCGATGATATTAATCTTCGTATGTAATTTTCTATGATAGCGTTTTTACTTTGTAGCGGGTTTGATTCTGAAAAAACCGACAAAGCCCTAAGCGTCATTATGAACGGTTCGGTATAAGCATTATCATGCGTAAGCCAACGTTCAAGAAGCAACGACTCCAGTGGGGTTGATCGATTTGATCCATCTTGTTGGTGTGCATTTTGCCAGCAGGTGGACCATTGGTGGAAAAAATGGGCTCGTTGTTCTTTATTCCAACTTGCAATGGGCAAAAATATAAATCCTAACTCTCTAAGTCCATCGAAATATTCCATCGAAGCGGTTGTTATGATCCGTATAGATGAAACTTGGGTAAATAAATGGTGAAGGAAGTCTACTACCTGATGTGTTTCTGGAATGGGTAACTCATCCAGCCCATCTAATAGGATGATAGCCTTTCCTTGCTCGATTTTTTTCCTGAAAAGAGTTTCAAAGTTACTTACATTTGTTGTCAACGTTAATCGCGTCAAGACCGCATTGATGAGGCAATCTAATGGATTGATCACCTCCTCGATATTAATCTCAGCCACATGAATGAGTAAAGGGATGGTCCCATCGAGTATATCGGATTGAATTTCTCCTTTACAAAGAATACTGGCGAGATGTGCAAGGGCGGTTGTTTTTCCACTTCCAGTGTGCCCGATGATTGCAACCCTGGAGAGTACCCCATTTTTAAGTAATTGACCTAATGTAATGGTGGGTGCCCCGAATTCGATTGCCATCTCAGGGTAGTCAGGCATATAAGGGATTGTTGTTGAGGTAATGTCACGAAAGAAAGGGGAATCACCAGGTTGAATTTGGGGAGGCGGAACGATTAATATTGGTTCTATTAGAACATCCTTCAGTGGGAATAGAAAATTACATAGATGAAGAG
>FWPU01004845.1_pt1 | contig 30595 bp, 21 predicted proteins | sample 2228361 | NCBI WGS metagenome assembly FWPU01 (sample SAMEA103939777, study PRJEB20133) | metagenome | reverse complement strand
GACATCCAAGCGGACGTCTTAAGACGACCGCCAACAACGGAACGCACGGCGAATAGGAGTTGACAGGCACTGTGCGTTCATGGGAGAAACTATGAAAAACATCCTTTTCATTTCTATAGGAACAGACGCCTTCGGTGAGTCGATACTTGCTCTGAACTTTGCCCGCAGTCTGCCGGCCGCCGGCTATCGCCCTTGCTTCATCCTCTCGCCCTCGCACGGCACGCTATTGAATCAGCACCCTAACTTCAAAGGTATTCAGCTCTACAAAGGAGCAATCAAAATCAACCGGATGTTAATCGAAGACTTTCTAGAACATTATCCGCCTGACCTCATTATCCTGTGCGATTTTCTGACCTTTGATTACTCGCAGGCCGATATGGGGATTACCCTTGATGACCTGCGCGCCTATAACAAGCCGATCATATCGCTCGATTCCTACGAATGGGAGTCAGGGGACTTCGGACTAGACTTCTTTAACGGCGCCGAGAAGAAGGTTCCTGCGACCATCCTCGAACTCGACGGAGCGCTGCGGCCCTGTCCCTTGAACAAGCCTGCTCCCATCAATGGCCGTATCGCTTGCTATTCCTTCCTGCACCAGATCCAACAGCTGCCCGAGGAAGAGGTGCGGTGGACGCGTAACGAGTTGGGCATTCCCATGAACGATCTCGTGATTTTTTCGGCCACGGCAGTGTGGCAGGAGTTTCGAGCAAAAAAAAGATACGCCGGGCCGTTCTCCCGGATCGTTCCGCAACTTATCTATTCCTATGTCGAACGGCTTGAGACCCCGGTGCATTGGATCAGCGTCGGGCCGCATAACAGGCAGGCCCATACCAAGCAGCGCGGCAACGTCGTCGAACACAATTTCCCTTCGCTCCCGGAGGATAAATTTAACCGGTTGCTGGCGGCCTCCGATATCATGATCTCAACCAACATTGCCTCAACAACCCTGGCAAAGTGCATCCGATACCGAAGGCCAGCCCTGTTCTTGTACAACTCCCTGGTGGTAAACGGCCCGGGGGATTTCTCAAAATACAAGCACATTCGGCTTAGCGAATCGACCTCGAGCCTAATCGAAAACGCCTATCCCTTTCACCCCTTTCTGATGTTTCCCCTGGGATGGTTCAAGTTCCTCTCGCCCGTGTTAAAGGATAACCCTTACCTCGATACCTTCTATCGAGCCGAGATTCTGGACGAAGAGGGGGTGCTCTCGTTGCTGCGCAAAGCCGCGGAAAAGAAGGATCAGAAACTGCAAGAACGCATCGAGGGTTACGAAAGGCTCCTGGCCGATTTGCCGCCGCCGGCCGATTGCGTGGAACACTTTATGCGCAACTGAAACGCTTAGCTAAAAAGGCCCAATGAACGGGCCTGAATAAGGAGGAGGCCACCGATGAAAATCCTCAGCATTCATCTCACCGATCTTTGTAACAGCCGATGTATCTTCTGTGTGGTTGGGGTGCCCGAAATGGATAGCGACACCATTGTCCCTGAGAAGATACGCCGCACTTTGATCGAAAACGCCGGAAAGGGTTACGAAGCCGTTAATATTCATGGGGGAGAAGCTACGGTTTACAAGGGGTTTATCGAAACCCTGAAGCTTATCAAGGAGCTGGGCTATCCGCAAGTGCACCTGCAGACAAACGGGCGCAAGCTGAAGGACATAAGCTACGTGCAAAAGCTCCGGGAATTGAACGTAGTGTGGTTTATCGTATCGATGCACGGCTTGACGGAGGAGACCCATGAGTGGCTTACCCGGGCCAAAGGTGGCTTTAGGGAGGCGATCGAGGGGATCAAAAATGTCAAGCGCACTGGCGGCTTGGTGCGCACCAACACCGTGATCACCAAACAGAACATCGCTGAGCTTCCAGATATGATGGATATGCTGCTCGACCTTGGCGTGGACCACATCAACATCTCCAATCTGCATCCTGTAGAAACAGCCTACTTGAATTTCGATTCGATCGCCACCTCGGTTGAGGAGATCAAGCGCTGGGTGCCACAGGCGATGAAACGCGCCCTCGACCGAGGAGCAGTCGTGACCCTGGAAGGGTTCCCCATCTGCACCGTTCCGGGCTACGAAGGCTATCATCTGGGGCGCAGGCCAGGCATCATCAGCATGGAGGTTCGCGGCTTCTGGATCAGCGATTACGACCGCTTCATGGACGAAGTGCACCGCGTCAAAGGGACCGTATGTCAAAAATGCGTCTTCTCCGAGAGCTGCGGCGGCGTTTATAGGGAATATATAGAGAAGCGGGGCTGGTCGGAATTCGCCCCGATACTGTACCATCCGGCCACAGTGTGAAGGTTCGGGCCTGGGAGGAACTGACCATGAGCGATCCCGGACAGAGCGCCCCTGTTACCTCTCTGACCTATTACCTGACCGAAGCTTGTAACCTGCGTTGCACCTATTGCTATCTAGAGAAGAGGCCTCAGCGCTCGAATCTGGAGGTGGCCAAAGGGGCGATCGATTTTCTCATCAGAGAGTCGGGGGCTAATCGAAACATTCACCTGCGTTTCTTCGGAGGAGAGCCCCTCCTTGAACTCGACTTGATAAAGGATACCGTCGCATACGGAAGAGAGCGGGCCGGGCAGGCAGGCAAAAACATACGCTTCGACATGGTCTCGAACGGAACGCTACTGGATCGAGAGACCGTTGATGCCCTGAAGGCCTTGGGCGTCGATGTCATAACCAGCGTGGACGGTTCGCGCGAGACCATGCAGGCCAACCGGCCGTTTCACAATCAAAAGCAGACCTTCGATGGCTTCGACGAAAAGCTGCGATATGCCGTTGCTGCCGATGTCGGCAAAGTAGCCCGGATGACCGTATCGCCAAATCAGACCGACATTATCCCCGACATCAAACACCTGCTCAGCCTTGGTTACAAATCGATCATGATCTCGCTGGCAACCAATGTTCCATGGAAACAGGAAACCATAGAAGGAATATATCGGGACATAGCGGCCTTCTACATCGAAACAGCACGTAATGGCTTGATACTGCCGTTAAAGGCTACTAACGAGCTGCTGGTGACCAAGCACGAGATAAAGCAGGGCAAGCACTTTCCACGCGAGCATGGTTTCTGTGCCGCCGGAAAGGAGATGTTGGGCGTATCACCCAGCGGCGAGCTTTACCCCTGCCACAGGTTTGTTCAGCTAGGAGCGAAGTTTCGCTTGGGAAGCATCTTCGGCGGAGTCGAGGCTGAGAAGCGAAAGGTCTTCCTTGAGGTCACGACGCAAACCTTGCACCATGAGATGTGTAACACCTGCCACGCTCGGCCCTACTGCCCGGGCTCGTGCATGGCTGCCAATTTCCTTGCCACCGGCGATACCTTCTATCCCGAGAACCGACACTGCTTGGATCTGCGGGCGCATGTGAAAGCGGTGGATCGAATCTACGATACCCTGGTGGGGGAGGGCTGCGAGGTTTTCTCTTCCTTCCTGGAGAGGGGTTGGGTCGAAAGGCGAAAAAGGTTGCTGACCTCTCTCGTGTCTGAATCAACACGTAAAGGCCATGGCGCGCCGATGGCGGCGGGAGGTTGATCCTATGATGCGTTTTAATGCCATCCTGTTCAACATCGTTGAAGCTTGTAACATCCGTTGTCGGCATTGCGGCTATGCCAATTCGACCCGCAAAGGCCTCCTCAAGGGGGAGGATTTGGTGGATTGGGTCGCCCAGGCCGTGGAGTACGGAATCCAGCATGTTATCTTCAGTGGGGGAGAGCCCTTCACCGCGTTCGACCTGCTGAAGCAGGGGGTGGAGGCAGTTCATCGAAGTGGCGGGGAATCAGGGGTGTTCACGAACTCCTTCTGGGGCAAGACGGTTGAGGCGGCGCGGGAAACGCTCGAGCAGCTACCGGGGCTGACCCACCTCTATTTGAGCTGCGACGTATACCATCTCGAATTCGTATCAGCCCAGAATATCCTGAACATCATCAGAGCGGCACGGCAACTTTCTATACCGACCGTGGTGATCTGCATCACTTACGTATCCGACATCGACAAACATAGAATAACCGAGATGTTCGCTGCAGAGGGCGATTACATCAATTTCCACTACGGCCGTGTCATCCCATCTGATTACGTGCAGAAGTTCGTCCCGGAAGCCTATGACTGCATGCATGAGTTCGTTCCAGATAACTTCTCGCGCCACTGCTTCCTGCATACACCTCTAGTGCATACTAGCGGAAATGTCTGGGCATGCCATATCGGTACGGTCGAGACCCATAGCGACTTCAGCCTCTCCCCATATTACTTGGGAGACCTCAAGCGGGAAAAACTCAAAGACATTTTCGAGCGGGCTGAGCATAATGCCTTATACCAATACCTCCGCGTCTGCGGGCCGAAAGCTGTGGTCGAGGCTGCCCTGTCATCGCCTGCTGGCGAGGAGTTGAAAAAACAGCGCTTCTCCTGCGACTGCCACATGTGCTACGAGGTTCTGCCGAGAAAGGAGGTGCTGGCTGAGGTTCAAAAGCGCGCATGCGATGATAGAGTTAAAAACAGCGTTTTCCTCAAGCGAGTTCTCACGCTCGGCGATGATCTGTAGCTGATACGCTCAGATCGCCCTGCGCATTGCCGATTCGGTGGCGAAACATAGCCGATAGATCTCGAAGCATGGCTGGCTTCCTCCATCAGCTGCTAACAATAGCCTGGAAAGCGCGCGTTTCAAGGCTGTCGCGGCAGTCCCTTCGATGGGACTGAAGGCGACCCGATGGTTAGAATCTGAGGTGAGCAGAGCCTATATGCTGCGCTTGCTCGTACTAACCGAACCTTACTATCCGAAATACATTGGGGGTGGCGGACGCTTCGCCCATAACCTCTGTACGGCACTGAGCGGAAGGGGATTGGATATCACGGTCCTCTGCTCTGACGAGAGGCGCAGCAGTATAGAGTCGGTTGACGGCCTCAGGGTACATCGCCTGTATATCCCAGGGGATTCATGGGAGCCAAAGGGAATCGAAACCCGCGCACGACATCTAATCGATTATGCAGAGAAGAATCTGTCCATCCCAGATTTCGACTTGGTCCACGATCTGGGCGGATGGTACTTCCACAGGCTGGGTCCTCACCTGCGAGAGCGACACGGCAAACCTCTGATCGTCTATTGCCAGGTGGTGATCTACAACTTTATGAAATCGCTGGGGTGGCCCGAAGCATTGTGCCGGATCATGAATGCTTATCAAAAGCAGCTGATGGCTGTTGCCGACCACCTGGTCTTTCAGACCAACTACGAATATCGCACGGCGCAAAACCTCGGCCTGGTAAGAGACAACGTTCCGGTCAGCATCATCCCTAACGGGATCGAGTTGAATGTCCCTAACGATGACAGATCTAAACTCGACGGGATCAGAAGACAGCTTTCGATTCCTGACGGGAGGATCGTTCTCTTCGCCGGGCGGACCGGAGATCCGATAAAGGGAGCCGATATTGTCTTCCAGGCGTTTAGCCGTGTCGCCAGACTCATCCCGGACGTCTTCCTGGTGGTAGCATCGCCTGACCGTTCATACTTCGATCTGCTCGGCGCTATGGAAAAGAGGGCAATTCACGTCGGTTGGGTTAACCCCAAACACATGGCCTGCTTACACCGGTTGGCTGACATCACAGTCATGCCCTCTCGATACGAGGCCCTGGGCACAGTCGCCCTCGAGGCGATGGGTGCCGGAAAGCCGGTTATAGTCTCTGCTGTTGGCGGCTTGGATGAAGTGGTTGAGGACGGCGTTACGGGCCTGAAGCTGCGCGGCCAAGACTGGGTTTCAGAGCTAGCCGAAAAGCTCATGCTTCTGTTGAACAACCCGGATCTTGCCCGGCAAATCGGAGAGCAGGCCGCGCGCTCTGCGAGAAAACGATTTGCTATAGAGCTAGTAACCGATCAAATCTTGCAGGTATATGAGCGGATCACTCGGTCTGGAAGCTAACACGGATGTGTTCCCGGTGCGGCTCCCCCATTACACGGTGAGGGGAGGGATTATCTACTTCCTGGGCAAACCGGTCTATTTTAACCGGGAAGCGGCCAATGTGCTCGGCAGGTGCCGTGGCCACACGCCTGCCTCTAAATTAATGGGGGCCGAAGATGTGATCGACGACCTGGAGGAAAGAGGCATGATCCTTTCGCTGGAGGCGCCGCTCGCTGCCCGGCGGCATCGGCCAGCTGCAGAAGATAACAAAGGTCTTATCGTCTTTTCCCCCCACTGCGACGATGCCGCCCTTTCGCTGGGCGCCCTGCTCGCCTCGCGGGCCCGCGATACCCTTATAACCATAGTTACTATCTTTTCCAAGAGCCGCTATACCATCCTGGATGGACTCTCGAAAAGAGCAACAGAGGTAACCAGGATCAGGAAAGCTGAGGACCGCTTTTACGCCAGGCTCATCGGAGCCGAGCTGGCGTTCTTGAATCTACCCGAAGCGTTGCTTCGCGGCAGGGATAACGCGATGGAATTGATCATCTGGCGCTACGGCGAACAGGAGAGGAGGTTGAAGAAGCAGCTGAAGCTCGCCTTTGCCCGCCTCATAGCTGGCTTCACCGGGGCCAAGCTCTTCTTCCCGCTCGGGCTCGGACATCATATCGATCATGTGCTCGTGCGCGATGCTGCCATTGAATGGCTGCTGGAGGAGAGGCGGCTTGCGAACGAGGTGGCTTTTTACGAGGATCTGCCCTACGCCAGTATCTTCAACGATTTAAGACCGGCGCTGGAATTTATCAGGAGCTGCGGCTTAGAAACAGAAGCCAGACTGTTTGATGTCTCGCCGTATATGGAGGTCAAACTGAGAAACCTCAGAGCTTATCGCTCTCAGATTGCGCCGGGCGACTTACAGCATGTCGAGAACTATGCAGCTAGGCTCTTCCGGTGGCATGGTAGCACCATCAATAACAACCAAGCACAAGGGTACTGCGAACGACTCTGGTTCGTCAAAACGAGTCGGAGCTAACAGCAAGGAGCAACAAAATGCCCACATCTTCTAGCAATGTTGTGCTGATAGTAGCACCATCGAGCCCGCCCGGGGAAATGGTAGAAGTGCTCGGCCGCCTGCCGAATATAGGAATTCTTTACCTAGCGGCGGCGCTGGAAGAGGCCGGCTATTCGGCCGTTACGCTCGATAGGTTCTATGACAATATCTTGCCGCACGAGTTGGTGCGCCAGATCATGCTCCACAACCCGGATCTAATCGGATTCTCGCTTTACGATTACAACATGGTTGGCACACAGCGCGCAATCGCTGCGCTGCGTCGTGTATTTAAGGGCCCAATTGTGGTAGGCGGCTACACGGCCACATTCCACGCTGAGGATATCCTCCGCCTCTGGCCCGAGGTGGACTACGTGGTGATCAGGGAAGGCGAAGAGGCCCTGGTACAGCTGGCCAGGCATTTGGCTGGGAAATGTCCAATTGTTAGGGTTCCGAATCTAGCGTATCGATCGGGCGACCGGGTCGTTTTCAACAACGAGAGCCCCCTTGCCGATGTCCAGCGGTTGCCATGGCCACGGCGCGAGTGGCCCGAGCGGGGCGATGCAACGCCGATCATAACGAGGCGGGGCTGCATGAGCCGTTGCACCTTCTGCTCGATGGTCCCCTTCTACGACACGCGGCTCGGACCGATTGTGCGCCATCGCACGCCGCGCGACGTGGTTGACGAGATCGCACACTGTGTCGATCATGGAAGCCGGCTCTTTGTCATCTACGACGACAACTTTGGCCTTTCCACCGAAGCAGATCGAGCCTGGGCGGCGCGCTTTGCTGAGGAGATAGCGCGGCGCGGCCTTTCGATCTCATTTTTCCTGGAGATGCGGGTCACCGACGTCATCCGCGGCGCCAATGTTCTTCCCGACCTGTGCGCCGCGGGGCTCTCGCATATCTCGGTCGGCATGGAATCCATGCTCCCCAGACAACTCAACCTCTACGGTAAAGGCTACAAGTCGGGAGACATCTTGCGCGCGGTCGAGATCCTCAAGCGGCTTCCGATCGATTATCAGACTAATGTTATCTTCTGGGACCCATACATAACGCTCGACGAGGCACTAGAGCATGTCGAGCTGCTGGGCAATCTGCCGATTCAGGACCAGGTGACTAGCGCGAATTTCCCCTTCTACGCCACCGTGCTCGAGGTGCGTCGCGGGACGAAGCTGTACACCATGCTCACCGATGCCCGGATCCTTCGTCCAGCTCAAAACTCCTTCTACCGCTACGAGTATGACTTTATTGATCCGGCAGTCCGACAGTTCCACAGCGAAATCTTTCCCGAGTTCATGCACCGCGCGCTCACCCCTCGCTTGCCCCACGTTTGGCTGAGCGTCCTTAAGCTTGAGGTGGAGGGCCGGAGGAATGCAGCCGCGGCGTTGCGAGCCTACGCTCGAGCGCTGGCTCGAGTCGAATTTAACTACTTCAGGTCGGTTCTCATCGCGGCCTGCCGGGTAAAAGATCAAGCCAGGCTTAAAGAACAGTTGGCTTCCATTCACGACGAACTGGGCGGTGCCCTCTGGCGATGTGCTGCTACTGTCCCTCCGCTTTCTTATTCGGACAGCTATCATGGGCCTTACGCCGAGGGCGTCATAGAGAAGGCACAGGACTGCGAGCCGAACTCTGCAGCTTCGCCGCCGCAATAGCTTTCCCTTTTAAACGGAAGGTATGTACAGCATTTTTCTTGTTTATTGATTGAAGAAGTGCTATAATTGTTGCGCAGCTGCTGGAATTAAAACTCGGTATACCTTAACGGGCGTGTGGTTCTTTTGTCGCATTGAGATCCGACGGTCTCGGCGCGTCGGAAAGAAACTTGATTGTAACAAAGCGTGGCATTATGAGCTCTCAGCATCCCATCGAGGTCCGGGGCCTGACCAAGAATTACGGAAATTTACAGGCGGTTAAAGGGATAGATTTCGAAGTGCGGGAAGGTGAAGTTTTCGGGTTGCTCGGCCCTAATGGGGCGGGTAAAACCACCACGGTTGAAATTCTAGAGGGGCTGAGGCTGCGAAGCGGGGGCCACGTTTCGGTTCTCGGCTTCGACCCGAGCGTGCAAAGCAAACAGCTTAAAGATAGGATCGGCGTTAGTCTCCAATCGACCAATCTCCCCGACAAGATAAAGGTCAGAGAGGCGCTAGAATTATTTGGGAGTTTCTATTCGCGGGCTCTGAATGGAGAGGAGCTGCTGAGGCGGCTCGAATTGTGGGAAAAGCAGGACAGCTACTACTCCAAACTTTCCGGCGGTCAAAAACAGCGCTTGGTCCTAGCCCTGGCCCTCCTCAATGACCCTCAGGTTCTTTTCCTGGATGAGCCGACCGCAGGCCTCGACCCACAAGCGCGTTATCAGATTCACGAGCTGATTCAGGATCTTCGACGCGAGAGGCGCACGATTCTTCTCACCACGCATTACATCGAGGAGGCCGAGAAGCTGTGCGATCGTGTCGCGATCATGGATGCAGGAGAGATCATAGCCATCGGCAGGCCGCACGAGATCAAATCTCGGACTTTGGGCCAATCGATCATCGAGATTCGCTGCGAGCAAATGTTGCCTAACCGCGAGCTGCCGCAATGGGATCATGCCGACAAAATCGTTATTGAAGATGACCGCAAAGTCCTGACGGTTTTTTCGAAGCGCCCGGCGCGAGCCCTCATCGATGTAGTGAAGTGGATCGACCATCAGGGCATCGATGTTTCTGACGTGCATCTCAGGCAGCCCTCGCTTGAAGATGTGTTCATCGAGCTGACTGGAAAAAAGCTGCGGGAATGAAAGGATATCTAACCTTACTGCTAATAGACATCAAGCTCTCCTTCCGCAACGGATTGGTCCTGTTTTTCAATTATCTCTTCCCCGTCATTTTCTTTTTCGCCTTCGCCGAGGTAATGATCGACGCCGATGAGGCCGGGGCGATCTCATATATCGTTAGCATGGTTCTCGTTTTGGGGATCGTTGGGAACGGCCTTTTCGGGGGAGGTGTGCGCGTTGTCCAGGAGCGCGAGATGAACATCCTCAGGCGATTCAAGGTAGCTCCGATCTCGCCCATACCCATTCTAGTCTCATCCATGATCACCGGCTGGGTGATCTATATTCCGGCTGCTTTTTTGATCCTGGGGCTGGCCCACTACATCTATGGCATGCCCTTTCCCGAGCGACTTCTCTCCCTCCTTCTCCTCGTCTCTATGGGCATCTTCGCCTTTCGCGCCCTGGGCCTGATCCTCGGCTCCGTGGCCAATTCGGTGCAGGAGAACAACATGCTGGTCCAGCTCCTTTACATGCCCATGCTGTTTTTGAGCGGAGCGACCTTCCCCCTCACCTCCCTTCCGGATTGGGCTCAGAGCATCGCGCAATTTCTCCCTGCCTCCTACCTCATCACTGGATTCCAGGGAATTTTCTTTCGGAACGAAACGTTCGTTCAGAACTGGCCCTCAGGGCTGGCGCTGGTAGTTACCGTACTGCTCTCCACATTTATATCGGTGCAACTCTTCCGATGGGACAAGGAAGAGAAGATAAAGCCAGCGGCCAAGCTCTGGGCCCTTGCCGCTGTCTCTCCCTTCATCTTTCTGGGCGCCTACCAGGTCTATACGCGCGAACATATGCGGAAAGCAGAGATGCTCTGGCGCGACCTGCAGCGCAGCGGCACCATACTGATCCGGGATGCCCGCCTCTTCATCGGCGATGGAAGGATAATCGAACGCGGACGCGTTTTAATCAGGAACGGTAAGATCGCCGAGGTCTCCGAGGGCACCTTAACCGGTCACGAAAGCGCCCGGGTTCGCGTCGTCGAGGCATCCGGTAAAACGCTCCTGCCCGGCCTTATCGATGCCCATGTTCACCTGGATGCCTGGGGTGGGGTGGGCGAACCGACGCCTGAGCACATGCCGCGGCAGAGCATGGCGTACGCTCTGGCGGCCTATCTGTACAGCGGTGTCGCTGCCGTCAGGGACGCTGGGGGCGGCCTTGCAGACCTCCTCAAGCTTCAATCGCAAATTGCCAGGGGCGAACATCTGGGCGCCGAGCCTTTCGCTTATGGGCTGGCAGCCGATGGCAGTTGCTGGGCCGGATATTCCAGGCGGAGGCCCGCTCCGATATGGGTGGACCCTGGCCGCCAGCGAATCGGATCGCTGAAGACACCCGAGGCAGCGCGCCGGCAGGTGCGCGAGCTGAAGGCCCGTGGAGCAAACGGCATTGCCTGTTTCTTGGAAGCGGGAGAGACCGGCATATCGGTGGACCAGGATGCCTCTTTGATCAGAGCGTTAGCCGAAGAAGCACGTGCCCTGGGACTACCGGTCATCGTCTACGCCCGGCACAGCAACGATATTCCCCAAACCCTTCAAGCCCCGGTCGATGGGATTGAATATGGCTCCCTCAGCGGGAGCATTCCAGATAGTTTGCTGGCCACGATGGTTAGTCTGGGCGTGGCTTATAGCCCTATTCTGAGCGCTCTAGAGGCCTCTGCTCGATTAGCAGCCGGAGAAGACAACCTGCTAAACCGACCTCTGGTGCAGCAGGTCGGCCCAGGCTGGCTCATAGATGGAACGAGAAAGCTTATTAGAACAGGCCGGGCATCTGAGTTGCTGCTGGAAGATGGCGAGTTTCGAACCGCTCTGGAACACGGGAAGGAAAACCTGTTACGAGCCTATCGCGCCGGAGCGATGCTGGTTGCGGGAAGCGATGCCGGCAAACCGCTGGTCTTGCACGGCCCTGCTATTCACCGCGAACTCCAGCTCTGGGTAGAGGCGGGCATCCCGCCAAAAGCCGCCCTCCAGGCAGCTACTTACAACGCGGCGAAGCTTTTAAGAGCCGACCAGCGAATCGGCTTGGTAAAGGAAGGATATGATGCTAATCTCATCCTAGTCGATGGCAATCCGCTGGAGGACATAGCCGCTATCGAAAGGATAGCAACGGTGATATACAGGGGGGAGTTGGTTGAAAGATCAAAACTGCTCAAGCGGCCCCAGTAGAACGACTACCGCACATGCCCTGTTGCCGAAAAGTTGATTGAGTTCTGCGCAGGCGCAAGCGAGCAGTTAGCATGAGTTAACATGCCGTTTCGATAGGAGGTCGAGTCATGGCGGGAAAAAAAGCGATATTTCGATTGCTTATCGTGGCGCTGCTCGTAAGTGGCGGGACTTTGTCCGGCGGCCCAGCGGCGGTTGGCTCGGGAGAAAAATGGTCGCCGGCAGCCGAGATAAATAAAGGAACTGCGAGCTCACGGCAAATCTCCTCAGATGCAGCTAAAGTCGAGGCTGCAAAAGCTCTTGAGGAGATGGAAAAAGCTATTAGTTTAAACCCAAGCGAGCTGTCCGATCAGCTGAAGTATGTGGATGAAGCGTCAAAGCAAGGCCAATTCGATCGGGCCATCGAATTTTTACAGCAGCTAGTAGCGGCCAATAAAAATAACGCTAACCTCCGCTATTCGCTGGCCCGTATAATGGTCCACAGGGTTTCCGCGAGCGACAATGTGGCGGACCAGGCGTCTTTGACCTTCCAAGCCATCGATGCGTTGAATCAAGCCATCGAGCTGGACCATGGCCACTGGCATGCCCGTTTGCTGCGAGGGATGCTTTATTCCAGGTTCCCCAAGCCTTTCGATAAATCCCAAGAGGCGATAAGTGACTTCGAAACCCTTATCCAACAACAATCTAAATTGAGGAAGCGGCCCGATTTCGTCCACCCATTCATACACCTATCCAAGCTGTACATCAGAACCAATCAGGTTGAAAAAGCTAGGGCGCTGGTGGCTGAAGGGTTGCGCCAGTTCCCAGGAAATCGAGAGCTGCTTAAGATAAACGAGGACCTCAACAAATCGTCCAAGCCCTGAAGCTAGGGTGCTCATTGCTGAGCTCGCGCCACCAGAGGTTAGAGTTTGTCTAATGATTCGCACAGGGCCCCAAAAAAACTGAAAATATCGGTGATAACCATATGATGCTCCATCTGATAAAAAAGGAGATCCTGCAAATTGTACTGAGTTTCAGGTTCGTCCTGTCAGTGCTGGTTTGCACGTTGCTTCTTTCGATGGCCGTTTCGTCCAGAGCGTTGAAATACGAGCGCGATTTGAGGATAGCGCTCTCGGCCTCACAAAGATACGCGCTGCTTGCTGAGGGATACAGTTCGTTTCGAGATCTGGCCACCCAAGGATTGAGCATTTATCGAAGGCCGGTCCCGCTCTCCATATTCGCAGGTGGGATGCAGGATCTTAAACCGAAGATCTATCGCATTTCGGCTAGCTCGGGCCTGCTCGGCGAGGGCAAAGATCCAAGCGACCCGCTCGATCGCATGCGCGATAACCTGGACTATACCTTTATTATCAAGGTCGTTCTGAGCCTGGTCGCTATCCTCCTCACCTTCGATGCCATCTCGGGAGAAAAAGAAAGAGGCACTCTCCCCCTGACCTTTTCCAACCCTGTTTCCAAGACCGCTTTCATACTGGCCAAGTCGGCAGGCCCGTACATCAGTTTAGCGCTAGCATTGATCTTCGGTTTCGCCGTGGCGCTCCTGCTCGCCCGCATATCCGCTCTCGTTGAGTTCTCCCTCGAGGATTTGGCCAGGCTCCTGAGCATCCTTATCTTCTCCTGCCTTTATCTGCTCATTTTTGTATTCATCGGCATCTTGGCCTCGTGTCTCTCCCCTACCAGCAAATCCTCGTTGCTGATCGGACTGCTTTTCTGGATAACCCTGGCATTCGTCGTTCCCAGCTACAGCGTTATAGCGGCGCGTCTGCTTAGGCCGGCTCCAGGAATCGACGAAATACTAGTAGAGAAAAACAAAATAATTGACGAGGAATACGAGAAGTTTATAAATAGATACCGCGAATACCAAGAATCGCACGGCGGGTTTCCTCCCCTAATGGATACAGCCGGGCGTTGGTGGCTCGAGCGCGACCGCAACATTTCAGAGAGGGTCATGGAGCTTGAGGCTAACTATATGAGGCGGCTCGACCAGCAGGCTCGGACCGCAAGGATGCTGGCCTACATCTCCCCGTCCCATGTTTACCATGTTGCCGTCCTCGAGCTGGCCGACATCGGCTCCGAAGCCGAGACGAGATTCTACCGAGATCTGATCCGCTACAAGTCGGCGTTTGTCGATTACTGCGCCAGGAAAATCAGCCGAGATCCACCTATACCCAATCCGCTAACGCAGCTGAAGTTATCCGACCTGCCTGCCTTCTCTAGCTCCCGAAATTATTTCTCCAGATCGTTCGCTCACGCCCTGGACGAACTGGCCCTAATGGGATTCAGCGCCGTATTGCTCTTTGCTCTCACCTACCTTAAATTCCTAAAGTATGATTTGCGCTAGCAGGGCTACATGGAGCACACGGTTCGATGATATGGGATATTGCTAAAAAAGAGTGTCTGACCAACATAATGACCTTTCGCTTCACCGCGGCGTTTGTGTTGGTTTTTTCCCTGTGCACATCAGCTTGCGCACTGCTTATCTATGGCTATGCCGAGGAGGTCTCGAATTACTTCAGCCGGGTAGCTTCCCAACGAAATGAAGTCGAGCGCTCTACCACCTATTCCCAACTTATCGAAAATGGGGTGACGGTACATCGAAGGCCGGCATCGTTGAGCTGGCTGGTTCGAGGGCTGGAAGATAGCATCGAGTCTATCATCAAAGTTAACTCGGATCAGTACCCGATGCTGACTCGCCAGAGCAAAGATAACCCCATGTTGTTTATGTTCAGGACCGTGGACTTCCTGTTCATCCTGAAATACATTTTGAGCCTGATCGCGATAATCTTCGCTCACGACAGCTTCGCCGATGAGAAGGAAAGCGGAACGCTCAAATTGGTAATGTCGAATCCGCTGGCATCATATAAGCTCGTCCTTGGAAAAGTTGCCGGAGGGTTCGCCGCATTGGCCATACCGATTCTGGTCTCGTATCTATCTATACTTCTCATGGCAACCACCTATTTGACCATAGGAAGCGATGATCTGGTGCGGCTCGCCGGGATCCTGGCAATAGCCCTGGGTTTCTTGCTGGCCATGTATCTTACTGGGATGGTCGTTTCTCTGTTCTCGAGCGGCTCGGCTACCTCGTTGTTGGTCAGCATCTTAGCCTGGGTGATCATGATAATAGGCGCACCCTACGCGAGCGAATCCATCGCCAAGACATTCTTCCCCGTGCCAGATTTCACCGTCACGGATACCGAGATCCAAACGTCGCTTCAGGTCGCTAACAAAAACGCCACCAACAAAGTGATCATGTGGTCGTTGCGCGAGCGCGCTATACCAACAGTCGATATAGCCCATGATTTCTTTCGGGAAGAATACAGCAGGGCAAATTCCCAAGCGGAGAGGCTGTTGGAAACCTTCGAAAACGCTATTGTAAATCAGACCCAGATGATATGGAAAATGGAGATGATATCCCCGGCAGGACCCCTAAGCCATGGGTTGCTCTGTTTGAGCGGGACGGGATTGGAGAGCAACCTGGAGTTCATTCGAAGCGTCAGACGATACAAGTCAAATCTATTTTCTTTCCTCTACTCCGTAAAGCATAAAGACTCGCCGGTTGATGCCGGAGCGCTGCCCGAGTTCAAGATGACAAGGAGCGACGTGAGATCGGATTACGCTAAGATATTGCTCGACCTAGCTGCCCTGGCCATTTATAATATCATCGCACTGGCCGTCTGTATCTTTCGCTTCTCTCGCTACGATATGAGATAGCCGCGCCGGTAAAAAAGTGTTCGCACATCTACGCGCAACGCGCTCTTCCAGACCTTCGCTGTAACCGTAGTGTTTTCCTATAGCCCCAGGGCAGGGGATATGTGCGGAAGCAACTATAGAGGCGCACAGATCGAAAATTGCTGGGGCCTAACGACAAGCCCAGCCGGCTGGAGCGACGCGCCGGGCCGCTTCACTCCCATTTGAACGTCTTCGCTGATATTACTACCCCTATAATCAGGGTTCCAGCGACAGCCGCCACATTTATAAAATGCCCACTCCAAGCACCAGCAAACCACAGGCCTTGTAGCAGCCGAACCACATAGGTCAGCGGCAAGGCGTGGCCCATCATTCGCACCCCTTCGGGCAGTTCTTGCCAAGGAATGGTAGCCCCGGATAAGAAAACCATGGAGAAAAAGAGCACTATACCGATGATATCGGCAGTTCGCCCCGTCTGGGCCAGGCTGGCGATCGCGAAGCCGAAGGCGGCTAAGCTCAGCGTGCTCAGAACGAAGGCCGGGAAAACGCTCAGAGGATTTCCCTCAAAACGCAGGCCGCAGACTACCTTTCCGGACACTACCAGCAGCACAGCACCCACCAGGGCCACCAAGAAATATACCACCACCCATGCTATCAGGATGGCCTGAGGGCGAACAGGGGTAGCCCGCAGCCGACGCAGTACCCTCTTTTCTCGGTCGGCAGCCACAGAGTTTGGGATGGACATCAGCCCGATGGTGGCAATGATGAGCGCCATGTAAGCTGGAACCGACACGTCTGAACCAGAAGCGCAAATACAACGTGCTGCTCGTAGCGCTCCTAGACCCACCTTATGGCTTCGATGAAAGCCTGGCCGACAAATTGTATACGCTCTCACGCCTGACGGGGGACGAGCCGCAATCGCCGCAGTCGCGTCAGGCTAATGTTTGGGTCAGCTTCCTGAGCCTAGCCAGGACCATTATTAAAAAGATCGATTTCAAATTGCTCCTCGTGGGGCGGCGGCCACACAGTGCCTATTTGTTCGACATTATAAGGGCTAAGCCCACAGTGATATACTGTGACGGGTATCACGAAAAATGCCTTAAGATGGCTGAATATCTTTATCCGGACTACAGCGAAAGCGACCTGCTTGAAATTTTTCAGGAGCTATATTATTCTACACCAGACACCAGCAATATGCTAAATAACGCTACTCATATCAAAGCCTGCTGGTGGTCTTTCAAGCACGCCAGGGAGAACTGGTTTTGGTCTGAAAGACACAAAAATTATGTGAGCAACCTCTTCCCGGAAATGTCAGGAAGTTTCAAGAGCGTTTACCCGCTGGTCGATACCTCTCTATTCCGCCCGGGCAAGGGGGAGAAAGAGCCCACTATACTCTTCACCACTATGCAGCCGCTCCAGACCAAGGGCTTCGATGTCTTAGTAAAGGCCTTTAAAATGCTGCCCGGCAACGTAAAGCTAAAGCTTGTGGTGGAGAGAGTCGACCTGCTTTCGAGAGATATGCTTGAGGGCCTTGGAGAAAGGGTGACAGTGATGACTAAGGTCCCAAAGCGCCTCATGCCCGATATTTACCGAAGCTGCATGGTGAATTGCCGTGTCAGCCGAGACGACAATACTCCGCTTAGCATTTTGGAATCGATGGCCTGCAGCCTTCCTGTTGTGGTTTCTCCGCAAGTTGCCAACTCCCTCCCAATTATCGAGGAGGGAGTCACCGGGTTTGTCGTCGATCCATCCTCCCACGAGGAGCTGGCACGAAAACTCAACTTTTTGATCCGCGACTCGAAGAGGCGCATCTGGATGGGAAAGGAGTGCCGTAAAAGGGCCCTCAGGTATTCCATAGAAAGAAACATCAGGGAAGTCTTTAGGCTTATATCCTGATGTGCTAAGAGCTTGGATGAGTTCTACCGCTCTGACCCGAGAGCCTTCCTTACGCTTCGGGATCGTCTGGGTTATCGCGCGAAAGGAGATACTCGCTCATCTCCTGACGCTTCGCTTTCTACTCGCTTCCCTTATAACGATATTGCTGGTCTGTTTCGCCACCCATATCAATGCGAAGGACTACAATCTAAGAATGAGCCGCTATGCAGCTGCGCTGGAGGAGGCGAAATCCAAGCTGGGGGGTGTGACCGTATATTCCTATCTTCAGCCTCGCGTAATACGCCCTCCCGAGATGCTGAGCATAGTGAATCGAGGCTACGACGGGCTGCTGGGCACACAGGTTACCATCCACCTGTTCGAAGTCCCCTGGGCGGCCGAAGAGGAGCTCGAAGGCAACGAGTATCTGGTCTCCCTGGCTGGAATCGATCTCACTGCTCTGGTCAAGATATTCCTCGGACTGCTCGCGCTGCTCTTCACCTTCGATGCCATCGCGGGGGAGCGGGAAAGAGGAGTCCTCAGGCTTATTCTGGCCAACCCGATCCCGAGGCCACTGCTGATCCTAGGGAAGTTCACAGGGTCCCTTCTCGCGCTTGTGGTGCCGCTGGTTATCAGCTTCCTGGCCTGCATCCTGGTGATGTCGCTCTCTGCGAACCTTGAGTTTTCGGCTGATCTTTTACGGCGGCTTTGCCTGCTGTTTGCTGGTCATATCGTTTACCTTTCGCTGATGCTCGCTGCGGGATTGTTAGTTTCGGTTGTAGCGCCCGGCCCGGCGACCGCGCTTATCATCAGCATTTCCCTCTGGTTCGTCATGGTTTTCTTGGTGCCGCAGTCAGCCACGGCAATAGCTGATAATATAAGAGTTGCGGATTCGGAGCGGCGTGCCATGCGCGATCAGATAAGAGAGCTAACCGCGCAACGAGAGGGCGAGATGAGAAGGGTCAGAGAGCTGTTGCTTAAAGACACCCCGTACACAGGTAATGTTATCGACGCAGGCGATAACGGTGTCGCCCTCGTGCGGTTCGGACACTCCAGATACTACGAGGAACTGGCCCGGAGCTACGCCCAGGCATGCGAAGTAGTCATAACCTATGCCGACAGGATATTCGGCGTGCGCGATCGATATCAGGCTAAGCTCGCCCGCGCCGAAAAAATCGAGGCGGCAATCGCCGGCGTCTCGCCGGCTTATCTGCTAGAATCTTTGGCCAATGCTGTAACCGCCACTTCAATTGCGGACCACGAGGCGTTCCTCGAGCAGTGTCGAGCCTATCGCGGCCGCCTGATCGATTACCTGCGCCAGAAGGGAGCGTTCAGTTCATGGCGGTGGTTCACCGATGATAAGGTCGGACAGCCATCGCGCCTGGAGATGGTGTACGGCGTAAGGCCCGAGGAGGTAACGGAAGCAGAATACAGACGGCTTAAAGCCTCGCTCGATCCGCAAATAGCCAGGCGCTTCGTCGAGCATAGCCGGGAGGTATCAAAGGACCCGAGCAGGCACCTCGACCTAAACGACATGCCTCAGTTTAAATGGCAATGCCCGAACCTGGTCGATTCGTTAAAACGAACGGCCTTCTCGGGAGCGCTGATGATCTGGTGGAACGCGCTCCTGTTTGCACTGGCCTATGTGCTTTTTCTACGATACGACGTAAGATAGCAGGAGCGAGCCGGAGACCAGGCATGATGGACATTCTGCTTCAAGATCTGAAAGAGAAATTTTCTAGCGCTCGTTTCTATCTCGGCCTATCCATCGTGGTATGCCTAATGGTCTTAAATGGCGTGGTCTATTCGATAAGGTACAGGGATGAAATGCACGTCTACCAGGATAGGCTCGCTGCCTACAGCCGAGATTTAAGAGCCAACGCTTCGCGCCTCAGCAGGCTCGCTACTATGCGCCATTTGGCCATCAAGCCGCCGTGGAAACTGGCCTTTCTGGCCCACGGCGGCCAAAGCAACTATCCGAACGCCATGACGATCAGTCTCTCTCCGGGAAGCTGGCTCCTGTTATTTAGGGCTTACGGCTATAATTCCAGATTGCGTCATTTCGAAGCCGTAGATTGGACCTTTATCGCCGGGCTGGTGCTTCCCCTGCTCGCCATGGTGCTCGCCTACGACGCTGTTTGCGGCGAGAAAGAGTCGGGAACGCTGAGGCTGGTCCTGGCCAATCCGGTATCGCGGCATCAAATCATCGCGGCTAAATTCGCCAGCGCTTGGCTGTGCGCTGCAGTCCCTTTTCTTGTCGGAGCGCTGCCCAGCATAGTCCTTTTGAAAACCCTGGGGCAGCTCGACTTTACCCAGGCCGAGCTGGTAAAGATCCTGGCCTTCATCATATTGGCGCTTGTCGGCGTAGCCCTGTTCTGCCTTCTCAGCTTACTTATCTCTGCCTCATGTCACAACCCCGTAGTGAGCTTGGTCATTCTGCTTTTTTCCTGGCTTGTGTTTGCCAGCGCCGTTCCAAATGCCGCCGGACTCGCGGCGAGAATTATCAAACCTCTGCCGAGCCAGGCGGAAGTTAACCGGGAGCTTAGCGCTGTCCTCGAGGAGGTCGAGCGGGGGGGCTTTCTTTTTTGGCGCGATCTCGATTCGGCCCGTTCGGATAATTTTCGATTCGAGCGCGTTTCGGGCGAAACGCGTACGAAGACGCACGAGCGCCAGGAGGCGATAAGGATGGAGCACTTGATGCGGAAGATCGCACAGGCCGAGTTTGAGCAGAAGCTGGCCTTGCTCTCGCCCACCTTCCTACTTCAGGATAGCGCGATCCGGTTGGTTGGATCCGGGCTTTCGCGCGATCGGAGATTTCTCGAACAGGTACAGATATTCAGGGTTGCCCTGGCAGATTATTTCAGGCGACTTGATATGTCCGATCCCGAAAGCCCCCACATTTATTTCTTCGCCGACTATATGTCGCATCGCCCCGTCGATTCGGGATCGATGCTTCTCTTTCAGCATCAGGAAGCGGGCGTCGAGCAGGGGATCAACGCCGCGAAGTGGCATATAGCTGTGCTGTGCTTGCTAACCTTAATCGCTTTTAGCGCAGCCGATGTGGCTTTCCTGCGCTACGACGTGAGATAGATCATATGAAATCGTCAAAATTGCTCGGAATAATCCTGTTCCTCTGCATCATCGGTCTCCTCGGGTCTTTGGCCAGGGGCTCCGGAAAGAAGAAAATGACAATCGAGGATGCCCTGTCGATCAACGAGCTTGGCAGCCTCCAATGGTCTCCCGACGGTAAATTGATTGCCTTTACCATGATCGAGTGGTTAAGAAATGATAACAGGAAGGCATCTCATATCTACCTATTGCCAGCCGAAGGCTGGAAGTCCCATCAGATTAACCAATGGCCCGGCCGGCGAGTCCTCTTTCGCCTGGTCGCCCGATGGCTCGCAAATCGCTTTCCAGGCCAATCGGGAAAGAGGCAATCAGATCTGGCTTATTTCAATGAAAGGTGGTGAGGCCGAGCGGCTAACAGATGCGGAGGACGGAATCAGGGAATTCTGCTGGTCGCCGGACGGAAAGAAGATCGCCTATACTGCCCTGCACATACCGGATAAAGCCGAAAGGGAAAAGCGAAGGAAGAGCAGGTTCGATGCCATCGTCGTGGACGACAATCTTTTTTATCACCATCTCTGGATAATCGATATCGAAACACGGCCTCTCACCAGGTTGACAGCGGGAGAATTCGACGTCAGTGGCCCGCAATGGTCTCCTGATGGCAGGTGGATCGCCTATACGGCGAGCAGGATCGGGTGGCAGGAAAGCAGATACAGAGATATGGGCGAAAACCGCAACTTCGATATCTGGATTACTTCTATTGATGGAAATATAAGCCGGCGGCTCACGAACAATCCGGGGCAGGATTCGCACCCTCTCTGGTCTCCAAACGGCACCGAGATCGCCTACATCTCAAACAGCGATCCAAGCGAGTGGGAGGCAAAGCGGGATCTGATGGTGGTTCGCATATCCGGTGGTGCACCGAGGAACTTGACCGAGGAATTTCCGGAATCTGTATCCGTTGGCTTCGGTTGGGCTCCAGATGGAAAATCTCTCTATTTCGGTGCTTATATAGGTGTCTACACCTACGTTTTCAACCTGCCCGCCGCCGGGGGAAAGGTCCGTCAGATCTCGGCACCGGGGCACGTCTACAAAAATTTCGATATTTCTCCAGATGGCAAGAGAATTGCCTGTATAATCACTGATCAGGTCGCGCCGGAAGAAATCTATGTGGTCGACCTTGATTCGGGAAAAAAGGTGCGAATATCTGGCTTGAACCGAGCGGCTCGCGACATCAGTGTTGCCGAGACGGAGGTGATAAGGTGGAGGGGGCCGGACGGTCTGCAAATCGAAGGCATAGTTGTGAAACCTTTAAATCACGCTCCTGGAGAGCGCTGCCCGTTGATCGTGCAAATTCACGGCGGACCTTACGGGCGGCACTCGGTTGCTTTCGATGCTGTGGCGCAGGTATTCGCAGCCAACGGTTACGCTCTATTCATGCCTAATGTCAGGGGAAGCCTTGGCTATGGCCGGCAATTCAAGGCGGCGGCTACTGGCGATTGGGGCGGCAGAGACTTCCAGGATTTGATAAGCGGAGTCGATCGCCTGATCAGCATTGGGCTGGCCGACCCGGACAGGCTTGGTATAATGGGCAAGAGCTATGGGGGATTTATGGTTTTATGGGCAATTACTCGAACTGATATATTCAAAGCCGCGGTTGCCCTGGCTCCAGTTAGCGATTGGTACAGTTTTTATGGACAGACCGATATACCCGGGCTTCTGGAATACGGCTTTTCCGCGTATCCCTGGGCCGCACGGGACACCTACTTGGCCCGTTCGCCCCTGACTCATGCGGACAAAGTCAAGACCCCGCTTTTAATCGCGCACGGCGAACAGGATAGGCGGGTTCCGATTTCCCAATCGGAGCAATTCTACCGTGCGCTGAGAAAAATGGGGGCTGAGGTGGTCTTCGTTCGCTATCCAAGAGAAGCTCACGATATCGCTGAACCGAATCACAAGATCGACTGGCTGGCTCGCCAGCTCGATTGGTTCGACAGCTATTTAAGCAAAGCAAACAGGAAAGCTCAGAAAGTAGGAGCAGCGATTCGGGCTGAGGACGCGGGAGGATTCGTGGATGTAGCTGTCTCGGGGGAGGGGGCCATCGGACTCGAGCTTTTCGGCACGGTCACGCCCATCGGCTTCCCGGCCGCGGTCCCGCCGTAGCTTTCTACCTGCCCGAAAGGCTAGTGGACTGTAGCATAAATTTTGCCACAAATTAAAGCTCCCTTTTTTCCGCCCAAGGGCTTTGGTGCATAAATCGCGATGCGGGTAGAAGCAGCCTGATGCTTCCCCGATCGTTTGTTGGCTCAGGCCACCAGGTAGCTGTCGGGCATGCCTATTGCCCCAACAGAAGCGAGACCATCTCAGAATCATGCACAGCGGCTTGGGTCAGTTCCTCTGCCTGCCTGGCGCCACTTTCGCTGTCAACCGTAAGGTGAAACTTACGCAAAGTGCCGCCGCTTCGACCAGCCTTAGCGACGCACTTTCCACTCCCCTCCCCCATAGACCTTCAAACCGGTGCTGTCGAACACCAGGTCGAGCTTGCCTTCTCGACGCCAGGGTGGTGTGATCGGGTACGGGCAGCTCAAAAGCCAAACAAAGAAGCTACAAACCTTCGACAGAATGAAACACTTCACCAGGCACCATCATGCTCTCAATCGCCTGATCGCTCGAGTCGAACTTGGCCCTGGGATGGGCCCTTATAGCGCCGGTTTCCCAGCGCCCCGTCCCAAACCCAGATGGTGATCGAGCCGCGGTTGAACGGTGCCTGATCGTGCTGGGACCAGTTGCGTACGTGGTATACTTTCTTACGGCGTGGGCGTTTGATCTTAGCTTTTCGCATAAACCAAGTTTACACGCTTCACGCCACTTTTTCATAGATTCATGCACCAAAGCCGCTTTGGTGTATAAAACTGACTTTTAGTTGCCGCACCGGCCGCTCCCAGGCCTTTCCACCTCCGATGTCCGGTTCCGGCCCATAGGGGGTTACCGGGCCCGCTTTTACCAAGCTTGAGGAGATCTTCAAACTCGTGGCAAAAAATAAACGCCGCGAATTTCGCCAATCGACGCGAATTATTGCGAGCCGAGGATCAGTGGCAGGCCATCTTTGCCCGAGCCGATCACCACGACCTTGGCGTTGGAACTCTCCGCCAGCTTCTGCGTGGCCTCGATCCCCTTCCATCTCAAGAGCTGTTCGCTGATCCCCTGGGCGACTATGCGCTGGAAATCGGCAATGCCGGCGGCTTCGACCCGCTTGCGCTCGGCCTCCTGTTTCTCTTTCGCCAGGATGAACCTCATCCGCTCGGCGTCCTGCTCCGCCGCCAGCTTCTCATTGATCGCCTGCTGTATGGTCGGCGGGAGGACTATCTTGCGCAACAGCACCTTCTCCAGGACGAATCCCCGCTCGGCGTACATCTTCGACAGATCGTTATAGATCTGGTTGGCGATCAACTCGCGGCCGGAGGTGTAGAGGTCCTTGGCCTCGAACCTGACTGTAACGCCGCGTATCTCGGAGCGGAATTGCGGAACCAGCACGGTATCGCGGTAGTTCGGCCCGATGCTGCGGAATATCTCCGGCGCCTTCTCGGGAACCACATGGAAAAGGGCCGATACCTCCAGAGCGACCGATAGCCCCTCTTTCGAAGGGACATCGGCGTGTTCGAAAAGCTCCTGCGTGCGCACCGAGATCTGGTGGACCCGCTTGAGCGGGTTGATCAGGTGTATCCCCTCATAAATAGGCTGTGGATCGACCTTTCCGAAAAGAGTGAGCACGCCGACATGGCCGGCCTCTATCGTCGCTATCGAGCAGGAGCCGAGCAAAAGGACCAACAGCAACGCCAGGCCCCAGAAGAATATCCTCCTGAAGGGATAACGCTGCCCCTCTATTACAAAAGGTCTGGACATTCTCATACCTCCTCCCTCGGGTTTGATATTTATCCCGGCTGGATATTAGCACAAATAGCCTCTGGAGGTAGCGGCCCGCTTCATCTTGCTGATGGCTAAAGGCTTACAGCCCCGCGAATTCTGAAATTAGCGAAAACAAAAAGCTTGACGCGGAAGCGGTTCTAAAACGATAATCCCCAGCTACGGGATATTCTCACGCAGAGGAATGCCGGGGCACGGCGAGCAGCCCCGGCCTCTGCGGCGAAGCGTCTCAGGAAGGGGGCTATGAAAAGACCGGCACTTTCGCTATTCGTTCTGTTCTGCTTCCTGGCCGTCTACCTCGGCCTTCTGCACGCAGGCCAGGAGTATTTCCCGGGCGGCAGCTACGATTCGAAGGTACCGGCGCCGAAGCAGATAATCGGCCACGAGATAGGGGAGGAGCTGACCGACCATCTGGCCATGGAGGCATATATCAAGGCCGTGGCCGCTGCGTCCGACCGGGTCAAGCTCTACAAATACGGCGCATCCTACGAGGGGCGAAACATGTACCTGCTGGCGGTGAGCGCGCCGGAGAACATCGCGCGCCTGGACGCCATTTTAGCCGACAACGCGCGGCTGCGCGACCCGCGCGCCACCTCCGAAGCCCAGGCCGAGCAGGTCATAGCGGCGAACCCCATTGTGGTCTGGCTCAACTACGGCAACGATGGCAACGAGGCCGCTGCCTTCGAGGCGGCGATTCAGGTGCTCTATCAACTGGCGGCCGGCACCGACCCGCTGACCCTGGAAATACTTGGGAAGAGCGTCGCTGTCATCAATCCCTGCCATAACCCCGACAGCCACCAGCGCTATGTCACCTGGTACCGGGCTGCGGCGATCAACCGACGCGGCACCCTCGACCCCAACTCCTTCGAACACGGCAGCGACTGGTTGATGGACACCAACAACAACCATTATCAGGTCGACCTGAACCGCGACGCCTTCGCCCTGACCCAAATCGAAACTCAGGCTGTGGCGGCCGAGTTGTACAGGTGGAACCCGCAGGTCTTCGTGGACTTCCACAGCGGCCCCGATAACTACTTCTTTCCACCCTATGCTATTCCCATCAACAGCAACCTTCCCGAGAGCAACGTGCGCTGGGCGCGGACCATCGGCGAGTCCATCGCCGAGGACTTCGCTAAGAACGGCTGGACCTTTTTCACCGGAGAGGTATTCGATATTTTTTATCCCGGCTACTGGGACAGCTATCCTTCGCTTAACGGCGCGATCGGGATGACCTATGAGGTCGAAGGGGCCAGCAGTAGCTACGGGCGCGAGCGGAGCGACGGCAGCATCGTCCGGCTGCGCGACGGCGTCGAGCGCCACTTCACTGCCTCGATGGCCACGCTGCGCGGCGCGGCGCGCAACCGCGAGGCGATGCTGCGCGACTATTACCGGTTCAGGAAGAGCGGCATGGAGGAGGCGGCGCGCGGCGCGGTCAAACAGTACCTGCTGCTCCCCGGCCGCGACCCGGGCAAAACGGCCGACCTGGTCGAATTGCTCATAAAACACGGCATCGAGGTTTATCGTGCCGCCGAGAAGTTCTCGTCTCGGCGTGCCCGCGGCTATTTCCATAATGCGCCCCCTGCGGAATTCCCCGCCGGCTCTTATCTCATCCCGGCGGCGCAGCCGCAGGCGCGACTGCTCAAGGCGCTGCTCGAGCCCGACCCGGACCAGGGGGCCGAGTTCATCGCCCGGGAAAAGGCCAAGCGCGAGCGCAACAAGCGCCTCGGCCTCTACGTGCGCGGCGAGCAGCATGCTTTTTACGACGTTACTGCCTGGTCTCTCCCGCTGGCCTACGGCGTCGAAGCCTACATGCTCGAAGACCAGCCGCAGGTCAAGAGCGAGCGGTTGAGCAGCAGGCCGACGGTCGAAGGGGGGACGACCGGGCGCGCCCGCTACGGCTACATCTTCTCCTATGAGACCGAAGCGGCCTCGCGGCTGCTGGCGCAACTGCTGGCCGCCGATTTCAAAGCTGCGGTTGCAACCCAGGACTTTCGCGCCGGCGGAACGGAGTTCAAGAAGGGAGCGCTGCTGCTGCGCGTCGAACGGAACCGCGCCGAGCTTCACCAGTTCATCGCAGAACGGGCGCAGAAGCTAGGAGTCCGGGTCTATGCGGTCGATTCGGCCTGGACCGAGAGCGGGCCGGCCCTCGGCTCGGCCAGCTTCGTTGACCTGCAAAAACCCAGGATAGCGGTGGCCTTCGCCGAGCCGACTGCGCAGGGCTCGGTCTCGAGCATCTGGTTCATCCTCGACCAGGAACTCGGCATCCCCTTCACCGCGCTGGCGGTAAGGAAGCTGCGCACGCCTGAAATTTACAAGTACAACGTCATAGTGCTGCCGGACGGTTCGCCCGAGGAATACCGCGAGATGCTCGGCGAACCGGGCCTGGCGCGCCTGAAGGAATGGCTGAAGAGCGGCGGCACGCTCGTGGCGATTAAACGGGCGGCGGCTTTCGCTGCGATGAAAGGAGTAGAGCTGACCACGGCCGAGATCCTCAGCCCGTTTGACGAGCAAGCTGATAAGCAGGATAAAGAGAAAAAAGAAGAGGAAAGGAAAAAGATAGAAGCAGTATTTACCCCCGGGGCCATCCTGCGGGTAAACCTTAACAACGATTATTACCTCGGCTATGGTTGCGATAAAGAGATAGCGACCATGAAGTTCAGCCCGAGGCGATGGGGCGGCGCCGTGCCGGTAGACCTGGTCCTGGCACCCGCGCGCAAGGGGGCCAACCTGGGGGTCTACCCGGAAGAGAGGCTCAGGCTGGCCGGCTTTATGTGGGAGGAGGCTGAAAAGAACCTGGCAGGCACAGCCTACCTTGTGGTCGAGCCGATAGAGCGGGGCCAGGTGATACTCTTTGCCGACGACCCGAATTTTCGACTTTACTGGCGCGGCCTGCGCAAGCTGTTCCTGAACAGCCTGCTCCTGGCCCCAGGCTTCGCGCGTTGAAATATAAGGAAGGGGCTATGAAAAGGGTATTTTCTATCGCGATCATCGCGCTGTTTGCCGTCGCTTTTTCTTATGGCGGGCAGCGCCCGATGTCGATAGATGATCTTTTCGCCATAAAGCGGGTGAGCGACCCGCGCATCTCTCCCGACGGCCGGCGCGTGGCCTTCGTGGTCACGGTTGCCGATTTCAAGGAGAACCGCCAAAATAGCGACGTATGGATCGCAGAGGCGGGCGGCGAACCATGGCAACTTACCGCCGCCCCTAAGAAGGACGAGCGCCCCCGCTGGTCCCCCGACGGCCGCCACATCGCCTTTATCTCCGACCGCAGCGGCAAGGACCAGGTCTGGCTGATCAGGGCCGATGGCGGCGAGGCGTTTAAATTGACCGAATCCGAGGAGGAGGTAAAGGCCTTCGCCTGGGCGCCCGACGGCGGGCGCATCTATTACACCGCCGCCGAGCCGCTCGACGAAGCGGCGAAAAAGAGACGGGAGGAGACGGCCGAGACGATCATCGTCGATCGCGATTTCAGAAACTCGCACCTCTGGTCGATCGATATCGACTCGCGCCGGACTAAGCAGTTAACAAAGGGCGATTTCCACATCAGAGAGTTCGCGATTTCGCCCGACGGCAGGCGGGCCGCTCTCATATGCTCGCCCACCCCAAGGGTCGATGACTCGATAGAGAACGAGATCTTCCTCCTCGACTTAGAGGAGGGCAAGCTGCCGGTCGGGCAGGCTGCGCTGAGGCGGCTTACCCGCAACCGGGCGGCTGAATCTGAGCTGGAATGGTCGCCCTCGGGAGCGAAGCTTATCTTCGAGGCCGCCTCCGACCCGGGGCTCGAGCGGCCCGGCCAGAGCCGGCTGTTTTTAATCGACATGGCCGAGTCGGTCGAGTGTCTGACCCCCGATTTCCGCGGCGCGGTCCACTCGTCGGCCTGGCTGAACGATAAAACCATCTGCTTGACCGCCAGCCTCGGCGCAAACAGCAATCTCTATTCCCTCTCGCCTGAGACGAAGAAGCTCGAGCCGCTCACGCGCGGCGAGCAGGTGATAGACGAGTTCACTTTAGCCCCGCCGCAGGCTGCAGCTCTGCTCAAACAGGACCCGGCGAGCCCGCCCGATGTTTACTTGGCTAGGCTCGACGGCGCGGCGGAACTCGAGCGGCTGACCTCGATGAACAGGCAGATTTCGGAGCTTCAGCTCGGCCGCTACGAAACTGTCCGTTACAAGAGCAAAGACGGCGTCGAGGTCGAGGGGCTGCTGGTATATCCGGTCAACTACCGCGCCGGCGAGAAATACCCGCTCGTCGTGCAGTTGCACGGCGGCCCGGCCAGCGCATACATGAACATCTTTCCTTCAAGCTACGGTACATACACTCACATCCTGGCCGGCAGAGGCTACGCCGTGTTCCAGCCCAACTATCGCGGCAGCACCGGCTACGGCGACGATTTCATGCGGCAGATTTACGGCAACTACTTCGGCCCGAGCATCGACGATATCCTGGCCGGAGTGGACCACCTGATCGAGCGCGGCATCGCCGACGCGGAACGGCTCGGCGTCATGGGATGGAGCGCAGGCGGGCACATGACCAACTGGCTGATCACTCACACCGATAGGTTCAAGGCGGCGGCTTCCGGAGCGGGTGTCGCCAACTGGGTCTCGCTCTACAGCCAGACCGACATCCGCTTCATTCGTGAGGTATATTTGAACGGCACGCCATGGGACAACCTCGACCACTACATAAAGGAGTCGCCGCTTACCTACATCAAGAATGCCAGAACCCCAACGCTGATCTTATTTGGCGAAAAGGACGAGCGCATCCCGCTGCCGCAGGGTCGCGAGCTTTACATGGGGCTGATCAAGAACGGGGTTACCGCCGAGCTGGTGATATTTCCGCGCGAGCCGCACGGGTTGCGCGAGCCGCGCCACCAGCGCTTCAAGGTGGAAAAAGAGCTGGAGTGGTTCGAAAAGCACCTCTCCGCTACCTCCGCGTTGAAAAATTAATCAGCAAACTCCAGCTCGGCGGATACCGGCTTGTGGTCCGAAGCGCGGATACGGCTGTGCGTAGCCGCTGACACCGACACGAGCCCTCTGGTCAAGATCCAGTCGAGGCGCCTATCGCCGCGCGTGGCCTTTTTTCCGCTCGATCCCAAGAAAATATCGGTAAAACCGAGGTTCTCTGCGACCCTGATCACGGGAGAGGGAAACCCCCTTTTGGTGTTGAGGTCGCCGGCTATCAGGATAGGATCCCGGTAGCGGTTCGCTGCTATGTCGTCGAGGATCTCCTGCATTTGAAGGGCGCGTCCCCGCTCGTTGCCTCGGCTTTCCAGGTGGGCGTTGTAGACGATCAGCCGTCTGGCAGGAGTTTCGATTTCCGCCACGAGGGCCATGCGCCCGCCGTTGCGCGGCTGGAGCAGGTCGCGCGACCAGTCGTTCGGCTGGTGTTTGAAACGGAGCACGCGCGCGCGCACTATCGGGAAGCGGCTGAGTATTGCCTGTCCATGCAGGGCCGGCCGCCCACTCCTCCCCTGCGCCAGCTCCTGAAATTCGATGCCGAAGACGTAATACATCCCCAGCTCCTCGGCGAGCAGGCGCGCTATGTTCTTGTAGCCCGTGCGGCGCGCATGACAATCGACCTCCTGCAAAAGGTAGATATCGCTGGCCAGCCCGCGCTCTAAAGCTTCGAGTATCTTCTCGTAGCGCAGGCCGCGCTCGATGTTCCAGGTAGCAGCGCGGACGCTGTCATCGCCGCTCAGCGGCCTGCCGGTCGAACGACTGCCTATTTCTATAAGACCGCTTCCACCCCATTCCAATCTGTCCAGCTCCGACGCGGTCAGCAGGCGCTGCTCCCACCTGTTCAGCAGCGGGAGCGTAATGTCCGAATGGGCACAGGATAGCAATTTCAGAAGAAGGAACAGGCAAGCGCTGTAAAGAGCAGCATACTTTGTTCTCTTCATCACAGATTTGAAAGACCCCCTTGCCGGGCCTTCAGCGCGGGTACGGTTCAAACAATATAAGCAATGCGGGGGCGACGTGTCAAGCGGAAGCGGAGGGGCCGGATGCGGCAACTAGAAGGTAGACCAAGCAGTTTCTGTATTGCAGCGGCTAGTAGGGGCGCATGGCCATGCGCCCCATATGTATCAAGTTAAGGAAATGGCGAAGCCCCTCTGGCATAATACAGCCATCTCCAAAACCAAAGGAGC
>FWPU01004844.1_pt1 | contig 30597 bp, 31 predicted proteins | sample 2228361 | NCBI WGS metagenome assembly FWPU01 (sample SAMEA103939777, study PRJEB20133) | metagenome | reverse complement strand
GTGACTGGGCTGCCTTACCCGCCCGGCAAGAATGTCTTGGGGAGCGTTGATGACTCATCTGGCTCTACTATACAAACCTTGCAACAGAGCATAGTAAACCCCCTAAAGCCATAAGGACATCTCAAAGGACGTTCTTCTGGCGTTGGGGTTATGCTAGCAGATGCAACGGTCTAAACCTGGTTTTTTGACCCTTGGGTTTAAATCCAACCCGCCTGTCAAACCGCACATGGCTTCCTCAAACCACCGGCTAAGATAGGAGGGGTCGAGGTGGCTCATGGCGGTAACTTCCCCTGCGCGAATTTCTAAAACATCCCTTAAACGGCAGCTGCTACAGTTTTTCAGCGCTACCTTAAAGCCTTTGTACTGGTGGTACGAAAAGCGCGTAGAGGCCGAGGTACGCCAAGGCCCAGTACCCCGGCACCTGGGCCTGATACTGGATGGTAACCGCCGCTTCGCCCGCGAGCTGGGCCTAGAACCCCACCAGGGTCACGTCTTTGGCGTACAAAAAGCCTACGAGGTGTTAGAGTGGTGCCTCGAGCTCCGCATTCCCACCGTGACCATCTGGGTCTTCTCCACCGACAACTGGGGCCGCAGCCAGACCGAGGTCGAAACCCTGATGAACCTGTTCGTACAGGAAGCCCGGCGCATGGCCCAAGACCCCCGCATCCACGCCAACAAGGTACGGGTCAAGGTCATCGGTCGGCACGACCGCTTCCCCCCCAGGGTGCTCGAGGCCCTGGAGGAGCTGGAAAGGGCCACCGCCCACCACAACGGAATGCTTCTGAACATCGCCATGGGCTACGGCGGACGGGAAGAGATTGTAGATGCGGTCAAGCAGTTGTTGCTCGAGGCCGCCCGAACCGGCAAGTCGCCGGAGGAGCTGGCCGCCGAGCTGGACATGGAGCACATCTCCGAGCGGCTCTATACCGCTGGGATCCCCGACCCCGACTTCATCATCCGCACCTCGGGCGAGATTCGACTCTCGGGCTTTTTGCTGTGGCAGGCAGCCTACAGCGAGTATTACTTCTTCGATGCCTTCTGGCCGGCCTTCCGCAAGGTGGACTTTTTGCGGGCGGTGCGCGACTACCAGAAGCGCGAACGCAGGTTTGGCCGCTAGAAAAGCGGTGGGGCCGGATCATTCCAGTACTAACCCGCCCGTAGACCCTCAGTACACCGCAGATACCCCGCCGACCAGGGACGTTTGTGTGCCCATGCCTAGGCTAGGCCCTCGAGGCCAGGTTCAGGATCACCACCCCTACCACAATCAAAACGATGCCCAAAGCGATGGCCCCATTCATGGGCTCCTTGAGCACCAGCCAGCCTAGCAAGGCAATTAGGGCCGTACCCAGCCCCGACCAGACCGCATAGGCGGTGTTGAGGGGAATGGTCTTCAGGGCTAGGCTCATGAAGTAAAAAGCACTGGCATACCCCAGCGCCACCACCAGCGAGGGCCCCAGCTTGCTGAAGCCCTGGGAGGCTTTGAGCCCGGTAGAGCCAATCACCTCGGAGACTATCGCCACCAGCAAAAACCACCAACCGTTCATGCCACTCCTCCCACAGCAGGGCCGTACGTGTACAATACGGGCAATGATCCGCATTCTAATTGCCGACGATCACGCTTTGTTTCGCCAAGGGCTCAAAAGCCTGCTGGAGGCCGAGCCCGACTTTAAGGTCATGGGGGAAGCCAAAGACGGGCGGGAAGCTTTGCGCCATGCCCTCGAGGCCCATCCCGACATCATCCTGATGGACATCCAGATGCCCGGCCTAGACGGGGTGCAGGCCACCCAGGAAATCCTAAGGGAGTGGCCCCAGGCCAAGGTCATCATGCTGACCATGTACCGGCAGGACAGCTATGTATTCGAAGCGGTCAAGGCCGGGGCCCGGGGGTATATGCTCAAAGACGCCGATGCCAAAGAGCTCCTGACGGCCATCCGCCAGGTGCACCAGGGCGAGGTGCTGCTCGACGCCGAGCTGGCCGAGCAGATCATCCAGGACTTCAAGTCCAAGCAGGAAAGCGCCCCCAAGGCCCACGCCGAACTCTCCGAGCGGGAAGTGCAGATTCTACGCCTGGTCGCCCAGGGGTATACCAACCTCGAGATCGCCAGCGAACTCTCGCTTTCGGAGAAAACCGTGCGCAACCGGCTAAGCGACATCTTTCAAAAGCTGCACCTGAACAACCGCACCCAGGCCGCCCTCTACGCTTTGCGCGAGGGGCTGACGGAGAAAAACGGCGAATCTTAGCCGCACAGCCTTCCTCCAAGCCAACCCCAGCCCCCTTTCTGTAGCCGGGCTGTACCTTATCCTCAAAACCCCATGTGTAGACCCACCCACCAAACCTCCCTCGACCCCCTCCTGTTGCTAAGCGAGATTGCCGAGATCGCCGGGGAGAAGGCTCGCGGAACCTGGGTGGCTCGGCAGCTTCAGACCCAGGGGCTAGCCCCCCACACCGATGCGCTGGGTAACGTCTGGGCGGGCCAAGGCCCCACGCTGCTGGTGGCCCATCTTGACACCGTCCTCAGCCCAGCCCCCTTACGGCGGGAAAAGAACCGCTGGTACGGCCCTGCGGTGGGGGACAACTCGGCAGGGGTGGCGGTGCTGGCTGCTCTGGCGGCCAGGCTGGCCAGCCTAGGTTGCACCGTGGCGTTCAGCGTAGGGGAGGAGGGTCTGGGCAACCTACGGGGGGCCAGGCAGTTGGTCAAGGCCCTAAAGCCCCAGCGGATGATCGCGGTGGACGGCTATCTACCCGGGGTAGTGAGCCGCTCGGCGGGCTCCTACCGGCTGCGGGCCCATCTGGTGGGGCCAGGGGGGCACGCCTGGGGGGACCGGGAAGCCCCCTCGCCGGTACCGGCCTTGGGGCAGGCCCTGGTCCAGATGTACACCCTAAAGCGCCCCAGCGATACCAGCCTGAATGTGGGCCGGCTGTGGGGGGGCCAGGCAGTCAACGCCATTCCCCGGGAGGTGGGCCTCGAGCTGGACCTGCGCGCCCTGGAGGCCCCGGTGCTCAAACAGATGACCCAGCAGGTGCGGGAGATTCTGATGGAGGCAGCCCGGCGCTTCAACGTGCGGTTGGAGATCGAGACCCTGGGGGAACGCCCCGCCGGCATGACTGCGACCCCAGCCATGTTGGAGGCCGCCCGCCTGGCCCTAGCCGAGGTGGGCCTCGAGGCCCAGTTCACCGCTGGCTCCACCGACGCCTCGGCTGGGGTAGAAGCGGGCATCCCCGCCCTAACCCTGAGCGTGTACCGGGGAGGAGGGGCCCACACCCCGGAGGAGTGGGTTGAACCGGACTCGCTTTACCTGGGAACCCAGGCCTTGCAACGCTTCATCGAGCGGCTCACAGGATAGCGGCTATGCGCTCCAGGGCCTTGCGGATGTTTTCCTGGCTGGTGGCGTAGCTAAAGCGCACGTGGCGCGGCGCGGCAAAATCGGTACCGGGTACCACCGCTACCCGGGCTTCCTGCAAAAGGCGCAAAGCGGCCTTGTTTTCGTCGGGGTCGAGGCGGGAAACATCGGTCAGAACGTAAAAAGCCCCGTTGACCCGGGGAGTGGGCAGGCCCAGCGCGTTTAGCCCCTCCACAATCAGGTCGCGGCGGGCCCGGTAGGCCTCCCGGGCCATGGCGATGAACTTCTGCGCTTCTTGCACATTGTTGAGGGCCTCGACCATGGCCCACTGGGCAATGGTGTCGGGGCTGGTGGTGGACTGGCTCGAGACGTCAATAATGCCTTTGATGACCTCCTTGGGGCCACCCGCATAGCCGATGCGCCAGCCGGTCATGGCAAAGGCCTTGGCCGCCCCGTTGACGGTGATGGTACGCTCGGGGGCCACCTGGGCCGGCGAGAAGTGCTCGCCCTCGTAGATGAGGTGCTCGTAAATCTCGTCGGAGACCACGTAGAAGTCATACTTGTTGGCCAGCTCGGCAATGGCCACCAGCACCTCCTTGGGGTAGACCGCCCCGGTAGGGTTGCCGGGCGAGTTGAGCACGATGGCCTTGGTGCGGGGGGTGATCCGGCGCTCGACCTCGGCAGGGTCGGGGATGAAGCCCGCCTCCGGGCCGGTGCGCACCTCCACCGGCACCCCCTGGGCAAAGCGAATCATCTCCGGGTAGCTCACCCAGTAGGGGCCAATCACGATGACCTCATCGCCCGGGTCGAGGATGGCCTGAAACAGGTTGAACAGGCACTGTTTACCCCCTACCGTAACCACGGTCTGGTCGGGGGGAACCTCCAGGCCGTTTTCCCGCTTGAACTTGGCGCTGATGGCCTCCCGCAACTCAGGAATACCCGCTGGTGGGGCATACTTGGTCTTGCCCGCCATCATGGCTTTTACCGCTGCGTCTTTGACGAACTGGGGGGTGTCGAAATCGGGCTCACCAGCGGTCATCGCGATGAGGTCAACCCCCTGGCGACGCAGCTCCAGGGCTTTAGCATTAACCGCCACGGTAGCGGAGGGCTTCAGGGCTCTAACACGCTGGGACAGGCCTCGCATACCGTAGATTCTCGGGGCTTTGGCGGCTGGGGTCAAGTAGAATGGCAGCGTTGGACTACGCGATTGGCCAAACCCTGCGCATCGAGTTCTGGAAGTACCCCGCCCACACCCTGCACTACTGGTGGGAGGCCCAGGTATGTGAGCTGCGGGAAGGCGCCGTGCTGGTCCACATGCCCCTGGGCTTTACCTTTCACCACGTCAGCAAGCAGCGGCGGGTACGGGTGGCCCACCAGGCCTACGTGGCCTTCTGGGTGGGCCGGTGGTACTCGGGAGGGCCCGACCTAGACGCCGAAGGCCGGGTGCTGGAGTACTACTGGAACATCCAGACCCCGCCCCGCTTTGAACCAAAGCGTATCTGGCAGTACGACCTGGAGATTGACCTCAAGTGCCGGGCCGACCACACCTGCCAGGTCTTCGACCTCGAGGAGTTCGCGGCCAAAGCCCCCCTCTACCCGGCCCAGTGGGTGGAGGAGGCCCTCGGCGCGGTTCGGCAGGTCGAACAGCTCATGCGCCAGCGGGCCTGGCCAGTGCGCCCTCCCGGGCCGGGCCAGCCATGGCTAGAAAGGGTTTAGGATGGAGAGCGGTCTGGCGAGGGTCTTATGAGCCATATTCGGGCCGAGCGCCTTTCCAAGTTCTATCCCGTGGCCCTGAAAGAACCGGGGTTCGTGGGCACCATCAAGCACTTTTTCCGCCGCCAAACCCGGCGGGTGGAGGCGGTACGAGAGGTCTCCTTCCAAATTGAGCCGGGGGAGGTGGTGGGCTTTTTGGGGCCCAACGGGGCGGGCAAGACCACCACCCTCAAGCTCCTAACCGGCCTGATCTACCCCAGCGCCGGGCAGGTGGAGGTGGCCGGGCATCGGCCTTTCCGGCGAGAGTATGCCTTCCTGCGCAAGATCACCCTGGTCATGGGCAACAAGCAGCAGCTCCTGTGGGACCTGCCGGCCATGGAAAGCCTGCGGGTCAACGCAGCGGTGTACGAGCTCGAGCCCGCGGTGTTCAAGAAGCGCTTAGGCGAGCTTAGCGAGATGCTGGGACTAAAGCAGCAGCTGTACCAGCCGGTGCGCAAGCTGAGCCTGGGCGAGCGGATGAAGGCCGAGCTCCTAGCCGCGTTGCTGCACCAGCCCCAGGTCTTGTTCCTGGATGAGCCCACGTTAGGGCTGGACGTGAACGCCCAGGTAGCGGTGCAGCGGTTTTTGCTGGAGTACAACCAGCGCTACCAGGCCACCCTCCTGCTCACCAGTCACTACATGGCCGACATCACCGCGCTCTGCCCCCGGGTACTGATGATCCACCGGGGCAGGCTTATCTACGACGGTTCGCTAGAAGCCCTACTCGAGCGCTTCGCCCCCTACCGCGAGGTGCACCTCCAGCTGACCAGCCCTATGGGCCAAGACCGCCTGGCCGCCTTCGGCCAGGTACGGGCCTTGGAAGGCCTCGAGGCCCGGCTGCTGGTACGGCGGGAGCACCTGGTGGCCACCGTCAGCCGCATGCTGGCCGAGCTACCCATCGACGACCTGGAGGTGCGCGAACCTCCCATCGAAGAGGTCATCGGCCAGGTCTTCGCCGAGAGCAAGCCCCTGGTTGACCAGGCCTGATGGACCCCCCTCCTCCCCTCTGCGGTAGGCTATACCCCAGATGAGACGCGCCGATTTGCTCGATAGGCTGGCCTCCGAAACCTTCGACCTCTTGGTGATTGGCGGCGGCGCCAGCGGGGCAGGGGTGGCCCTCGAGGCCGCCAGCCGGGGGCTCAAAACGGCCCTGGTCGAACGCTACGATTTCGCCGAGGGCACCTCTAGTCGTAGCACCAAGCTGATCCACGGAGGGGTGCGCTACTTGGAGCTAGCCATCAAGACCCTGGATCGGGTGCAGCTCAACCTGGTGCGGGATGCCTTGCACGAACGCGCTGTCCTGCTGAGGATCGCCCCTCACCTCTCCCGGCCCTTGTGGCTGCTCACCCCGCTATACCGGCTGTGGGAGGTGCCCTACTACTACGCCGGCTTGAAAATCTATGACCTTCTGGCGGGCTCTGCCCGCCTGGCTCCGGCCCAGTTCATCGGGGCTAGGGGAACCCTAGAGCGCTTCCCCCACCTCAACCCCCGAGGGCTCAAGGGTGCGGTGGCCTACCAGGACGGGCAGTTCGACGATGCCCGTTTCAACGTGGAGCTAGCCCTGACCGCCTTGCAACAAGGGGGGGTGGTGCTGAACCAGGCCGAGGTCACCGGCCTGCTCAAAGAGAACCACCGGCTGCGCGGGGCAGTGGTGCACGACCGCCTCTCGGGAAAAACCCTCGAGGTCTTTGCCCGGGTGGTGGTCAACGCCACCGGCCCCTTTGCCGATGGCATCCGGCAGATGGACGATCCCCAGGCCCCACCCCTACTGCGGGCTAGTTCGGGGATTCACATCGTGCTGGACAGCGATTACACCCCCCCCGAGACCGGCCTGCTCATCCCCAAGACCGAGGACGGGCGGGTGGTCTTTGTGCTGCCCTGGCTGGGGGGTACCCTGGTCGGCACCACCGACGACCCCGCCCCCATTGTGGATCACCCCAGGGTGCGTGAGGAGGAAATCGCCTACGTGCTTCGCCAGGTACAGCCCTACCTGGGGGCAGTTCCCCGGGAAAAGGTGCGCTCGAGCTGGTCGGGGCTGCGCCCGCTGGTTGCCCGGCCCAAGGCCGATACCGCCCGGCTGGCCCGCGACCACCTGATCCAGGAAAGCCCCTCTGGCCTGCTCACTCTGGCCGGGGGCAAGTGGACCACCTACCGCAAAATGGCCCTGGACCTGGTGAACTATGCCATCCGGCGCTTCGGGTTGGTGGCCGGCCCCTCCCAAAGCGAGTACCTGCCTTTGTGGGGGGGGCAGGGCTTTACCCCGGATGGGGCCCAAAAGCTCATAGCGCTCGGCCTGGAAGCTGAGGTAGCCCAGCACCTCCACCGCGCCTACGGGGCTCGAGCCGCCCAGGTGGCCCAGCTCGCCGTCGAGGGCTACGCCGCCCGGCTGGCTGCGGGCTGGCCCTACCTCGAGGCCGAGGTGGTCTATGCGGTGCGCGAGGAGATGGCCCACACCCCCCTGGACGTGCTGGCCCGCCGTACCCGGCTAGCCTTCCTCGACCGACAGGCCGCCCTGGCGGCCATACCCAGGGTGGCTAGGCTGATGGGACAGGAACTGGGCTGGAGCCCAGAACAGATGGCCCAGACCGCCCAAAAAGCCCAGGAACAACTTCTCGAGGCCCTCTAGCCCCTAGGCCAGGCCGCGCTCGAGCAGCGCTTTTCGTATTTGCCGCTGCACCGCCTCGGCCACGGGCTTCTCGGCATCCACCAGCACAAAGCGCTCTGGCTCCTGCTGGGCTAGCTCTAAGAACCCCTGCAAGACCCGCTGGTGAAAGGCCAGCGCCTCGGCCTCGAGGCGGTCGGGCTCGTCGGATGAGCGGCGGTGGCGGGCGCGCCACAGGCCCAGCCGGGGCGGTACGGTGAGCAGAAAGGTCAGGTCGGGCCTCAGGTCGCCCACCACCCCCGCGGAGACCGCCCGCAGCCAGTCCAGGTTCAACCCCCGGCCATACCCCTGATAGGCCAGGCTGGAGTCCAGCCAGCGGTCGGAGATGACCACCCCTCCCCGCGCTAAAGCAGGCTGGATGACCTTGGCCGCGTGCTCGGCCCGATCCGCCGTGTAGAGCAGGAATTCGGTCTCGGGCTGCATCGGCTGGGTGAGCAACAACCGGCGTAGCTCCAGCCCCAGCGCGGTGCCCCCCGGCTCACGGGTCAGCACCACCTCCCGGCCCCGCTTGCGGTACCACTCCGCCAGCAGCCGGGCCTGGGTCGACTTGCCAGCCCCCTCGGGGCCCTCCAGGGTGAGGAAAAGGCCCCTCATAGGCCGGTGGGGTGCTCGAGGAAGACCCAGGGTAGGCCAAAGACCTCCTCCAGTCGGGCCGCCAGGGCCTTGACCCCGAAGGTCTCACTGTCGTAGTGGCCAGCATAAAGCACGTGGATGCCCAGCTCAAAAGGCTCGTGGTAGTGGGCATGGGCGGGCTCGCCGGTGATGTAGAGGTCACAGCCCAAAGCCTTAGCCCGGGCGATCTCCCCGGCTCCACCCCCCGAGACCACCCCCACCCGGCGTACCAGCGGCGGCCCACCGGCGTGCAGCAAAGGCTGCATCCCGGTCATCTGTCCAATCTGCTCTTCCAACTCGGCGATGCTCCGGGGGGTCTCGAGCTGGCCCACCCAGCCGATGGGGCCGTACTTGGGGTGGGGAAAAGGCTCCAGGGCCACCAGCCCCAGCTCGCGAGCCATTACCGCGTTGTTGCCCACCTCGGGGTGCGCATCCAGGGGTAAATGGGCGGTATAGAGGCTGATGCCAGCAGAAAAGAGCTGTTCCAGTCTTTTCTTATGCGGGCCCACCACCGCCAACGGCTGCCCCCAGAACAGGCCGTGGTGGGTAATGAGGAAGTCTACCTGGGCCGCTGCGGCCTGCTCGAAGATGGCCAAAGCTGCATCCACCGCTACCCCTACCCGGCGCACCTCGGCTCTGCCCTCCACCTGCAAGCCGTTGAGGGAAGGGTCGGTAAACCCGCGGATATTCAAGTACTCGTCCAGCCAGCGAACCAGCTCGTCACGCTGCATAGGCTTCAGTCTAACCCGGCTAGCGCCTGCCGCACCTCGGCTACCTCATCCCAGGGGAGGGCCTCCTGGCCCCGCTCGAGGGTGCGCTCGTGCCCCTTACCGGCCAGCAGCACGGTATCGCCGGGCTGGGCCAGGGACAAAGCGTAGCGGATGGCCTGGCGACGGTCAGGCACCAGCGCATAGCGATGGGGGTCGCCGTGGGCCTGGGCCAGGGCTGCCAGGATGGCCTCTAGGCTCTCGCCGCGGTGATCCTCCTCGGTGAAGACCACAAAATCGGCCAACTGGGCTGCCACCCGCCCAATACCCAGCCGGCGGCCAGGGTCCTGGTGGCCCGCCGCCCCGATGACCAGCAACAAGCGCTTCTGGGTGGTGGGGCGCAGGGCCTCCAGGGCGGCTTGCAAGCTGGCCCCGGTGTGGGCGAAATCCACCACTACCCGGAAAGGCTCCCGCTGAACCAGCTGCATCCGGCCCGGCACCCCAGGAAAGGAGGCCAACCCGGCCTGGAGCTGCTCTATCGAGAGGCCCACACGGGCCGCAGCAGCCATGGCCGCCAGGGCGTTTTCCCCGTTGAAGCGGCCCAGCATAGGCAGCTCCACGGCAAAGCGGCCCAAGGGCGAGGCCACCTTTAGGGCAAGCCCCCCGGCCTCCTCCACCAGGCGCACGATCTGCCAGTGGCCTCCCGCCCCATAGCTCCAGGTGTGGGGCTGCTCGGCCAGGGTTCGGGTCCAGGGGTTTTCATTGTTGACGACAGCGAAACTCGAGCGCTCCAACAGCTTGCGCTTCTCAGCAAAGTAGTTTTCCATGCTGCCGTGTAGGTCCAAGTGGTCGGGGTAGAGGTTGGTGAAGACCCCCACCGCGAAGGACAGCCCCCGCACCCGCTCTAAGGCCAAGGCGTGGCTACTGACCTCCAGCACTGCCTGCCGACAGCCTGCCCCCACAAAGCGGTGGAGCATGGCCTGCACCTCTGGGGCCTCGGGGGTGGTGAAGTGGCCCGGCAGAAAAAGCTCCTCCTCGCCGATGCGAACCCCCACGGTGGAAAGCCGCCCTACCGGCGGGGCCGCCGACTGCAACAGATGGTGGAGCAATACCGTCACGGTAGTCTTGCCTTTGGAGCCGGTTACCCCTAAGAGGCTGAGCTTTTGCCCCGGATACCCAAAGAAGGCTGCGGCCAGGTCAGCCAGGGCGGCCCGGGCGTTGGCCACTTGCAGGTAGGGCACCTCGAGGCGCAGGGGGCGTTGCCCCACCACCGCCACCGCCCCCTGGGCCAGGGCCTGAGGGATGTAGTCGTGCCCATCCAGGGGCTTCCGGCTGGGCAGGGGTACCCCCGGCAGGGCCACAAACACGAAGCCGGGAGCCACCTGGCGCGAGTCGTGGGTGATGCCCTGCACGGCTAGGGGTGGGGCGCTCTGGCCAAAGAGGGCGAAGAGCCGGTCCAGCGTGGTCATGGGGTTTAGTCCTCCACCCGGCGCTCCAAGGCCCGGGCGTGGGCCTCCAGCCCCTCCTCGCGGGCTAGGCGGGCCCCTAGCGGCGAAAGCTGGCTAGCCGCCTTGGGGGCTAGGCCCACCACCGGGATTACCTTAAGAAAATCGCGCAGTGCCAGGCCCCCGCCAAAACGGGCAGTTCCCCCGGTGGGCATCACGTGGCTGGGGCCGGCCATGTAGTCCCCCAAAGCCTCGCAGGAATGCTCCCCCAGGAAAACCCCCCCGGCGTTGCGCACCTGGCCCAAGGCCGCTAGGGGGTCGTGGATGGAGAGGCAGAGGTGCTCCGGAGCGTAGAGGTTGGCTAGCTCCAGGGCCTGCTCGAGGCTTTCCACCCAGACCAGGCCGCTGCGCCCCAAGGCCTGGCGGGCAATGGCCGCTCGGGGCAGGTCGGCCAGCTGGCGCTCGAGTTCCTCTCCCACCCGCTCCAACAGCTCGCGGTGGGCCGAGAGCAGCCAGGCCTCGGAGTCGGGGCCATGTTCGGCCTGGGCCAGCATATCTGCCGCCAGCAGCTTGGGGTCGGCGGAAGCGTCGGCGATGATCAGGGTCTCGGTCGGCCCCGGCAGGCCCTCCATGCCCACCAGACCAAACGCCTCGCGCTTGGCTAGCACCACATAGCGGTTGCCCGGACCCACGATTTTGTCCACCCGGGGAATGCGCTCGGTGCCATAGGCCAAGGCAGCCACGGCCTGGGCTCCCCCCATGGCAAACAGCCGGTCGGCCCCAGCCACCCAGGCCGCGGCCAGAATGCCCGGATGCACCCGGGGTGGTGAGGCCACCACAATCTCCCCTACCCCAGCCACCTTAGCGGGCACCACCGTCATCAGCACGGTAGAAAGCAAAGGCGCCGAGCCCCCAGGCACATACACCCCTACCCGGTCCAGCGGACGCACCAGCTGACCCAGCACCCCTTCGGGCCCGGCCTCTAAAAAACCCCCTACGGGTTCGCGCCGGTAAAAGGCCTCGATACGCTCCTTAGCGGTCTCGAGGGCATCGCGCAGCCCGGCCTCTAGGCTTTCGTAGGCCTCGCGCCAGGCCCGCTTGGGAATCTCCTCCACCGGCTGACCGTCGATCGCCTGGCTGAGGCGGTCTAGGGCGGCGTCGCCCTCCTGCTCCACCTGGCGCAGTATCTGCCGTACGGTCTCAAGCGCATCGCCGTACTCTACGGTCATACGGCGGCCTTTGAAATAGGCCCGAACCTCTTCTGGCGTCTTGATCATAGGGATTCCTAGCTAACTAGACGTACCGCCTGCGGCGGCGCCGGCGCCGGTTGGCGGCACTTTTTTCTTTGGCTGGTTCCCCCGCAACCACCCGGCGTTGCGCGGCCAATTCCTCCACCGCCACCAGCTCGGCCTCGAAGATATGTTCCCCCACCTTTTGCGTCAGGCGCACCGGATAGCCTTCCGGGTCGAAGAAGAGCAGGCTCAACCCAGGGCGCAGGCGGTAGACCCTAAGGGTCTTTTCCTCCTGGCCTACCTCGAGGCGCTGATCGGGCAGGCGCTCGACATAGGCCCGCCCCCCCACCAAGGCCAGGCGGGCCGCCTCCCCTACCTCTAGCCCCAGCCGCCCCACCGCAAAAATCAGCGACAGGGGGTCGTACATGTCCTCTAGGTAAGGGAGGGCCAGGTCTTCCTTGCCCTGGCTTACCATAACCAATCCGTCCTCGCGGGAAAACACCACCTCCATCACCCGCGCCCCATTGCCCTCTACCCGCTCGCGGTAGCGGCGGGGCAAGCCCTTTAGGTCCAGTTCGCTTTCCCAGCGCTGGCGGGTTTTGGGCAGGGGCAGCTCGACCTGGGCCTCTAGGGTAAGGTGCAGGCCCCCCGGGTAAGGCTCGAGGCTCAGGCGCTGCTCACCGGCGGGATGCCCCCCATAGCGTAGGCTGTAGCGAAGCAACTGAGCCACCGCCAGGTCCATGCCTCTATCCTACCAAGCCTCCCTTCACCCCAGGGCCTCGGCCAGCAGCCGGTGGAAGTGGTGCACTCCCTGTTCCCGCGTCACGCTAAAGCGGCCCCGCTGGTAGAAGCGCGAGCGAACCCCCTTCTGTACCGCCTCCACCACCACCTCGTCCTCCCGTTCCACCCGGTCTAAGGCCGCTCCAGCCCCGGCATCCAGCTTGCTGGCGTCCCAGACGTAAGGCAAGAAGGAGACCTTGGTCAGCTCAGGCCCCAGCGGGCGCACCACGTTGACCGAAAGCCCCCAGGGGTAGAAGTTGAGCATCAGGTTGGGGAAAACCCAGTAGTAATAGGCGGCGATGCGCTGCCCATAGTCGGGCGAGTCCTTGGGCAGGTCAAAGCAGGGCTCACCTGGCGCGGCCACCCCTAGTTGCAGGTTGCACCAGCGGTACACCTCGGTGGTGTAGCTGCCGTAATCAATCGCGGTGTTTAGCGAGGCGTGGATGAAGGGAATGTGGAAGCCCTCCAGGTAGTTGTCGCAGTACAGCGCCCAGTGGGCCCGCACCAGGTAGTCCCGCGCGCGGGAGGGCTCGAAGTAAAACTGCTCGAAGGGTAGCCAGCCCAAGCGTTCCTGAATGGGGCCCAGCACCTCCTCCAGGGGGGCCACCGGGTTCAGGCTGGCGAACAGGAATTTACCCTTGCCCCAGGTGGCGAAGGGCACCTTGGGTAAATCATCCTTGGGGCTGGGAAATCCCACCACCCCTTCGAACTCCGGCATGGCCTGGAAGCAGCCATCCAGGCCAAACCGCCGCCCGTGGTAGCGGCAGCGCAGATAGCGGGCATTATCCCCGGTTTCAGCAACCAGCATGCCCCGGTGGGTGCAGACATTGGAAAGCAGGTGCAGCCGATCCTGGTGGTCGCGGGTCAGCACCAGTGGCTCGTCCAGACAACCCTCTAGCAAAATGAAGGGCTTGATGGTACCGGGGGCTTTTAGGTCGTCGGTATCGCCCACCCACTGCCAGCTCCGGGCGAATACCTTTTCCTTAGACGCTTCGTAAAGGGCGCGATCCTGGTAGAACGCAGCGGGCAGGGTGGAAGCCTGAGCGATGTCGGGGTGTACTTCAAGGTTCATGCTCACTCCTTTCAGCAAGTCTGTCTACTGGCAAAAGCAAAAGGCCGTACAGCCTAACCCCGACTGTACAGCGGCGGTGGGGGCTTTACTTACCCGCAGCGACGATGGCTTGAGCAAAGCACAGCAACTTGGTTTGCGTGTCAGACCAGGAGGGCATCAGGGCCATTATAAGGCCTGGGCGAAGCTGGCACCAGGTGTGGGCAGGAGCGCAAAAAACCTTCCCCAAAGCAAAACCGAAACAATATACTCTGGCTACCTGCCATGCTCGGCTACATCGTCCATCGTCTTATCGCGGCCATCCCCACCCTGTTGGGGGTGGCCATCCTCACCTTTTTGCTCATGCGGGCGGTGCCCGGCGATGTGGTCACCAGCCTGGTGGGCCTCGAGGCCAACGTCTCACCCGAGCGCATGGCCGAGCTACGCCGCCTGTTTGGCCTCGACCTGCCGCTGCACGTGCAGTTCGGGCAGTGGCTGGGGGCGGTGTTGCAGGGTGATTTCGGCTCCAGCCTGCGCACCGGGCGCGAGGTCGCCCAGGACCTGGCCCTGCGTTTTCCCGTCACCTTGCAGCTCACCCTGATGGGCCTGTTCACCGCCCTGCTGGTGGCCGTACCCCTGGGGGTGCTGGCGGCCATCCGGCGGGGTGGGTTGGTGGACTACTTCGCCTCGCTCTTTGCCATCCTGGGCCTGTCGGTGCCGGGGTTTTTCCTGGCACTCTTGCTCATTTTGCTCTTTGCCCTAGCCCTGGGCTGGCTGCCGCCGGCCGGTTTCGTGCCCTTTGCCGAAAACCCTGGCGAAAACCTGCGGCACATGATTCTGCCGGCCCTCTCCCTGGGGCTGATTCTGGCCGGGGCAGTGACCCGCATCCTGCGTAGCTCCATGCTCGAGGTGCTCTCGCGCGACTACATCCGCACCGCCCGGGCCAAGGGCCTCTCCGAACGGGTGGTCATCTTCCGCCACGCCCTGCGCAACGCCCTGATTCCGGTGGTCACGGTCATCGGCGTCCAGTTTGGTTCGCTGCTGGGGGGCGCGGTCATCATCGAGCAGGTCTTCAGCCTGCCGGGGGTGGGGCGCTTTGCCCTCGAGGGCATCAACCTGCGCGACTACCCGGTGGTGCAGGGCACGGTTTTGTTTGTAGCTACGACAGCCGTGCTAGTCAATCTTCTCGTAGACCTGCTCTATTCCCTGATTGATCCCAGGATTCGCTATGAGTAGCCCAGAGCACTGGTTGGGGAGCGAGTGGCTGAAATCTACCGCCAAATGGTTCTGCGCTGAAATATCCAGGAACCACCCAAGAAAACCCCATGACGCAACTTCTTTCTGGTCTTCCCCAACCATGATGCCACTTCAATCAGCCCATCCCACAACCATCAGCGGAGGATATGCATGACCAACCCGTCTTCTGCTAGTTCCTCTGCATCGGCCCTTATCTGGAAATCCCTGGTTCGCAACCGCTCTGCGGTCATCGGCGGAACCATCACCCTGGCGGTGCTGCTAGGGGCTCTCCTGGCCCCCCTCATCGCCCCCTGGGACCCCCTCAAGTTCGACCCTCCCAACCGCCTCAGCGGCCCTTCGCCCGAGCACTGGCTGGGCACCGACCAGTACGGACGCGACCTCTTCTCGAGGGTGCTTTTCGGAGCGCGTTTCTCCCTCTTGGTGGCCGCAATTTCGGTGCTGGTTGGGCTGCTGGTCGGCGGGACGCTGGGCCTCCTGGCCGGATACTTTCGGGGCTGGGTAGACCTAGTGCTCTCCCGCCTGGCCGATATCCTGATCGCCTACCCGGCCATCCTGCTGGCCATCGCTTTCCTGGCCTTTCTCGGCGGCGGTTTCGTCAACCTGGTTCTGGCCATCTCGGTGGTGTTTGTGGGGCCCTTTATCCGGGTAGCCAGAGCCGCTGTCCTGACCGTACGAGAAGAACTGTATGTTGAAGCCGGGCGGGCCATGGGTGCTTCGGATGCGCGGATGATTTTTCGCACCATCCTGCCCAATGCTTCTGCTCCACTGATTGTCGAAGTGACTCTGCGCTTCGCCTATGCCGTGCTGGCCGAGGCTGCCTTGTCGTTTCTGGGGCTGGGTATCCAGCCTCCTTTCCCGGCCCTGGGCTCCATGGTCTCGGAGGGACGGGCCTTTCTCTCGCTCTCACCCTGGGGTTCGCTTGTTCCAGGCTGCGCCATCGTGCTGATGGTGCTGGGCTTCAACCTGCTGGGCGACGGGCTGCGCGACGCCCTCGACCCTCGGCTGCGGCAACGGTAAAAATTGCCATCTATCGGTATAATTATTAGCCACACAAGGAGGCGCAATGAAGAAACTGATGGTTTTCCTGGTTCTGGTTCTAGCCGCAGTATCGCTGGGGCAAAAGTCGGGCGGTATTTTGCGTGCTGGCATGCAGACCGACCCGGTGGGCCTAGACCCTCACACCACCAATGCCACCGCCAGCCGCAATGTGCTGGAAAACATCTACGACACCCTGGTCATGCTTGACAGCCGGGGCCGGATTGTGCCCGGCCTGGCTCAGTCCTGGTCAGTCTCACCGGATGGCCTAACCTGGACCTTCCGCCTGCGCCCTGGCGTAACCTTCCACAACGGCGACCCCCTCAAGGCCTCCGATGTGGTCTTCTCCATCAACCGCATCAAAGACCCCGCCACCAAAAGCCCCCGGGCCAACGACCTCGCCCTGGTGCGCTCGGTTACAGCCCCCAACGACAGCACCGTGGTGATAACCCTCTCCCAGCCCTTCACGCCCCTGCTGGCCAAGCTGGCCTTCAGCACCAACGTGATCGTCTCGGAAAAGGTGGCGCGGGAAAACGGCAACGACCTCAACAAAGCGGTCGTTGGCACCGGGCCTTTTCGGTTCGTGGAGTACATCCCCCAGACCCGCTTGGTGGTGCGCAGGTGGGATAAATACTGGCAAAAGGACAACCAGGGCCGCCCCCTGCCCTACCTGGACGGCATCACCTACACCTACTACCCCGACCCCGCCGCCCGCACCACTGCGCTGCGGGCCGGAGCGGTGGACTGGATCGAGTATGTACCGGCTGCCGATGTACGCTCCCTCAAAGCCGATCGCAACCTAATCGTAGTGGGGGGCCCCTCGGCCAACTTCCGCGCACTGTACTTCAACACCACCCGCGAGCCCTACAACAACCCTAAGGTGCGCCAGGCCATCGCCTATGCGATTGACAAAAAAGCCATCGTAGACCTGGCCCTCTTCGGCACCGGCGGCATCGTGGCCAAAGGCACCACCATTCCCTCTGGGGCCTATGCCTACACCAACAGCCCCTACAACACCCGCGATGTGGCCAAAGCCCGCCAGCTCCTGGCCGAGGCCGGCTTCCCCAACGGCTTCACCATGAACCTTTACGTCACCTCGACCTACGACTTCCTGCGTACCCCTGCTGATGTGATCCGCGACAACCTGGCCGAGGTAGGCATCCGAGTCAATATCCAGGCCGAGGACTGGAACGTCTACCTGCCCAAGGCCCTGCGCAGCGAGTTCGATGTAACCCTGCTGGGCACCTCGGGCCAGGCCGACCCCGACGACTATCTCTACAACACCTTCCACCCCTCCTCAGCTTTAAACCTCTCTAAGTACCGCAACGACCGGGTAACCCAGCTATTAGAGCAGGGCCGCCGGGTGGCCAGCCAGGCCGAGCGCCAGCGCATCTACACCCAGGTGCAGGAACTGGTCTTGCAGGATAGCCCCATGGTCTTTCTCTTCCACTCGGCCCAGTACGAGGCCATGCACCGCCGGGTGCAGGGCTTCTTGCACTTCCCCAACACCAGCTATCTGGCCTTCCGCTACACCTGGCTACAGTAAGACCTTTCCCAAAACCACCCGGCGTGGCGTCCACCGGGTGGGTCTGTTTTTAGGTAGGGGCCGGGGTTAGACCTCGATCTGGGCAAAGCGGGCGTATTCCTCGATGAACTCCCGCCGGGGCTGGACGTCTGAACCCATCAGGTCATCGAAGATTTGGGCCGCATAGGAGGCGTCCTTCATCTCCACCTTTTTCAACACCCGCCGGGCCGGGTCCATGGTGGTCTCCCAAAGCTGCTCGGCGTTCATCTCGCCCAGGCCCTTGAAGCGCTGAATCTCGTAGGGCTTGTCGCCTATCTCTGCCAGGGCTTTTTTCAAGGCCTCGTCGTCGAAGAGGTACCGCACCTCTTTGCTTTTGCCCACCCGTAGGCCGTAGAGGGGAGGCTGGGCCACATACAGGTAGCCCTGCTCGATGATGGGGCGCATATAGCGGTAGAAAAAGGTCAGCAGCAGGGTACGGATGTGTGAGCCATCCACATCGGCATCGGTCATGATGATAATCTTGTGGTAGCGCAGATCTTCAATGTTGAAGTGGGCCTCCTCGCCATCCTTTCCCCCAATACCCGCGCCAATGGCCGCCACCATGGCCCGCACTTCGGCATTTTTGAGGGCTTTGTTGAGACCTGCTTTCTCGACATTCAAAATTTTGCCACGCAGGGGCAGGATGGCCTGAAAGCGCCGGTCGCGCCCGCTCTTGGCGCTGCCCCCCGCACTATCCCCTTCCACGATGAACAGCTCGGCTTCGGCAGGGTCTTCGGACTGGCAGTCGGCCAGCTTGCCGGGTAGGTCGTCGGACTCCAGGGGGTTGGCCCGGCGCACCAGTTCGCGGGCCTTGCGGGCCGCCTCGCGGGCCTGGGCCGCCCGCTGGGCTTTTTCGTAGATGGTCTTGGCCAGGCGGGGGTTTTCCTCGAGCCACTCGCTCAGCTTCTCGTAGACCACCTTGCTGACCGCGGTGCCGGCTTCGGGGTTCAAGAGCTTGCCCTTGGTCTGGCCCTCAAACTGGGGCTGGGGAATCTTGACCGAGATAACTGCCGAAAGCCCCTCCAGCAAATCGTCCCCGGTGGGCTCGAGGTCCTTAACTAGCCCAGCCTTGCGGGCATAGGTGTTGATGGCCCGGGTGTAGGCGGTTTTGAAGCCGGAAACATGGGTACCGCCGTCCGCCGTAGGTATCATGTTGGCGAAGCTGGCTAAGTTGGCGCTATAGCCCTTGGTGTGCACCAACCCCACATCCACCCCCACGGCCTCGACCTGGCTTTGTAGCAGAATCGGCTTGTCGTATAAAAGCTCCTCGCCATCGGTGCGGAATTTGGCAAAGGAGGCCACCCCGCCTTCATCAAAAAAGACCTCTTCCTTTTGGTGGATTTCATCACGGAAAATGAGCTTCAAGCCAGCCACCAAAAAGGAAACCTCGCGCAGGCGTACCCGCAGGCGGCTGGCTTCAAACTTTAACTCGTTGCCGAAGATTTGTGGGTCGGGTAAGAAGGTCACCCGGGTTCCCCGCTTACCCTGGGGCGCAGGCCCAAGCTCCTGCAAAGGCTGGGTCACCTCACCCCGGCTGAACTCGATACGGTAGTGCTTTCCGTTGCGGAAGACCTCGACTCGGGTGAACTGAGAAAGGGCGTTGACCACGCTAGCCCCTACCCCGTGCAGGCCGCCCGAGACCTTATAGGCCCCTTCTTCAAACTTGCCCCCTGCATGCAGTACGGTATAGATAACCTCCACTGCCGGCTTCTGTTCTTCGTACATGAGGTCTACTGGGATGCCCCGCCCGTTGTCCTCGATGGTTAGGGAGCCATCCCGGTGGAGGGTGGTGATGATTTGGGTGGCAAACCCGGCTAGGGCCTCGTCCACCGCGTTGTCCAGAATCTCCTTGAAAAGGTGGTGGTAGCCATCGGCTTGTGTACCCCCAATGTACATGGCTGGGCGGTGGCGAACCCCTTCCAAGCCCTTGAGAACCTTAATTGCAGATGCGTCGTAGTTGGCAGTGACTTCAGCGCTCACCTAGACAGTATACCATATTTCCGCTGCTTGCAGAAAAACTTCTGGGTAGCCCGTAACCGGCTTTCAAGGTTTGCATGGTTTTTTACAGGCGCTGCCCAACTATGCGTTGAGAGCCTATTGCTAGAGTTTGTTCTGTTTATAACAGAAAACCTAGCGCCGTACCGACCCCACCGCGCTGATGGCCTGTTCGCTCGAGGCTGTGCTCAGGCGCAGGCGCTTACCCAGCTCACGCCACCAGATGTAGGCAGGACTATCCAGGCGTCGGATCTGCTCGAGGTCGGCCTCGCGCCGCCACACCTTAATCCGCAGCAAGAACAGGTTCAAAAACAGGTCGCGGTACTCGGGGGTGGCCCGCTGCGTGTGAAAGTGAAAGCGTACCCCCCGGTGCTGGGAAAAGGAGATGAGGATAGGCACCCCTTCGGGGCCTTCCACCGGGATTTCCACCGTGCTATCGGTGAGGGTTGAGGCGGTGAACTCGTACTCCTCTTCAATCATGCCCAGCTCATGCAGAATCAGCGCGAAAGCCCGTACCTCGAGGCCGTTGATCTCGCGGTAGATGCGGTCGAGGAGTTCGTAGGTGGGGCTGTAGTGGAACTGCTCGCCCACCTGCTCAGCCCACCACATGGCGTACTGCCCCTTGGGCGCGGCCAAGGCCGCCTGGATGTACAGCCGGTCGCGCCGCGCCACCGGCTCGATTTCCTCCGGATAGATGGCCAGCAGGTCGTCGGTGCTGTAGTAGATGGGGCGAATCCGCCCCCACTTCTGAGCCAGTTCGCACACCGCCACGTAATGGGCCGCGGCTTTCTCGTCGGCAATGGGATAGAAGAAAAGGTCGTACTCCCCATCCTCGGCCCGCACCCGCAGGGGTATCTCCAGGACCCCCTCCTTGGTTAGGCGCAGCACATCGGCCTCCAATACCTGAATCCCCGAGCGGCGAAAAGTGGTCTCTACCGCGGTAGCGAAAAGCAGGCGGTTGGCGGTCCTGACCTCTGGGGCCTGGCTATCGATCAGGCCCTCGATGTACACCTTGGGCCAGTGGGCTGGAGCATTGGTATAGAGTTCTTGCATACCGACCTATCCCCAGATTAGCGGCATGCTGGCCCACAGCCTGTGATATTTCTCCCGGTTCCCCTTCCAAGGGATACACTCGAGGCGATGGAGATTCCCTTTCCGGTTTACCTCATCGGACTGCGCGGTTTTTTAAACCTGCTGGCGTTGCTCTTTATAGCCCTCTCCCTGCTGCTTAACCTGCCGCTTTTGTTACGCGAACCTATCGGCTGGCAGTACCGCTTCTTCAAATTCACCGCCGGCCTGACAGCTGTAGCTTTTGCAATGGAGCTGCTGGTACGCCCCTTGTTTATGGGCGGGGTCACCTGGCTGCACGCGGTGTATGGGCTGCTGGCCACGGGTATCCTGTGGTTTGTGAGCGGCCTCGAGCCTGGCGGCTGGTTCCGCCAAAGCCTGCCCAACCCCCCTGAGCGGGTGGGGCCCTACCTCTTCTGGGCCAGCCTGGTGGGGCTTTTGCTTTGGTGGCGCTTCATCGAGACGGGCCTAGGCTAACTAGCCGGTGGTGAATGTCCTGGGCAATGCGCCAGGCCGCTCCTGGCTCACCCATGGCCGCCCGGCCTGCAGCCTGGGCCTGTTGGCGCGCTTCTTCGTTCAAAACGGCCCGCAAAGCCGCTACAATGGCCTCTGGTTCGGGAGCCACCAGGCGAAGGGCCTCCCCCAACAACCGCTTTTGCTTCTGGGCAAAGGCCAGGGTATACTGCGGCCCTGGCGTAGGAAAACCCACCAGGGGCACCCCGTAGCCCGCAGCCTGCTCGGCGGCCGTGCCGCTGGTGGAAAGGGCTGCTTTGGCCCCTTGTAGCAGGGTTTTGAAGGCCCCTTGTACCAGGTAAACCCGGTGGCCCTCCCGGTGGCGGAGGCTAGGGGGCTCTTGCCCAGGCTCGAGGGTCCAACCCTCCACCTGCAAGGGGGCCAAAGGTAGGCCAGCCCAGGCCACCACCGGGGTAAGCCCGCTCTCCCCCAACCGGCGTACCGCCTCTAGCATCCTGGGCAGGCTGTGGTAAAAGTCGGCCCGCGAACCAGGCAAAAGCAGCAGATAGGGCGGCTTTACCCCCACCGGCCCCTCGGCGGGCGCATCCAGCATGGGGTTGCCTAGGTAGCGCACGTTGGCCAGACCCGCCCGCCAAAGCCAGTCCGCCGCCTCGGCCTCGCGAGGGTAGACCTGCACCGCCTGGCGCATCAAAAGCCGCTCGGTCACGCTGTAGGGCCGTTCTGGCCCGCTCAAAGCCCGCACCGAGCTCTGGCACTGCACTAAAAACAACGGCTCTCCTGCGAAGACCACCCCCACCCCCAGGGCGTACACATCCCCCACCACTACCGTAGCCACCGCTTCCTTGGCCACCTGCCGCACGGCTTGGTAGTGCTCCAGGCTCATGGAAAGCCAACCTGCCCGAAGATCCGCCCATAGGTGGGCCGGGTTACGGGCCGCAAAGCCTCCTGAGGGCATCTCCTTTCGCGGCCCCAACACGGGGAACCCCGCTTGTTCATAGGCCTCGCCCCGGCCTACCAGCGGCACCGCTACCGGGTCGTAGCCCAAAGGCCGCAGGGCCTGGGCCAAAACCGCCCCGATGGTGTCCTCACCGTGGCCGTTGGAAACAAACAGGAGCCTCATGCCTGGGTAAAGCGCACCAGCCGCTCCAAAAGCTCGTAAGCTGCCCCTCCGTCCAGCACCTCCGCTGCCCGCCGCACCCCCGCAGCAATGTCGGCCACCTGGCCGGCTAAATAGAAGGCGGCCCCCGCATTGAGCAGCACCGCATCCCGCCGGGGGCCCCGTTCCTGGCCGCGCAGAATAGCCCGGGCCACTTCGGCATTCTCCTTGGGGGTACCGCCCCTGAGGGCCTCGTAAGGAGCCGGGGCCAGACCCACCGCCTCGGGGTGCAAGGTGTAGCTGCGAATCTGCCCTTCCCAAAGCTCAGCCACCTGGCTGGGGCCCAGCACCAGCTCATCTATGGCCTCGCCGTCCAAGCGGCCATGGGCCACCAAGGCCCGCTGGCTTCCCAGGTCGCGCAACACCTGGGCGAAGACCGGAACCAAAGCTGGGCTGCTAACCCCAATCAGGTTGAGGGTGGCAAAGGCTGGATTGGTCAGAGGCCCCAGCAGGTTGAAAACCGTGCGCACCCCCAGCTCCGCCCGTACCGGGGCCACATAACGCATGGCTGGGTGGTGGCTGCGGGCAAAGAGAAAGCCGATGCCCAGGGTTTCTACGCACTCTGCTACCCGCTCCACCGGCAGGTCGATGCGCACCCCCAAGGCCTCGAGCAGGTCGAAGGAGCCGGAGCGGGAAGAGGCCGCCCGGTTGCCGTGCTTGGCCACCGCCACGCCCCCTGCAGCCACCACGAAGCAGGTAGTGGTGGAGATGTTGAAAGCGTCCGCGGCCACCCCCCCGGTTCCCACGATGTCCATCAGGGGCTGGCGCCCTACCTCGAGGCGTACCGCTGCCTCCCGCATTCCGGCGGCAAAACCGGCGATCTCCTCCGGGGTCTCGCCTCGGGTACGCAGCGCCATCAGCACCCCTGCGGTTTGCACCGGGGTCAGGTCACCGGCCATGATACGCCGCATCAGGGCCAGGGCCTCGGCCTGGGATAAAGGTTCCGCTAGAAGAGCCTTTTTAAGTTCGTCCACAGCGCCTCCTATGCTACGGAATTGGGGGCTTATTCAGGGGCATGCGCCAGCCCCGCTGCACACCGCGCCACAAGGCCTTAACGCTGGCCCAGCGCCGGCACAGGGCATATTCCAACGACCAGAACAGGGTATATCCCCCCACGGCCAGCAGGGGCCAGGGAGCATGCTTGCGCAACAAACGGGTATTGGCCAGGGCAAAGTGCTCGTCTGAAGCCAGTCTGTGTGGCCCCCAGGAGGTGCCCCCCTTGTGCAGTACCCGAGCTTCCGGGGCCACCTCGAGGCGAAACCCTGCCCGCTTCAAGCGCAACCCCAGATCCGCATCCTCCCCATACATGAAAAAACCTTCGTCCAGCAGGCCCACCCGCTCCAACGCTGCCCGCGGCAACAGCAGGCTGGCCCCACTGATGTAGTCCAAGCGCGACTGCTGCCGGGGGTGGGTCAACAAGCGAATCAACCCCCAGACCCGCACGACCTCCCCCCCACCCCAGGCCTGTATCCGCCCGGGCTTCTCCATCTCGTAAAGCACCGCCCCTACCGCCCCCACCCCTGGGGTCTGCTCGGCCCGGGCTACCAAAGCCGCGAGCGCCTCAGGGGCCGGCAGGGTATCGGGGTTGAGCAGCCAGACATAGTCCGCTCCCTCAGCTAGGGCCTGCCGGATGCCCACGTTGTTCCCCCCGGCAAAGCCCAGGTTCCGTTCCAGTAGGCGTACCTCTTGTAGGGGGAAGGCCTGCTTAATCTGCTCGACCGATTCGTTGTCGGAGGCGTTGTCCAATACCAGCACGCGAAAATTGGGGTAGGTGCAGCGAGAAAGAGCCTCTAAACAGGCTACCGTATCCCACCAGGCTCGGTAGTTGAGCAGAATCACATACACCAGCGGCTCAGCCATCCAGCCCCTCCAGTAGCCCCCGGGTATAGGCCGCCTCGAGCAAAAACCGATAATGGTGGTTTGCGCTCCTGCTCCTTTCCCAAGAGCGCTCCGCCAACAGGCGCTCGGCTTTGGACCAGGGGTAGGCCCAACGCTTGTAGGCCAGGGCCAGAGGATGCACCCCAGTCCAAAGGGCCACCGGCAAGCTGGGGTGCAGCCGGTAAAACCGCCAGGCCATCCGGCCCATGCTCTGGTACTTGGCCAGCATGGCCTCGAGGTTCACCCGGTCGAGATGGGCCGCCTGAGCCCCCCGCACCAGACGGGGCCGCACCCCCTGCCGCCATAGCCGCCAGCCTAGCTCGTGTTCCTCCCAACCATAGCCGGAAAACTCAGCAAAAGGAGGATTGGGCAGCAGGGTTCGCGCCAAGGAGAGGCTGGCGAACCAGAAACCACCGGGCCCCAGCAGCGCCCCATCCCCCCGCCCCCGCACCCCCGCCTCGACTCGGGCCTGCCAGAAGCGGGCAAAGCCCTCCTGGACCACCGCAGAGGGAATGTGGGTATAGCTCACCCCTGCGCTTTTTGGATAGCGCCGCAAGAAAGCTAGGTGGGCAGCTAAAAAGCCCGGCTGGGGCAGGATGTCGTCGTCGTTGAACAGCACGTAGCGGCCTTGGGCCTGGGCAAACCCTGCGTTGCGAGCCGCCGCCAATCCTCGGTTGGGCTGGCGTAGCACCCGCAGCCGGGCATCGGCTATCCGGGCCACCCGGTCAGGGGTGTCGTCGGTAGAGCCATCGTCTACCACGATGAGCTCGAAACGCACGCCCTCTTGTGCCAAAAAGGCCCTCACCACCTGGCAGACCAAACCGGCCCGGTTGTGGGTGGGAATGACCACGCTAATCTCTACCATTGCCCCTCGGGCCATCCTGGAGAGCCTCCCAAGCCCCCCAGGCAAAGGCCAGCTCGTAATCGCCCCGGGGCCCCAGCAGCCCCTTGAAGCTAGGCAGCAAGGCCATCTTGAGCATCAGCAAGGCCGGGTGTACCCCCAAGGCCCAGGCCACCCACCCATCGCGGTGCTTCTGCCAGACCCGCACGTGGGCCGCTCCAGCCTGACGGGCTTTCTGCAGGGCCTTTTCCCGGTGGGCATAGGCCAGGTGCACAGCCTGGGCCTTCGGTACAAACACCAGACGGGCCCCTGAGCGCCAGAGCCGGTAGCCCAGATCGGAATCCTCGCCGCCGTAACCGCTAAACGCAGGGTCGTACCCCCCCACCTCCTCGAACAGGGCCTTGGGCATAGAGGTATTGTTCCCGGTCACGTGCCACCAGAAGACCCTAGGCCCCCGCAGCTCGGCTGCCCCACTGCCACGAAGCTCGGGGGGCAGCTTTAGCCGCCCTATAGCCACTGTGCGGGGCTGGGTGTGGGCCCTCTGGTGGGCCTCGAGCCAGCCCGGCTCAGGAATGACATCGTCATCGGAAAAAAGCAGAATCTCGCCGCGGGCCGCCCGGGCCCCCTGGTTGCGGGCATAAGCCGCCCCCTGGCCCTGGCCGTAGCCCTGGCCGGTTTGCAACACCTGGAGGGGGTAGGGTGGCGTGTAGTCCTGCAAAAAGGCCAGGGTGTCGTCGGTGCAGCCGTCGGCCACGACAACGACTTCAAACGCGCCCTGCTGGGCTTCCAGGGCCCGCAGCTTTTGCTCCAAGAGCGCGCGGCGGTTATGGGTGGGAACAATCACCGAGACCATCGCTCCCATTGTATGGGGCCTAGCACATCGCCAGGAAATTGGCCAACATCTGCTTGCCGCCCTCGGTCAGCACCGACTCGGGGTGAAACTGCACCCCGTGGGTGGGGTAGTGCCGGTGGTATAGGCCCATCACCGTGCGGCCCCCGGCCTCCTCGAGCCAGGCGTTGACCTCGAGGGCCTCGGGTAGGTCCTCCACCACCAGCGAGTGGTAACGGGTGGCGGTCAGGGGGCTGGGCAGACCCCTAAACACCCCGCTGCCGTCGTGGGCAATGGCGCTGGTCTTGCCGTGCACAATCACCTTGTGCTGCACCACCCGGGCCCCAAAAGCCTCCCCAATGCTCTGATGCCCCAGGCAAACCCCCAAGATGGGATACTTGGGCGCATACTGCTGGATGAGGGGCACCGACAGACCGGCCTCCCGCGGAGTGCAAGGGCCTGGGCTGACCACAATGCCATCCGGGTCGAAGGCCTCCACATCCTCCAGCCGAAACCTATCGTTGCGCCAGACCGTGAGGTCGGCCCCCAACTCCCCTAGATACTGCACCAGGTTGTAGGTAAAAGAGTCATAGTTATCCACCATCAAGATGCGCTTCATAGCCCTGCCTCCCGCTTCTCCAAGGCCAGCATCTCATCCAGGAGCGTGCGGTAGATTCGCTCGGCCACATTGGGCGATAGCCCCTGGTGCTCCGCCATATAGCGCACCCGTTGAAGGGTCTCTTGGCGTTTCCTGGTCTCGTTCAGCGCCCCTGCGTACCGGGCCGCCTCCTGCACCAGCCGGGCCCGCTGGGCTAGCAGCCCTACAATCCGGGCATCTATGACCTCTACCTGCTGACGAATTGCCTCCGGTCTCACAGCCCCTCCTCGGCCAGGCGTACTGCTTTGAGCATGGCCTGGGCCTTGTTCAGGCACTCCTGGTACTCTGCCTCGGGGTCGGAGTCGTAGACCACCCCGGCCCCAGCCTGGATATGAATCTCCCCTTTGGTCACCACCAGGGTACGCAAGGTAAGGGCCATGTCCATGTGCCCGTCGTAGGCCACATAGCCGAAGGCTCCACCGTAAGGTCCCCGGCGGCTGGGCTCGAGTTCTTCTATGATCTCCATAGCCCGAATCTTGGGTGCCCCCGAGACCGTACCCATAGGCAACACCGCGGCCAGGGCATCCAAGGGGGTTCTGCCAGGGGCCAGTTCTCCCTCCACCGTAGAGACGATGTGCATTACATGCGAGTAGTTTTCCACCACCATGAGCTGGGCAGGGCGCACGCTGCCGTAGGCACAGACCCGGCCCAGGTCGTTGCGCGAAAGATCTACCAGCATCACGTGTTCGGCCCGTTCCTTAGGGTTGGCTAAAAGTTCGGCAGCTAGGGCCTGATCCTCGGCCAGGTCGCGCCCCCGCCGGCGGGTGCCGGCAATGGGTCGGGTGGTCACCCGGCGCCCGTCCGAGCGCAAAAGGCTTTCGGGGCTGCTGGAAACTAGGGTCACCTCGCCCAGCTCCAGAAAGCCCATGTAGGGGCTGGGGTTCACCGAACGCAAGGCCCGGTAAACCGCAAACGGATGGGCGCTCAGCGGGGCTGATAGGCGCAAGGAGGGCACCACCTGAAAAATATCCCCCGCGCGAATGTACGCCAAAGCCCGTTTCACCATCCCCTCGTATTCACTCTGGGAGACATTCTGCGCAAAGGTCATGCGCCGCCCTGCCCGCTCTCCCGGAACCCCCGGCAGCGGCCCGTTGAGCCTCCATTCGGCCCAGGCAATGCGCTCCAGGGCCTCGGCCCTGTCCCCCTCCTCCGCCGGAGCCACAATGTGTAGCTGCTGCCGGAACTGGTCGAAGACCACCACCACTTCGGGCTCCACGAACAAGAGTTCGGGCAGCCCCAGCAGGTCGGGCTTGAGACTGGGAAGCCGCTCGTAGGCACGAACCAGATCGTAGGCTACATACCCTACGGCCCCACCCCAAAAAGGGGGTAGCTCGGGATCGGGCTGGGTCACCGAGTGAACCGCCTGGTACAAAGTGCGCAGGGGGTCGTCAGAGGGCAAAGGTACCCCGTTTAGGGTGAGCACCCCGTCCTTATAGCGCCAGGTGCGCCGGGCCCCCACCCCCACAAAGCTCCAGCGCGCCCAAGCTTTGCCTCCCTCCACCGATTCAAGCAGGAAGCTGGGGCTGGCCTTTTCGGAGAGCTTCAAATAAGCTGAGACCGGGGTCTCGAGGTCAGCCAGAAGGGTTTTTTTCACCGGAACGATGGGTGGGGTTCGATCGAGTGTAGGCATGCTTCTTCCTCAAAAAATGAGAATCCCCTGGGTGGCCCCAGGGGTACAAGCCGCTGCTACCCTGGGGCTACCCAGGCCACCACCAACCTTGGGCTTGTGCGGCACGTACCATTTCCTTTAGTTTGCGCCAGACCGGCCCAGAATGCAAGCAAGACAACCCACCTTGCAGCCAAAAGCCCTAAGCTAAGACCGATGCACTGGCTTACCTTCGACCTCGATGGTACCCTGGCCGACTGGCCCTTCCGCCAGCTTTTGCGCCCTTATATGCAGCCCCTCCTGGAACAGCCCCACATCCGCCAGGCTCTGCGCGAGGAGTACCTACACCGCCTAGCCCAGGGCGACCCCATCCGGGTCTACGATTGGGGCGACATCCACCGCGTAGTGCAGGAAAAACTGGGCCTAGAGCCTGTCTTCCCCCCCATTCCCAAACTGCTGCTGGAAGCGGCCTTAGACCCAAGCTGGGTCTACCCCGAGGTGCCCGCTGCCCTAGCCGCCTTCCAGACCCGGGGCTACCGCATCGCCATCGCGACCAATGGCCTGGCTAAGTACCAACAGGTTCTGGTGGACAGATTGGCCATCCCTTACGACCGGATGCTAGCTCCCGATCTCGCCCAGGCCATCAAGCCCCAACCCGCCTTCTGGCAGCCGGTGCTGAACAGCCAAGTGGAAAAGGTGGTGCACGTGGGCGATCTGCTCAGCCAGGACATCTGGGGGGCCAACCAGGCCGGCCTAACGGCAGTCTGGATTTGGCGCAGTATGCCGGAAGACTGGCGCCGAACCCCGGTGCACCAGCGAACCCAGCGCAAAGACCTGGATAGGTTCATCGAAGAGCGGCTACAAAGCGAGCTGGCTGAACACGGTTTGGTCGGCCAGAACTCACCCAACCGGCTGCCCCAGCCCGACCACATCGTGGCCGACCTGGAAGAACTCTTGGTTATCCTTAAGTAGCAGCTTGCTGGTCCCCCTAGGCAAGACTTCAGGGCCAGCCCAAACCCCACGTTCCGTGCAGGCTACGAAACCACCCTTCCACATAGCCCCCGGCGATTTGAACGCGGCCATACCCTAAGGCCCATTTCCCTTCTGCGTAAAAGCTTGGCCTCCAAGAAGTTTCCAGCGCCAGGGCTATCTGCCCACCCCAGCCACCCAGGTGGTACCCGCGAGGGTCGCCGTCTATCCCCCAGGCCTGGTCACGCACCACCGTCTCAGGGTGTAGCACAAGTACACCCAGACCCAGCCGAGGCACTACCCGCACCGGTGCCGCCTCAAGGGCATAGGCCAGATTGAAAAGCACATCGTTGAAACCATCGGTAATGTTGAACTGCTGAACTATCTCCCCTCCCCGCTCGGCCCGCGCCCCCTCTACCACCATCTCGAGAAAGCCGGCTTGCTCCACCCGTAAATCCACCGGGGCATTGGTCGTCAGCCCCAAGGCCAGTTGCAACCCCAGGCTCTGCGCTGCAGTTGCACCAAAGCAAAAGGGCCAAAATCCAGGCCAACGCATGCCTCACCCTACGCCCACTTCAGAAAAGTTGTAAGGCTGTCAACAAAAAAGAAAAGCGGCTTTTTAACCGCTCATGTTTTCAAGGTATCACGCTATACATTATGCGTCAAGCCTGTGCAAAAACCCTTATCCAGTACGGCTTTTAGGGCCTGGCATACCACAGAAGCTCGTGCTGAATGGGCCCCTCATAGCCTGCCAGGTGAAAGGTCTCACAGGCCAGTCTATAGCTAAAGCGATCCATGAAGTTAAGCACAGAAAGGGCTTGGCTGCGGTGCTGAGCCATCGCCCGCAATTTTTGCAGCAAAACCCCCATGGGTAGGTTTCGTATATGGTTGGGTGGCAGCCAGCCCTCGGCATACTCCGGCAAAGGCTGAGGCGAAGCGTAGTAAAACAGCTTTATGTTCTGCCCCGATCGTTCCACTGCCCGCACCACAAACCGGTGTGTAGCCACGTGGTCGGGGTGACGGTTGGAACCATTGGGACCGAAAGTGATGATGGCTCTTGGGCGCAGCACCTCGAAACGCCACAGCAATAGATCCACTATCTCGGGGTGATCGGCCACACCCTCGGGGGTGGCAAAGCCGTGCCCCCGGGCTTCCCCCTCCACTGCTGCATTGGGCAGACCGTTGGGAAAATCGTATAGCTCAAAGTGGGCCACTTTCAGGATATCCACAGCTCGCTGCAGTTCCTGGGCCCGCAACGCCCCTAGCGCCTCGGGCGCACACAGGCCGAGGGTGCGCCCAGCCTCCCCCCTGGTTAGGGTAATCAGCCCGGTCTCCAAACCCCACTCGGCGTATTGAATCAAGGTTCCCCCTGCACCAAATACCTCGTCGTCTGGATGAGGCACCACCACCAGTAAGTCCATACCCCCATACTATCCAGGGGCAAGGATGAGAGTCCCCAAACCTAGGGCACTATTGACAGCTACTCAAGCATTTGATACCCTCTTCTTTGCGTCGCTAAACACGACGCGGGAACCTTGAAAGCACAGGTTAGGAAGCGAACACTACCCACACGTGGTTTTCCACGTTCACAATTGTTTTGTTTTGGAGAGTTTGATCCTGGCTCAGGGTGAACGCTGGCGGTATGCCTAAGACATGCAAGTCGGACGGGCTGTTTATGCAGCCAGTG
>FWPU01004840.1_pt1 | contig 30598 bp, 29 predicted proteins | sample 2228361 | NCBI WGS metagenome assembly FWPU01 (sample SAMEA103939777, study PRJEB20133) | metagenome | reverse complement strand
GTTTCTAAAATTCGTAATTGCACCAAAATGTAATTGCCGGGGAATTGAAAACCTCATCCCGCCCTTATGGGCACCCCTCTCCTTCGTAAGGAGAGGGGCATGGGGAGAGGTCTTTTTTTAACTTCTCAATTCTTTAAATCATAGTTTTTGCGTCGTTGTTCATTTTCATTGACACATATAAGAATTGTGCATTTGTAGCAGACAAGAGACTAGAAAAGCCAATCAGACATCAAGAAATTGTATTTTCTCTGTGTTTCTTCATGCTCTCAGTGGTGAAATTTCTTTTCAAAGCACAGAGGACACAGAAATTCACGGAGTTTTTCACAAAAAGTTTTTCTTTTCTGTGCTTCTTCGTAGTATATATAAGATTTACATAAAAATAGTTACTTTTGCGAGGCGGCTTAAAATCATTTAGAATTTAATTTTTCTTCAATATTTACATATAACTAATCATTATGGAAAACAAAAAAAGTATTTTTTCCGATAAAGCGCCCGAACCGGTGGGTTTGTATCCGCACGCCAGACGTCTGGGAAATTTATTGTTTTTGTCGGGTGTTGGTCCTCGGGTAAAAGGAAGTAAAGACATCCCCGGTGTAACAATTGACGAAAACGGCAATGTAATTTCTTACGACATTGAAGTGCAATGCCGCAGTGTTTTCGAAAACGTTCGTACCATTCTTGAAGCATCGGGATCATCATGGGATAAGATCATTGATGTGACTGTTTTTTTGACTAATATGAAAAAAGATTTTCCTGTATATAACCGTCTTTGGGCCGAATATTTTAAAGAAAACCCTCCATGCCGTACCACCATTGAGGTGAATGCATTACCCACTCCCATTGCCATAGAATTGAAAGTCATTGCTTATATTGACTGAAACCCTATAGGTGAGTTAGTTATTAAATTAATTTACTGACCAAAATGAATATCTCATTTATTATTCCGGTCAAACCTGCCGGTTTTGGGGTCAAATCCATAAGGACAATGCCTGCACCCGTTTTTACAACAATACCCTCGCTTCAATAAGTAATGTGCCGTAAACACCTTGTAGCCCTCCGGAGTATAATAAAAGTCGATATTTTCAATTAATTCGTTTTTTTTCAGGGGTCTTTCTTGTGAAAAATCATCATTCATAGTAATTGAATATTTTATGCCCTCCCTCTTTGAGATATTTATCACGTTCAAAAATTTTCAAGTCGCTTTCCACCATGTCTTTAATCAAATCTTCGAGTGTATGTTTAGGCTCCCATCCAAGTTCTTTTTTTGCTTTGGAGTAATCGCCAATTAACAGGTCAACCTCAGTGGGACGAAAATAACGAGGGTCGACCTCAACCAGTGTTTTACCGGTTTTACGGTCAATGCCTTTTTCTTCAATGCCTTTGCCCTGCCATTCAATATCTATACCGGCAAATTTAAACGCCAATGTGGCAAATTGTCTTACCGAAGTGGTTTTGTTGGTAGCCAAAACGAAATCATCGGGTTTATGGTGTTGTAATATCATCCACATGCCTTCTACATAATCCTTGGCATGTCCCCAGTCCCTTTGGGCATCAAGATTTCCAAGATAAATTTTTTCTTGCAATCCGTGTTTGATACGGGCCACCCCCCTTGTAATTTTTCTGGTTACAAATGTTTCTCCTCTGATAGGACTTTCGTGATTGAACAAGATGCCGTTGGAAGCAAAAATTCCATATGCTTCGCGGTAGTTTTTTGTAATCCAATAAGCATAAAGCTTGGCTGCTGCATATGGACTGCGAGGATAAAAAGGAGTATTTTCGTTTTGAGGAACTTCTTGCACCAATCCATAAAGTTCGGAGGTAGATGCTTGATAAAAGCGGGTTTTGTTTTCCAATTTCAAAATTCTAATGGCCTCCAGAATCCTGAGAGTACCGAGGGCATCGGCATTGGCTGTATATTCAGGCGTTTCAAAAGAAACCTTTACATGTGATTGGGCCGCCAAGTTGTAAATTTCATCAGGTTGCACCTCTTGAATAATTCTGATGAGATTGGTAGAATCGGTCATATCGCCATAATGCAAAAAAAAGTTGACATCCGATTCATGAGGGTCTTTATAGAGATGATCGATTCTGTCGGTATTAAACAAAGAGCTGCGGCGTTTGATACCATGTACAATATAACCTTTTTTTAAAAGAAATTCTGCAAGATAAGCCCCATCTTGTCCGGTGACTCCTGTAATCAGTGCTACTTTTTTGTTCATTTTCATTCAAATATTTGATGTGTTCTATTTGCGAAATTAAAATTTTTAAACCAAATTATACAATGTAAAATGTTTTTATCTCCGGCCCATATAGATTTTTACGATCATTGCCGGTTTTGTAAGGAGATTAAATCATTCGTAACAAATCTACCGTTAAAATAAAATATTAAATCTATCGGCATCCAAAAATACTGGAAATTTTTGTCTATATTCGATCAAAGGTTGCTTATCCAGTGTGGCATAAAACAATCCCTGCGTATTACCGGCAAATTGAAGGCACTCGCCTTTAAAATCATACAAACCTGAATGTCCATTGTATTCTACATCATAGCCATCAACACCAATACGATTCACTCCAAGGCAATAACAAGCATTTTCGATAGATCTGGCTTTCAACAACACATCCCATGCATGAATACGGGCTTTGGGCCAGTTAGCAACATATATTGCCAAATCATATAAGATGTGGTTATCTTGAATGTTTCTTGACCATACAGGAAATCTCAAGTCATAACATATAAATGGGGAGATAATCCAATCATTTATTTTGAAAGTGATTTTCCCGGACCCGTGAGTATAATGCTTATCTTCGCCTGCCATGCGGAACAGATGTCGTTTATCATAATGAACTGCCTGTCCATCAGGAAAGCAGGCATAAAATCTATTGACCGGGCTGCCGTTGTTTTCTGCAATGATGCTTCCACAAACAACCGTATTGATTTCTCGAGCCTTTTTTTTCATCCATTCCAAAGCTTTAGCGGAGACAGACAAGAATGGCCGGGGATTCATGGTAAATCCGGTGGTAAACATTTCCGGGAGAATCAACATATCGGCACCATTCCAGTGCAAAAGAAACTCGTCAATTTTTCGAAGGTTGATTTCAGGTTTTTCCCATACGGGATTATATTGCAACCATGCAAGGCGTAACATGAAACATCACAGTTTTATGTTGTTTAAAATTTCAGCCGCTTTCATTAATGTTTCGTCATTTTTGGCAAAACAAAATCTAAGATAATGCTGTTGGACTTTTTTGTGATAAAACACAGACACCGGGATAGATGCGATTTTAAATTGCCGGGTAAGTTTTTCTGCAAATGCCACATCATTATCTTCCGATAATTGTTGATAATTTAACAATTGAAAATATGTACCTTCGGCCGGTTTGAAAGTAAACGCAGAATCTTTGATCAAATCAAGAAAATAATCTCTTTTTCTTTGATAAAAAGAAGATAGCGACAAGTATTTTTCTTTGTATTGAAGATATGCCGCATAAGCATATTGAATTGGGGTATTCACACTGAAAACATTGTATTGATGAACTTTTCTGAATTCTTTCATCAAATAATCCGGACCATAGCAATATCCGATTTTCCATCCGGTGGTATGGTATACCTTACCGAACGAAGAAATCACCAGGGAGCGTTCCTTTAAATACGGCAATTCACAAACACTTACATGCCTTTTTCCGTCAAAAACAATGTGTTCATAGACCTCATCACTGATTAAAATAATATTGGTATTTTTCAAAATCCTTTCCAATTCGGTCAGGTCTTCTTTTGTAAAAACTTTTCCACTGGGATTGTGGGGCGTGTTGATAATCATCATTCGTGTTTGAGAGTTAATGAGATTCTTCACTTTTGCCCAATCTATTTTAAAATCAGGTCCAACCATTTGATAATAGACAGGTTTTCCTCCTGCAAGATCAATTGCCGGAACATATGAATCATAAGCCGGGGTAAAAACAATGACCTCGTCATCAGGATGTACAAAGGATTGAATAGCCGTAAAGATGGCTTGTGTGGCACCTGCCGTAATGGTTATTTCTGTTTCAGGGTCGAATGTTTGCCCGTAAAGTTCTTTGATTTTCCCGGCTAAAGCCGTTCTAAGTTCATAAACACCGGGCATAGGTGCATATTGGTTGCATCCCTTTTGAATGTATTGATAGACCAAATCTTGTAATTCTTTGTCGCAAGAAAAATCGGGAAATCCCTGAGCCATGTTAATCGCTTGAGCTTCATTAGCCATGGCCGTCATGACACTGAAGATAGAGGTACTAACAGAACCAAGCTTTTCTTTCAGAAAAAAAGGGAGTGTTTGTTCCTTTTTTTTCATACATTCAAATATTTTTTATTTTATCTATCAGAGATGTTGTTGAATATCCTTCTAAAAATGGTATGGCTACTACTTCCCCACCATTTTTCTTTATCACATCACTCCCAACAATATACGAGGGATTGTCGGGGTCTTCGACATTAGGGTCATAATCTCCGCCTTTCACAAGTACATCGGGTTGAAGTGTCTCTATCAATTTAAGAGGGGTTTCTTCGTCAAAAATAATTACATAATCTACCACATGAAGAGAAGCCAGGTGAAAAGCCCTGTCATTTTCATTAAACACCGGACGCTTTGGACCTTTTAACTTTTTTACCGATTGATCAGAGTTAACACCTACTATCAATATGTTGGCCAATGACTTTGCTTTGGCAAGATAATGTAAATGCCCCGTATGAATTATGTCGAAACAACCATTGGTAAAGGCAATCTTTTTTGAAAGCAAACGATGGGACATCACAATTCTTTTCAGTTGGTCCAATTCACAAATTTTTTCTTTTAAGATTTCATCGTAATTAAGCATACTTTTTATCTTTTTTGATCAATATCAGCGAAATTACACCTAAAATTACAATCATCAATGTTTGAGCGGTCCAAATAATCCAACCAAAGGCATAACCGATGTTTGCATTAACACCATATAACAACAGTATCTCGCGAATGCCGAGGGGAAAAGCTCCTATTCCACCATTTGTGACGGCAATACTTAGGCCTCCCACGATAAATGCAGTCAATATGCCCATTATAGGCGCGCCTGAGGTTCCCGGCAAACACCAAATTGCCACATGAAACATTGCATAATATAAAAACCAAATTAATAAGGTATAAAACAAAAATAAACCTTTTTGTGGAATATAAAGAATGCCGGCAATGCCATCCAGAAAACCCGATAAAAATGACCTTAATTTTTCTGCGATCTTTGACTGAGAGTATTTAATAAACCAAAAAAAGGTAAAGACCAGAACCAGAAGTAAAAGCGATAAAATTATAGTTTGTAACGGAGAATTAAATAATGTTCCTAAAGGACTTTGTAATATAATTCCTCCAATTTTTTCGTATTCCAGAAAAAAGATAGTTACAATTAAAGTTAATAATATGATTGTGTCCAATATTCGCTCAGCCAGTATAGTACCAAAAGTTTTATCAAAAGGCGCTTGTCGGTATCTTGCGTAATAAACGGCACGAGACACTTCACCGGCCCTTGGCAAAACAAGATTTATCAAATATCCTATCATTACTGAATAAAAAGCGGTGAATTTATCAAAATTTACTCCAACCGACTGAAGAGTAATTCTCCAACGCAAAGCACGAATCCAGTGGCTCAAAGCTCCCAATGAAATGGAAACAAGTATCCAAAAATAATTTGCTTGAAGAATCGATGCTTTTATTTCTTGAATGTCCTTAGGAGTGAGTGAGCGGTAAACATAAAAAATCAAAAATATTCCAAGGATAAAAGGGAATATAACCTTGACGATATTTAAAATCTTTTGCAAGTCGAAGGATTTTAATCACGGAGTTTGTTTGTAGTTTCATCAGGGAAAATTATAGTAGGCTTGAAACGTTTAGCTTCTTCAAAATCCATCAATGCGTAAGCAATTATAATAACTATATCTCCAACCGCCACTTTTCTGGCAGCAGGCCCGTTGAGGCAAACCTCACCCGAACCTTTTTTCCCTTTGATGACATAGGTTTCGAGACGTTCGCCATTGTTCAGGTTTACCACTTGCACTTTCTCCCCTTCAATAATATTGGCTGCTTCCATCAACTCTTCATCAATAGTGATACTGCCAATGTAATTCAAATCGGCTTGAGTGACTTTAACCCTGTGAATTTTAGATTTGACTACATGTACCATCATAGCGTCGCAAAGTTAAGAATTAAATCAACACCATATTATCTATCAAACGGATACCTTCAACATAAGCAGCCACAAATAATCGAGGTGTTGCGTTTTGATGTTTATTTTCAACCGGCAGGAAAGTATTTTCATCCCGGATTTCAAAATATTCCCATTCAAGCGGCCCTGAATATTTTTTCAAAATCGCGGCAGCGACCTCATTTGAGGGCAACCCTTGTAAAAACATTTCTTTTGCTTCTACCATTGCTTTATAAATTTGAGTTGCCAATTTACGTCCTTCCGGACTCAAACGGAGATTTCTCGAACTCATTGCTAACCCGTCTTTTTCCCTTACTGTGGGGCATGCAATTATTTCTACAGGAATTTTAAAAAATTCTACCATTTTTCGAATCACGCACAATTGCTGATAATCTTTTTCACCAAAATAAGCACGGGTAGGTTTTACCAAATCAAACAATTTTTTCACCACGGTAACCACACCGTCAAAATGTCCGGGACGGTATTGTCCTTCCATTACTTCATTGTATACACCCAATGGTATGGAAATTTTTTTCAAGCCCTCAGGATAAATATCATCGATCGTGGGTAAAAACAAGATATCTACCCCTGCATCTCTCAATTTTTGGATATCTTCATCAATCGTTACCGGATAATTCTTGTAGTCATCAGGATTATTAAATTGAGTAGGATTGACAAAAATGTCGCAAACCGTAATGTCATTATTTTCGATTGAAGAATTGACCAACGAAAGGTGTCCGGGATGCAATGCGCCCATAGTGGGAACAAACCCTACCGAATGATCCCGGTTTAAGGACGACAAAATATTGAGCAATTCTTTGGAAGAACGGGCAATCAACATAAAATTTTTATTTAAAATGAATTTAAAAAATGCGACAAATAAAAAAAAAATGATTGAAAAAGGCGATTTTTTTCTTAATTTTGTGCATAATCTTAAAAAAATCCTAATAAAATGATGAAAAAAAAGCGCGTTCTTTTTGTTTCTCAGGAGATGACTCCGTTTGTTCGTGAGTCGGAAATTTCAACATTATCAAACGAATTAGCCCTGGGTATAATGTCAAACAATGAAATCCGGAACTTTATGCCCAAATATGGGTTAATCAACGAAAGGAGGCATCAATTGCACGAGGTAATAAGATTATCGGGGATCAACTTAATTGTCAACAACTCCGATTACCCCTTAATTATGAAAGTCGCTTCTATTCAACCTTCAAGAATGCAGGTATATTTTGTAGAAAACGAAGAATTTTTCAAAAGAAAAGCATTTTACGGAGACGAAAACACTCCATTTTTCACAGACAATGATGAAAGAACCATATTTTATTCGAAAGGCATTGTAGAAACAGTTAAGAAACTTGGCTGGGCTCCTGATATAGTAGTTTGTAGCGGATGGATGTGTGGTTTATTGCCTTTATATCTAAAAACTATTTTCAAAAATGAACCCTTATTATCAAATGCAAAAATCGTCACCATTCTTTACAACATGAACCTCAACGACTCATTTACTCCCGATTTTGCCAAAAAAATTGCGTCCGACGATATTTCAAAAAGTAATTTAAAAATCCTCGAACAACCTACTGTGAAAAACTTATATAAATTGGCAGCCAATCATTCCGAAGCACTTGCCATTGGCACACCCAAACCCGACAAAGATTTGACAGAAATAGTCGAACAAAGCGGTTTACCTGTATGGAATTTTGAAGAAGATGCCGAAAAAAGAGTTTCATCATTCTTAAATTTTTTGGAAGAAGTATTGGAAGGTAGCGAAATTTTGACCGAATAATGAAAAAAAACTTGTTAAATCCATTACCAATGCGGAATAAATTTTATTCCGCATTATTTTTTATATTGGGTGTTTTGTTATTTGTTTATGCATGTAAAAAGAAAACGACACCGGCACCGGGATATTTGAGCGACCCGTATAATTCAGAAATGATAACAATTCCTTTGGAGTCGTATCACGATACATTGGATTCACTTCCTACTTCAAAGGTAGCATATATGATGGCAGGCATAATGAATGATCCGGTTTTTGGTATTGCCATGTCATCATTTTATGCACAGCCCCATCTAACCACAGCATCTCTCTTGTTCACAAATCCTTCCGATTATGTAGTTGATTCAGTAGTACTTTATCTGGCCTACCAAGCAAACTATGGCCCCGTAACGGTGCCCATTACATTGAAAGTTTTTGAACTCACCTCCGATATTTACATAGATTCGACCTATTATCATTTCAGTCAAATCCCTGTCAAACCATATTTGATAGGTGCTGTCAGCTATAAACCCAACCTGACGGACAGTCCAATTGTGGAAGGCATAAAACGATCTCCACTTTTACGTATACCATTGAAGAAAAGTTTAGGAGAGAAAATTATCCAACATGGTCAATTTTCTTCCAATGATGATTGGAAAGCTTTTTTTAAAGGCATATGTGTACAACCCGACATTTACACATACATAGACGAAGATAATCAAATTTTTGCTTCTAAGACATTATCCGGTCCGATTTTTCCACCACCCGGCCAAGGTTTTATCACTTCCTTTAATCTGGTAAATACCGACAGTAGAATTATCATGTATTATCGGCAATTGTCAACCGGCACTCAGGCTACCTACAGTTTTAATTTCCCTGTTTCGGCAGCACGATTCAACCATTTTAAAATATATCCAAACGGGTCACAGGCCTATTCATCTTTGACAACACCTGTTGATACCACAGCTGCGTATATTCAGTCAATGCATGGTATTTATTTAAATTTGCGACTGAAAAACTTAGAAAACTTGAAATCAAAAAACTATTACGTCAATAAAGCCGAATTGATATTGCCGGTTAACAATTCCCTCACAGGTTCTTATTTGTTGCCGGAAAGATTAACTATGGCATTTGTTGACAGCACCGGAAACAACTATCAAATACCCGATTTTCAGGAAGGATTGACATTTTTTGACGGCACTTATCATTCCGACATTCAGGCCTACGTTTTTAATATTACCCGTTATATTCACCAAAAACTAAATGCCGGCCTCATTGACGATCATTTGGCTGTATATGTATCCGGACGAGCCATACAAGCTACAAGAGTTGTTCTCAACAACGAAAAACACCCTGTCAATCCAATGCAATTAAAATTATATATTAGCAAATTGAAAAATTAAATTTATATGTGCGGAATAGTTGCATATGTGGGCAAAGAAAATGCCTATCCAATCCTTATAAAAGGATTAAAACGTTTGGAATACCGTGGATACGACAGTGCCGGAATCGCTTTAATGATAGAAAACAAAATAAAAATTTTTAAAAAGAAGGGGAAAGTGAGCGATCTGGAAGAATTCACCAAATCGCTCAACTTGCACTCCAATATAGGCATTGGACATACGCGCTGGGCTACCCATGGAGAACCCAATGATGTGAATGCCCATCCCCATTATTCGGGTAATAATCGGTTGGCTATCATTCATAATGGAATTATAGAAAATTATCTAACCTTAAAAAAAGAGTTGATTAAACGTGGACATCAATTCGTGAGCGACACCGATACCGAAGTATTGGCACATTTGATTGAAGAAATTCAAGAAAATGAAAAATGCGACCTGGTAGAAGCGGTCAGAATTGCTCTGAATGAAGTGATTGGGGCATATGCCATTGTGATCATGTCTGAAGAAAACCCTAATCGCCTGATTGCCGCAAAAAAAAGTAGTCCTCTGGTAGTGGGTATCGGTAAAGATGCTTATTATCTTGCATCCGATGCCACACCCATCATAGAATATACAAAAGATGTTGTTTATCTTGAAGATGAAGAGATAGTTGTCGTCGAACCCGGCAAGGATTTGAAACTCTTAACTATACACAAAGAATATAAAACACCCTATATACAACAATTGGAAATGAATCTCGAATCTATCGAAAAGGGGGGATTTGACCATTTTATGTTGAAAGAAATTTTTGAACAACCACAATCGATCAAAGACAGTTTTAGAGGAAGATTGGACTCTGAAAAAGGTCATGTTTTTTTGGGGGGTATCAGCGAGTATGAACAAAAACTATTAAATGCCCGAAGAATTATCATAGTTGGCTGTGGCACAAGCTGGCATGCCGGTTTGGTAGGTGAATATCTGATTGAATCTTTGGCAAGGATTCCTGTTGAAGTTGAATACGCCTCCGAATTCCGGTATAGAAATCCGGTTATCTATGAAGATGATGTAGTGATTGCCATCTCTCAATCGGGCGAAACTGCAGACACATTGGCTGCCATTGAACTGGCCAAGCAAAAGGGTGCTGTTATTTTGGGAATTTGCAATGTTGTCGGCTCATCTATTTCACGTGCCACGCATGCAGGCTCTTATACTCACGCCGGTCCTGAAATAGGCGTTGCATCAACCAAAGCATTTACCGCTCAGGTTACAGTACTCACTTTATTGGCATTACGTTTGGCCTCACTTAAAGGAACTTTACCCAAAAACCGGTTAAACTCGTTGTTGGTTGAATTGGAAAACATCCCTCAAAAGGTTGCAAAAATTTTGGAAAATAGTGAAAAAATTAAAAATGTAGCTGAAAGATTTATTCACGCAAGAAACTTTCTTTATTTGGGCCGTGGATTTACATTCCCCGTAGCATTGGAAGGAGCCTTGAAATTAAAGGAGATTTCTTATATACATGCTGAAGGTTATCCCGCAGCAGAAATGAAACACGGACCAATCGCTTTGATCGATGAAGAGATGCCGGTTGTAGTAATAGCCGTCAAAGGACGTTCATACGAGAAAGTAGTAAGCAACATCCAAGAAGTTAAAGCAAGAAAAGGGGTTATCATAGCCATTGTTTCCGAAGGCGACACTACAGTGAAAAATATGGCCGATTATGTGATTGAAATTCCTGAGACTGACGAGATACTTTCTCCATTGGTTTCAGTGATTCCTTTGCAATTACTGAGTTATTACATTGCCGTGATGAGAGGTTGTAATGTGGACCAACCCAGAAATTTGGCCAAATCTGTAACCGTGGAGTAAAGTTTAATTGAGTTTCACAAAATTATCAATGATTCCACAAAAGAAATGAATTGTTGTTTAACAACATTTGCGGATCGGGTTGCAGTAAAATGTAAATGGCATCCAATATCGGCAAAATAAAAAAACCACCCAGAGTGACACAATATGCAACAGGTACAATGGGAGATGTACCAAGATAAATTCTATGGGCTCCAAAATTTCCAAGAAATATAGCCAATAAAACTGCTTTTAATTTAAAATATTTTGGCAATGCGATTGAATCGTTTGCTGCGTATGCAGAATCATACGATAATTTAAAATTTTTTTCTAATCTAATAAATGAAAAATTTTTAGTTGATATTTCAATGTTTAGATATAATGAATAAGATTGATTGGCAGAATTCGATTTTAAGCATGTAAAAAAAAGAATAAACAGAAAAAAAGCGGACCAAAAATAGTGATCCGCTTTTCTTTTAACCAACCTTATCATTTTATAAGGGTTATATTACTTGATAGCTTGATGATACCTTCCGGCAACCTCATCCCAATTGACAATGTTCCAAAAGTTGGCAACATAATCAGCTCTGCGGTTTTGATAATGCAAGTAATACGCATGCTCCCATACGTCGAGACCAAGAATAGGAGTGCCCTTTACAGACGCTACGTCCATCAGTGGGTTATCTTGGTTTGGGGTGCTACATACGGCCAATTTTTTATCAGGGGTGACAATTAACCAAGCCCAACCGGAACCAAATTGGGATACAGCTGCCTGTGAAAATTGCTTTTTAAATTCTTCAAACGATCCAAAAGCATCTTTGATTGCATTTATCAAGGCTTCGTCTTTAGGTTCTTTGCTGCTGACAGGAGTTAAAATTGTCCAAAACAATGAATGGTTGTAGTGCCCTCCTCCATTATTTCTGACAGCAGCCGTCAACTGTGATACTTTGGACAAAATGCTCTCAATGGTTTCATTTTCTAATGGTGTACCTTGAATGGCATTGTTCAGATTGTTTACATACCCTGCATGATGCTTGGTATGATGAATCTCCATGGTTTTAGCATCAATGTAAGGTTCTAATGCATTGTAATCATAAGGTAATTTTGGTAATTCAAAAGCCATAGTTTTAAAATTTTAGGGTTATACTTTGCATACAAAGATAGATTGATACGTGGATATTGTCAAATAAAAAATGTTAATAGATTTTATTAAAATCATGCATTATTTGAAAAAAAATCATACATTTGTGCTGCCAAATTATTAACCTTTTAAAACAAAAAATTATGAAAAAAGTAATGTTTTTAGCCATGATGGCTGCATCTTTGACGTTTGTTTCATGCGGCCAATCAGAAGAAGAAGCTGCTCAAGCTGAAGCTGAAGCTCAAGAGCAAGTTGATCAAACATTGAGCGAAATGGAAAATGCTCAAGAAGAAACTACCGAAGCTGCTGAAGCTGCTCCTGCTGAAGCTGCTCCTGCTGATTCAGCTGCTCAAGCTGCACCGGCTGAAGGTGGCAACCAATAATCAAGGTTGTAACTAATTTTGTAAAAGCGGAAACTCACATGGGTTTCCGCTTTTTGTTTTATTCAAAATCTCTAACGCTTTTTTTACTTCATTGTCGCTATTCATCATATATTTGAAAACATCAGTTTCATTTTTTAAAATTCTCAACATAAAATTCAAAATTCTCTGATTGTAAAAATCCTTTAAAGTCAAGACCGTTTGATAATTTATTTCCAAGCCATTGTTTTTGTTATAATCAATCCATTTTTTCCATTTCAAAGGGTCCTCTTCAAATTTTGCTATAATTTTATCAGGATCATTAACTCCTCTGATATAGTTGCTTTCAATATACTCAATGGCAAAATTCTGCATGAGTGTAAAATTTACAAACCGGCTTAAATGTGAAGGAAATATTGAAGTATCGGCAGGCACAAATATATCAGGATAAATTCCTCCACCTCCCACTAACAACCTGCCGCAATCTGAATAATATTTGGTGGTGTCAAATGTTTTTACACTGTCTTCATGAAATAATTCGCCTGAGTAATAACGTTGATAGGTCTCTGTGATGTATTCTTCAATTTTTCCTGAGTATGGTTTTTGAATGAAACGACCTGAAGGGGTGAAATATCTTGCAACTGTCAAACGCAAAGCACTTCCATCCGGCAAATTAAATTGTTCTTGCACCAGTCCTTTACCAAACGAACGTCTGCCAATGATAATGGCTCTGTCATGATCCTGCAAACAACCGGAAACAATTTCGCTGGCAGATGCCGAATTTTCATTTATCAAAACAGTTATTGGTATTTTTAGATATTTTCCGTCTTTGTCAGAAAAATAATTTTCTCTTTTTCTTGCTTTTCCTTTAGTAAAAACTATCAATTTTCCTTTTGGAAGGAACTCATTGGCAATGGCTGTGGCAGCATTTAAATATCCCCCACCGTTATCTCGCAAATCAAGGATGAGCCTTTGCATACCATTTTGTTCCAAATGACTCATTGCATCGAGAAACTCAAAATAAGTATTCCTGGAAAAACGATCTATTTTTAAATACCCGGTTTTAGAATCAATCATTTCATAAACATTGATGCTTTTTATCGGGATTACTCCCCTACGTATCGTTACAGGGAATACTTTGTTTTCGGATTTTCGATATACTGTAATATTAACTACAGAATTAGCCGGTCCTCTTAGTATTTTCACAATCGAATCGCTGGAAATATTCTTACCGGCAATATCCATTTCTTCTACCTTTACAATCCTGTCAAGGGATCTTAATCCGGCCTTTTCGGAAGGTCCACCGGGTATCACACGTGTTATCAATAAAGTATCTTTAAACATTCTAAACTCCACACCTATTCCCTGAAAATTTCCTTCTAAACTTTCATTGACACGGTTAAAGTCCCGAGCCGGTATGTATGTGCTGTGCGGATCCAATTCGGCGAGCATGTCATTTATGCCGGTTTCAAGAAAATCGGCTACATTCACAGTGTCTACATAATAATTCTCGATCAACTGAATGATATAAGGGAGATTTTTCAGGTGCGAAACAGACGAGTTTTGCACATTATTTTGAATAAACTCGTTACGGTCAAAGTGTTTTCCCAAATAAAACCCCAACACCACCGAGAGTCCAATAATTAAAGGAATTATTGACTGATAGATATTCTTATGCATGAAGTTTTTGTGTTTTATCCATATTCTCAGGCGTTAAAGATAAACAAGAATTTGTACGCAAAAAATTACTTAAAACATTTTTACAAATCAGTGATTTGATTCACTTCAATGCCAGCCGATCTCAAAAAATCCAAGCCGCCGGTATCTTTATAATCAAAAATGTAAACCACTCTTCTTATGCCTGCTTGTAATATCAATTTACTGCATTCACGACAAGGAGATAAAGTAATATACAAAGTCGCTCCATCTGAATTAAGAGTCGATCGGGCCACTTTCATAATGGCATTGGCTTCAGCATGCAATACATACCAATAAGTCAATCCATCGTCATCCTCACATTTATTCTCAAATCCTGATGGAGTGCCATTGTAACCATCGGCTATGATGGTATTGTTTTTCACAATCAAAGCTCCAACCTGTTTACGCTTGCAATAAGACAATTTGGCCCATTCGAGCGCCATTCGAAGATAAGCTTTGTCGTATTTTAGTTGTTTTTCTTTATCCATCTACGAATCGATGTTGTATAAATATAAACAAAAAGCCCTTACAAAGAAGGGCTTTTTGAGGGCTGTGTGCCCCAGGCGGGACTCGAACCCGCACGGTGTTGCCACCACCGGATTTTGAGTCCGGCGCGTCTACCAATTCCGCCACCGGGGCTATTATCATTCAAAGAGCGGGCAAATATACAAATTTCAAATATAGATGTATAGAAATTTTTGTATTTTTTCGTAAATATTAAAACTAATCTTGGTTTTAAGTATTTGCATTAGTGCATGAATCAAAAGATTAAGTGAATATTGATTGATCGAACAATGCTAAGATATAAATTTTTTTGATTGCAAGAAAGATTATTGCTTCATGCAAACTTTTTTTAGAATGAAATTTTTGTAATACAGATTTTTTTAAACGAATGTTACAATATTAAAAAAAAAAAAGAGGAGCAATGATTATACTCCTCTTAATGATCTCAAGGGAAAATGGGCTTATTTTTATGAAAAAACTTTTAAAACATGTTGCAATTAACAAAACTCTTCGTAAGCGCTCATTAAATTTGCTGCAATGGCCTCAGGAGAGTGTCCTTCGATATGATGTCTTTCCAAAAAATGAACCAATTTGCCATCTTTAAACAAAGCTACTGAAGGGGAAGACGGTGGAAAAGGCAACATATATTCTCTTGCACGCTGAGTGGCTTCTTTATCCACTCCGGCAAATACGGTGGCCAATACATCGGGTTTTTTGTTAGCTTTCAGCGAGAGCAACACACCGGGTCTTGCCGATCCGGCAGCACAGCCACACACAGAGTTGACCACTATTAAAAGTGTTCCCTGAGTATTTTTCATTATCTCATCAACTTGCTGCGGAGTAGTCAATTCAATAAATCCATAATCGGTTAATTCTTTCCGCATGGGAGCAACTAATTCTTCAGGATACATAGCATAATATTTTTAAAGGTTTAACAAAATTTCTTCAGGTTCTTTTCCGCTGAAAATCATTTTTACTGGGTTTTCAATCATTTCTTTAACTTTATATAAAAAGCTTACACTTTCGCGTCCGTCAATGATTCTGTGATCATACGACAATGCCACATACATCACCGGTCTGATTTCTACTTTACCATTCACTGCCACAGGACGGTCTACAATATTGTGCATGCCGAGAATGGCGCTTTGAGGAGGATTGATGATCGGAGTACTCAACATTGATCCGAATACACCGCCATTGGTGATGGTAAACGTACCACCGGTCATTTCTTCAATCGATATTTTGCCTTCTCTGGCTTTTGTGGCCAAGTTTTTTATTTCTTTTTCAATTTCTGCCAATGATTTCACTTCAGCATTGCGTATAACGGGCACCATCAATCCCTTGGGAGTTGAAACAGCTATACCAATATCGCAATATTCATGATATACAATTTCATCTCCATCAATATAGGCATTTACAGCCGGAAACATTTTCAAGGCCTCGCAAACGGCTTTAGTAAAAAGAGACATAAAGCCAAGACCTATACCATGTTTTTCTTTGAAAGCTTCTTTGTATTTATTTCTTAATGCAATGACGGCGCTCATGTCGACCTCGTTAAAGGTAGTCAGCATCGCCGTTTCATTTTTAACAGACACCAACCGCTCCGATATTTTTTTGCGGAGCATCGACATTTTTTCCCTTCTTGTTTCACGGCTGCCTCCCCATTGAGTTATGTTGCTTGCATCAATACCCCCGCTTAGATATTTTATGACATCATGTTTTAATATTTTTCCGTTGGAGCCTGATCCCTTTACTTTTGAAGGATCAATCTTATTTTCTAGCATCATTTTTTCTGCAAGCGGGGTGGATTTTGCCACAGGCTTTTGTTTTATTTCTGTTTGAGCAGATTGTTGTTGGGTAATAGTTTGAGATTCTTCAGGTTGTTTTTCGGACTCAGGTTTTGATGAAGTTTTACTTACGGATGTTGTGGAAGAACTTTCCGGACTGAAGGATGTGTCAATTTTGCAAACTACATCACCTACTTTTACAACCTCTCCTTCTTGTACCAAAATTTCAATTTTACCTGACTCCTCCGCAGCCAGTTCCAACGTGGCTTTATCAGAATCTATCTCGGCAATAACCTGATCTTTTTCTACAATATCGCCATTTTTTACAAGCCAGTTGGCTATTTGCACTTCTGTTACACTTTCTCCCGGTGAGGGAACTTTCATTTCTATTATCATAATTCTATAACTGTTGTTTGGTTATCTTTTGTTTTTCAAAAACTTTATCAAACAAATCTTGCATACGTTTTTGATGCAATTTATAGGATCCGGTAGAGGGGCTGGCACTTTCGGGGATAGATACCAATTTCAACCGATCGTATCCTAATTTTGAACAAATATACCACCAAGGACCCATATTTTGAGGTTCTTCCTGAACCCATAACTTTCTGCTAGCATCTTTATATTTATCCAACATTGCATTGACCTGTTCTTCCGGGAACGGATAAAGTTGCTCAATTCTCACAATGGCAACATCGTTTACACCATATTCTTTGCGTTTCTCAATTAGTTCATAGTAGATCTTACCGGAACACAAGATCAATGTTTCGACTTTGTTTTTTTGCTCGGGATCATCCAAAACGGGTTGGAATTTAGATTTTTCCAATTCATCAATCGTTGAGACACACAAAGGATGTCGCAATAAACTTTTAGGCGTGAAAATCACCAATGGTTTTCTGTAAGGCCATTTTAAATGACGGCGTAAAAGATGGAAAAAGTTTGCCGGTGTGGTCGGATTGCACACGATCATGTTATTCTCGGCACATAATTGCAAGAATCTTTCGATGCGTGCACTGGAATGTTCGGCGCCTTGCCCTTCAAAACCATGAGGTAAATACATGACAACACCATTTTTTACATTCCATTTGTCTTCAGCCGAACTGATAAATTGATCAACGACTATTTGAGCGCCATTGTAAAAATCTCCAAACTGCGCTTCCCATACTGTCAACCCATCGGGCACACCAAAGGCATATCCATACTCAAATCCCAATACTGCATATTCAGACAGTAAAGAATTATAAATATAAAAAGGCGCCTGATTATCACTGATATTTCTCAAAGGAATATATTCCTCTTCTGAATCTTCAATTTTAATCACTGCATGGCGATGAGAAAACGTACCTCTTTCGACATCTTGCCCCGATATTCTCACCGGATGCCCTTCGGACAACAAAGTTGCGTAGGCCAATGTTTCGGCAACTCCCCAGTCAACTTTTTCATCTTTCATCACCATGTCATGTCGTTCGTTCATCAAACGGACTATTTTGTTGAAAAACTTCTTGTCCTGTGGTAGTGTAAAAATTTTTTTTGCCAACTCCCGTATTTTTTGCTTACTTACTCCGGTTTCCGGCGAATTAATTAAATCTTTCTCGGACTGCTCTGTTTCGATGTGTTGCCATTCTTTTTCCAAAAATGATGTTATTTTCGAACGGGTTATCTGCTTGGACTCGTTGAGGCGTTCTTGGAGGAGATTTTGAAACTCTTCCTCCATTTTCTTTGCTTCTTCTTTAGTAATCACGTTTTCTTCCAAAAGAGATTTTAAATAAATCTCACGGGTAGGTGGATGTTTGGCAATAATTTTATACAATAAAGGTTGAGTAAAACGTGGTTCATCCCCTTCATTATGTCCGTATTTGCGATAACCTAACAAATCGATGAATACATCTCCTCCAAAAGCCTCTCTATATTGCAAAGCAAGTTCACAAGCATGCAGCACTGCTTCCACATTATCGGCATTCACATGAAAAACCGGAGAGGCAGTAACTTTTGCCACATCGGTACAATACGTACTAGACCTACCGTCAAGATAATTGGTTGTAAATCCTACCTGGTTGTTCACGACAATATGCAAGGTACCTCCCACTTTGTACCCTCTCAATTGGGCCATTTGAATAACTTCATAAACAATGCCTTGCCCGGCAATGGCAGCATCTCCATGTATCAAAATGGGTAAAATTTCTTTCTCATTTTTAATATTGTGGTCGATTTTAGATCTTACCAACCCTAAAGCCACAGGATCAACTGCTTCAAGATGTGAAGGGTTGGGCATCATGGTCATTTTTATTTTTTTCTTGTGGTCGGTTTCAACTTCACAAGAATAACCCAAGTGATATTTTACATCACCATCAAACCCTGACCTGTCCTCATATTCTTTTCCTTCAAACTCGGCAAAAATATCTTTGTAGGTTTTTCCAAAGATATTGGCCAATACATTTAATCGTCCCCTATGGGCCATTCCAAAAACAAATTCTTTGACTCCCAACAATGCCGCTTCTTCAATTATAAAATCCAGGGCGGGAATTAGAGATTCGCTACCTTGTAAAGAGAACCTTTTTTGACCTACAAATTTTTTATGTAAAAACTCCTCAAATACAGTTGCCTGATCGAGTTTTTTCAAAATATGCTTTTTCTCTTCGACAGTAAATTTGCGTTTGGGAGTTCTTTCAATTTTTTCCCTTAACCATTGAATTTTTTCGGGATGGCGTATATAGTCAATGTCTATTCCAATGGCATCACAATATATTTCTTGTAATCTCTCAATAATCTTGGCTAAAGTGGTTTTACCCAAACCTATCTCTTCGCCGGCTTGAAATTCTTCATTAAGGTCTTCTTTTGTCAATCCGAAATTTTCAATGTCCAATGTAGGGCGGTATTTGCGTCTTTCCCTGACCGGATTGGTTTTAGTAAATAAATGTCCCCGATCGCGGTAAGCGTTGATCAAGGCCAATACCTTTACTTCTTTTGCAAAATTATCAGGAACAATGTCCCCGGGCTTTTTTTGAAAATTTTGTAATGCAAAATCAAATCCAAGAAAAAAATCCCTCCAAGATTCCTCAACATTTTCGGGATTTTCTTTGTATGAACGATACATTGATTCTATTGTAGCCGGGTCGGCATGGCTGATGAAAGAAAATTTATCCATGGACACATTCTAAAATTTGTTGCAAAGTAAAGAAATTTGTTAATTTTTTGCGTATTAAATAATGTTTATTCTTTAATTTTTAATTGTCAAGCTTCTGATTAAAGACATTTGAATAAAATTTTCACAGAATTCATCTCAAAATTTAACGGGAAAATTTTTCTTTTATCAATACTTTTAAAAACTCTCTCCGGATGATTTCATAGACAAGGTAATTTTCAAGTTTCACATCCACGGGCTTTCGTTGTTGCCATCCTTCCTCAAGGTCGATGATATAAATGATTGCCTTTAATTTAAGCGGGTTTTTATATAAAAAGTTTGACAAATGTGGCAACATTTCTTTTTCCAACGTTTGATAAGTCAACTGCCCCTTTTCAAATACAAGTTCAATTCCCGCTTTTGCAAAATCTTTTTGTATTTGTGCTGCTGTCTTTTCAACCAAATCCTGCCGGTTTTGAAACACCGGAAGAAATTCTTCAAATCTATCTAATGATTCGTTGGACATTTATTGTTGCAATACAAATTTTTTACATGTTTTATTTCCTGATTCCTGAAAAATATGCATGTAATAAATTCCTGATGATAACTTATGTTCTCCGGTCAATAATATATTATCCTGATAAGTTTTAACTGTGTATGTTTTCTTAAATATCAACTTACCTTGTGTATCGTACAATTCAAGTGAACGTAATGGATTTTCGCTTTTTATCACAATTTCTCCGTATGATGGATTGGGATACAACAAAATTTCTGAATTATTTGTAGGAAATTCGCTTGTATTTGACACAGGATTATAAGTTATGCCGTCGCTTGCACATGTATCAGACAACAACCCTGCTCCATTTTGAGCCACTACCGAAGCATAGTAGGTGCCCGGAGCCAAATTAAGGTTAGATGCAGAGAATGATCCGGTGAAACCAACATTTGTCCAGGGTACAATGTCATCCGTCCCGGGAGCCGTACCAAATGCAACCCAATATGTCACGGTAGACGATTGTGAATCCAACACCATTGCCCAATTGGCATGCAACTGTGTATTGTCCGATGTATAATCTTCGTCGTTGGACAAACCGTCTAAAACACTACTGCAATATGGAGGTGTCCAGTCAACATAAAGATCTTTAGATACAATAGTGGAAAGATTGGCCGCCTGGTCCATGACAATGGATTTTACTTTTGCCGCAATGGAATTCGGGTTCTGGCTTTGATACCTGATATCGGCAGATGGGTTGCCCACCGTGACTGTCACGACAGGGTAACGGCTACGATAAACTTTCAAATTATTGACCGTGTACTTACTGTTGCCCGAACGAAAAGAAATGTAATTTCCGTTGATGTGTGGCGAATTGTCTGTCCAGGTCAAAACAAGTTGATCATTTATATAAATCCAGTGTTTACCGGTAATCCGGTCGAAGATCACTTTGCTGTCGTACCATTGATTGGCTGCAAACGTATATGGCACTTCTGCTACTAACGAAAATACATCATTTGATACTTTATACAATTGTATTTTAGCATTATCCAATCTATACCATACAAAATACGAATTTTTTCTGTTGGGATATTGTGCCGAATCGCAAAAATAGTGAAACCCGGCCCTTCTGTTATTTCCGGTTCCTTCCATTTTCCATTGCCAATGATATAGATAACGATTGCTCAGCATTTGATTTAGATAAGCATAAATATTTGTATTTGAATTTGATTCGTCGGTCTGCACAAGATAATTGGATTGAATAGCCCAATTGCCGGTTACAATGGTCCAATCGGCATGTATGGTTGTTCCATCGAAATTATCTGAAAAGAATCCTCTATTGGCATTGGCTCTCCAATCTCCGTTATTGTTGTCAATCACTTGATAAAATGATTTTTCCACCGCTACATTATCGCTATCGTTGAACGTAGCAGTAAAATCCGAAGTTACCCAGGGATATTGCGATGTATTGATGGAAGTTACCGGTTTTATTTGGTCTTGTAAACATTGATATGTTGCTTTAAATCCGGAGGTTTGAGTTGCTCCATCAGATTTAAATCTTAAAGTAGCTGATCCGGAATTAGCCAGAACAGTACCCGGAGAATTATTTCCTGTATATGCGCCTATCAAAGGACTATTGATTGAACTTCCATTGTAAATAAAAAGAGTATCATAACCTTGCTCCAGCTGAAATGAAGAAAATGAAATTTGAAGTTGATAAGATCCTTGAGGATTGATGGTGAAAGTATAATCACTATTGGGTAAATAATCACGTGATGGTCCGCCATTGTCAAAAATTGAATCTTGACAAGGAGTTACGGCACATGTTGATAATTTGTCTTTCAATGCATCCCAAAAAGCAGTGTATCCGTCATCGTAACCCAATGCCCATATGCCGATACCGGCAATACCATATTGCCGCACTATATCCAATCTTTTTCTAAGAGATAATTCCTCTGAGATAAAGCACTGATACCATTGACCTCCGCTTTGCCGGATGTAATACTCCGAATGACTTGGATTATGCCATTGTTTGTTATTGTAGGTCCCCGAATTATTTTTCACATAAGCATATGTACGCGCCACTCCATTGCCCGTAGTAGATGCATACAGCTGGTTACTTGTCGTAGGCCACTCCCGACCATAATATGGCAACCCTAAAGCAAGTTTATTTTTAGAAACACCGTTGCTTAAATAATAATTCATACTTTTCACCAAGTTGTAATTATATGATGTGGAAAATGTATACAGAGGATCATTGGGACCGGCAGTAGAACTTCCGGACCAATAATAATCATACCCCATGATGATAAAAAGATCTACGTAATTGTTTAACACCGGCAAATCAAATACCCCATTCCAATCAACTGCGTATGTAGCCATTGAAACCATGGAGCCGGGAATTGCCGTATGCATTTGATTGCATAGATTTATCATGAAATTTGTGAAATTGTTTTTTTGTGAGGCAGGCACCCCTTCAAAATCTATATTTACACCATGAGCGCCACGGCTTTGTACAAGGTTGATCAGATTATTTATCAATGTTTGTTGCGCGGTAGTACTGCCAAAAAAAGTAGCATGATTGCTAAACAATGTTACACATAAATGGACTCTTACACCCTTGGCAAGCGCCGTATCCACCACGGCAGCGGTACTCCACCCATGAGTAGACATAGCATTTCCGGTAGAAGCATCCACTTCATAAGAGAAAAAACATAAATCAGACAAAAGGTTCCATTGATAATTTTGATAAACAGACCCTACCCAATAGGGATGCCATCCATACACTATTTTATCGGCTTGACAGTTTGATTTTTCGCGATGTGGCATTTTTGCAGCCTTAAAAATAGAGTCAGCCTGCGCTGAATTTGTAATGCCAATCGATTTGTAATATTCAAGTTGTTCTTGATGTATAGTTTTAAATTGTTGTGCTTTGACAAGCAATGACAAATAAATAACAACACCGACAAGAAAATACTTTTTTTGCATAAATCATTGAATTTGACTAACAAAAATATGTAAATTTATTTAAATTATAATGAAGGTATACTTAACGATAAATAAATTTACTACATTTCAAGATTTACTTGAAAAATATTGATAAATAAATTCCGAGAAAATTTTATACAATTCTTTCAATTGTGGATCCTCGATCAGATTTAAATGTTCAATCACAATTTGCTTGTCATTTCTAATGGCAGGCCCTGTTTGAACCTGATCCGGACTGATACTTTGTAATCTTAATGCCGTTTCCATAATCAAAGGCACAAGATGCTCGGGAGAAACATCCGATTTTTGTAAAAATTGATATGCTTTGATATAAAGAAAATTTGTGAAATTATTTGCCAATACACCCGCAAGATGAATAAATGGTTTCTGCTTTTCATCTATGACCACAGGTGTTTTTTTTAATTGCAAAGCCAGGTCTGTCAATTTGCTAATCATCTGTGTGTCCTCCGAGGTAATAAAGACAGGATAATTTTTCACATGCAATTCCACATATTTACGGAAAGATTGAAAAGGATAAAAAGTAGCCGACAATTTAAATCCCTTTTTCGTCAAATCTGAGGACTTTACTGTTCCTGATGTGATAACTATCGGTAATTTGTTATGGAGATTTTCAACAACAGAAAAAATATTTTGATCTCTGACCGACAAAAAAACCAAATCGGGCTTGAGATCATTGAGTTGACTCAATTGGTTGACAATAGTCACCCGTTTTTTATCTAAATCATTAATTCCGTTTATCGAATTAGAAAATATAATCAATTGACAAGACGTTAAAGCATGCAGATCTTGGACCAAATGCCACCCTACATTTCCGTATCCAACAACGGCAATTTTTTGGAAGTTATGCATTGTTCCAACGTTTAATAACAGAAATCAAGGTGCCAATAATCATTAAGACACAACCGGTCCATAATAGATTAATCAAAGGAAACTCAACAGCTTGCATAACCACAAACTGTTTATCATTGTTTTTCTTTTCTTTCAATATAAATTTAACCTTACCGGCATCAGGATCCACTGTTTGGAATTGTATGATCAAATTCCGGTTTTGAGTCGTGTCGGCAATAGTAATCATTTTTTGTTGATGTATAATCAGCACCGGTTTTAAAGTATCAATTTTTTTAGATAGATCTTGTAAGGTAATATGAGCATAAACAGCCAGGTCGTTTTCATTGATTTCAACAGGCAATGATTTTATTTGTAAAGAATCCAAAGGCACAATTTTATCGAATATTAAAAAACTACCGCTTGCAAATGCGGTGTCTCCGGGCGAAAGAGACAACGTGTCTGTGATAAAATCGGCCGATTGATCCGGTTTTTGTGTGAAAAGTGTTATATCAGCATATGTGACATGGGTAAAAATATCTTTATGTAAAAAATGTTTTGTGGAAGGTTCTGCCACATTTCCCATTTTTTTGTTGAGTAAAATGGTAGGTTTCAATGTGAAAACTTCACTAAAACCGCCAGGTGTTTTTTGGAAATATTTTATATGGTAATAAATATAAGGTTGTAAAAAAGTGACGGTGTCAAGCGTGACAAAATAATGCCCCATAGGCAAGGTGTCTCCTTGTATCAAAAGAATATTGGAAAGATTGGCATCACCTTTTTCGTTTTTCATTCTAATGTCAATGCCGGATGTATTGACCGAGATTGTTTTTTGCAAGCCCATAGAAAAAACCGACCCGATGATTATCAGAGCAAAACCGGCATGAGCAAGAAATTTGCCCGATTTATAAATCGAGGTTTGCATCCGACGAACAAAAAAAGTTAAATTGACAAGCATGGACCATAGCCCCGTAAATAATAACAAAAGCTGCATGGGGCGCTTAAATTCGTATACCCAATAAGATATTAAAGTTATCAGTGCCGCCAACACAAAAGATGGTGCAATTTTTTTCAGCAGTTCCCTTGTTTCGTTTTGACCAAATTTGAGAAATTGTGTCACTCCCATTAAAAGCAAAATAAACATGGCAAAGGGCGATTGCCAGGAATTGTAATGTTCGACTGCATCGTTGGGTGGTGAAAAATTGGTTCCAAAAACTTTATTAAAAACCGGAATTGATGTCGTTGAAATTATTTGAAGTGCAGACAAGAACAAAAGAATATTTCCTAACAACATCCAAAACTCTCTTGAAAGAAAAATATCAGAAGTTTGAGATTTCGCCTTCAAAATTCCGGATCTTATAAAAATAATAGTAGAAAGTAAAAGGAAAAAAACTATCAAAGCAATTAATTGACCAGGCAAACCATCAGCAAAAGAATGAACAGAAGTTTCTCCCAATATGCCACTTCGGGTCAGATATGTAGAATAAAGCACTGTAAGATATGAGAGGATGGTAAATAGAAACAATGAAACTACATGTCCGGGGATTTTTTTGACGATTAACATCATATGACCGGCGGCGACCAAAATTATCCATGGCACAAGAGAGGAATTTTCCACAGGATCCCAGGCCCAAAAACCGCCAAAACTTAAAGCTTCATAAGCCCAGGCCCCTCCCATCAAAATACCGGTGCCTAGTGCGGCGACCCCCAGAAAAGTCCAGGGCAAAGCATGTTTTATCCAAGAAAAAAAACTTTTACGCCACAAGGCATCCAGGGCCATGGAAAAAGGTATCAACACTGAAGCAAAACCCAAAAATAACATGGGGGGATGTATGGTCATCCAGTAGTTCTGCAACAAAGGATTAAGACCACGTGGCTCGATCATTTGCAAGTAATTTGGATTTTGAGTAAAAGGTAAATTGACAAAATCCTTGTATTCTCTGAGTAATATAAAAGGATTGCTACCTATCTCCACAGGTCCGATGGATATCCCTAATAACATAGACAATAAAAAAGCCTGCACCAAAAGATAGAAAAACATTATTCCTTCAAGATGAGGCGGGCGTTTGACCAATAAAAAAACTCCCATCACTGTTTGCCAAAAAATCCATAGCAGAAAACTTCCTTCTTGCCCTTCCCAAAAGGCCGAAAAAATATATCTTAAAGGCAGATCTTCGGACGTATGTTGCCATACATAATAGTATTCATACCGGTGGCCTATCATTAAATACAGTAGTGTCAAAGATGCCCCAAATACTCCGACTGCATGAATGTAATAAAACAAACGTGCCACCCTGCCTGCAGAAATATCTCCTGAAGTTCTTTGAACATAAAAAAACCATGCGGCTATCAACGAAGCCGCAAAAGCAAGAAAAATGAAAATGCTGCCCATCCATCCGGGCCAAAGTAATTCGCCAACGTAGTTAATTTCCATTTTGATTTGTTTCGATCGCTCCGGTTACTTCAACGGTTTGACCATTATTGTATTTAGAGGGGCATTTCATCAAAATCTTTTCAGCAATGAAGCTGTCCCCTTGCATATGGCCCGTAACCACAATTTGTTCGCTTCTTTCAAAATCTTGAGGTTTTGTACCAAGATAAATTACTTTTTTTTCCACACTATCTTTGTCAAACATATAAAATGCAAATTGATTGGCATCTTTTACCGGATCATATTCCAAAGGTTTTTCTTTATTCAGATAACCCACCACTTGTACTGTCTTGCCTTGATTTCGGGCTGCGTTTTCGAAATTTTCAAATGTTCCGGCATCAGTCACCGTGCCAATAATTATGGCAACAATGGCAACCAGCAAAATAATCAAAAGAATGTGTGATGTTTTCATGATTTATTTTTATTGCGCAATAATTTCTCCAATTGCGATACTTTTCTGTCCAATAAAAAAATATACACAAACAATACTGCAAAAATAATAATGATACACCCAACCACGACATAAATTTTACCGTTTTGATGCAGCATGTCGGCCATTTCAACAGTTTCGGCGGCCCAAACAGGCAATGACAGTATTAACGATAGGAACAACAAAACTTTATTCTTCATACATACGATTTTCCAAGTTTGTGATTCTGATTCTTAAATTCCAAATCCAATGGGCTATTATCATCCAACCGATCAATGCCGGATAAAAAACAACTCTTAATGTTGCATCCATGTCATATGTGTTAAAACCGGGATTGCCTCCTTTTCCCGGATGAAGAGAATCATTCATTCTTGGTAATACCCCTATGAATATAATCATTAATGCAAATGCAAAGATATTGTAAACGGCACTCAATCGTGCTTTCTTTTCACTATCGGCAATAGACTGACGGATAAAATGATAAGAAAAATACGCCAACATGGTGATAGCCGCGCCATTAAGCTGCGGATCTTTTGTCCACCAAGTTCCCCAGGTATATCTTGCCCATAACATTCCGGTCAGCAGACCTGCAACTCCAAAAGCCAAACCTGTGTAAGCGGCCTGAGACGCCCTGATATCATCATCGAGCCGGAAGGTTTTAAGATATTTGATACTGTAGAACAAAGACACTCCAAACATAAATATCATGCTAAACCACATGGTAACATGATAAAACAAATTTCTAATAGTTTCGTGCAAGATGGGCAAACGTGGCACTTCCTTCAACAAGCCATAAATCAACGAATAGAAAACCAACGCAACACCTGTGAAGTAAATAAATTTTTTCACCTTTAACTTTTATTCGGTCCAAAGGTAAGGAAATAACAAAACTGCAAGTGAAAATATAACGAAATTTAAACCTAAAGGAATAAGCCAAATATATCCGGTTTCTTGCATAACCGGCATATTCAATTGCAACGATAAATTGACCAATGAAATCAATAATGGAATCAATAAAGGCAGACTCAAAATTGCCATAGATGTTTGCGCTTGATCTGTTTTGGATGAAATGGCCGACATAAAGGTCAATAGACAGGCAATTCCGCTTGCTCCCATTACAATAACATAGATAAAACGTAAGTCACTTTCAAAAGGATTACCTAAAAACAATGTAAACAACCCGAAATTAACAAATGCAATAACTATGTTAGTAAATAGATTGTAAATCATTTTAGCCAGTATGATGGTCCTTGGCGAAGCCATCATATGATAGTAAAGGGCGAGCCCTTTCGATTCTTTATAAAAACTTTTCATCAATGCATTGATAGAACCAAAAATCAGTGTAATCCAATACAATGCTACCCAGACCGGCCTTGAAACTTCTGAAGTGATACTTAAAAAAATCACATAAGAAACAGCCACCAGATAAAGCAAATAACCCGATAAAACGTATCTGTTCTTAAAATCTTGAAGTGCTTCTATTTTGATTATTTGATAGATCGAATTCATATTTGCCGTCCGGCAAATATATCTTAAAACCTTAAAAGCTCTCTTTTTTAATTTCGTAAATTGTTTTTGCCGTCAACTTTTCTGCAATTGGCAATAATGTATGTTTAATTGACGAATCTGTTGTAAATTCTACTCCAAATACAGCAGGCACAGGCAAATCAGGATTTGTTTTCAACAAATGGTATTTCAACTCGTTATAACTATCGGTGATGTCTTTATGTGTATAAAACAAATATCTCGACCTTAAAGAAGGATATTTTTGTTCTGCCTCTTCAATCAAAGCCGGGGAATATTGAAAAATGAAAATCCTGCCATTTTTACTACTTATAAAAATATACCCCTCTTCTAAATATTCAGGGACTACTCCCACCGGATAAACTTTTGTTTTTTCAATAATATCTTGCTCCAATTCTGTGCCTTCTTTTTTTAATGATTGAAACTTTGGCAAAGCAAAACTAATAATGGCATCAATATCGGGAATCGTCAACAAATCCTGATCGACGGTTTCTTCCCAAATGATTTTTTGACTTTTTAAATCAATTCTTTTAATTTTTTTGGGAAGCAACTCCCGTATATATTCCTTTTGTGATTTAATTTGATCGAGGTACCTGATATTTCGATGCAATTGTTGCAAGTAGGGATACAACCATGTTCTGCTAAACCCTTTTTCTACTTTTTGCAAAAAAGCGAGAACCCTATATTTTTGCAGTTCATAATCAACATACGGCTCAATTAACCAATTACCCTCCAAAGAATATTTCATATCGCACAAATTTGAATTCTGTTTTTTTAACGTTGATAAATTAAATTAGTTTCATAGTTTTGCTTAAAATTTTTAAACATGAAAAGTGTAAAAATATTGTCTGTTGTTGCCTTATCATTCTATTTGTTTTCTTGTGTTCCGGCAAGGAAATTTGAAGAAATCAAAGCTAAACAAGAAAAATGTGAAGAAGAAAAAACATCTCTTGCTGCTGCAAAAATGAATTTGGAAAACGAAAACTCCGAACTTAAAAACAAAATTAAACAAATCAACGAAGAAATAGAAGGCCTAAGACAAGACACCACCGTTATGGGCACATCCCTACGGCAATTGCGAACCAATTACGACCAAATCAACCGCACTTACCAACTTTTGTTGGAGAAAAACAGAGAATTATTGGCCGGGAACGCAGAAGAAACCCGTAAATTGATGGGCGAATTGCAAAAATTGCAAAGCGACTTACAAAAAAAAGAAGATGCTTTGAAAATTTTAGAAATGCAACTGACCGAAAGAGAAGCTAAAGTGAAAGAACTGGAAAAAATCTTAAGTGAAAAAGATAAAGCCGTAAAAGAATTGAAAGCCAAAGTTCAAGCGGCATTACTCGGATTTGAAAACAATGGGCTGACCATTGAACAAAAAAACGGGAAGATCTATGTTTCTCTCGAAGAAAGTCTTCTTTTCAAAACCGGAAGCTACACTGTGGATAAAAAAGGAGAAGAAGTACTTAAGAAATTAGGTAAAATGTTGGAGCAAAATCCTGAAATAAATATCATGGTAGAAGGACATACCGACAATGTTCCATACAAAGGCAGCGGCACCATTAAAGACAATTGGGACTTGAGTGTTTTGCGTGCCACATCTGTTGCCAGAATTATTTTAAGCAGTGCCAAAATAGACCCCAAGCGAATTGTAGCTGCAGGTCGCGGCGAATACTTTCCGATTGCAAGCAACGATACGCCCGAAGGACGAGCCAAAAACCGCCGCACCGAAATAATACTTACTCCGAAAGTAGACGAACTGTTGAAAATTTTAGAGACCCACTAAGCCCTCCTTAATTTTTACGGAATTTTCACAATTAATCGTTTACCGGCACAAACCAATCATTTTTTGGTTCATGTTTCCAAAATGAAAAACCGGAGAAAAATTTATGTATGCCCCCCAAAAAACAAATTGTACAAATAAGAAAAAATAGAAATTTGCCGAAAAATTGAATAACATCAATAGTTTCAGAGGTATTTTGTGTTTTTTATAGGGTGTATTTTTAAAAACATAAATTGTACAAAAAGTATCATTTTAGTATCATTAAAGAATCATTTTAATAGCATTTGTTTTTTTTCAATAGGT
>FWPU01004839.1_pt1 | contig 30606 bp, 27 predicted proteins | sample 2228361 | NCBI WGS metagenome assembly FWPU01 (sample SAMEA103939777, study PRJEB20133) | metagenome | reverse complement strand
GATTGAAGCCTGTGCTTCCGAGCCATGTCGTCTCGCCGCTGCAGACGTTCCTCAGGCCGTATACGCAAAGGGTTTTTCAGCAGAATCAAAATCTATGATATGACCCTCCCATGACTCCTGCGCACAATCGGTGGCTGACAAGGGATAGCGCAACCGATGCGGGCGTGGCCTGTACTCGATCGGTGAGCACCCGGCGCCGGCCTACGACCACCCGAAACGACGGGAGTGGCAACATGTGAAGCGGCGGCAAATCGTGACGCGGCTGTTCTATGTGCCGCAACGGGTGAGCGGTGCCGTGCAGGCGGAAGCCATGTCGTGGAATGAGGGCAAACGCCGTGGACGCGATCCATGATGGTTTTCTGGGCGCGCTGGGCACGGCGGTTGAGCGGGATCACTGCGGACTGGACGACCCTATCTGGCGGTGGTCGCAAGCCCATGGAAGAAGACATGGCACGACGTGACGCATTGTGCAGACTCTATGGGATCGGCTTGATTCTTTCCGATGCGGAAAATCCCAAGACCCCGGCCTCGAGAATCGCGTTAAAACGACGAAGCGCAAACCCGATACGTTCTACGTGAGCAAAATCTTCAAACCGTGAAAAAGGCCTTATTCGGTTGAGGAGTGGCAACACGGTGGACGTTCGGCAGGGGACGCAAGCATGCCTTTTCCTCCAGCCTTCTCCTCGCATCCTTGCGGAAGACCTTGAGCGTTTCCAAAACATTTCGCGGTGTGTTGTGGCTGATCGAATCGTGACGTGATTCTGTGGGGTCTTCCGGCATGTTGTCCGGATGTGCTCAGGAGGACGACGATGCCCAATGTGAGGCTTTGCGCAGGGTTAGCCTTTCCCCTCCTTTGATGTGGCGATTCGAGGGGAACAGCTGCAATCCGCGTTCGGCCTTGACGCGCATGAAGGAATTAAGCTTACCTGCCGACAAGGGTCTTGAAAGGTGTGGACAGCGGCGCCGGATCCTTCCCGGAGAACAAAGGCAATGGCCTCTCGATGCAGGAAACGGCACTTGCCCGGATTGGGGTTCCTCTCGACCGACGCGGGGTTTTTATACCGACAGGCAACCTCGGATGGCCGATTCCGAGTCGGTGCCGATGGAGTACAGGTTATTCTCTCCACGTCGGACCGAAAAGTGGAGTTTGTCGCCTGGTCTCATCGAACGTTAGCCTTTGTAACGTCGGCCATGGGGTATCCGGCGTACTACCCGGTTGTCCCCGTGCGCCTGCGACGGCCGGTCCGGGCGGTTCTGATGGACCTCGACGGAACAAGTGTCCGTAGCGAAGAATTCTGGATGTGGATTATTCAGCGTACAATAGCGAGCCTATTGGGCAGCCCACGGTTCGAGCTGGAAGAGGCGGATCGCCCCTATGTCTCCGGCCATAGCGTGTCGGAGCACCTCCAGTATTGCCTGCAAAAGTACTGTCCGGCGCATACCGTCGAAGAGGCACGGCGGCATTATTTCCGGCATGCCCGGAGAGAGTTAGACGCGATTTTGAAGGGGCGAGGCCGTGTGGAGGCCTTCAAACCGCGCCCCGGGTTGAAACCCTTCCTCCTCGCTTTGAAACGGATGGGTGTCAAAATCGGTTTGGTCACCTCCGGAGTTCATGAAAAGGCGTGGCCGGAGATAGTGGCCGCCTTCCGCACACTGCGATTGGGAGATCCGCGAAAGTTTTATGACGCCATCGTCACCGCCGGTTTCCCCGTCGGGGCGGGGGAACCGGGTACACTGGGGGAACTCTCGCCGAAACCGCACCCTTGGCTCTACGCGGAAGTCGCCCGGGTGGGACTGGGCATCCCCTTCGACCAACGACACGCTGTCGTCGGTATAGAAGATAGCGGAGCGGGCGTCTGCGCGATACGCCTGGCGGGTTTCACGCCAATCGGCATGGAGGACGGAAATATCGCGGCAAGCGGTACGCATACACTCTGCGCGCGGATGTGCCGGGATTTCAACGAGGCACTTGAATTCATTCGGGGTAGCTGACCGGGGCAGAGCCAACATCATGTGAAGCATGAATGGAATTCCCACATGACCGGGTGGATTCCCCGTAACGCGTCCCAAGGGTATCAGGAGAATCGACCATGCACGCTGATCATCATCGGATCGGTACACCGGAGGAAATCCTGGAAATGGCCCTCCGCAAAGAACAGGACTTGTGCGCGTTTTACGGATGTGAGGCGGAGCGTCACAGAGGCCCCGACATCGTGCAATCCCTGCTGACGGAACTGGAGGAGGACGAACAGCGCCACGTTCGGATGATCGAAAAAATGCTCCTTCGCTTCCGACTGGGGTAGAACCGGCAGAACATGAACGAGACTCTGTGGGATACCTGCAGCGTGGCGTCGACGCCCGTCACAACCATCGCCTGATGCATGGCCTACGGCGGCAAACGGTGTACAGCCCAATCGGCATCTTTTTACCGCTTCGGCTCTCCCCCATCCGGTGGTTGGTTGCCTTTCGCGCGGACTGCGCAAGGCCCGTATCGTCCTGGGCCCCTTGCTGCACCGCTGACGCCATCATGGCCCTGCCTGTCCTACCGTCCTCCTTCTTCCGAACAGCATGATCATAGGTAACGTGAAAGTTTCCTCTTATCGCGGCGTGGCCGGATCAGACGCTTCCTTACCACGCCGGACGAGAGTCGCCGCTTCGACCCTTCGTTCCCTCACCCGGGAAGGCCTCAACCTGAAATCATCCGGACTGTGCGGACAAAAGCACACCACGCCCTCTCCTTTGATGTGGCTCGGTCTGCGTAACACAAAAGGTCAGAACTCTCGTTTCGTACCCATGCATGGGGCGTTTTGCCTTGACCCCTCGAGAAGGCATAAATAGCATGCCCCTTGTCTGTCACCACGTGCCCTGCTTGCTAGGATCGACGCGCGATGCTTTTTCACACGTGGACATTTTTTGTCTTCTTCCTTGTGTTTTATCCACTCTACGTCCTGACCCGGAATACCGGGTTGCGGATTTTCCTTCTGCTTGTGGCGTCGTACATTTTTTACGGCTGGTGGGACGCGCGCTATCTTGCCCTGATTGCGTTTTCCACGGTGATCGACTGGGTCTCGGTCCTTATGATGTCACGGGGGGGACGAAGGATGCCGTGGTTGGCGATGAGCCTCGTGGGCAACCTGGGCCTGCTGGCCTTTTTCAAGTACGCGGCCTTTATAACGGAAAATGCGAATGCGCTCTTGCGTGGAATTGGCTTCGACGTGTCCCTTCCTGTGCCGGATCTTGTTCTGCCGGTTGGCATCTCGTTTTTTGTCTTTCAATCCATGAGTTACACGATCGACTATTATCGGGGACAGGTGGGAACGGAACGCAGTCTGGTTCGCTACGCGGCGTTTGTGTCTCTGTTTCCCCAGCTTGTTGCCGGTCCGATCGAACGCGCCAAGAACCTTCTTCCACAACTGAGGCAAACGCCCCGGATCACACGCCAGGACATAGGTGACGGTCTGTCCCTTTTTCTCGTTGGGTTGTTCAAGAAAGCCATACTCGCCGACTCTTTATCCCTGTATGTGGACCGTGTGTATGGGGCGCCCCAGGAGTTTCAGGCACCCGCTTTGTTTTTGGCGACCGTGGCTTTCGGTTGGCAGATCTACTTTGACTTCAGTGGATACACGGATATGGCCCGGGGGTTGGCACGGCTGATGGGAATCCGATTGATGCTGAACTTCAACCATCCCTATACGGCGGTCGGTCTGGGCGATTTTTGGCGTCGGTGGCACATCAGTCTCTCCACCTGGTTCAGGGATTATGTTTATATTCCGCTGGGTGGTAGTCGCGAGGGGAAGTGGGCCACCTACAGGAACATGTTTCTCACCATGGTGATTTCGGGTCTGTGGCATGGTGCGAATTGGACGTTTGTGGCATGGGGGGCGCTGCACGGTCTCGGACGGATGCTGACGCGTACGCTCGAAGAGAGCTCCTTTTACAGAAACCGTGTCCCCCAATGGGTGAAGCGGGCGTGGGTTTTTCTGTTTGTTACTTTTGCCTGGATTTTTTTCCGGGCTCAAAGCATCCGTGATGCGTGGGTTGTCGTGAAAGGGATTTTTTCCTTCGAGTGGTCTGATCCCGGCTGTCCGTTGCTTTTGCTGGGGTTGATTCTCGCCGTGTGGGCTTACCAGCTTGTGTACGAGTCAAGGAGGCGGTGGGTGCTGACGCTCAGGCCGGTTCGCCTGGCTCTGGCCGTGTGCATGCTGCTGGCCCTTCTTTTCTGGGGAACCGGAACGAGCGCCTTTATTTATTTCCAATTTTAGCCGCGCAGCCTGGCTCATGCGCGGTTCGAGGTCACCATGCACGGGACAAACCCCACCGAAGCCCCACCGCAACCACCTCGTATAGACCCGTTTGAGGCGACAGTCTTTGGCGCTAACGCAATGCGTGTGCCGGCGGCGTACTGGATTGTGGTTGCCGGGCTTTTTTTTGCAGCGGTGTACATCTTGACTCATGCGGTCAGCCGGCGTGAGCAGCCCTCCTGGGAGACAAACTATCGCATTCCCTATCGCCTGGCGCAAGATTACTGGCTGTTCCGACGGTATGCGCAGGAGGTGGCGGTGAACGCTCACGTTGCGGTTGTGGGGGATTCGGTGATATGGGGACATTACGTGCGTTCCGCGGAGACGCTCACCGCGTATTTGAACCAGGCCATAGGATCCAATCGATTCCATAACCTGGCCGTGGACGGCGTACATCCTGTGGCTTTGAACGGACTAATACGTTATTACGGAACCGCGCTGCGCAACGGCCGCGTTCTTGCGATGTTCAACCCTTTATGGATCACGTCGCCCAAACAGGACCTGCGGGAGAAAAAAGAGTTTTCCTTCAATCACCCGGATCTTGTTCCTCAATTTTTTCCGCGTATTTCCTGTTATGTAAGGCCTGTGGAAGAACGGATAGGTGCGGTTATCCGTCGGCATGTTGCGATGATAGGCTGGGCCGATCATCTGCGTATGGCGTACCTGGGAGGAAAGAGTATCGGGACGTGGAGCCTGGACCATCCCTATGAGAATCCCTTGACGGCCGTGACGTTCCGGCTCCCCTCTCCGGACGAAGACCCCGACCCGAAACCAGACCCCCGTCCCTGGTACGAGAAGGGGCTTTCCTTATCCCCGTCTTGGGTTTTCCCCACCGAGTCGTTTCAGTGGGCGTCTTTTGTGAGCATGCTGGAGACGCTGCAGGCGCGGGGCAATCGCCTCTTTGTTCTTGTCAATCCGATGAACGAACACATGATGACCGAGACCGGGCGACAGACGTACAGAACTCTGCGGGAGGCTATCGGCGACAGTCTGCGGACACGGGGTGTCCCCTTCTGTTGTCTATCGCTGCTCCCCCGCGAGCTGTATGCCGACTCCAGTCACCCTGTGGCCGCGGGCTATGCCCGGATGGCGCAGGAGTTACAAGGAAATCCGGATTTTGTGGCCTTTTGCCAATAGGCTTACATGTGGCTCCTTGCCGGATTCAGGAGGAACACGGCCATGCACAACAGGGCGAACTTGCGACACGCGCACAACGGAAGACAGGATTGGTTCCCCGCACGGAGATACAACGTGATGGCCGTGACGCTGCTCCTTTTGATGGGGACGGGGCTCCGTCCATCGGTGGCGCAGAATAACAACGCATCGGAATCGGCCGCGTCTTTGTCGCCAACGGGGCGTATCGTGTTTGCAAGCAACCGTGACGGGGGTCCGTACCGACTCTGGATGATCCAGGCGGACGGAACCGGATTGCGGAAGCTGCTGGACCATCCGCATCCTGACGAGCAGGATGTGGATCCCGTTTTCAGTGCCGATGGTCGTTTCATCATTTTTTCATCTACGCGTGGCGGCAAACCCGGCATCTGGCGAATAACCGCAGAGGGAACCAATCTGGAACGACTGTGCGCCGGGGACCAAGGGGAACTCTCGCCGGACGGCAAGAGACTGGTGTTTCGCCGAGACAACAAAATCTGGGTACGCCAGATTGAGACCGGGGAGGAAAAGAAGATTGTCCCGGATAATTTTGCCATATGCTCCACACCCAGCTGGGACCCACAAGGAACCCAGATTGTTTTTGCCTGTCGCTGGGAGGCCGGAAATTCGATCTGGGTCGTCAGCGCGGAGGGCGGAACGCCCCGCAAGGTCTATGATCGGAAGCCGGCCTGCGGTCCTGCCTGGTCACCCGACGGGTCCCGTATCGCGTATGAAACGGAAACACATGTCGGCACCATTTGTCCTGATGGCACAGGCAATAGACTGATTACTTTTTTCGGGGGCGTGCAACGTTTTCCACGATGGAGTCCGGAGGGGCGATATCTTGTTTACTGCCAAGGCGTCAGCGAAAAGGGACCCTGGGAACTCTACATCATTCCTTCGACGGGCGGCACGCCCATGCGTCTGACCGAAGGGGGATCGGACCTGAACCCCGACTGGAAATAGGAGGGACGCATGACACCGCTGTGCCGGCCCGTCAGAACGGCCTACGGAGCGATTCCCTGTATGCTGGCCGCCTCGCTGAGTGCCTGTGCTCAGGAAGACCCGCAAACCTATGTGTATGACACCGTCCTCCCCTTTCGATTCACTCCGGCGGCCGAGGCCATCACAAATCGCTCCACGTGGGTTCGGCTGTCGGAAAACGAGCGGAGACATGCGTTTCGGGGTGACGCCCTTTTAGTCAACAACCGGTTGGCTATTCTCCTGCGACGTGGCGCATCGGGAGTCGACATGTATTCGGTAGAACCCGCATCCCTCCGTCGTCTCGGCACGCTGACGCCGGCTGTGTCGGCGCCACGGATTGCTTCCTTTGCCATTACCGAAAACACGCCGGCTGGTGTCCAGGGGGACATTACCTTTGAAGGCTCTGTTGCGTTCAGCTGCCGCCTTGTTCCCGGCGATGCGATTGTAGAACTTCACGCCATCCAAGAAACCCAGGAAATCCGTATTGAATCCGACCTTCGCTATGTGGTCATTCCCAACTATTTCGGCAATGACATGGTCTTTGGTCCCGCCTCGCTGGACGAAGACGCATTCGATCTCGCCGCCGAACAAATGGCACTGGGTCTGCTAGACAACGGTGCTGCTGTGCTGATGGTTACGGCCGAGTCAGCCTCCCAGCGATTTCGCCTTTTGCAACACCGTTCCGAATCGAGCCGCCGTCTGTCTGCTCTTGGCGTTGACGTTCGGGCGAACGGAAAGGCGTGGCTTGCTTTTCTGCTCGGCAAGGGCATATGGGGGGTCTTCCCAAGCCAAGCGGGGACGACTGCGTGGAGTCCGCCCTTTCCCGCACGATGGCGGATGAATGCGCTCGGCTCCAGAGGCATGGCACGATCCTCGTCCTGGCCGGACCGCCGTTTGGAGTCCTCGGCTACGGGTATTGTGTACCCCCTGGAACGCGATGCGGCAACGCCCCTTTCCTGTCTGTGTGTGCGCGACATCATGAAAAACACGCTAGGCGTGGGGCCGTGTGAGTACCTGATTTCCGTTGAGGTCTTGAACGACGCAACGCCTCATGCCGTGGCCGGGTGGCTGAGGGCGCTGTTGGAAAAAAAGAAGGCGCAGCACGCGGCCGATCAAATCCGCGAACGGCTGACACACATGCAGGACCATGTGGCGCACGCACAGGACAGGATTCGTGGCTACCTGGCCCTGTCACGACGCCTTCAGGAAATGGCTCAGACGAGTTCGGACACGGAGGGGGCTCGCATGCTAGAGGAATTGGCCGGCCCCTTCGAGAGGGCCGCTGCGGATTTCCACGCGGCCGGCGACGTGGTCGCCTCAACCCGCGACATCGCCGAGGCCTATCTCCGACACATCGGCAAACCGGATGCGCGGGGCGTGTTGGCGGAGCAGGAAGACAACCTGCGGCGTATCGGCCATTTTTTGGATCGGACGCTGGCCGATTGCCGATTGGCGGCCCAATGGACCCGCCTTCGCCTTTTGCGTCTGGCCTCTTGCCATTCTGAATTGAAGAAAAAAGTCGAGATCCTGGTGCATGACATCGATCTACTCCTGAAGAAAGGATAAACGCATGGAACCCTTTCCGCCGCTTCTGAATTCGCGAAAGAAGGGCACGGGAAAGGCTGTTCGATCCCGCCTACGTCTCACCCGCATACGCGACGTTCTGTTTCCGGCGGTAGTCAGCCTGTCTGGTCTGTTTCTCCTCCCGTCCTGTATGGCTGGGGAGACGCCGACAACGGTTGTGACGCCCACCGGCATGGAAATGATTCGTCTCCCGGGTGGCACGTTCCTTATGGGCGACACCAAGGGCGCGGACGATGAGAAACCGGTTCGCCGAATTCGTCTCGATGCATTTCTGATGGACCGAACCGAGGTGACACAGAAGTCCTACCGGGCGATCACCGGAAAGAATCCGTCTCGGTTCAAAGGCGAAGGGCATCCTGTGCAGCAAGTGAGCTGGGTAGACGCAATTCGTTACTGCAACTTGCGCTCCTTGCGAGAGGGATTGACCCCCTGTTACGATGAGAAAACGCTGGAATGCAATTTTGACGCGAACGGTTATCGTTTGCCCACGGAAGCGGAATGGGAATACGCCTGCCGGGCAGGCACGGTGACGAAGTTTTCCTTTGGAGACAATGAAAGTCGCCTGGCCAAATATGGATGGTACAAAGAGAACGCGGGGAAAACCACCCATCCGGTCGCGACGAAAGCGGCCAATCCGTGGGGTCTATTTGACATGCATGGGAATGTCGAAGAGTGGTGCCACGATTACTACAGCGAGACGGCTTATCAAACAGGGGAGGCAGAAGCGGTTAATCCGCGGGGCCCTCCCCGTGGCGAAAAACGCGTGTTACGGGGTGGAAGCTGGAGTCGCTCCGCGGACGGATGTCGCTCCGCTGTTCGAAACGCGGAGACGCCGCAGTTTGCGGATGTTTGCTTCGGCGCTGATAATTATGGATTTCGTTGTGTCCGCAAAGCCGAACCGTGAGTTTAGGAAAAGGCTCGCGGAGAGGCCCGGAGTCTTCATCCAGAGCGTGCGGTGGCGTTCATGTGGGCGCAAGGGAAAGGGCATACAATAAAAGGAAGGGGAGAAACGTTTATAGGCTTCAGACAAGGGCGGAAAGATGCGTCTCCGCCAGAAGATCAAGGAGGTCACCATGAAGCGGTGTAACGTTCGAATGGAGGTCACGGTTGTTTTGCTGGGCGTCTGTCTTACGGGCATTGCGGCGGCCGCAGAAGGCGGAGCGCTCCGGGAACGTGCTCGGCAGATAATGGCAGAGAAACGTGCAACAGCCAAAGACCATATCGAGCAGACTCGCAAAAGGATTCGTGAAAGGATTCAAGAACACAGGGACGTCCGCCAACAAAAAGTAGACGAAGGTCGTCATAAGGGCTGGACCCGAGTGATTGATAAACGTCAGGGCTTTCAGGCCAAGCGTATTGAACACGGAATCCGCAAGGGCTACCTGACAAACGAAGAACTCAGTACGCTTCAGAATCAGCAGCAGGCCATTGCGAATCTGGAAACCTCCGCCTTGGCAGATGGCACGCTCACCAAGGCCGAGTTTGCCGAAATCCGGACCGCGCTCAACGAAGCCAGTCGGTGCATCTGGGCCGAGAAGCATGACACGGAGGGGAACCCGATGCCGGTGTATCGGCTGGGAAAAAACGTGTTTGCCCAGGACGACCTCACCGCAAAACTGGCGGATGAAAATCTCAGCCCGGAAGAGGCCAAGCGTATTCTGGCCGACTTTCGACGCATGATGGAAGTCAAACGGAAGCTTTCCTCAGAGGACCTTTCCGAGGCGGAACGCGCAGCGCTTCAGGCCGAATACAACGAGCTGCTCAATCGTTATTTCGTGGTTCGTGAGGGGGAATCGGCTGCCGCGCAGTGGTAGGGGGCGAAGGGCGCAAATTCCGCGCGGATTGCGAGGCATCTGCTCGCCTGCATGGCAGGTCCCCGAAGCGAACGCAAAGACGGACGGCGTAGACGTAGAAGAAAATCCCAACGAGGTTGGGTAGACCTACGGGGTAACGGGCTTTTATAACCAATCCTTCCTTAATCCATCCTTGCGGCTCGGGCTCCTTCTGCATGGCATGCCTGACGTGAAGCGTTCCGCGACGAGGTGGTTCAGGTTCCTATCCTGTCTGTCTCTGTCCGAGTCGCAAGCCGCACCCGTGGCTTGCACCCTTCCTGCCGCACAGGAACCCTCATCCAAAGCGGGTGCGGATTTCCGGCCTCATTCTAGGCGGGATGGTCGCCTACGGAACTTTCCGGTTCCGCGATCGGAGATGCCCGGACGTGTCGCCTTTGGCCGACGGGGATTGGCATCGTCGGAGGCGACATCGCTGCCACCATGCACCCAGGTCCCAGAGGAAGAATGACCCGATGAAAACTCCAACCCAGATCGCCAGGAGCCACAGGCGCCGATCGCGGTGAACGTCGGGCAGAAAATCATAAAAAAGCATCAACCTCGGATATTTGAAGACGGGTAGGTATTTTTCGTGCCAACAGGCGGGCCAGCGAAGCACCAGCGCGCTCTCCAGAAGCGAGGGGATTCCCAGCACGATAAGAGCCGTCTGGACGCGGCGCAGCCATGGAGTCGGTATGGCCCGGGAGCCCAGCGCCGTGGCCGTGGCGAAAAGAAGGATGTAGGCCGACACAACCTGGTACCGGCCTGCCGCGCATTGCCCGGCGCGATATTTCGGAAACGATGTCACGATGAGCAACGTTCCCAGGAATAGCCCCCAGACCGCAGCGGTGCCAGGGTCCCGGCGATGTGCAACGGTCAGGAGGATCAGGCTCGCCAGTCCGACGACGGTCACCGGTGCAAGGAAAAAAAGCCCTACCTGATTGGAGAAGAAATGAATCAGTACCCCCTTGGGGATGTAGCTGAGGCGGACAGCGTTGCTTTCGTGCGGATTAGGGGGCAGCGGATGCCCCCACAATCCGAGATTGTGCGCGACGTACAGTCCCCATCCCATGGTCAGGACGAAAAGTTCTGCCCAACGCTTCGCGCGCAGCGCCACCATCGCGTAGCAGGCGGTCGCGAAGGCGATGCCCGCGACCACGCGGGCCGTGCTCCAGAGAGCCGCCACCAGGCATATGTTTCCGATCGCGCGCACCGCGGCACGCCGGGATTCGTTGAGCCGCAGCGCGGTCAGAAGACAGACGCCCGCGACGGTTTCGGGAAAAATCTGGCACGTGTAGTACGCGGCGGGCAGACTCCCAAGAAAAGCCACCACGGCTGCCGCAGGCCACCATCGCGGCGACGCCGGATCCTCTTCCTGCGGCCACAACACAACCCCAGCCGCCAGCACAGCCAGAAGCGACTGAATCAGACAGGCCCACCAGCGGAAGCCCGACCGCAGAAAGGCAACGGGAACGATCGTGAGCGACACGAGTGGCGGACGGTGGACGGTCTGCCGGTCTCCCCACACGTGTCCACGATCGAACCAGGGGCGATACCCGACCTTCCGGTAGTACTCCCATGTCCCGTATTGCGGCGAAAGGACCAGGCGACTCTGGAAGTTCGTATAAGTTTGCGCTTCGTTGACCGGCCGTAGGTTTTGTCCGTGGCCGGAGGCGATAGCCTGGGCCGTGAGAAGATAGACGGGTTCATCACCGGTCAGACGCCAGGCGGCACGATCTGCGTCGCATCCCCAGGGTACGAGTTTCTCACGGGCAAACGAAAACAAAAGAAAAAGCGCCGTGGCGGGGACAAAAACGGCTAATAGAGGGGATGCAACCCAACGGCTTCGCATTGTTTTTCCTCCGTCCACCCAAGCAAGGGGCGCAAATCGACGTGTATTCCATCCAGGCTGTTCCGCATGCGATCAACGCGCCGTTCCGCCGAAGGTCGCGTTGACGGAGCCTATCTGAGGGAACCTGTTCACCGTTCCCCCACCGGGCATGAAACGGAGCATTCACGCAAACCTGTAGGGGTTTACGGAGGGGAGGAGTCCGACGTTGCAACCGTGGCACAAACGGGGCATCTGCTTACCTACGCGAACGATGTGCGGCGTGCGCAAAGCCCAGGCCCCTTTCCCTTCAACGCCAGCCGCAGGATCCACCGCTCCACCTATCGCGTGATGGCTCTATCCGGGGACTGCCTCTTCCTGTTTGTGGTCGTCACTTCTGCGGAACAAACGCTATAGACTACTGTTCCTTACTGGCCGGTTTCAATACCGCATCCTGTGCGGCCTTTTCAAGCGTCAAGCTATTATCCCTATGGGAGGGGGGGTACAGCACCGGAAGAGTATGCCTTTTCGAAACAAGAAACAACTCTCCGATCCGGTGGCGCGCGGGACTCTGTCCCTCTGTTTGACTGGGCCGTGGCGGTGAAAAGCACGCCTTGCTCGACCAACCGCGAGTTGTGATAATCGGAAACAGCGGCGGTGCAAGCGGGCATGCGGTGCCGTACACATGCGGTAGGCGTTGTGCAGAAAAAAGGAGGCACTGGACGAACGCACGTCCGGAGTCTATTTCGGCAAGGGGTCCGAATCCGGGTGCCAAAAGGCAAAGGCCTTGTACAGGGCTGTATGCGCAAGGCGGAAGTGGCTTCTCACGCAGATGGGGGATACATTGGAAAAGTTCTTGAGGCAGGCCCAGAGACGGGATACTGTGCCCGTCATATATTTCTCGGATGGGCCAACGGATCCGGGGTTGTTGTGGGGGCCTGGATGCGCGATGGCCTGGCCGCCGCGGCGGGGTCCTCCCGGTCCCGCGCGCGAGCCTGCTATAGCAGGAAGGTGGTTCTTGGGTGAAACGCTTCGCTCTGATTGGCGCCGCGGGCTACATCGCCCCTCGCCACTTCAAGGCGATCAAGGAAACGGGGAACATCCTCACGGCTGCCCTGGACCCAGCCAGCTCGGTAGGGATCATAGACCACTACTTTCCGGACGCGGAATTTTTCACGGACCCCGAAGTTTTCGAAGCCCACCTGGAGGATCATCCCGTGGACTGGGTGGCTATTGCCAGCCCCAACTATCTCCATGAAGCGCATATCCGCCTGGCGTTTCGTCTGGGCGCTCAGGCCCTGTGCGAGAAGCCTTTGGTGTTGGAAACCGAGGCTCTGGATCGTCTCGTGCGATGGGAGCAGCGGGTTGGCCGACGGGTCTTTACCGTCCTTCAACTCCGGCTTCATCCTGCCCTGGTTACCCTGAAAGAACGCCTGGGCAAGGGCCCTTATACGGTGGACCTTACCTACATTACCGACCGGGGTCGTTGGTTTGCGAAGACGTGGAAGGCGGAGGAACGGAAAAGTGGCGGTCTAGCCACCAACATCGGCATTCATTTTTTTGATCTGCTGGCCTGGTTGTTCGGTCCCCTGCGGCATCTTGAGGTGCACGTACGGGAACCGCGGGTGGCGGCGGGCTTTCTGGAGCTGGAACGCGCGCGGGTACGCTGGTTCCTTTCCCTTGACGCCGAAAATATTCCCGACCCCCAACGCCAGAAAGGCAAACGCGTCTATCGTTCCATCGTCGTCGAAGGGCAAGAAGTGGAGTTCAGTGAAGCGTTCAGCGAGCTGCATACGGAGGTCTATCGCCGGACCCTGGCAGGAAAGGGGTTTGGTCCCGAAGACGTCCGGGAATCCATCCGAACCGTATCACGGATTCGCACGCTTCCGCTTTCTTCGCCAAGCCCCGAAAGGAGTCATCGCTTGCTTCGGAGATAGACCGTGGACTACTTCAAGCATGAAAGCGCACAGGTGGACGAGGGGGCACGGGTGGGACGGGGCACACGCATCTGGCATTTTTCCCATGTGATGGCCGGAGCGGAGATTGGCGAGAACTGCTCCTTGGGCCAAAATGTGTTTGTGGCCCGAAACGTGAAAATTGGGAATCGAGTGAAAATCCAAAACAACGTTTCGGTATACGAAGGGGTTGTTCTGGAAGACTACGTGTTTTGTGGCCCCTCGGCGGTTTTCACCAATGTCAGGACTCCCCGTTCTGCCTTTCCACGAAACACGTCCGAACAGTACTTAAGGACCTTGGTGAAAAAGGGAGCGACGATCGGGGCGAACGCCACCATCCTGTGCGGCGTGACCATTGGCGAGTGGGCTTTTGTGGCGGCCGGTGCGGTAGTGACGCGGGACGTGCCGCCGTACGCGCTGATGGCGGGCGTGCCCGCACGACGGATGGGCTGGGCGTGCGAGTGCGGACTTCGCTTGCGATGGGAGGGGACGGAAGCACGGTGCGGCGCGTGTGGACGCCGGTATCGGGAAGCCGCTGCCGACCAGATCCATCGCGTCGTGTAGCCGCTGCATGCGCGTGACGGTACCATTCTTGGGATGTGGCTATCCCTATCCGGCCACACGGTGACTCACACAATCCTTGTGTCATCCCTTTCCGCCGTCTTACGCGATGGCGTTTTTCCATTAACCGCGACTCCTATGGTTTCCTATGGTCTTGAACCGGTGACTGTACGCACGGGGATAAAGCCTGATTCGTCTGGGTAAGACGAAAGGAGGCACGCCGGCTGTGCGGGGACACTTATTCTCTTGGCGTCCGCCCAATCGCACGCTGTTCTGAGGCAGAGTCCTAAATATCCTTGCGGAGGTACCCCCGCCGTGGTATGGAGCGATATCCCGTTGGCAGGGCACCGCGCAGTGCTCATCCGGGCGGAACCCGGTCAACCGTCGACAGAAGTCGGCTTTCAAAGGGTAGACGCCGCGGGCCTGTATGCGCAGGCCTGACGTGAGGCAGAACGACAGGGCCATGTAACAAGCCAACGGTCACACGACAAGGGAGTCAGTCAGGCATGGAACTCCATGGTTGCCGGTTGGCCGTTATCGGAGGCGCGGGGTTGGTGGGGTCCCATCTGGTTGATCGTCTTGTGCGGGAACCGGTTAGAGAGATCATCGTGTACGACAATTTCGTGCGGGGTACGCGAAGGAATTTGCGGCAGGCCCTGCAAAGTCCCAAAGTGCGCGTCGTCGAGGCATCCCTGTTGGACCGAGAACGGCTTAGAGAAGCCCTGGCGGGTGTGGATGGTGTTTTTCTGCTGGCCTCGCTATGGTTGGGGGAGTGCGTGAATGATCCGCGGGCGGCATGGGAAGTGAACACCATGGGAACCTGGAATGTGGTGGAAGCTTGCCGCGATCTCGGCATTAAGCGGGTGGTGTACTCCTCCTCGGCATCGGTTTATGGCAATGCCATCACGGTTCCCATGACGGAGGATCACCCGTTGAACAATCGTACGACCTATGGTGCCACGAAGATTGCCTGTGAACAGATGCTGCGGGCGATCCATGCGCAGAGCGGATTGAGCTATATCGGTTATCGGTACATGAATGTGTATGGGCCGCGCATGGACTACAAAGGGACCTACGTCAGCGTGATCATGAAGGCCTTAGATCGTATCCTGGCCGGACTCCCCCCCCAGATTTACGGCGATGGAACCCAGACGTATGACTTCATTTATGTAGAGGATGTCGCGGAGGCCAATGTGCTGGGGATGCGGGGGGATTGCACGGATGAGTTTTTCAATATCGGCACCGGTCAAGGAACGACCATCAACGAACTGGTGCGGCTTCTGCTGGAATTGGCCGGCTCCTCCCTTCAGCCTGAGTATGTGGCGAATGGCCAGACCTTTGTGACGCGGCGTATCGGGAGCACGGGAAAGGCCGAAACGCTGCTCGGGTTCAAGGCCCGGACAGGGCTGCGGGAGGGTCTTCAGAAAGTCATCGAGTGGCGTAAGGCGGAATCCTTAGCGTCTGCCGGCGGCGGTCCAGCGGTCAGCCATAACTCCTGAATTCCTCACCATCCTTGTTGATCCTCACGAGCGTTTCCCGCTGGCCTTGGAGGAGAGCAGAGAGGAGGGGAACCGAATTGTGTCGGGGAAACTGCGCGCGCGGGACGGTACGATCTACCCCATTGAGGCCGGTATTCCCCGATTTTGCAGGGTAACCGACTCAGGGCAGGCGCAGACCCGAGACGCATTTGAATGTTTGTGGGCACACCATCATCACTTTTCTTCCGAGACCGCCCAAGAACTTTACGCGCGATGGCTCAGGGAAAACTATGGCTTTGCGTGCCCTGAGGAGGAGGCGGCGTATTTTGCTCAACGGAAACGCATTTTGGATCTTGGCTGCGGGCGCGGCTACGCGTCGGCGTCGTGGCTGAGACGGCCGGAGTGGACGGGCACGGCCATGTGGGTGGGAGTGGACATCTCGCGAGCTGTGGACGTGGCCAGGACGTTATTGGGGTCCCTACCCAATACGCATTTTGCCCAATGTGATGCCTTGCATCTTCCGTTCGCCGATGGATGCTTCGATACGATCATCGCCCAGGGCGTCTTGCATCATACGCCCTCCACGCGAGCGGCGCTTCTTTCCGCTGCGCGCGTCCTCGCTCCGAGCGGAGAATTCTTCTTTTACGTATATCGCAAAAAAGGGCCTGTGCGTGAGTTTACAGACGACTACGTCCGCGCGAAAATGTCCGTTTTGTCGGACGAGGAGGCCTTCAAAGCCATGGGATCTTTCACGCGACTGGGACGCGCCCTTTCGCGCCTGAAAGTTCCGGTAGAGGTTGAAGAGGACATACCGCTGTTGGGTATCAACCGCGGCCGATATGATATTCAGCGCTTTATTTATTGGCACTTCGCCAAGTTGTATTGGAATGAGACCCTATCCTTCGACGATAACGTGCATGTGAACTTCGACTGGTACCGCCCCCCATACGCTCACCGGCAAACGGAAGAGGAGGTTAAGGCCTGGTGCTCGGAAGCAGGCCTTTGCATCCAGCGTTGGCATGCGCAGGAAAGCGGGTTTTCCGCGCGGGCCGTCAAACCCTGATGGCACGACGCCTTTTCCATGTGTGGCATTACGGGAATTTTCAATCGGAATGGTGACCCTGTGGCGCCGGACGTCCTGGGAAAAATGACACGGGCGCTCGCGCACCGGGGGCCCGATGGGGAGGGTATCCACATTGCTGGGTGCCTGGGCCTTGGCCACCGGCGATTGGCCATTCTGGACCTTTCGGATGCCGGTCGGCAGCCGATGACAACACCCGATGGCCGTTACACGATCAGCTACAACGGCGAAGTATACAACTTTTCCGAACTTCGGGCTGAACTTGAAGACAAGGGACGCTCGTTTCGGTCGCGTACGGACACCGAAGTTGTCCTCCAGGCCTGCGCCGAATGGGGGATTGAGGGGGTAAGCCGTTTCAATGGCATGTTTGCGTTTGCCCTATGGGACCACGAGCGCCGGGAGTTGTTCCTGGCTCGCGACCGATATGGCGTCAAGCCGCTCTATTATACAGAGAGCGGACCGGTCTTTCTATTCGCATCCGAGATTAAGGCCATTCTGATGCATCCAGCCTATCGCGTGGCCTTGGACAGGGAAGCATTGGCCGAGTACCTAACCTTCCAAAACTTTTTCACCGATCGTACGCTCTTTGCTGGCGTACGGATCCTGCCGGCCGGGACGTGGCTCAAGGTGTCCGCAGATTCCCTCGAGGCGGGTTCTCCTCGGCGCTATTGGGATTACGACTTCTCGGAACCCGAAAACCCGCAGAAGGACGAGATGTATTCCGAGGAACTTGATCGCCTCCTGCGGCAAGCGGTGAAACGCCAGCTGGTCAGCGATGTGGAGGTGGGCGCTTATCTTAGCGGGGGCCTGGACTCGGGAACCCTGACGGCCATTGCCGCGAAACATCTCCCCTATATCCGCAGCTTTACCTGCGGATTCGATCTGAGCTCCGCCTCAGGCATGGAACTGTATTTCGATGAACGAGCCAAAGCAGAAATGATGTCGCACCGCTTCCGAACCGAACACTACGAGATCGTTTTGAAGTCGGGTGACATGGAACGGGTGATGCCGCGTTTTGCGTGGCACCTGGAGGAGCCTCGGGTCGGCCAGAGCTATCCGAATTTTTACGTTGCCGGTTTAGCCTCCAGGTTTGTCAAAGTTGTGCTTTCGGGAACCGGGGGCGATGAGATGTTTGGAGGATACCCGTGGCGGTATTACCGCATGGCGAACAGCTCCAATTTCGACGTGTATGTCAACCGATACTACCACGCTTGGCAACGGCTGATCCCAGACGGAATGGAACAGCAGTTGCTTTCCCCGATTTGGCCTCAGGTGCGGCACGTGTCACCCCTAGAAATTTTCCGCAGCATTCTTGCGTCCCGCGCAAGCGAGCGGATGCGGCCGGAGGATTACGTGAACGCCTCCATGTATCTCGAGGCCAAGACGTTTCTTCATGGCCTTTTAATCGTGGAGGATAAATTGAGCATGGCGCACGGGCTGGAAACCCGGGTGCCGTTTCTCGACAATGACCTGGCGGATTTTGCGATGCGGCTCCCGATTCGGCACAAATTGGCCAACCTGACCGAGATGGCCCGGTTCGACGAGAACGAACTCGGCGTAAAGACCGAGCAGTATTATCGGCGCACCCGCGATGGCAAGCTCTTGCTTCGTGCCGTGATGGCGCATTACCTTCCGGAAACCATTATCGCCGGCGAGAAGCAGGGTTTCTCCGCTCCCGATGCGAGCTGGTTCAAGGGCGAAAGTCTCGAGTATGTGCGACGGGAGATTCTCTGTCCGCATGCTCGCCTTTACGCGCTGATTGACTACAAGACCACCATGCGTCTCGTATCGGAGCACCTGTCCGGGAAGCAGAATCGGCGTCTGTTGATCTGGTCGCTGCTGAATCTGGAGTGGTGGCTTCGCTCGTTCCTGCCATGAGAAACATTCTTATCTGCGGCGCACATGGGTTCATGGGCTCGCATCTCGTGAACGTGCTCAAGCGCGAAGCCTGCGTCTACGCGCTGGATTGTCAGATACCTTGCGGAGCAGCAGAGGAGGAGTCCCTGCGATGGGTTCAACATGATGTAGCGCTTCCCCTGGTGGATCTGGACCTGCCCACGCCTTTCGATGCCATTGTGCACCTGGCCCAATCGCCGTGGTACCGCCACTTTCCCGAAAAGGCCACCGATCTGTTCCGAACCAACGTGCTGGGAACGTTCCACGTCCTGGAATATGCCCGCCTTACGGGAGCGAGAGTTCTGGTTTTTGCCTCCTCGGGAAGTGTATGCGCGCCGAGTCGCGAGCCTCTGAGGGAAGATGCTCCTGTCACCCCCCTTTCCTTTTACGCAACAACAAAACATATGGGCGAGCAGATGCTTGTTTCGTACCGGACTTTTTTCCCCGGTGTGATCATCCGGTTTTTCACGGTTTACGGGCCCGGGCAAAAAAACGGATTGATCCCGCAGTTGGTGGAACGAATCCGGACCGGACTTCCGGTTGAAATCGAAGGCCGCCCGGGGTTCATCCTGAGCCCGCTTCACGTGCAGGATGCCGTGCGCGTGCTCTGTGCGGCCATAAAACTCCGACGGTCTGAGCTCATTCATGCCGGGGGTGACGAAGCGGTATCGATTACCGATCTGGCACGGTTAGTGGCACAGGCGCTTGGGCGTTCCGCCGAACTCCAGTATAAAGCGGGAGACGTGGCCGGAGGTTATGTGGCCGATAATCGCCGCATGAAGGATGTTCTTGGAATAGGCCCGTCGGTTTGCCTCGCGGATGGAATTGCGTCGTTGATCGCCGGGCGGTAAAAGGCAGGGTGATCCCCAGCATGCGTCCTCTGCGTATCCTCCATTGTCCAACGGTCACCGGATCGAATCCTCAGACTCTTGCCCGGGCGGAACGTGCTCTCGGGCTGAAGAGCTGGTGCGTGACGTTCCTGTCGCACCCGTTCTGCACGCCTGAAGCCGACGAGGTTCTATGGACCCCCGGCGTGAGCCTGCCCCGGCTATTTTTCCGATGGGTGAATGTATTGAAACGGGCCGCGCGTGATTTCGACATTGTTCATTTTAATGCCGGCGAATCCCTCATACCACGCCACAATATTCCTGAGCAGGAGCTCTTTCGCGTGCTGACCCGGAACACTACGGCGTGGAGAGTTATCCGCCGAATTTTGAAAGTGATGGAACTTCAGGACGTCGCGTGGCTCAAACGAATCGGGAAAGGAATCGTTGTGACCTACCAGGGGGACGATGCCCGGCAACTCGACTATTGCCGGAGGCATTTTCACATCCATTTTGCCGACGCCGTAGAGCCCGGATACAGCCCGCCTGAAATCGACGCCCATAAACGGAAAAGAATTACTTTTTTTGCACGCTATGCTGATCGGATGTATGCCCTTAACCCGGATCTTCTTCACGTCCTACCGGAGCGTGCGGCGTTTTTGCCTTATGCCAACGTTGATATTAACGAATGGAAAGCGGATCCAAAGCCCGTGTCCGCACGTCCTGTCGTACTCCACGCTCCCACCCATCGCGGCGTCAAGGGGACGCCTTTTATTGAAGAAGCCATGGCGCGTCTCCGCCGTGAGGGGGTGGATGTCGAATTGCTTCTTGTGGAAAAGGCGATGCGGACAGAAGCGCGCCGTCTGTACGCCGAAGCCGACTTGCTGATAGATCAGGTTCTGGCCGGCTGGTATGGCGGCCTGGCCGTGGAACTCATGGCAATGTCGCGACCCGTCATGTGCTATATTCGCGAGGAGGATTTGCAATTCGTTCCCGACGCTATGCGGAAGGATCTGCCTGTCATCCCGGTGCGTCCTGATACCCTGTATGCGACCCTCAAGGAATGGCTCACGACCCGGCGAACGGAGCTTCTCGCCCGTGGAGCGTGGTCCCGCCGGTTCGTGGAGACCTGGCATGATCCGATGAAGATCGCGCGACACCTAAAGGATGAGTATGAGGATGTCATCCGTTCGCCTCGTCAACCTTGATGCGTTGATATATGTGTATAAGGTCGGCGACAACCCGTTTCCCGTCGTGTACGCGGCGCACATAGGCCGGACCGCGGCGGCCGATTTCTTCCAGTTCCTCCCGATGGGTGAGGAAGTACTTAAGCCTCTCATACAGTGTGGCGGGCGTGACATTGATGATGGGGCAGTCCGGTATGTGTACAAGAAAGTCGTCGCGGATGTAGCTCATAACGGGAACCCCTAACAGCATTGCCTCAATCTGAGCATTGGCATAGAAACCCATCACAAGTTTCCCAATCATCAGGTCGCACTGCGCGTACACCTCCAGGACCTCTGCAAAAGGCACTTTTTTCGCCACGATAAATTCTATGGCGTAGCCTTCGTTTTGCAGACGTTGCACCGCGGCCACGGCATAGCGAGTACCGTCGTACCCTTCATGATTTGTCGAATGAACAATGCGAAAGGGATCCGGTGCGCGGCGTCTATGCCTCCGGGGAGGCGTCCGGTGTTCCCCCGGAAGTTCGGGCAGGACCAGAGGCTGCCAGGTCGCCTGTGGAACAAAATCCCTGAGGTCGAGGGTCGTAACGAAAAATTGATGTCCGTATTTCAAGGCCAGCGATCGCGTGCGTTTTTTAACAAAATCGTCACACCAGCTTTGGGGATAGTTGCAATCCTGACACGTGTTGTAGTGGGGATTAAGCCGCAGGTTCTCCGCTTTGGTTTTGATGTCGCAGCCGCGGAAATGAAAGACAAGCTTTTTCCCCATTAAGCGTAGAAGCCGTATTTCCCAAAAACCACTCCCAATAAGAAGGAGAAAGTGGCTATGGATAATTTCGTAACGGGGATATAACGTCCAAGCCCAGAACATCTCGTAAAAAAAACGTATGGGGGATGGAAGAAGAAGAACCATCCGATAGTCCCATGGCGATTCTTTTCTATAGGTTAACCATCCTGTCCCCTTGGCGAGATAGTCTGCGCGCATGCCTTGCGCCCTCAGATGTCGGGTCAAAATAAGAGGCTGATGCGTAACGGCGGAGATATGGAGAACGCCATGGCCGCGACGATGGCGAAAGGCGTAGGCGAGGAGAAGGTTACAGGGGTAAAACAACCATACAAAAAGCCGATAGATGGCGTCATCTACTCGGCGAATCCACGGATGATCCACGAGACACTGGCGCAAAATGTTTTTCACACCAGAGAGACTACTCGCGGCCTTTTTGCGCGCGGGGCAAAACTCTTCACGGCCTGGCCCCCTTCGAAACCGCCACAGGCATTAGGTCAATGTCGGCATGGTATGCACGTAGCGCAACCATCCGTCGAACATCAGGAGGCACCAAAGTTTGGCCGAGCAATCTTGAAGGCCTGCCACATGGCGCCGAACAATATCTTCGACGACGTTCCGCTGAATATAGCGGTAAATCGGCGATGATCCACGAAGCAACGTCTCGTGCAAGTACTCATCGAACTTGTCACGGAGCCAGTTACCCACGGGAACGCCGAAACCTTGTTTGGGCCGATAGACATGTTCCGCGCCCAGGTACTTACTGGCCAACGCCTTGAGGACACGTTTCCCATGTGTCCCAGCGAGATCGCGATCGGGAATCTTAACCGATGTTGGCATCGCAAAAGCGAGTTCCGCGATACGGTAGTCTAGGAGGGGACTGCGTACCTCCAGCGAATGCGCCATACTCATCCTATCCACCTTCACCAGCACATCGTCAGGGAGATAGGCCCGAAAGTCACAGTATTGAGCCGATGCTATTACGGAATCCGCGCCCGGAAACCGGTAACGGGTGAGCAACCAGTCCGATCCGGAAACGGGCAACTTTTTCGCAAACAGTCTTTCACGTTCCGCCTTGCTGAAAGGGCTCATCAGAGTGTCATGCCGCTGATACCAGGGGGCGACGAGGTGGCGAACAGCCGCGAGACCGTGACGCCACCATCGCTCGCCCCGCCATAGCCACCTTCGCCACCGCGTGGGGATAGTTTGGTGTCCCGGAACGTACTGATCCTCCGCAGGTCGAAAACGCCGTGCCAAGTGATGAAAGAGCAACGTGGCGGGAGAAAATCCTGCCACGCGTGGGTATGTCAGATAGCCACCAAAAAGCTCATCCCCCCCGTCTCCCGTGAGAACCATCTTCACCTCCGTGCTGGCCATTTTAGACACGTAGAAAGTTGGGAGGGCCGAAGAATCCGCGAAGGGTTCTCCCAGATAGCGGCACAGGGTGGGGATAAGCGCCAACCCCTCTGGCGTCACACACTGTTCACGATGTTCCGTGCCAACGCGCCGGGCAATATATCGAGCATGCAATCGTTCATCTCGCACGTCCAATGTGGGGGAGCCACGAAAACCCACAGTGAACGTTCGCACCGGATTCTCCAGAAAGGTTGCCATCATGGCGACAACAAGGCCTGAATCGGATCCCCCACTGAGGAAGGCCCCGAAAGGGACATCACTCACAAGGCGAATCCGGACGCAATCTAAAAGAAGGGTTTCTAACTCTTCAACCCAGTCATGCAATGATTGGTTCCGTGATGGAGATTGTGCAATAGGCAGCGCCCAATATTGGGCGCATCGGGCTTCTCCCGTTACTGTGTCTAACAGGAGATAGTCGGCGGGAGGTAATTTCCGCACGTTCCGATAGATAGAAAGGGGAGAGGGGATGTATTGATAGTGGAAATAAAGGTCCATAGCCTCTTCGTCCACGTCGCGAGGTATCCACCCGGAGGCGACGAGGCCCGGCATATCGCTTGCAAAGGCGAATACGTTTTTATTGTGGTAGTAGTACAGCGGTTTTACGCCGATTCGATCCCTCGCAAGAAACAATTTCTTCGTTCTATCGTCGAAAATCGCGAACGTGAACATCCCGTTCAGCCGGTGAAGCATCTCCGTTCCCCACTGTTGGTATCCGTGCAACAGAACTTCCGTATCGCTGCGTGTCTGGAATATGTGGCCCGCCCCCTTCAACTCGGCCCGGAGTTCCCGAAAGTTGTAGATTTCCCCGTTGAACACCACAACAATTCCGTCCTCTGTGAGAGGCTGCCGTCCTGTTTCCACATCAATGATGGCCAGACGACGGTTCGCCACTCCGACGTTTTTATTGACCCATAAGCCTTCATCATCGGGGCCACGATGCCGCATGGCGTTACTCATAGCGCGCAGGGAAGGCTCATGGACAGGCCGCCCGTCGAAAAAAATAAGGCCAGCAATCCCACACATGGGTGACAGGACCTCCTTCGGACAATCCTGCGGCCCGTGCAAAAAGACCGAAGGGATCAAGGCAACCTGGACCAAAGGCCGACATCAGTCAACTCGGCAAGCGGGTAGAATCGGCGCACGACTCCTGATTCAGCCGTCTAACATTCACCCGCTTTGCCTTACCTGTCCCGTGAGTGCGCCGCGTTCCGCAGATACTTGCTTCCTTGCCCTTATCTCCATCGCAACTAGTTTGTTGCCTACCATACGCCAACGCGTCTGCTGCCGCAAGGCCATAAGAAATCTGTTCACACCTGAGTGCGCCTTAACCCGATTTCGCGAACTAGGACACATCTCGACGTTGCTGCAGACGATCCGAAAGGGAGGAGACCGAGCTATGTCTGACGTCGCACCCAATGACCTAGAGGAAATGCCGTTTGTATAGAAGTTTTTGTCCTCGCCGGGGGTTGTCCTTTGCGATGTCGTCCGGGAATCCATTCAGGGGAACAACAAAGACAAGAATAGGTGTGCGATGCGCTCGCTGGCTTTCCCGTCCCCGTAAGGCATGGCTTCCTTCCCGGGCGCCTTTTGCGCCGCGCGAAGGATCGAGGCCAACTCCGCCCATCGGACAGGCGGACACAGGCGGTTCCATCCCAGCTCAACAAGCTCGACCCACTCGGTATCCTCCCGCAGGGTAATGCAAGGAACCCGATAGAAAAAGGCCTCCTTCTGAACCCCTCCTGAATCGGTGGCTATGGCCAGGGCATTCTTCTCCAACATCACCATGTCCAGATAGCCCACAGGATCGATCGCTCGAATAGACTGCAGAAAACGGCCCAGCCCAAACTGTTCCGCGGCCTTACGCGTTCTGGGATGCACGGGGAAGACAACCGGCACCTCGCGGTGAACGTCCGCCAAAGCTTCCAGCAGGGCCTTCAGGCGTTCGGCCGTCTCGGTATTTTCGGCACGATGCACAGTGACCAGAACATACATGTTATCCTTGAGACCCAGTTTGTCCAAAATCCGGCTCTGCTGCATTGCTTTCTCCGCGTAAAAGAGTGCCGCATCCAGCATCACATCTCCCACAAGCTGAATGCGTTCCTCCGGGATGCCCTCCCGGCGCAAATTTTCGCGTGCCGTATCGGTCGGGGCAAAAAGAAGATCGGCGGCATGATCGGTCAGAACCCGGTTGATCTCTTCGGGCATGCGGCGGTTAAACGAGCGCAGTCCCGCTTCCACGTGGGCCACTGGGATATGAAGCTTCACCGCGGCCAGAGTGCCTGCCAGGGTGGTATCCGTATCCCCATAGACCAGCACCCAATCAGGGCACTCCTTGAGAAGCACGGCTTCCGTCGCCTCCATCATGCGACCCGTATTCTGTCCGTGGGTCCCTCCGCCGATGCCCAAGTGATAGTCAGGCTCCGGAATCCCCAATTCCCGGAAAAAAGCACGGCTCATGTTTTCGTCGTAATGCTGGCCCGTGTGGACCAGAATTTCCCGGATTCCCGGCAGACGTCGCAGGGCCCGGGAAACCACGGCGGCTTTGATGAACTGGGGGCGCGCCCCCACAACAGCCAGCACGTTCATCTCGCGTCTCCTGGGGGCAAACCGCGGGATCCTTCAGCCCCGTAGGGCCCCAGCGTGCCCGTCGTGACAGGTGGCGCGCTGAAGCAGAAGGAGCCCGGCTTCAAACCGGCCGGAAGCGGTTGGTCCTCGCGTTTCGGAGAACACGCGCATTCTGATGCGCCATCTGCCCTCATGCAAGAAAATGTCCTATTGCGTCCACCGCCCGGCATCCGCGTGAAAGGCCTTGAAAGGACGGGGCAACTGTGACACGATACGCGCGGGATGAATGCGCCGGTGATTAAATTCCGTTGCCCTTACTGCGCTGGGAAAGTGGCGGTGGATACAGATTATTACCGGGATCTTGTTGGGAAGGTGGTGTCCTGCCCCCATTGCGAGAAGGCGATGATCATTCCGGCCACTGTGGACACGGCACGCATGCGGACGGAGGGAAGCCACGGCCTGGATCGCACCCAGGAGATCCAAATGCCGCCCGCACTTCAGCGGACCATGCGCCAGGCACCCAGCGAAAGCCGGCATTGCCCATTTTGCGGCGTGGAGGTAGGACGACGCGACCAGGTTTGCATTACGTGCGGCAATCGCATCCCGTTGCCAGAGCCGCCGCCGGGATTCTCGCAAATCCGTGCATAGCCCACGATCAGGCACGGCCGCTTCAGGCAGTGTAATGAAAGACGAATGGACGCCGTTCAGAAAACCAACGCACCACTCTCTCGCAACCGGCGCGCCTCTTCCTCCGTGATACTCAATCGGCTCCGTTCTGCCTCGTTGGTAGGCTGAGCGCGGGCGTCTTCCACGAGAGAACGATATTGGTGGTCCAGGACTTCCGGTAGGGTCTCACGGAAGGTGTAATCCCCATAAGGGCTGGAGCCGTCCGGGACATCCGGAACCGCAGATTGAGGCGTCAAGGGTTCGCCGGACAGCGGGGAGGGCATGGAGTCCCGAGGCGGAACCGATGGATTCACCGTATTCTTTACGGGTGTGGATTCCAGAAAGGCCTGGATGCCCAAGCCAACGAGAACAACAACCGCCGCAAGGACAAGGCAGGCGATCCACCCGTTCGAGAGCGCGTTACGGCCAGGCGAGACGGAGTCTGGTGTGCGCATCAGTTGTCCCTCCAGTTTTCGAATGACAGTTCATCGACAAGAGGCGGATAGTGCGGCGGTGGATCTGTCGTGAACCGCGTGTCATAGGTGTAGTTCTTCTCGTAGCCCGATCGAAGCTGACCGCTGCCACTGTAGAACGTGCCCACTGCACCGCGGTAGTCCTGCACGATGCCGCCATGCACACTCAGTGTTCCACGCGGCGGCGGGTCATCGTAGTCCTGAACGCCGAAACTTCCGTCTGTAGCGGAATTGGTATCGTAGAGCCCGGTGGCCATCATGTGGGCATAAATGTTAAGATTGTTGGGAGCATTGGGGGTAACGACAATGTCGCGCTTGCTGATCAGTCCCAACGCGTCATCCGATGCGGAATTGGTTTTCGGATCGCACGCATAGGTGATGTGGTTGGTGATGAGAATGTCGCGTTCCGTCACGACCGTCAGGCGGCCGTCAAGCTGGCCACTGATGGTCACGTCGGCATACTTGTCCGACCCGGTCTGGCTTTCCTGAATATAAATGAGCGGAGTCTGGGCAACCGGGTTGGTCCAGGCCGTCAGGCCGCTGCGACTATTCCAGATGACGAGGTTGGTGCCGGAGCAAACGAGCGTGGTCTTTCCGGTCAAAACAAGGCCGGCATGACCAAGGAGCTCGGAGAAGTCCACCTCTGCCATAGTGTTGGACGCCACCCCCAGTTCGAGCCCCTTGTGGAAGATGCAGGCGTTCGTGCTTCCTCCATAGCCTGTGTTGGCGCTTGTGCAGCGATCGAAAAACTCCGGATCACCGCTGAACCAGAGTTTTGTGTTGGAGTGGACATGGCCATAGAATTTTTCGCCAGACTTGAAATAAATCGCGCGGTTGTTGTTAGACCAAAGTGCGTACTTGGCCCAAGTCTTCCGCTGGATACCCTCCAGCGTGAGAACACGAGACACGCCGCGCACCGTGCCGACGGAAATGATAGCGTAGCGCTTCTGCTGGCCCCAGGGGGGAACGGTGGTCGTCGTGGTTGTGGTTGTTGTCGTCGTTGTGGTCTGCGCCCAGGCGGCAAGGGCTAACGCCAGGTGAAACACTAAGAAAAGCGCGTCCCTTCCGGTGCCACGATTCCGCAAGGCGCCCGCGCGTGCGCGATGGATTATCATGTGAACCTCCCGGGGGAGGCTAGGGAACCGTCCGGGCGCTCCTACTCAGACGTGATTTGCGCCTGGGTGGTTGCAATGGCAATCCACCATTTCCCTTTGGCCTTCCCCTGTGTTACGTGGTCGTTGTAGAGATGAACGGTCATGACGGATGAGTCGAACGTATAGGTTGTGGCGTTCTCGATGGGATAAGGCAGTCCGTCCACGAGCAGACCGGATTGCGAGCCGTGACCATAAGGCTTGATGCGCACACGCGTAGCCGGGCCTGTGTATCCGGGAAACGTTTCCGTCAGATCGTCCAGGGTAATCAGGGAGCCTGTGGGCCGCGTCAGCGTGAACTCGGCATGCGGACTGTTATTCGGGTTCACGCCGATCTGGCCGCCGACGGAATGCCAGCCCTCGGCGGGAGTAGCCCCATCAATGATGACGACGCAGTGCGTCGCATCACCGACCTTCCCATCGAAGGAGAGCGGAGGCTTAGTCCCCCGCTGGCCAAGCCGAAAAGCCCCCAGTTGTAGCCCGGCCTCGGCGGCGTAGTGCGCTTTTTCGATGTCCGCCTGTGTGTGCGCCAAGCGAAGATGCGTTACACTGAGCCGGAGCACGAGTGTCACGATTGCCGTGACGACAGCCGCAAAACAGATTGTGGTGACAAGAGCTACACCCGATCGCGCGCGCCGGGTTACGACTTTTCTTTTCTGCATGGCCTGTTGTCTCTCTCGTTTCACGACTCTACTCCCTTTTACCGGAAGGCAGCATGGAGACCTTTTGTGCAGACCTCCGCACATCCTGTCCGTTGACCGTGCCACAGACGTGTCTTATAACCTCAGTCTTGAATCGTGTTTCGATAGTAAACAAAGGTACGGATGGCGGCATCGGAAGCGAATTGACCCGCCTGTTTGCTGACCGTGAGAGAAAGCTGCATTCCGGAGGGAGTTCCCGTAATCGAGGCCGACGCAATTGAATCACCGAGCACGACCGAGGTCGAGGCCATGGTTGTGTTGCTGTATCGGATGTGCCCTGCATGGCGATCATACACAAGCGCATGCGTGACGTCATCCGGCGTCTGATAGCTCAGGGTCCAGCCGTCGACATGATTGCTGGCGACTACCGTATCCGCCCTGGCCGCCCGGAGCCCCGCGTTGCCGGCATACCCATAGACGATTTGCTCGAGCGTCATCCCCGCGCGATGCGTGGCGTTGAGGGCCACATCCGTGTCCCTCCATTCCCGTTGCGCCACAATGTGCAGCGTCAGGATCGCGGCCAGGACGGCGCCAAAAATAAATGCCGCCATGAGAATCTCCGGAAGAGTAAATCCGGCTGATCCCGCAGGGGAAATGTCCCGTATGTGTCTAGACCTTTCCATGGCGGCTACTCGTGCAAAGTCGTCGTGATGGTTGTTTGAAGCGCGACCGATGACGTGATGGACGAAAGCGGCTCGCACCACTCCAGGACAAGATCAATGGTTTTCATGGCTGGGTTGGTGCTCGAAACGGTGTACCGGCCGTTGCTCAGCGTGTGCGTGCCCACGCTAAGATCCGGGCTGTTAAATGGGCAGAGGAGAAGTTCTTCCATTTTCTGGCGAGCAGCCGCCACGGCATTGATCTCATTGCGGGCCATGGCAGCGGTACGGCGGGCCACCGTCAACGATACGAGGAAGCCGGTGATCACAATGGCCAGGATACCTGCGGCAAGGAGGATTTCCACAAGCGTGAGACCACGACGACAGGGCAGGAATCCCAAGGCCGTCCATTTGGAATCTGTTCGGCGCATGACTCCACCTCTCAAGAACACGCCGATCCCGCCTGATCGACAGGGTATAAATTATCAATTATTCACCGACGCGTCAACATGTCCGTTGATAACGCGTATTGACGCCCCAGCCAGCACAGGAGCAAGTCTATGGCGCCTCACAAAAAAGGCACAAAATATATCAGTTCCGGAAATGCTCCATGTTTCGAAAAGCATGTTTCGTTCCAATGGCATCCTGACTTAAGGACAGGTGGTGAGTTGATGTACAACATATTGCCCACAAAAAGGTTATTCGTAAAACCTGCAGGTGCGATAAACAGTACATATCCGTTGATTCACAAAAATGAGAACTGTGCCCATAGGGAAGCGCGCACCTCAGAGACGGGTCTCTCATCCACACCTTGTTATGCTCGAAGATCATGAGAGAGTATCCACCCTTGCGAAGTCCATCTGGGGCATCCAGGATATCCGGAAGCGATATGCCTGAAATTCCGCGTAGCCGTGCGAGCCGATCCCGCATGTCGTAATAAAAACACCCTGTGTCTCCCTTCTGCAGCAGGCCGATTGGGTAACGCTCGCCTAAGACCCCTCTTGGCATAGACGACCACTTTTCCATCCTGGTAAACCTTCCTCAAAGTCTCAGACACGACGGACGCCACTGAAGTCGAGCAGCGGTCGGCTTAGCGTCAGCGCTCTTTTTGAGCAAGACCCCTTTGTGTCTCCTGAAACGCCACGAGGATCGCACCGAAAGGCAGCAATCCAGCGAGGGGCCTGTTGCAGGCGAACGTGTGTGCCTCCCCCGGTGTCTACCTACTTCACAAAGCGGCCGTTGAGTCGGCTGCTGTCGTGACGTGTGGTGTCGCTTCGTCATCCGTGGTCGGCTCAATTCCATGACGGATGTCGCGTTACATGCTGCGCCGGCGTCGAGGTCCCCGACAACACGCTTCCGTGGCCCGTCAGAAACGCCTTCGGCTTCTGCAGGTTGGCTGCGCGGAACATGGCCGCATGATAATCTCCGTGGCGCCCTTCCCGAACCGCACCCATACATTCGATGCATTCTTGTGGCAAAGGAAAACACTATCGTCTGAAAAAGGCCCAGACCCGAATCCGTAGCAAACGGGCCGAGGCGGGCTGTTTGCTACGGATGGTAGCCGGAAGAAGCGGAAAAGACGTCGGGTGACGCT